>Ga0070741_10007059_pt1 | contig 23594 bp, 18 predicted proteins | sample Coa_R1_4_FD_66440 | JGI IMG/M metagenome (GOLD analysis project Ga0070741, IMG submission 66440) | Surface soil microbial communities from Centralia Pennsylvania, which are recovering from an underground coalmine fire - Coalmine... | ecosystem: Environmental > Terrestrial > Soil > Unclassified ...
CCGTCGGTCAGGTACTGGCCGACCTGTTTCGGGTGCCAGCGCTCGTCGGCGACCCAGCGGGCGCGCTCGCGTGTAAAGCGCAGCACCGCGGTCTTGTTGGCCTTGCCGGCAAAGATCCCGTAGCTGCTGGCGAAATACTCGTCCAGTTCCTTGTCCGGCACCGAGTCGGCGGGCTCGTCGAGTTCGACCGCCTCCTTGACCCGGTCCACCGAGAAGCAGCGCAGCGCGTTGCGCAGGTGATCCCTGGCGTCCAGATACCCTGTTGTCTCGGTAGCCGCGCGGTCCTCGCCTTTTTGCTCGAATTCCACCAAGTAGTCGCGGATCGGCCAGTTACGCAGCGCGAGGGATGATTGACAGCGGCGGCGGCCCTGCCGATGCTGTCTGCATGAAGGGCGGTAATGGATTCGACGAGCGCTTTGTAGTTCATGTGACCGCCCCTTTTCAAGCTCCCGTCAGCCGCGCGCGGAAGCGCCGGGCACGCGCGATTTGCGGTTGGCGCCCCCGCGACGCTAACCTTTGCCGTCATCGCGGGGAGCGGACGGTTCGCTCGTCGCGGCTTGCCGCCCGCCGGCCCTTTCGGAGGCGGACTTGAACGCGCCTTGGGCGCGCAGTTCCTGGAAACGCCGTGCAACATCCGCCAGACCCTCCATCGCCTCCATGCGCTCGCGCAGCGTCAGCGTGAGCGCATGGCGCAGTTGAGCACGGCGGCTGCCTTCCCAGGTGGTCAGTCTCCAGTCGATCTCATCCCGCTTTTCACTCATTGGGCTTTTTCTCCTCCTGGATCCACCTGAGATGCTGCACGTCGTCGAGGTCGAGCGGGCGGTTGGCGATCTTTTTCATGGCAATCAGGGTCGACAGGGAAACAAACTGCGCGCACAAACCTGGGGACAGCTCACCCTCCATCGCTTCCATGCTCTCGCGTTCGAAATTGAACGGCAAGGCCACGAATACGTCCACATTGGTCTCGCGATGCCGGTCGCTGAAGAAATTGAGAACGCTCATGCCTTTGTCCCGGATCCACTGCTCCCGCAGCGCGGGATTGGCGAACTGCTCGGCGGTGATAGGAACCGCCGGTTTGTAGCCGAGCTTTGCGAGCATCTCGAACGCGCGGCCGATATTGGCGGGATCAAGAGCGATCACTAAATCGATATCTTGTGTGAAGCGGATGTAACCGTGCGCGTTCACCGCCAGGCCGCCAACGATGAGGTAGCGAACGTTTCCCTCGTTCAGCGAGCGCACGATGGCTTCAAGGCTGGCAAGCTTCATGGCCGATCTGTTTTGGCGAACATGGTTTCTTTCTCCCGCAGCTTAAACCCGCTTGGCTGTTCCTCGGTACATGTCGCCCGCTTGAAGAACTCTACGTAGCTCATCGCTCATTTCAGTCTGTCTGTAACAACGAAAGCTCCATCGCCAGTACCCCCTGACCGTCCTCTCCACCGGCTCGATCACCTCGATCTCGACTCTCTCCGGCGCTGCCTTCAGCTCCCGCAGCCGCCGCGCGGAAACCAACACCCGTGACTCAAGCGTGGAAGTCGCGCTGACGTACGCGTCCACCGCCTTGCTGAGCTTGTCGCCGACGTGCACCCAATGCTCGCCGAGCTTCGCGACGCCTTCGTAGAGTCGCTTTCCGCGCCAAAGCCAGCCGATGACTGCGCCGGCGACCAGAGCGGCAGCCGCGATTACCACTTCATACATGTGACGGAAATCCCCCCATTTGTCAGCTTCCGACACAGTGCCACGCCGGACTATCAAATCGCGATACTCACGGGGGCGAGGTTACAAAACGCTTACAACACCACCTCCCTCGTTCCTCGGACACTCACCCGGCTGTCGCGCCCCGCATCTTCGGCCGGTCGGCCGCAGGACCCAATGGCCCGACCAGGTGGGCTCAGGCTTCAGCCCCGGCGCGAACCGGCAGCCCGCGTCTTTTCCAGGTCGATACCCTCCAGCCGCTTGATGAAATGCCGCTTGGCCTTGTGCTCGCTGCGCAGAGTGGCGAGACAGGATGCGAATTCCTCGCTTCTGCCGGTAGCGGCCATCAGGTCGTGCATGCGTCGGATGAGGTCTGCTGCCTGATCGTAGGCGTGGTTGCCGGTCCCGCGCACGATCGGTCCGATCTGGTCGCGATAGATGGCGATCGCGTCGGTGGGGCTGTCGGCTTCCAGCGCCCGCGCGATTTCGAGCCAGAGATGCCCCAGACAACCGCCGGTACGCGCTTGCTCGAGGGCCGCGCGCGGATCGCCTTCCCACAGGAAAATCTGGACCAGGACCGGCGCATCCGTCTCGCCGAAGGAAAAGACGGCGTGCGATTGCGACTTGTGCGCCTCGGATTTGCGCAGGGCGGCGAGTGCCTTCTCGCGCCAGATGTTCCAGCCCTTCGCGCGCTCGGAGGATTCCTTCAACTGCTGGTAATCGTGGAGGGAAGGTTGTTCGAAGAACCGCGACCAGCGCAGCCCGACGGCGTCGTCATGCCGTTTGCGGCGGTGGTACTCCGCCACCAGAAAGTCGTCCAGTGGATAGTTGACCCGGCTGCCTGAGGCTTTCCGCCCTTTCTCCGCCCAGTCGAGCGCTTCGTCATCGCGCCCGGCTTTCGACAGAGCCTGTGCGATTTCCAGGAAGGCATGCGGTTCCGACAAGTCGCGCGCCAACACCTCGACCAGAGCGTCCGCGTCGCCGTCGCGCCGGGTGAGAGCCTTCATGATTTCGGTGATCTGAAAGCGATCGTCGTCTTCCGCTTCGTCGTCCTGACCCGGGGCGAGCGCGGGTACCTTCGCCCAGGCTGCCTCCGCCAGCGAGCGGAAGGCGGCGAGACCTTCGTCTCCGAGTGCATCGAGATAGTCGTCCGGAGCGAGGACCCCCATCTCGTCGGCGAGCAACAGGTCGAAGACGTTCTTCGCAAGCTTGTCCGGCACAAGCGGGTGCTTAAGCACCGCGGAAAGATGGATCTGGGCGATCTCGCCCAGAATGTCTCCGAGCATACCGTCGGAGTCGTCACTGTGTTCCAGGAGATTAAGGCCGCGCTTCAAAGCCTCCGCGGCGAGTTCGAGCGCCGTTCGCGCGTCACCTTGCTTGAGGGTTTCGCGCAGCATTTCCGGAACCGGCCGCGCGCCCGCGGCGATCCTGGGCATCTCGTAGTAGTCGATGAAGTCGCGATGCGCCAGAGCCCTGCGTAGCGTCTCTCTGATTGCGGCGGGAGCCGATACGCCCTGGCGCTGCGCGGCAAGGAGCAGCTTCGACGCGAGATCGTCGTCGTCTTCGGCTCGATCGAGAAGCGTCTCCACCAACACTTGCTTGTCGCTCGCTTCGAGATACCTGCGGATCACCTCAAACTCGTTCTGCGCTGGGTTGTCGGCGTCATTTCCGCGCGCCAGCCATGCGAGCCCGGTCGCGACCGCATGCTTGCAGAATTCGCCCTGCTCGCCCATCGGACAGGTGCAGCTCCAGCCGAGCGCCCCGCTTTCGGGCCATAACTTCACTGCGTAAGTATCGGAGCCGGCCACGCGGGCGCTGATCCTCTCATTGCGCACAACCAGACGCGTCACAGTCCCGCTGCGGAGGTAGGCGGTACCGCGGGCGAACGAGCGGTCTCCGGCCAGATCCTTCAGAGCCGGTTCGTCGATCAGGTCGGCGAGCGTCTTCTTCGGCATGGGATTCGAAGTTACGTCATTTTGCTTGTCGCGAAGCACGTATCCCAGATTGTTACGCCGAAACGCCGGATTGCGATAGCGTGCCCGTCCTTCCGTGCTAAGCTGCCATCATGAACTTGGACGATTTCAACCATGGGCAGCATCCGGGAACCTTTCACCGCCGGTAAACCAGGGCGTAAGTCCACCTTGACGGTCAAGCTTGACGCCGGCGTCCGCCGCGAAATCGCGAAAATTGCCAGGCGCACCGGGCAGGACGAGACAGCGATTGCGGCACAAGTGCTTGCGGCCTATGTACGGCAACAGACATGGTTTGCCGCCAAGATCGAACGCGCCAGAAGGTCGCGGCTCGTCCCGGATCGCGATGTGGAAGCTTTCTTCCGCCGATGGCAAGGGCCGGCTCCACGCTGAGATGGAGACAGGCGGCGCTATCCGACCTGGAGGAAATTTTCGAGTTCGTTGCCCAGGATAATCCAGCCGCCGCATCAAGGCTTGCATCTTCCATCCGTGCACAGGTCGAGCGCCTTCGCCTGAATCCCTATCTCGGGAGGCCTGGCCGCGTCGTGGGAACTCGCGAGCTTGTCCTTTCTCGTTCGCGGTACATGGTTGCCTATCAGCTCCAGGGTAGGCGCATCGAAATTCTTGCTGTCGTCCATACTTCCCGCCTCTGGCCGACGGGCTTCTGAGACCATCAGAAGACTGCCCCCAGCGGCGGGTCACGGCTGCCTTCTGCTGTTACCGTACTGTTCCAGCGCCGATTGCAAACGCTTTACCACATCATCCCGCAAGGAAAGCGGCTCCACGACCTCGACATCCGGGCCGTACTTGAGGATGTCCATGACCAGCTCGCGATCGTCGCGGTAGGGGATGCGCAGTTCGTAGCGGCCGTCGGTCAGGTACTGGCCGACCTGTTTCGGGTGCCAGCGCTCGTCTGCGACCCAGCGGGCGCGCTCTTGGGTGAAGCGCAGGACCGCAGTCTTGTTGGCCTTGCCGGAGAAGATGCCGTAGCTGCTCGCGAAGTAATCGTCGAGTTCTCGCTCGGGAACATCCTCGGCCCGCTCGTCGGTTTCGGCGGCATCCTTGACGCGATCGACCGAAAAACTGCGCAGCGCGTTGCGCAATTGATCTTTGGCGTCGAGGTACCAGTTGTCGCGGTAATGGATCAGCCGCTGCGGCGAAACGACGCGCTCGGTCACCCGGTCGCGCTCGCGGCCGTGGTAGGTGAGATGCAGCTTGCGCCGCTGCAAGGTGGCGCTGGCGAGCACGTGGAACCACGCACCCGCCGGCCGGGCGGCCATGCCGAGCACGCGCACGCGCTTGGCGGCTTCCGCCAGCCCCAGGCGCTTGTGCTCCAGCAGCTCCGTCACGCGGCGCGCCAGCGGCGCGAGATGCTCGCCCAGCAGCCCCGGCTCCAGCGTCTCGAACAGCCGGTCGAAGACGATCAGTGCCTGAAGTTCCTTGGCGTTGAACCACAGGCCGGGCAGCTCGTACGTGCCGCCTTCCGCATCACGCCGGTAGTAATAGCCGCCGAACTCCTCATGCAACTCGATCGGCGCGCCAAGGTAGTCCTTGAGAACTCGGATGAGCCGAAATACCGTCGGCTCGGAACATTCCAGGCGCCGCATGAGATCGCCGCGCGAGATTGGCGTGCGCCGGTCGCGCAGAATGTTGTGGAGCTGGTAGATGCGGTCGAACTTGTCCACGCGACTAACCTCGCTGGCTATTCCGCTGTGCAACGGCTCCTGTATCTCAGCATCCGCCCTATCCTTCGGGTTGGTAGGGTCGAGCAGTCAAGACCGCCGTGCTGGACCATTCAATACCGCCAAGTTCAAGATCCGGTCAAGCGGGGTCGATTGAAGCTCGAACCAAGAGTCTTTGAAGGTGAATCAAGATCGATTCGAAGGCGACGCGAAGCTATTTGAAGGTCTGTTCAAGGGCCCTCATGCCAGACACTTTCGAAGTCGAGTTCACTGATGACAGCGGACGATCCTATGTGCTCGTTACGCTGCGCGCATCGCAGTTGATCGTCCTTCGCTACCGGCGGCAAGTCGCGTCCTGACACGCCAGATCCTCGATACGTTCTACGTCATGACTCCCAATGCCTGCGCGCATTTTGACGGCAACGGGCGTTTGAATCGATACACGGGCTACTGTACGAGTGGCGACGCGGGGGCGTCGAAATCGATGCCGCTGACCTGCGCCTGCCCCGCGAGGATGCGCAGGTACTGCTGCAGCGCCTTGCGCCGCACCTGCTCGCGCAGGCGGCCGGCGATGCCTTCCCTGACCGCTTCGAAAGGAAGCAGCCTGCCGTCGATGCGTCGCTCGATCCGGACGATGTGGAATCCGTGCCGGCTGCGCACCAGTTGCGGCAGGACGCCCACGGCCTCGCCGCCGAACAGCGCCCGCTCGAACTCCGGCACGGTGTCGCCCCGCCCGAGCTGGCCGAGACTGCCGCCCTGCGCGCCCGACAGACAGTTGGAAAGCTCGCGCGCGAGCTGCGCGAAGCGCGCCGGCTCGCCCCGCACGATGCGCAGCGTCTCTTCCGCCTTGGCGCGAATCGCCGCCAGCGGAACGTCTTCCGTCACCTGGAACAGGATGTGCGCCGCCTCCACCAGGTCGCCGCTGCGGAACTGCGCCGCACGCAGGTCGTACACCCGGCGGCATTCCTCTTCGGTCGGCTCCGGCGTTTTCACCTCCTGCGCGAGCAGGGCGTCGATCGACTCGTCGTCGCTCGCGCCTGCGAGTCCGAGAGCCCGCGCACGCTGCAGCAGCAGCTCCCGGATCGCCAAGGCGAACGCCGCCGCGGCGCGCGGCGACGGCTGGTCGCGGTGGAACGCCTCCTCGCGCGCGATGTCCTGGTCGGAGATGACCGCGCCGTTGATGCGGATCATCGCTGTCTCCCCCGCGTCAACGCTGCGCCGGCTCGTCGGGGGCCGGTCCGACGCCGATCGGAGGCGGAGCCAGCGCGGCAATGCGCGTGAACAACCGCTCGAATTCGCGCTCGGTCGCATATCCGAGCAGCGGGTCGGCGTGGCCGGCAAAGGCGTCGTCGATCTCGCGCCAGTCTTCTTCCGCGAGCACCCGTCTCGCCAGCGGCAGGACGACGTCCTCCTCCCGGCGCATGTGGCGCCAGTGAAACTCCGCGTACTCCTCCACGCGGGCGGCGAAGTCGGCGAACCGGTTCGCGCCGCCTTCCTCGTAGCGAAACAGCGCCTGCTCGAGCGCCCGGATCAGCTCCACCCCGCGCACGTGCTCGGCCTCGAGCTCGGCAATCACGCTGTGCGCTTCCGGGCTGCGCCGCCGCAGCGCGCGGAACAGGTAGCGATCCTCCTTCGGGTGATGCAGCCGCTCCGGGAACGTATCGATGTAGTAGAGCATGGCGCGGAACACCCGCGGGTCGGTGGACGGCCCGCCGTCCCGCGTCTGCTTTACCAAATGGCACAGTCCGTGCAGCACCGCCGCGATCGACCGATGCTCGGCCTTGATGACATCGACCGCGGACCGCAGGGGCCGCGCCGGGGCCGCTACCATCTCAGCTTCGCCGCCGCACCACTTGGTACGGCCGGAACAGATAGGCAATCGTGGCGAATCCGCTCCAGACGTGCACCAGCCGCGAGAAAGGAAACAGCAGGAACAGCGTCATGCCGAGGAACAGGTGCACCCTGTAGATCGGGTGCACGGCGGCGACGAAATCCGCCGCCCCGGCGCGGAAGGTCACGACGTGCTGCGCCCACTCGGCGAGCAGGATCATCACCGAGCCGTCCGGGTGCCGCATCGAGTAGAAGATGCTGACCAGCCCCAGCCCGAGCGTGACCAGGATCCACAGCAACACCAGGACATCCATGCGGGTGCTGGTGGCGAGGATCCGCGGCTCGGTCAGGCGCCGGTGGACGAGCAGGATCAGCCCGACCAGGCACATGCCGCCGAACAGCCCGCCGGCGACCATCGCCAGCACCTGTTTGCCCTCGGTGGACAGGCCGAGCGCGTGGTACAGCTCCTTGGGCGTGAGCAGGCCGAACAGGTGGCCGAAGAACAGCAGGATGATGCCGATGTGGAACAGGTTGCTGCCGAGCCGAAGCTGGCCGCGCTTGAGCAGCTGGCTGGAATCGCTCTTCCAGGTGTATTGCTCGCGGTCGAAGCGGATCAGGCTGCCCAGCAGAAACACCGCCATGCACAGGTACGGATAGATCCCGAACAGCAACTGGTTGAGATAGCTCATTGCGATCCCCTCCGATGAATCCGCACCGGCGCCACCGCAGGCGCGGCCGGCGCCGCGCCGGGGCCGAAGGTGACCGGCTCTTCCTGCCACGCCTTGTCGAGCAGCGCGAGGTCGTCCTCGCGCCGGATGTCCTCGTCCGCGATCACGCTCGCCGTGATGTCCCCTTCGCCGGACAGGTCGAGCAACGCGGCGAACACGGCGCTGTAGCTGCTGGCGCGTTTCTTCAGCCGCGCGCCGATATTCTCGATGATGCGCGCTGCGTCGGCGAGCAGCGGCCGCGCCTCCGCCAGCGGGCGGTAGGACAGGAACTCCAGAAACGCAGGCAGGAAATCGGGCAGTTCGTCGGTCGCGAGCTCGCAGCCGTGCGCGGCGTACAGCGCGCGCAGGTCCACCATCGCCTGCCCGCGGTCGCGCGATTCCCCGTGCACGTGCTCGAACAGATGCAGGGACAGCGAGCGCACCCGGTCGAACAGCCCGACGTAGTTTTCCTGCAGCGCCATCAGATCGCCGCGGCGCAGCTCGCCGAACAACTGCCCCAGCGCGCGGCGGCTTTCCCGGCCCAGCAGCCGGTCCGCGTCCAGCGCCTGCTCGAGCTCCGGCAACGCGTCGAGCATGTCCTGCTCGGGGTAGGTCAGCAATGCCGCCAGTACCTTGAACGTGATCATGTTTCAGGAACCTCTTCGATCGCTGAGCGTTACAGGGCGCAGAGGAAACACGAAAGCGCTCACCACCAAGGCACGAAGACACCCAGAAACCGTGATCGCCGATCTTTATTTCGTTTCTCTTGGTGCCTTGGTGTCTTGGTGGTTTGCAGTGCCATCTGTCTCTGTACCTCCGTCGTTCAAGCGATTGCCTTGATGGGGATGGTGTGCCGCTTCCTGCCGCCGAACAGGCTCGGCTGCGAAGCGCCGTCCGAGCAGCCGTTGCCGAAGCTGAAGCCGCAGGAAGAGCGCAGCTCGAACGCATCTTCCGCGTATTCGCGATGCGTGGTGGGGATGACGAAGCGATCCTCGTAATTGGCGATCGCGAGATAGCGGTACATCTCCTCCACCTGTCCCTCGGAAAGCCCGACCCGCCGCAGCACCGCCGCGTCGTCGCGCTTTTCGACGTGCCGGCCGCGCATGAACGCGCGCATCGCCAGCATTCTTTCCAGCGCCAGCGCGACCGGCGCCTCGTCCCCGGCGGTGAGCAGGTTCGCGAGGTACCGCAGCGGGATGCGCAGCGATTTGACGTCCGGCAGCATGCCGTCGCCGGCGATCTGTCCGCTGTTGGCGGCCGCGCTGATCGGGGACAGCGGCGGCACGTACCACACCATCGGCAGCGTCCGGTATTCGGGATGCAGGGGGAAGGCGATCTTCCACTCCATCGCCATCTTGTGCACCGGCGAGCGTTGCGCCGCCGCGAGCCACGCCTCGGGCACGCCGTCGCGCCGCGCCTGCTCCTGCACCTGCGGATCGGCCGGGTCGAGAAAAATCGCCAGTTGCGCTTCGTAGAGCTTTTGCGGACTCTCGACGCTCGCGGCCTCTTCGATGCGGTCGGCGTCGTAGAGCAACACGCCCAGGTAGCGGATGCGCCCGACGCAGGTTTCCGAGCACACCGTCGGCTGGCCGGCCTCGATGCGCGGGTAGCAGAAGATGCACTTCTCCGATTTCCCCGTCTGCCAGTTGTAGTAGATCTTCTTGTACGGGCAGCCCGAGACGCACATGCGCCAGCCGCGGCACTTGTCCTGGTCGATCAGCACGATGCCGTCCTCCTCGCGCTTGTAGATCGCGCCCGAGGGGCAGGCTGCGACGCAGGCCGGGTTCAGGCAGTGCTCGCACAGCCGCGGCAGGTACATCATGAAGGTGTTCTCGAACTGGCCGTAGATTTCCTTCTGCACCTGGTCGAAGTTGTAGTCCCTGGAGCGCTTGTCGAATTCCCCGCCCAGAATCTCCTCCCAGTTGGGGCCCCACTCGATCTTTTCCATGCGCTTGCCTGTGATGAGCGACACCGGCCGCGCCACCGGCGGAGTCTGCGATTCGGGCGCGTTGTGCAGATGCTCGTAGTCGAAGGTGAACGGCTCGTAGTAATCGTCGATTTCCGGCAGGTTCGGGTTGGCGAATAGACTCGCCAGCACCCGCCATTTGCCGCCGATCTTCGGCTCGATCCTGCCGTTGGCCTTGCGCCGCCAGCCGCCCTTCCACCGTTCCTGGTTTTCCCAGTCCTTCGGGTAGCCGATGCCGGGCTTGGTCTCCACGTTGTTGAACCAGGCGTACTCCATGCCTTCGCGCGAGGTCCACACGTTCTTGCAGGTGACCGAGCAGGTGTGGCAGCCGATGCACTTGTCCAGATTGAGGACCATCCCGATCTGCGCTCTGACCTTCATTTCACGCTCCTGTTCACCACAGAGACACAGAGGCACAGAGAAACCCGAAACGGCACACGAAGACGCGAAGACACGAGGAACATACCGTTCGAATCTCTTCGTGCCTTCGTGTTTCGCTTTTCCATCTTCACTCTGTGTCTCTGTGCCTCTGTGGTTTATCCGGCTTTCGCTTCGGCCGGCGCGTCCATCCAGTCCACCGCGTTCATCCTGCGCACGATCACGAACTCGTCGCGGTTGGAGCCCACGGTGCCGTAGTAGTTGAAGCCGTAGCTCAACTGCCCGTAGCCGCCGATCATGTGCGTGGGCTTGACCACGGTGCGGGTGACGGAGTTGTGAATGCCGCCGCGCGCGCCGGTGATCTCGCTGCCTGGCACGTTCACGATCTTCTCCTGCGCGTGGTACATCAGCACCATCCCCTGCGGCACCCGCTGGCTCACCACCGCGCGCGCCACCAGCGCGCCGTTGGTGTTGAAGGCCTCGATCCAGTCGTTGTCGGCGATGCCGGCCTTGGCCGCGTCGGCCTCGGAGATCCACACGATCGGGCCGCCGCGCGACAGCGTCAGCATCAGCAGGTTGTCGGTGTAGGTGCTGTGAATGCCCCATTTCTGGTGCGGTGTAATGAAGTTCAGCACCAGTTCCGGGTTGCCGTTACCGCGCTTGCCCAACAGCGGCTGGACGCTCTTGGTGTCGATCGGCGGCCGGTACGCGCACAGCGCCTCGCCGAACGCGCGCATCCACGCATGGTCCTGGTAGAGCTGCTGGCGGCCGGTCAGCGTGCGCCACGGAATCAGCTCGTGCACGTTGGTATAGCCTGCGTTGTAGCTCACCTCCTCGGATTCGATTCCGCTCCAGGTCGGGCTGGAGATAATCTTGCGCGGCTGCGCCTGCAAGTCGCGAAAACGGATCTTCTCGTCTTCGCGCGCGTCCGCGAGATGCGCGTGGTCGCGGCCGGTCAACTCGGACAGCGCCGCCCACGCCTTCACCGCCACCTTGCCGTTGGTCTCCGGCGCCAGCGCCAGGATCGTTTCCGCCGCGTCGATGTCGGTTTCGATCTTCGGCAGGCCCTGCGTCACTCCCGGCTCGGTGACGGTGTAATTGAGCCGGCCGAGCAGATGGGCCTCCTCCTCGGCGTTCCATGCGATGCCCTTGCCGCCGTTGCCCGCCTTGGTCATGAGCGGTCCGAGCGCGGTGAACTTCCTGTAGGTGTTCGGATAGTCGCGCTCGATCACCGCCATGTTGGGCATGGTTTTGCCGGGAACCGGCTCGCACTGCCCCTTCTTCCAGTCCGTCACCCGCAGCGGCTGCGCCAGCTCCGCCGGGGTGTCGTGCAGCAGCGGCGTGAGCACGAGGTCTTGCTCGACGCCGAGCCGTCCGGCCGCCAGCTCGGAGAATTTGCGCGCGATGCCCTTGTAGATTTCCCAGTCGCTGCGCGCCTGCCACGCCGGGTCGACCGCCGCCGACAGCGGGTGGATGAAGGGATGCATGTCGGAGGTGTTCAGGTCGTTCTTCTCGTACCACGTCGCGGTGGGCAGCACCACGTCGGAATACAGGCAGGTGGTGGACATGCGGAAGTCCAGCGTCACCAGCAGGTCGAGCTTGCCCTCCGGCGCCCGATCGCGCCAGACGACCTCCTCCGGCTTCTGTTCGCCCGTTTCGCCGAGATCCTTGCCCTGCACCCCGTGCTGGGTGCCGAGCAGGTGCTTGAGGAAATACTCGTGACCCTTGCCGGAGGAGCCGAGCAGGTTCGAGCGCCACACGAACATGTTGCGCGGGAAATTGGCCGGATGATCCGGATCCTCGCAGGACAGCCGGAGCGCGCCGCTGCGCAGCCGCGCGACGGCATACTCCTTCGGGTCCTGGCCCGCGTTCGCCGCTTCGCGGGTGATCTCGATCGGGTTGGCCTGCAATTGCGGCGCGGACGGCAGCCAGCCCATGCGCTCGGCGCGCGCATTGAAATCGATCATGCTGCCGGTGAACTGCGCCGCATCGGCGAGCGGCGACAGGATGTCGGAGATTTTCAGCCTCTCGTAGCGCCATTGATCGGTATGGGCGTAGAAGAACGAGGTGGAGTTCATGTGCCGCGGCGGGCGGTGCCAGTCGAGCGCGAACGCGAGCGCGGTCCAGCCGGTCTGCGGCCTCAGTTTCTCCTGCCCGACGTAGTGCGCCCAGCCGCCGCCCGACTGGCCGACGCAGCCGCACATGACCAGCATGTTGATGACGGCGCGGTAGTTCATGTCCATGTGGTACCAGTGATTCATCGCCGCGCCGATGATCACCATCGACTTGCCGCGGGTCTTGTCGGCGTTGTCGGCGAACTCGCGCGCCACCCGGATCGCGTGCTCGCGCGACACGCCGGTGATGCGCTCCTGCCACGCCGGCGTATAGGCCACGTCCGCGTCGTAGGAGGCGGCCACGTTGCCGCCGCCCAGGCCCCGGTCCACGCCGTAGTTCGCCGCGAACAGGTCGAACACCGTCGTCACCAGGCACTCGCCGTCCGCCAGTTGCAGCTTCCTGGCCGCGACGTTGCGCCGGAGCACGTCTTCCTTTTCGCTGGCGGTGAAATGGTCGTGATGGCGGCCGCCGAAATACGGGAAGCCGACGGGAACGACCTCGTCGTGATTCCCCACGACGGATAGTCGCAGCTTGACGGGTGCGCCCCCGGCATCCCTGTCCTCGAGGTTCCACTTGCCCTTCTCGCCCCAGCGGAAGCCGATGCTGCCGAGCGGCACCACCGTGCGGCCGCTCGCCTCGTCGATCGCCACCGTCTTCCATTCCGGGTTGTTGCTCTCGCCGAGCCGGTCGGCGAAATCGCAGGCGCGCAGCAGCCGCTCGGGCACCCAGACCTCGCCCCGCTTCGCCAGGCGCACCAGCATCGGCATGTCGGTGTAGCGCCGGCAGTAGTCCTGGAAGTAGGCGCTTTTTCCGGACAGCAGAAATTCCTTCAGGATCACGTGCCCCATGGCCAGAGCCAGCGCCGCGTCGGTGCCCTGCTTCGGGTGCAGCCACAGATCGCACAGCTTGGCCACCTCGGAATAGTCCGGCGTCACCGCCACCGTTTTCGCGCCCTTGTAGCGCACCTCGGTGAAGAAGTGCGCGTCGGGCGTGCGCGTCTGCGGCACGTTCGAGCCCCAGGCGATGAGATACGTCGAGTTGTACCAGTCGGCGGATTCCGGCACGTCGGTCTGCTCGCCCCAGGTCTGCGGGCTGGACGGCGGCAGGTCGCAATACCAGTCGTAGAAGCTCATGCACACGCCGCCGATCAGGCTCAGGTACCGGCTGCCTGCGGCGTAGGACACCATCGACATCGCGGGGATCGGGGAAAAGCCGACGATGCGGTCGGGTCCGTGCTTCTGGATGGTATACACGTTGGCGGCGGCGGCGATCTCGTTGACCTCGTCCCAGCTCGCGCGCACGAAGCCGCCGAGCCCGCGCACCGACTGGTAAGACCGGAGCTGCTGCGGATCCTCGACGATGGTTTGCCACGCCTCCACCGGCGCCAGCCGCCGCCTGGCGTCGCGCCACAGCCTGAGCAGCCTGCCGCGCACCAACGGGTACTTCAACCGGTTGCCGCTGTACAGGTACCACGAATACGAGGCGCCGCGGGAACAGCCGCGCGGCTCGTGGTTCGGCATGTCGGGCCGCGTGCGCGGATAGTCGGTCTGCTGCGTCTCCCAGGTGACGATGCCGCCCTTGACGTAGATCTTCCAGCTGCACGACCCGGTGCAGTTGGTGCCGTGGGTGGAGCGCACGATCTTGTCGTGCTGCCAGCGCCGGCGGTAGCCTTCCTCCCAGCTGCGATCCTCGCGCGTGACCACGCCATGGTCGCCGGAGAAGGCGTCTTGCGCCCTGGCGAAAAAGGTCAGGCGGTCGAGAAAATGGCTCATCGTTGCTCCACAATAGCGGTGACTGGTGGCTGGTGATTAGTGACTGGCAACCAGAGAAAAACAGCGAATGGTTTGCACACCACTGTCTTTCGCCAAGTGCCAGTCACTGGTGTTTGCTAACCCATTGCCAGTCGCCAGTCACGAGTCACCAATCACCATATTCATCGTGCCTTCGGCACAAGGATCTCGGCGCGGCGCACCTCGGTAATGTACATCCAGATCAGCGACACCCAGGTGATCCCGTAGAGCAGCATGAAGCAGCTCGAGCGCACGCCGGTAACGTCCACCAGCGCCCCGAACAGGACCGGCAGCAGAAACCCGCCCAGGCCGCCGGCCATGCCGACGATGCCGCTCACCACGCCCATGTTCTTCTGAAACTCGACCCCCACGTACTTGAACACCGACGCCATGCCGAAGGCGAATGCAACGCCCATGATGAAAAGCAGCGGCGTGAACGTCCACGGGTTCAACCCGATGTGAAAGGTCTTCGGGCCGTTGACCGTGTACACGGTGAAATCGGTTTGCGGATAGGACAGCAGGAACAGGCAGATCCAGGCCGCCCAAAGCACCCACCAGGTGACCGCCTGGGCGCCGAACCGGTCCGCGAGCCACCCTCCGGCGGCGCGCAACACCCCCGCAGGCAGCGAGAAACCCATGGCGAGCAGTGCCGCATGGCGGATGTCGAATCCGTATTCCTGCGTGTAGTAGCGCGTCATCCACAGCGACAATCCGGTGAACCCGCCGAACACGATCGAGTAGTACTGACAGTACTTCCACACCCGCGGATCCCGCAACACCTTGAGCTGCTCCCCGAGCGAGACGCGCGTGTGCGGATTCACGCCGGGATCCGGGGCGCTCAGCGCCCAGAAGATCGCGGCGGTAACGAGGATCACCGCCGCGTACACGCGCGGCACCGACTGCCAGCCGCCTGCGGAGATGATCAGGGGCGCGACGAACATGTTGAGGGCGGCGCCGGATGTGCCCGCGCCGAACACGCCCATCGCGAAGCCGCGATTGCCCACGTCGAAAAATCGCGCTACGTACGGTGTGCCCACGGAGAACGTCGCACCCACCACGCCGAGGACCAGGCCGAGCGTCAGAAACTGCCAGAATTCGCCGGCGTAGCTGATCAGGTAGATGGGTGCGGCGGCGCCCAGCAGCGTCAGAAAGAACACGACGCGCCCGCCGAAGCGATCGGTCCATATCCCCAGCGGCAGGCGAAACACCGCCCCGGTGAGGATCGGGGTGGCGGTGAGCAGGCCGAACTCCGTCTCGTTCAGGCCGAGCTCGGTCTTGATGGGTATGCCGATCACGCCCATCATGGTCCAGATGCCGAAGCACACCATGAACGCCAGCGTGCTCGCGAACAAGACCGCCCAGGATCGCCCGGAGCGCTGTGTCATGACCGTTGTCTCCTTGATCGGCGCGACCGCTCCCTGCGCGGCAGCCATCCGACTTCGTGATTTCGGGCGGAAAGTAACAGCCCGTCCCGCGCGCGATGTTGACGCAGATCAATGGCTGCGTGCCCGCAGCCGGTCGCCGCAAACGGCGGCGGCTCCGGCGGGCCGCTCAGCGCATGCGCAATCTCCGCGGCACCGCCTTGAACAGCTCGGACCAGAGCACGCCGGCGGAAGCCGCGATCAGGGCGAGCAGCAGGTCGTACCAGGCGAGCGTCTGAAAACGGAAGATTCGCTGCAGCGGCGGCAGGTACAGCGCCAACAGCAGTCCACCGAGCGCGCCGCCCACTACCCACCACAACGCCCGGTTGGGCTGCGCGAGCGTAGTCAGGATGCTGCGCGTCTGGGAGCGGTTGGACAGAATCAGCCCGGCGTTCCCCAGCACCAGCGCGGCGAACGCCACCGCCCGCGCCCGCGGCTCGGCGAAGCCATGGTCCAGCACGAATCCGTACAGCGCCGCCGTCGCCACCAGCACCGCGAGGCCTTGCAGCAGGGAGAACCAGAGCAGCCGCGAGCCCAGGAGCGGCTCGCGCGGGTCGCGCGGCGGCCGCTTCATGACTCCGGGCTGCGCCGGCTCCGCCTCGAAAGCGATCGAGCACGCCGGATCGATCACGAACTCGAGAAAGACGATGTGCACCGGAAAGAACACCAGCGGCCAGCCGAACAGCAGCGGCAGCAGCGCCATGCCGGCGGTGGGAACGTGCACCGCCAGCAGGTAGGACATGGCGTTGCGGATGTTGTCGAAGATGCGCCGTCCCAGTCGAATGGTCTCGACGATGGACTTGAAGTCGTCGTCCAGCAGCACCAGCGAGGAGGCCTCGCGCGCCACGTCGGTGCCGCGACTGCCCATCGCCACGCCGATATGCGCGCTCTTCAGCGCCGGGGCGTCGTTCACGCCGTCGCCGGTCATCCCCACGATCTCGCCGTTGTCCTTGAGCGCGCCGACCAGCATCAGTTTCTGCTCCGGGACCACGCGCGCGAAGACGTTTGCCGTCGCCGCCCGCGCCCGCAATTGCGCCGCGTCCATCTTCGCGAGCTGCTCTCCGGTGACGACGCCGCCCGGCGAAGCGAGACCGATCTCGCGCGCGATCGCCGCCGCGGTGCCGGGATAGTCGCCGGTGATCATCACCACCCGCACGCCGGCGTCGTGGCATTCCCGGAGCGCCTGCGGCACCGTCCGCCGGATCGGATCGGCCAGCGCGATCAGTCCGAGGTAATCGAACACGAAGCCGGTCGGCTGCGGCGGCAATTCGAGGCCATGAAACCGGGCTTGCGCCACGGCCAGGACCCTGCTTCCCTGCGCCGCCAGCTTGGCCGTTTGCGCGAGGATGCGGTCGTGCAGCGGCGGGTCCGCCTTGCACAGCCGCGCAACGGCTTCCGGCGCGCCCTTCACGGCCACCAGCACTTCCTGATCCTGCCCGCTCCGCCAGCAATGGGTCACCGCCAGCAGTTCCGCCGTCAGATCGTATTCGCGCACCAGGTTCCAGTGGTTGCGTATGCGCGCGGTCTCGTGGTCCGACAAGAGCGCGTAGTGCAGTATCGCGCGCTCCATCAGATCCGAGGGGTTCATCTCGCAGGCGAGCGCCGCCGCCCGCACCACCGGGCGCAGCGCCGCCGGCAGCGGGCCGCGAGCCGTTTCGTGGCGGTGGCTGTCGCCGGCGATTTCCGCCACCGCCATGCGGTTTTCGGTGAGCGTCCCCGTCTTGTCCACGCACAAGACCGTCGCCGAACCGAGCGTCTCGATCGCCGGCATGCGCCGTGTCAACACCCCTTTCTGCGCGATGCGCCAGGCACCCAGCGCGAGGAACACCGTCAACACCACCGGAAACTCCTCGGGCAGCACCGCCATCGCCAGCGTGATGCCGGCGAGCAGCCCGTCGAGCCAGCCGGTGCGCAGCCACGCGTACAGCAACACCACCAGCAGGCACAGCCCAAGCCCGATCGCGGCGAAGACGCGCACCACGCGCGCCGTCTGCCGCTGCAGCGGGGTGTCCTCGACTTCGAGCGTCTGCAGCGCCCTGCCGATCCTGCCGATCTGGGAATGCGCGCCGGTGGCGAGCACGCGCGCGATGCCCTGCCCCTGCACCACCAGCGTGCCGGAAAAAACGAACGGCGACCCGTCGCCGCCCGGAGTCGCCATTTCTCTCGTTTCGGCGCCCGCCGCCCGCTTGGACGCCGGCAGCGACTCGCCGGTCAGCAGCGACTCGTCGGCGGCGAACTGGTTGCATTCGAGCAGCACGCCGTCGGCGGCCACGCGGTCTCCCTCGCCGAGCACCACCAGGTCGCCCGCCACCACCTCGCGCCCGGCGATACGGCGCTGGTGGCCGTCGCGGATCACCAGCGCGCGCGGGCTGGATAGATCGCGCAGCGCCTCGAGCGCGCGCTCGGTCTTGCGCTCCTGGTAGATGGTGATGCCCATTACCACGAGCACCGATACCAGCAGGATCAGCGCCTCGCGCACGTCCCCGAGCGCGAGATAGATCGCGCCCCCCGCCACCAGCAGCAGAAACATCGGCTCGCGAGCCACCTCCGCGGCGATGGCCCGCACGTGCCGCCGCCGTGCGCCCGGCAGCTCGTTCGGCCCGCGCTGCGCCAGTCTGCGCCCGGCTTCCGCTTCCGACAGACCGGTCACCAGCAGCCGTTCGTGTTCCGCCGCGTCCATTTGCCTTCAGTCGTCAATCCGGTTCCGGCTGTCGTCGTCGTGCAGTATCCGGTGCGCCGGTCCCTCGAGGTCGTCGTACTGCCCGCTTTTCACCGACCACCAGAACACCGCGCCGATCAGAAAGGCGAGCACGATGCTCAGCGGAATGAGGAGGTAGAGGATGTCCATGCTCTTTTCGTGACCGGTGACTGGTGATCGGTGATCGGAGAAAACCCGTATTGCCGGGGAACGGAAGGAGATCGAGCGTTACCGTTCACCCGTCACCGGTCACGGTCGTTCCTGTTCGCCATTCGCCGCTTGCCCCCTTGCCGCGCACTCGCAGCGCGTTCAGCACCACCGCCAGCGAGCTCGCCGACATGCCGACGGCGGCCAGCCAGGGCGTGACATAGCCCGCGCAGGCGAGCGGCAGCGCAATCACGTTGTAGGCGAATGCCCAGTACAGGTTCTGGCGCACGACGCGCAACGCCCTCACGCACAGGCGCACGCCGCGGACGAGGCTCTCCAGCCGGTGCGAGATCAGCACCATGTCCGCCGCCGCCTGCGCCAGCGCCGTGCCGCTCGCCATGGCGACCGACACCTGCGCCTGCGCCAGCACCGGCGCGTCGTTCACGCCGTCTCCCACCATCGCCACGACCGCGCCGCGCGACTGCAGCGTCTTGACGAAGGCCTGCTTTTGCTCCGGCGTCAGCCCGGCGCGGAATTCCGCGATGCCGGTTTCGGCGGCCACCGTCCGTACCGCATCCTCGCGGTCGCCGGACAGCAACACCACTTCCTTGCCCCGCTCGCGCAGCTCGCCCACTGCCGCGCGCGCGTCCGCGCGCACCGCGTCGGCGAGCGCGAACACCGCGATCGGCCCGCTCTCGCCGGCGAGCCAGATTTCGGTCGCGCTCGCCGGCCCTTCGGCGGCCGGCGCAATCGCCTGCGGCGCAGCTTCGAGCGCAAAGGCCTTGCGTCCGATGCGCAGCCGCCTGCCTTCGACTTCGCCCTGCATGCCCTGGCCGGCGAGGCTGCGCAATCGGGTCGCAGGCGTGCTGCTCCAGCCGGCGGCTTCGACGATCGCGCGGCCGAGCGGATGCTCCGACCCTCGTTCCAGCGCCGCCGCCAGCCCCAGCGCCTCTTTCCTCGTCGTCGCACCGAAGGTCTGCACCCGCACCACGCCCGGCCTGCCGGCGGTGAGCGTTCCGGTCTTGTCGAACACGAAGTGCGTGGCACGCGCCAGCGTCTCGATGGCGTGGCCGCGGGTGACGATCAGCCCATTGCGCGCCAGCGTCGCCGCGGCGACCGCCAGCACCATCGGCGTCGCGAGCGACAGCGCGCAGGGGCAGGTCACCACCAGCACCGCCACCGCGATCGGCAGCGCCCGCGCCGGATCGATCGCGAGCCAGACCAGCGCCGCGGCGGCCGCCGCTGCCAGCACGAACGTCACGAAACGGCCGGCCACCCGGTCGGTGATTTCCTGCAGCCGTGGACGCTCGTGCGCCGCGCGCTCCATCAGCCGCACGAGGGAAGACAGCGCAGTGTGCTCGCCTACCCGCTCCACCCGGACCACCGCCGGATTGCCGCGGTTGACGGAACCGCCGATCACCGCAGCGCCTTCGCTTTTTTCCACCGCCGTGCTTTCGCCCGTCAGCAGCGATTCGTCCGCCTCGGTATCGCCCTGCTCGAGCAGGCCGTCGACGGGGAACGTCTCTCCCGGATGCACCAGCACGTAATCGCCCACGGACAGCGCCGCCGCGGAGACGGATTCCGTATTCAGGCACAGCGGGAAATTCACCAGCCGGTTCGCCGTTGCCGGCAGGGCGCGCGACAGGAACTCGAGGTAGTCGGCCGCCTTGTGCCGCGCGCGCATCTCCAGGTACCGCCCGCCGAGCAGAAAGAACACGAACATCGCCACCGATTCGAAGTACACCTCGCCTTTCCCGGTAAAGGTGGCGGCGGCGCTGGCGAGGAACGCCCCGGCTACGCCGAGCGCCACCGGCACATCCATCCCGGGGCGCCCCGCGCGCAGGTCGCGCAGCGCCCCGCTGAAGAACGGCAGCGCGGAATAGAGCACGACGGGCAGCGTGAGCGCGAAGCTCGCCCAGCGCATCAAGGCGGCGATGTCGGCGCCGATCTCGCCTTCCGCGGCGAGATAGCCGGGCACGGCGTACATCATCACCTGCATCATGCCCAGCCCGGCGACCGCCAGCCGCAGCAGCATCGAGCGGCTCTCGCGCCGGCGGCTCTCTTCCAGCGCCTGCGCGTCGTAGGGGTAGGCGCGGTAGCCGATGGCGCGCACCGCGCGCAGGATCTTCGACAGCGAGGTTGCGCGCGCATCCCAGCGCACGCGCGCGCGGCGCGTGGCGTAATTGATGTGGACCGCGCTGACGCCCGGCAGGCGCGAGAGGTGGGTTTCGTTCAGCCAGACGCAGGCCGGGCAGGTGATGCCTTCCAGGATCAGCGCCGCTTCGCGCTCGTGCTCGCCGGAAACGGAAACGAAGCCGCCCTGCACCTCGGGACGGTCGAACACCGCGAGGTCCCGGACGACTTCGGGCAGCGCCTCGCGGGGAGAATCCGGAAATCGATCGCGCTTCCGGTAGTAGCTTTCCAGTCCCGCGCCGACGATCGCCCGCGCCACCGCTTCGCAGCCGGCGCAGCACAGCGCGCGCGACTCTCCGCCCAGGACCAGCGCGAAACGCGCGCCGTCGGGAACGGGCAGGCCGCAATGGTAGCAGTGCGCCGCATTGGCGGGCACGGCGGCGGGCTGGGCAGACATGCCACGCATGGTAACGCGGCTGCCCGCGTTCACGCCTTGATTGCGGTCAATGCACGGTACGCGCCCCCCGTCGGACGGGGCCGTGTCGAGGTACCGATCGCGCGCGACTCAGTGAGCGGTCTTGGTGCCGCAGGTGTTCATTCCCAGCACCCAATACGCCGGGCACCAGCCGACGAGGCCGGTGGCAAGCGGCACGATACCGAGCAGACCCCACCAGCGCACGCTGCCCTCCAGCACGAATACCAGGCTCAGGATCAGCAGACCGGCGACGACGCGAACGACACGGTCGGCGTTTCCGACGTTGTTCTTCACGACAGACTCCTCTTCACAACGCTACGCGTCGAATGCTAGCGTTGCCCGCGCCCCGGAGGTTGATGCAGGTCAACTGATCGCCGGATAGAGAGATAGCGCCGACGCATCGGCTTGAGCAACGCGATCGCCAGGAATGCGGTGGCGAAATTGGCGGCGATTGCCGTGACGAACACGCTGATCCAGCTTCCGCTCGCCTGGAACAGCAGCGCGGCGAGCGGGCCGCCGAGGATCGCGCCCACGCCCGCGCCCGCGTACAGGAAACCGTAGTTGGTCGAGGCGAAGCGCGGACCGAAGGTATCGGTGAGCGTGGAGGGGAACAGCGAGAAGATCTCGCCCCAGCCGAAGAAGACCAGCCCCGAGAGCAGCACGAACAGCAGCGCGTTGTCGCGCGTCAGGAACCAGACGGTCATCGCCGCGCCTTCCAGCGCGAAGGCAAGGAGCATGGTGTTTTCGCGGCCGATCCGGTCCGATATCCATCCGAAGACGGGTCGCGTCAACCCGTTCATCACGCGGTCGATGGTCATCGCCAGCGGCAGCGCGGCGAGCCCGAACACGGTGGCATCGACGATGCCGAAATCCCTGGCGAACGCGCCCATCTGCGACACGACCATCAAGCCCGAAGTGGACATCATGGTCATCATCAGGAACATGAGCCAGAAGACCGGCTGCCGCAGCATCCGGGCGGGCGGCACGTCCGCGCGGTTCGACTCCAGGCCGGCGTGCACGGTCGCCTGGTAGTCGTGCGGCGGCGTGCGCAACATCATCGCACCGACGAGGCACACGGCGCCGAAGACGAAGCCGTACGTCGTCAGCGTATGCTCCAGGCCGAATGCGGCCAGGCTGTGGGAGATCGGGAAAGTGGTGAGCGAGGCGCCCATGCCGTAGCCGGAGGCCGCGATGCCGGCGGCCAGCCCGCGGCGGTCCGGGAACCACTTCACCATCAGGCCGACGACGCCGATGTACACGATCCCGGTGCCGAGTCCGGCAAACAGCCCGTACGTCAGGTACAGCGCGGCGAGGCTTTGCGCCCGCGCGCCGATGATCCAGCTTCCGCCCACCAGGATCGCCCCGGTGGCGAGCAGCCTGCGCACGCCGAAGCGCTCGACCAGATAGCCGCCGAGCGGCGCCAGCAGGCACTGCAGCCCGACCACGATCGAAAACACTACCTGCACCTCGGCCAGCGTCGCCCCCAGCTTGGCCATGAAGGGCTTGGTGAACAGCGCCCAGACGTACTGCGGGCTCGCGATCGAGATCATGCACGTCACGCCGATCGCGAGCTGTGCCCAGCGGTTCGGCAGACGCGCCGCCGCGCCGCCTTCGACCAATGTCTGCGACACGACGGCTTCCTCCGAGACTTTCATGGAACCTGCCTCGACCGGGCGGCGCCGAGGCGCTCCCGCCCCTGCATGGACGTCCTGCCCTTTTCGACCTGCAGCGACTGCTCGGCGAGCACCGGCATGACGAACGGCCGCATCGACTCGAAGGCGCGCGCCGCGCGCAGCACCTGCGCGTCGTCGAACTTTTTGCCGATGAGCTGCAACGCCACCGGAAGTCCTCCCACGAAGCCGCACGGCACCGCGGCGACCGGCTGCTGCGAGAGGTTGAACGGATAGGTGAACGGCGACCATTCCCACCACCGGCGCCGCGCGCCGCCGGGCGGCACCTCGTGCCCGGCCGCGAAAGCGACGATCGGCATCTGCGGCGTGATCAGCAGATCGAAGTCCGCGTGCAGACTGTTCATCCGGCGGCCGAAGCGCTCCCGCTCCTTCTCCAGGTGGCGATACTGCAGTGCGCTCAGCTCGAAGCCCGGCCGCGCGAGTTCGAGCAGCGGCGGGTCCACCAGGCCGCGCTGCTGCGCGGTGAGCGGCTCGACCGCCATCGCGAGCGCCACCGCCCACAGGGGCTGCATGATCTCGATCGGATCCGCCAGGTCGAGATCGATGCGCTCGACGACGGCGCCGAGCTCCTCGAAAACGCCGAGCGCATGCTCGACCGCCGACGCCACCTCGGGATCGACCCGCGCGTAGCCCAGGGTGCGACTGTAGGCGATGCGCCGGCCTTTCACGCCGGCGTCCAGACCCTCGCGATAGTCGATGTCATGCATCGGAATCTGGTACCAGTCGCGCGCGTCCGGCTGCGCGATGACCGTCTGCATCAGCGCCGCATCCTCGACCGTGCGCGTCAGCGGTCCCTGGTGCCAAAGTGTCCACGCCGGCGAATGCGGATATACCGGTACCACCCCCCAGGTCGGCTTGAAACCGAAGACGCCGCAGAAGGCGGCCGGAATGCGGATCGA
>Ga0070741_10007060_pt1 | contig 23593 bp, 22 predicted proteins | sample Coa_R1_4_FD_66440 | JGI IMG/M metagenome (GOLD analysis project Ga0070741, IMG submission 66440) | Surface soil microbial communities from Centralia Pennsylvania, which are recovering from an underground coalmine fire - Coalmine... | ecosystem: Environmental > Terrestrial > Soil > Unclassified ...
GGGCCTCGCTCCCGAGGCGCGCGAGCGCGCCCTTGGCGCCGTGGCCAACAGGCTCCCGCACCCGAGGGCCGCGGGTGAGCTCATCCGCTCAGGTTGCGCCCCCGCCGCGCGCGGCTCGCGGTCCGGGCGGGCTCGTAGCATCTGCGCCATGGCGACGAAGCGCGAGCCCAGGCTGATCTCGCTCGGCTACGGCAAGTTCGTGCGCGCCGATCGCGTCTTCGCGCTGGTGCCGCTGGAGCCGGGCGAGCGGGGGGAGGGGCGCCGCACGTACGTGCACGTGGAGGGGCTGGCGGAGCCGATCGTCGCCTCGCGCTCCGAGCGCGCGATTCTCGCCGACGTCGAGGCGGCGCTCACCGAGGCGGCCGGAATGCCGCGCCAGCGCCGCACGCCGAAGGGCCAGGAGAGCCTGCTCCCCTAGCTTCCCGCCGCCCGCCTCCCCGGCCCCCTCCCCCGCCGAAACCGATCTGACCCACCGATACGGTGGGTGATGTCGGTTTCGGCGGATGTGCCGCCCGCCTCCCCCGCCGAAACCGATCTGACCCACCCATACGGTGGGTGATGTCGGTTTCGCGGCGGCGGGGCGCGCCGGCCGCCGTGGGGGCGGTCCGGGGAGGCGGGGGGTGGGGGCGCCACCGGTACCCTCCAACGCCTTGAGCTACTACATCACGACGCCCATCTACTACGTGAACGCCGAGCCGCACCTCGGCCACGCGTACACGACGATCGCCGCCGACATCCTGGCCCGCCACATGCGCCAGCGCGGCGAGGACGTGTTCTTCCAGACGGGGGTGGACGAGCACGGCGAGCCGGTCGCCCAGGCGGCCGAGCGCGAGGGCGTGAGCCCGCGCGAGCTCGCCGATCGCAACTCGCAGCGCTTCCGCGAGCTGATGCCGAAGATCGGGGTCGCCGAGGACTTCTTCATCCGCACGACCGACCCCCGCCACGTCGCCCGCGTGCAGGAGATCATCCAGCAGGTCCACGACAACGGCTACGTCTACGAGGGCATCTACGAGGGCTGGTACTGCCCGCGCTGCGCCGACTTCAAGACCGAGCAGGAGCTGGGGCCGGGCAACACCTGCCCGATCCACGAGATCCCGCTCGAGCGCGAGCGCGAGGAGAACTGGTTCTTCCGGCTCTCGGCGTTCCAGGAGCCCCTCGAGCGCCTCTACGCCGAGCGCCCCGACTTCGTGATCCCCGAGTTCCGGCGCAACGAGGCGCTCGCGTTCATCCAGCAGGGGCTCCAGGACGTCTCCCTCTCGCGGCCGAAGCTGACCTGGGGCGTGCCGCTGCCGTGGGACCCCGGGCAGGTGATGTACGTGTGGTTCGACGCCCTCCTCAACTACGTCACCGGGCTCAGCTTCGCCCGCGAGGGCGAGGACCTCACCGAGCGCTACTGGCCCGCGCGCCTGCACGTGATGGCGAAGGACATCCTCAAGTTCCACGCCGTCTACTGGCCCGCGTTCCTGATGGCCGCCGGGCTCGAGGTGCCGCGCCAGATGGCGATCCACGGCTACCTCCTGATGGGCGAGAAGAAGATGTCGAAGTCGCTCGGCAACGTGCTCGACCCGTTCCAGGTGATCGAGCGCTTCGGCGCCGACGCGCTGCGCTTCTACTGCTTCCGCGAGGTCTCCTTCGGCCAGGACGGCTCGGTCTCCGCGGCCGGGTTCGAGCAGCGCTACGAGACCGAGCTCGCCAACGACTGGGGCAACCTCGCCAGCCGCGCGCTGGCGATGATCGAGCGCTACCGCGACGGGGTCGTGCCCGAGGCCGGGCCCGACCCGGAGCTGGCCGCGGGCCCGGACGGCCTCGCCGGGGTCGAGGCCGAGGTGAGCGAGCTCCTCGACCGGGCCGAGCTGACCCAGGCCCTGGAGGCGATCTGGCGGCGGGTCCGGCGCCTGAACCGCTACGTCGAGGAGACGCGTCCCTGGGACCTGGCCAAGGACGACGGCGAGGCCGGGCGCCTGGACGCCGTGCTCTACAACCTCGCCGAGGGGATCCGGGTGCTGGCGCTCCTGCTCCACCCCTACATGCCGGAGACGACGGCGCGCCTGCTCGACGCGCTGGGCGAGCCCGGCCGCGGCCTGGCCGCGTTCGGCTCGCGCCCTGGCGGCGCCCGCGTCGAGCGGATCGGGCCCCTCTTCCCCAAGCTCGAGGCGGTCACCTGAGCCGCCCGCTGGCGTGGTCGACTCGCACGCCCACCTCGGCCTGTGCGATGCGCCCGCGGCCGAGCTCGTGGCCGCGGCCCGCGGGCGGGGCGTCCGGCGCATCCTGACCGTGGGCCTCGACGAGGCGACGAACCGCGAGGCGATCGCGATCGCCGAGGCCCACGACGAAGTGTTCGCCGCGGTGGGCCGGCACCCGAACTCGGCCGAGGGCTTCGGCGCCAGCGCCGCCGCCGAGCTCGAGTCGCTCGCCGCCCACCCGAAGGTGGTCGCGATCGGCGAGACCGGGCTCGACTTCTACCGCGACGCGGCGAGCCCCGAGGCGCAGCGCGCGGCATTCGCGGCCCAGATCGCGATCGCCCGGAGCGCCGGCCTGCCGCTCGTCATCCACCTGCGCGACCGCGGCGACGAGGCCGCGATCGGCGAGGCGTTCGCCACCCTCGCGCGCGAGGCCGAGGGCGTGACGGTCGTCCTTCACTGCTTCTCGGGCTCACCGGCCCGGGCGGCCGAGGCGGCCGAGCGCAGCTGGTACTGCTCGTTCGCCGGGAACGTCACCTACCCGCGCGCCGGCGCCCTTCGCGACGCGGCGCGGGCGGTCCCCGCGGAGCTCCTGCTCGCCGAGACCGACGCCCCGTTCCTGGCCCCGCAGTCGCGCCGCGGCCGCCCGAACGAGCCGGCCTGCGTGACGGAGGTGGGGGAGCGCCTCGCCGCCGAGCGCGGGACCGGCTACGGGGAGCTCGAGGCGGCGATCGAGGCCAACGCGGCGCGGGTCTTCCGTTGGTGAGGCTGGGCCAGAACTTCCTCGCCGATCGCAACCTGCTGGCGGCGATCGTCCGCGACGCGGAGCTGGCGCCGGGCGATGCGGTGCTCGAGGTCGGCGCCGGCAGCGGCGTGCTCACGCGCGCGCTCGCGGAGGCGGCGGCCACCGTTCACGCCGTCGAGCTCGACGAGCGCCTGCGCGGCGAGCTCGAGGCGCTCGCCGCCGAGCATCCGGGCGTGCGGCTTCACTTCGCCGACGCGATGCGCCTCGACCTCTTAGCGCTCGAGCCGCCGCCCACCAAGGTGGTCTCGAACCTGCCCTACTCGATCGCGACGCCGCTCATCCTGCGCACGATCGCCGAGCTCCCCGCGGTCGAGCGCTGGACGGTGATGGTCCAGCGCGAGATCGCCGAGCGCCTGCGCGCGGCTCCGGGCACGCGCGAGTACGGGGCGCCCTCAGTGCTCGTCCAGCTCGCCTGCGACGTGCGCCTGCTCCGCGCCGTGGACCCGGCGGTCTTCGTGCCGCGCCCGCGCGTAGCCTCCGCGCTCCTTCGGCTCGAGCGCCGGGGGCCGGCGCCACCGGAGCGCGTGCGCCGCCTCGTGCGAGCGGCGTTCGCCCACCGGCGCAAGGCGCTCGCCGGCTCGCTCGAGCTGGCCTGGCCGGGCGCGGGGGAGGCCGCGCGGGCGGCGCTCGCCGAGCTCGGGCTGCCCCGCGGCGCCCGCGCCGAGGCGCTCGCGCCGCGGGACTTCGAGCGCCTGGCCGGGCGCCTCGGCGCCGTGGTGGGGGGCGAGGCGTGATCCTGCGCGCGCCCGCGAAGCTCAACCTCTGCCTCTACCTCGGCCCGCGCCGCGCGGACGGCCTGCACGAGCTGGCGTCGCTCTTCTGCCCGCTCACGCTGGCCGACCGGCTGGTCGTCGCCGGGGCCGGGGAGGACGAGGTGGTCTGCCCGGGCCTGGCCGGCCCCAACCTGGCGGCCGCGGCGCTCGCGGCCCTGCGCGAGCGCGGCTGGCGCCGGGAGCCGCTTCGGATCGAGATCGAGAAGCGCATCCCGGTCGCGGCCGGGCTCGGCGGCGGCAGCGCCGACGCGGCGGCGGTCCTGCGGCTGGCCGCCGGCGAGGTCGAGGGGCTGGAGGCGATCGCGATGGAGCTGGGCGCCGACGTCCCCTCGCAGCTCCGGCCCCGCTTCGCGCTCGTCCGCGGCGCGGGCGAGCGCATCGAGCCCCTGCCCGCGCCGCGCGAGGAGCTCGGCGTGCTGCTCGTCCCGGCCGAGGATGGCCTGGCGACGGCGGAGGTCTACGCGGAGGCGGACCGGCTCGGCCTCGGCCGCAGCGCCGCCGAGCTTGACGCGATCGCCGCCCGCCTGCGCGATGCCGCGGCCGGCGGCGCCTCGCCGCTCGCCTACGCCGACCTGCTGGTCAACGACCTCGCGGCGGCGGCGCTCTCGCTGCGGCCCGAGATCGGCGAGGCGATCGCTGCCCTCGAGCGGGCCGGCGCGGCGAGGGCGCTCGTCGCCGGCTCGGGGCCGACGGCCTTCGGCCTCTTCGCCGACCTGCCCGCGGCCGACCGCGCGGCGGCGGCGCTCCCGCCGCGCTTCGCCGCGGCGCTGGTGGCCGGGCTCGCCGCCGGGGGCGGAGGGGGCTCGTGAGCCGCGGCGAGCGCCGGCGCCAGCGCGCGCTCGTCGCCGTCGTGGCGGCGATCGTCGCGGGCTTCGTGGTCCTCACGCAGGAGCTGCCGCACCTGGACCTCGAGCGCATCCTCCACGACGTGGGCTCGAGCCTCGGCGGCTGGGTCTACGCGATCGTGGGCTTCGCCGCGTTCGTCGAGACCGGCGCCTTCCTGGGCCTGCTCCTGCCCGGCGAGACCGCCGTCCTGCTCGGCGGGGCGATCGCCGGCCAGGGCGAGACCTCGGTCGTGGCGACGATCGCGGTGGTCTGGGTCTGCGCCTGGGCGGGCGACTCGGCGAGCCTCCTGCTCGGGCGGCGGCTGGGGCGCGACTTCGTGCTCCGCCACGGCCCAACGCTCCGGATCACGCGCGAGCGCTTCGCCCGCGTCGAGTCCTACTTCAAGAACCACGGCGGCAAGACGATCCTGATCGGCCGCTTCATCGGCCTCGTGCGGGCGCTGGCGCCGTTCGTGGCCGGCAGCTCGGGCATGCGCTACCGCGAGTTCGTCCCCTTCAGCATCCTCGGCACCGGCCTCTGGGCGACGACCTTCACCCTGATCGGCTACTTCGCCTCGCAGAGCCTCAACCGCGCCTCGCAGCTCGCCGGCAAGGGGAGCTTCGTCTTCGGGGTCGCGGTCGCGGTGATCGTCGCCGTCGTCCTGGCCGTCCGCTTCCTGCGCGAGCCCGCCAACCGCAGCCGGCTTCGCGAGTGGCTCGAGGCGCACGCGGCGACGCGCCCGCTCCTGGCGCTCGCGCGCCGGCTCGAGGCCCCGGGCCGCTTCGTCGCCGCCCGCCTGCGCCCCGGCGGCCTGGGCTTGGAGTTCACGGCGCTTCTGGCCGCCTTCTCGGTCGGCGCCTTCGCGCTGATCGCCTACTGGACGATCGTGGCGGCCGACCCGGGGCCGACGCCGGGCGATCACACCGCGTTCACGATCGCCCACCACCTGCGCACGGGCGCGCTCACCGGCGCCGCCAAGGCGCTCACCGAACTCGGCTCGGCGGCCGTGACGCTGCCGCTGACCCTGCTCTCGGCCGTCCTCTTGGCGCTGCGGCGGCGCTGGAGCGAGTGCGCCGTCCTCGTCTGCGCGAGCGCGATCATCTACCTGGCCGTCCCCCTGGTCAAGGACGCGGTCGCGCGGCCGCGCCCGGCCGGGGAGCTCGTCTCGGTCGGCGGCTACGCGTTCCCGAGCGGGCACGCGGCCCACTCGGTGCTCTACGCGTGGATCGCCGCGACGCTGACGCTGCGCCTGCGCCCGCGCCTCGCCGGCGGCACGGCGCTGCTCGTGGCGGGGATCCTCCTGGCGGGGCTGATCGGCCTCACGCGCGTCTACCTGCGCGTCCACTTCCTGAGCGACGTCACGGCGGGCTGGGGGCTCGGCGTCGCGGCCTTTACGGGGTGCGGGGCCGTCGCGGTTGCGGTCAATGCGTTCCGTCACAATGAGCCCGATGCCCGTACCGCTCCCGCTGCCTCCGCCGGCGACGGTCCGCTCTGAGTACGTCCTCTTCGGCGGCGCGCTTCTGATCAGCCTGGTCGCGTTCTGCGCCCTGATCCTGGTGCCGGCGCTCGCCGCCTTCGGGCGCGCCTGGGAGAAGGCGACGGCGGCTGTGCTGTCGGTCTTCGTGCTCGCCGCGCTGGTCGGGCTCGGCATCGGGCTCGGCGCGCTGATCGTCTACCACTGGCCCGAGATCTCGAGCTGGCTGCCCTGACCGGCGGCCCTAGAATCACGCGATGACCGCGAGCAGGAAAAGCCCTGCAAGGGGCGCGAAACCGGCGTCCCCGGGGGCCGCCGCGGAGGGCGCGCTCGAGGCGCTCGCCGAGGCCGTGGAGGCGGGCGCGGGCGTGCCCGCGGTGGCGCGGGCTGCCGCCCAGGCGCTGGGCGCGAGCCTCGCCGTGATCGATCGCTCGAGCGCCGTGCTCGCGATCGCCGGGGCCTCGCCGGCCGAGGAGCGGAAGCTGCTCGCCGCGGGCCCGGGGACCGAGGTGGTCGCGCTTCGAGTGGCGGAGCGCGTCGTGGGCGAGCTGCGCCTGCGCCCCGGCTCCGGTGAGCCGCCGGGGCCGCTGGCGCACGTCGTCGCCGCGCTCCTGGCGCTCGAGGTCGAGCGCTCGCGGGCCCCGGAGTGGGCGAGCGACGAGGCCGCGGCGCGCTTCGTGCGCGCTGTCCTGGCGCGCGAGGTCACCGACCGCGGCGACATCGTCGCGCGCGCCAGCGAGATGGGGGCCGATCTGGAGGCGGGCGGCGGCGTCGTCCTGGCGCGCGCCGCGCCGCACTCCCCGCAGGAGGGCGAGTGGCGCGAGCGCCTGCTCACGGTGGCGCTGCGGGCGCTGCGCTCGGCCTGCCCGGGCACCCTCGCGGCGGCGTCCGACGGGGACCGGGCCGAGATCACGGCGATCGTCCCGGCGGCCGACGAGCCGGCGCTGGCGCGCGCGGCCGAGCGGCTCGAGCGCGAGCTCGCCGCCAGCCTGCCCGGCCTCAACATGACGATCGCCCACAGCCGCCACGCGCGCGACCCGGCCGACCTCTACCGGGCCGGCCGCGAGGCGCTGCTGGCGCTGAACGTCGCCGAGGCGGAGGGGGAGCGCATGCTCGCCTTCGACGAGACCGGCTCCTACCGGCTGCTCCTGCCGGCGATGAGCGAGGACCCGGACGAGCTCGAGCGCTTCTACGCCGAGACCGTGGCGCCGGTCGCGGCCTACGACGAGCAGTACGAGACCGACCTCGTCCGCACCGTCGAGACCTACCTCGACTGCGACGGCAACGTCGGGCTCACCGCCGAGCGCCTCTACACCCATCGCCACACCGTGCGCTACCGGCTCGAGCGCGTGCGCGAGCTCTCCGGCCACGACATCTCCTCGAGCGAGGGGCGCGAGAAGCTGAGCCTCGGGCTCAAGGCGATGCGGGTGCTTGGCATCGCGCCGCCCCGCGGCCCGGCGGCCGAGCCGGGAACCGAGGCGGGGCGGGTGCGCCGCCCGCGGGCCGAGGACTGACGCCCTGCGCGCGGAGCCCGGCCGGGCGGCGCGCGCTCAGCGGGAGGCGCGGGCGTAGGCGTCGAGCACCGTGTGCGGCTGGCGGTAGGTCGACTCCGGGGTCGCCGGCTTGAAGTCGAAGCCGAGCCGCTCGAGGTAGCCGGATGTCACCATCTCCATCACCGAGTGCTCGTTGGGGCGCTTCGCGGCCTCGGCCGCGTCGCTGCGCGCGCCGATGCTCGAGGCGGCGCACGGCGCGCTTACGACCGCCGGAGGGTCGGGCAGCTCCGGCACCTCGAGCCGCGGCTTCCCCCGCCAATCGAAGCTGCGGGCGATGTTGGCCGCGTAGCGGTCACGCCGCGTGAGCGGCCGCAGCCCGAAGCGGTACTCGATCATCTTCAGGATGGACTCGAACGCGTAGGTCGTGTGGGCGACGTCGCCGCGGCGCAGGTAGGGGGAGATGCCCACCGCCGGGATCCGGAAGCCCATGAGCCCGAAGTCCTCGGAGATGTCCCGCGAGTTGCGATCGTCGGGCACGCGAGGCGTGGTTACGTGGTCGAAGAAGCCGCCCCACTCGTCGTAGACGATGAAGAGCGCCCCCCGCTTCCACTGCGGCGACTCGAGGAACGCGTGGACGACGTCCGACATGAAGGCCTGCCCGGCCCGCACGTCGCCGTGCGGGTGCTCGTCGGCCGAGAGGCCGGGCCCCTCGCCGACGCTGCCGGCGAAGTTGGGATCCACGTACGAGACGTGGGGCAGGGTGCCGGTCGCGCAGCGCTCGTAGTACTCGGCGATCGAGCCCGAGCGGGCCAGGCCGGGCGCTCCCCACAGGGCCGAGACCGGCACGTCGTTGAAGAAGTAGCGGGCCGAGACGCCGGCGCGCTTGAGCGCCGCGAAGATCGTCGTGTCGGGGAAGCCGGTCCGGTAGGCGGTCTGCGGCGGCAGCTGGTTGTCCTTGAGGCCGTAGGACTGGGCCGCGTGCATGTACTCGCGGTTCGGCAGCGTCGGGCCCATCAGTGAGCAGTGGAAGTGGTCGTAGGTCGTGAAGGCCTTGGCCGCCGCCGGGATGAAGCCGAGATCGTGCTCGCGGTAATAGGAGATCGCGAAGACGTCGTTGCCGGTCTTGAGGAAGCCGTCGCAGCGGCCGCCGTTGCGCTGGCGGCGGCCGCCGTCCCAGGAGTGGTCGGGATCGGGATGGGCGCAGCCCTGCCAGTCCGGCGCCAGCGGCCGCGTGTAGTAGCGCCTCCCCTCCCGGTCGACGTAGCTGAGCCCCGCCTGGCGCCCGTCGGCATCGGGCATCCAGCCGAGGTAGTGGTCGAAGGAGCGGTTCTCCATCATCAGGACCACGAAGGTGTCGACGGGCATGTTGCGGGGAGCGGGCAGGTAGGCGCGGCGCTGAAGGCGCGCCGCCTCGGCCATGATCGCGTCGGGGCGCAGCGACGCCGCGACCCCGGCCGCGATCCCCGCCGCAGCCGCCGTGCGGGCCAGGAAGTCGCGGCGGCGCAGGAACTCGTCGGGGGCTGTGGCGGCGAGCCGCTCGCTCGCCTCGCAGTCCCGCAGCTCGTTCTCCATCGGCGGCAAGCCTAGTCTGGGTGGCCGCAGCCGCGTCGCAGTTCGCCGCCGCCCGCGGCCCCTATCCGGCGCCCACGGCGTCGAGCGGCGTGTCCGGGTCGGCCAGCTTCGCCCGGTCGAGGGGCTCGCCGGAGCGGATCAGGGCCTGGATCCGGTCGGTTACGTCCCAGACGTTCACGTTCATGCCCGCGAGGACCTTGCCGTCGCGGAGCCAGAAGGCGATGAACTCGCGCCCGTCCACGTCGCCGCGGAAGACCACCTCGTCCCAATCGGTGGCGTAGCCCGCGTACTCCATGCCGACCTCGTACTGGTCGCTGAAGAAGTACGGCACCTTGTCGTAGGGGTCGCCGCCGCCGAGCATGCTGCGCGCCGCGGCCGGCCCCTGCTCGAGGGCGTTGAACCAGTGCTCGACGCGCAGGCGCTCGCCGTAGAGCGGGTGGGTCGCGTTGGCGATGTCGCCGGCGACGAAGACGCCGGGCGCCTCGGTGGCCAGGCGCTCGTCGGCGAGCACGCCGTTGCCGGTCGCGATGCCCGCGGCCTCGGCCAGCTCCACGCGCGGCGCGACGCCCACGCCGACGACGACCGTCGCCGCCTCGATCGTCTCGCCGCCGCTCGTGCGCACGGCGCGGACGGCGCCGTCGCCCTCGATCGCCTCGACCCCGGTGCCGCCCAGGAAGCGCACCCCGTGCTCGGCGTGGATGTCGCGGTAGATCGCGCCCACCTCGGCGCCCATGACGCGCTCGAGCGGCACCGAGGCCATCTCGATCAGGGTCACGTCGCAGCCCATCTGGCGCGCCGAGGCGGCGACCTCGGCCCCGATCCAGCCGGCGCCGATCACCGCCACCGGGCCGCCGCCGCGAAGCCGCGCCTGCAGCGCCTCGGAGTCCTCGATCGTGCGCAGGTAGTGGACGCCGTCGAGGCCGGCCCCCGGGATCGGCGGCCGGCGCGGCTCGGCGCCGGTGGCGAGCAAGACGGCGTCGTAGCGCAGGCGCTCGCCGCCCTCGAGCTCGACCTCGGAGGCCTTCGGGTCGAGGGCCGTGACCGTGGTCGCGAGGCGAAGCTCGATCTCGCGCTCGGCGTAGAAGTCCTCCTCGTGGACGTAGGGCTTGCCGTCGGCCTCGCCGCGCAAATAGTCCTTGGAGAGCGGCGGGCGCTCGTAGGGTCGCTCCGCTTCGGCGCCGATCAGAACGATGCGGCCGTCGAAGCCCTCCTCGCGCAGGGTCTCGGCCGCCTTGGCGCCGGCGAGGCTGGCGCCGACGATGACGAAGGTTCTCTCGGTTGGCACTGTCAGCTCACCTCCTGGTGGTCAATCGCGGGTGCTGGCGCCCGCGAGGGCTAGGAACTCCTCGCGCGTGCGCGGGTCGTCGCGGACCAGGCCGTGAAGGGCCGAGGTCACGGTCAGCGCGCCCGGCTTCTGGACCCCGCGCAGGGACATGCACAGGTGCTCGGCTTCGATGACCACCCCTACCCCGCGCGGGGCCAGGTGATCCTGGATCCAGCCGGCGACCTGCTTGGTCAGCCGCTCCTGGACCTGGAGGCGGCGCGCGTAGTGCTCGACGATGCGCCCGAGCTTCGAGAGCCCGATGATCCGCTCGGCTGGCAGGTAGCCGACGTGGGCGACGCCGTGGAAGGGCAGCAGGTGGTGCTCGCACAGCGAGTGGAAGGGGATGCCGCGGACGATCACGAGCTCGTCGTAGCGCTCGTCGTTGGGGAAGGTGGTGGCGCTGAAGCTGCGCGGCGTCAGCAACTCCGCGTAGGCCTCGGCCACGCGGCGCGGCGTCTCGCGGAGCGCGGGGGAGGCCACGTCCTCGCCGAGCGCCGCCAGCAGGTCGCGAACCGCCCGCTGGGCCGCCGCCGCGTCGATGCGCCGCGGCGGCGGCTCGACGCGAACCGGCGGCTCCGGCGTCGCCGGGACGACCCGCAGGCCGGGGCGCTCCTCGCCGCTCATCGCTCGATGAGCGAGCGGCAGCAGCGCCGCTCGGGGTCGTGCTTGCGCGCTGCGATCCGGCCCTGCCCGCTGGCCGCGAGCGCCCCGGCGGCGACGCCGTCGGCCAGCGCGCAGACGAGCTCCGGTCGCGCCGGCGCGATCAGGGGGCAGGGGCAGTCGGCGAGCCGGAGCTCCGAGCCGGCGAGCTCGGCGCGGAAGCCGAGGCGCTCCATGATCGCGGCCAGGCTCTCGCCCTCGCCGCCCGGCGCGGCGGCCGCCAGGCGCGCGCCCCAGGCGCGCCCGACCCTGCGCAGGCCGGACGGCGAGAGCCCCTCCTCGGCGACGGCTGCCGCCAAGAGCTCGGCCAGCCCGCGGAAGCCGTCGCCGCCGAGCGTGCGGCCGGGCGCCAGGCGGAAGCGGGCGGGGGGCCGGCCGCGGCGATGCCCCGCCGCGGGCTCGCAGGCGCGCTCGACGACGCCGCTTCGCTCGAGCTCGGCGAGGTGGGCGCGGGCCGTGTTCGGGTGCACCCCGGCGTCGGCGGCGAGCTCGGCCAGTGACGCCCCATCGCGCTCGCCGAGCGAGCGCAGGAGCCGGAGCCGGGCGGGCTGGGCGACCGCGTCGAGGACGGAGGCGGCGGGCATCTCGCCCGAAAGCATATATCAACAATAGATTGTGTGAAATTCAGGGTCCGTCCACTCGCCCGCGCCAGTAGGAGCGCAGCAGGCGAAGCGCGTTGCCGGATGCGATCAGCTCGCCGTCGGCGTCGCCGTAGCGCTCCCTGAGCGCCCGCTCCACCGACGCCATCGCGCCCGCGTCCTCGAGCCCGGGCAGGGTCGGCTTGATGAAGCCGTCGAGGTCGGTTCCGAGCGCGGTGTGCCGGTGCGAGCCGGTCAGCGCGCGGATGCGGTCGCAGTGGGCGAAGAGGATCGCCAGCGAGTCCCCGAGCGAGCGCGGGCGCCGCAGGCCGTCGGCCGCCTGGTGCTCGGCGAGGATGAGGCCCACGACGCCGTCGCGCTCGGCGATGCGCTCGATCGCCGGATCGGTGAGGTTGTAGCGCTCCGATCCGAAGCGGCAGGCGACGTGGCTTGCGATCACCGGCGCCTCGCGCCGCGGGTCGAGCTCGTCCAGGAGCGCGAACGCGTCGGCGAGGGCGCGCTCGCTGGCGTGCGAGAGGTCGACGATCACCCGCTCGCGGAGCATCGCCCGGATCGCCGCCCGGCCGAGCGGCGCGAGGCCGCTCTCCGGCTGGGGGAAGAAGAGGTCGTAGAGCCGGTCCGGCAGGAAGGGGAGGGCGTTCGCGTTCGTCGCAACCTGGCGGTAGAAGAGGTGGGCCAGGGTGACGTAGGCGACCCCGCGCTGCGCGAGCTCGGTGACGTCCCGCTCCACCTGCTCCTCGCTGGCGCCGAGGTGGAAGCCGCCCTCCACGCAGTGCACGAGCGCGACCTTGCCGGCGGCGAGCGCGGCGTCGAGCTCGGCCGGGTTGCGGGCGACGGTCGCCGTCTCCGCGTGCTCGCGGGCGAGCTCGGCCTCGACCATCTCGAGCTGGCGCAGCAGGGCGCCGAAGTAGGCGCGGTCCGGGGGCGCCGCGTAGGGCTTCGTCAGGTCCATCTCGTCGAAGGGCGAGTAGAGGACCGAGAGCGCGACGCCGTAGCCGCCCGCGCGCATCAGCGGCACCGTGACGCGGGGTCCCGCGTCGAACGAGCGGTAGTTCGCGACCAGGCTCGCCACCCGCACCGCCAGCGAGCGCGCGAGGTCGAGGAGCTCGAGCCTCCCGCGCCGCGAGCGGACCAGCTTCAGGTAGCTCCCCCGGACCTCGGGCGAGAGGTGCATCGGGTAGTGCGCATGGAGGTCGGCGATCATCGCCGCCAACCTACCCGGGGCGGAGCTCCGGGGGGAGGACTCAAACCTCCTCCTTCAGGACCAAAACCTGACGGGCTATCGGTTACCCCACCCCGGAAGGTGGAGAGGCTGAGTCTAGGTGACCTGCCCAGGCGGCTCTCCCCGATGGCCGAGCTGGCACGAAATGGCTGGATCAAGTCGGCCGTCGCTGCCGTGGCCCTCGCCGCCCGGCGCGACGGCGCCCGGGTTGCGCGCCGTCGCCGGCGCCGCGGCGAAGCGGCCGCGAGACTCTACGATTTCGCGGGTGAGCGGCCCCACCGTGCTGATCATGGCTGCGGGCGAGGGCACGAGGATGCGCTCGTCGCTGCCGAAGGTGCTGCACCCGATCTGCGGCCGGCCGATGATCGCCTGGCCCGTGATCGCCGCGCGCGAGGCCGGCGCCGAGCGGGTGGCGGTGATCGTCTCGCCGGAGCGGAGCCTGGACGGGGCGCTGCCGGAGTGGGCGGAGACGGTGGTCCAGCCCGAGCCCGACGGCACGGGCGGGGCGGTGCGGGCGGCGCTCGCCCTGATCCGCGAGGCGGAGACCGTGGTCGTGCTGAACGGCGACCACCCGCTCGTCTCGGCGGAGGCGATCCGCGAGCTCCTGGAGGCGCACCGGGCGAGCGGGGCGGCCGCGACGGTGATGTCGGTGGAGCGCGACGACCCCGAGGGGCTGGGCCGGATCGTGCGCGCGCCGGATGGCGGCTTCGAGCGCATCGTCGAGACCAAGCACCCGGAGGGGGTCCCGCCCGAGGTGCTGGCGATCCGCGAGGTCAACACCAACCAGTTCGCGTTCGACGCCCGCGCCCTCGCCGATGCGCTCGGGCGGCTCGAGAACCTGAACGCGGCCCGCGAGTACTACATCGGCGACGTGCTGCCGCTCATCCGCGAGGCCGGAGGCCGCGTCGCCGTCCACCGCAGCGACGACGTGAGCGTGAACATCGGCGTCAACAACCGCGCCGAGCTGGCGCGGGCGGCGGCGATCGCGCGGCGGCGCATCCTCGAGCGGCACATGCTCGCGGGCGTGACGATCACCGACCCGGAGGCGACCTGGATCGACGCCGACGTCGAGATCGAGCCCGACGCCACGATCGAGCCCGGGACCGCGCTTCGCGGCGCGACGCGGGTCGGCGCCGGGAGCGTGGTCGGGCCGCACTCGACGCTCGTGGACGTGACCGTGGGCCGGGGCGTCACCGTCGTCCACTCCTACCTCGCCGAGTGCGAGGTCGCCGACGGCTGCGCGATCGGGCCGTTCGCCTACCTGCGCCCAGGGGCGGCGCTGGAGGAGGGCGCGAAGGCGGGCACGTTCGTCGAGATCAAGAACTCGCGCATCGGCGCCGGGGCCAAGGTGCCGCACCTCGCCTACGTGGGCGACGCCGAGGTGGGCGCCGGGGCGAACCTCGGCGCCGGCACGATCACCGCCAACTACGACGGCTACCGCAAGCACCGCACGAAGATCGGCCAACGTGCGCGAATCGGGGTCGACACCTCGCTCGTCGCCCCGGTGACCGTCGGCGACGAGGCTTACACTGGCGCCGGCGCGGTGATCCGCAAGGATGTCCCGCCGGGGGCACTGGCCGTGACCAGGGCAGAGCAGCGCAACATCGAGGGCTACGCCGCGAGGAAGGCAGAGGAGCACGCCGATGGCGACGCTTGAGGAGCGCCCGCGCCTCGTCAGCTCGATCCCGCAGGACTACACCAAGCGGCTCATGGTCTTCGGCGGCCGCTGCTCGATGGAGCTCGCGGCCCGCATCGCCGGGAACCTCGGCGTGGACGTGGGCGACGTCCACCTGCGGACGTTCGCCGACGGCGAGGTCTACTGCCGCTACAACGAGTCGATCCGCGGCGCCGACGTCTTCATCGTCCAGTCCACGGCCGCCAACGCGGCCCAGGGCATGACGCCGAACGACGCGCTCATGGAGCTCCTGGTGATGATCGACGCCGCGCAGGGCGCCTCGGCCCACCGGATCATCGCCGTCATGCCCTGGTACGGCTACGCGCGCCAGGACAAGAAGTCGCAGCCGCGCGAGCCGATCTCGGCCCGCGTCGTCGCCAAGTCGCTGGAGGCGGTGGGCGTGGACCGCGTGCTCACGATGGACCTGCACTCGGGCCAGATCCAGGGCTTCTTCGAGGTCCCCGTGGACCACATGACGGCGCTGCCGATGCTCTCGCAGTGGTTCATGGACCAGGCCTTCGACGAGGAGCTCGTCATCGTCTCGCCCGACGCCGGGCGGGTGAAGGTCGCGCGCAACTTCGCGCGCCGGATCGGCTGCCACTGGGCGGTGATGGAGAAGGAGCGCCCGGCCCAGCAGGTCGCCGAGATCGGCTACGTGGTCGGCGACGTGAAGGGGAAGACAGCGGTCCTCGTGGACGACATGATCGACACGGCCGGCACGCTCTGCGCGGCCGCGCGCACCGTCCTCGACGAGGGCGCCGCGCGCGTGATCGCCTGCGCCACCCACGGCGTCTTCTCCGGCCCCGCATTCGAGCGCCTGCCCTACGAGCAGTCGGGCATCGAGCGCATCGTCGTCACCGACACGATCCCGCTGCGCCCGGGCGCCCCCGACAACATCACGGTCCTCTCGACCTCGGCGATCCTCGCCGACTCGATCCGGCGCATCTTCGCTGACGACTCGGTCTCCGAGATCTTCGAGGGCGAGAACCAGCTCTTCTGAGCCGCGCCCGCCCTACTGCAGCGGCCCCGCGATCTCCCAGCGCCCGTCCACGAGCTGGAGCGGGAAGGTGTGCGCCTCCGGACGCTTGGAGCCGGGGAAGGAGAGCATCACGTCCACGCGCGCCAGGTTGCCGCTGACGCGCGAGTCGGTGACGCGGACGATCCTGGTCTGGCTGAGCGGCTGGCCGGCCCGCTCGGCGAGCAGCTTGTCCTGGAGCGCGAGCGCCTGGCCGCAGTCCTTGACCTCGGCCTTGCCCCGGAGGAGGGCAAGGGTGCGCGCCAGCACCTGCTGGCGGATCGCCGGCGTGAGGTCGGCGCACATGCGCCCGTACTGCTTCGCGTTGGCGGCGGCGAAGAAGTCCTCGACGGTCGCCTGCGCCCGCTCGGCCTCGGTCGGCGGGTCGGAGAACGGCCCGACGTCGGCGACCGCGAGCGTCACGACCACGACCGCCAGCGCGAGCACGACGGCGGCGATCCGGCGCCGCGTCGCCTCGTCGAGGTAGCCCCTGCTCGCGCGCATGCGGTCACGGTAGCGCCGCGCGCGAGCGCCGTCCGCCCTCATACAGTTGACGGATGGCGCTCAAGCGCATCGGCCACAAGGGCGCCGCGGCGATCGCGCCCGGCAACACGCTCGCGAGCTTCGCCGCCGCCGTCGAGGCGGGCGTCGACGTCGTCGAGCTCGACGTGCTGCGCCCGCGCGCCGACTTCCGCGACGGCCGCGACTGGCGCCGCGCCGCGGCGGGCCCCGTGCCCGAGCCCGGCGGGCCGCTCCTCGTCGCGCACGACTGGGGCGACGCCGCGCGGCGCAGCCCCCACACGCTGGCCGAGGCGCTCGACGCCTTCACCGCGCCGCCGCTCGACCGCGTCCAGCTCGACCTGGACCTGAAGATCGCGGGGCGCGAGGACGAGCTCGTCGCCGCGCTTCGCGAGCGCGGCCTGGTGGAGCGCGCGATGGTCTCATCGATGGAGGTCGCGAGCCTGCGCGAGCTGCGGCGGCTCGAGCCCCGCCTGCGCCTCGGCTGGACGGTGCCCCGGATCACGCGCGACTGGAGCCGCGATCGCTGGGCGCGGCCGCTGGTGCTGGCCGCGATCGCCGCGCTGCGCGCGGGGCTCCCGGCGCTCGTGCGCCGCCGCGCGCCGGAGCTCGGCGTCCAGGCGATCTGGGCCTACCACCCCGTCGTCACGCGCCGCCTTGCCGCCGCCTGCCGGGAGCTCGGGCTCGAGCTCATCGCCTGGACCGTGGACGACCCCGAGCGCATCCGCCGGCTCGCGGCCCTGGGCGTGACCGGGATCTGCGCCGACGACCCGCGCCTGATCCCGGCGCCGCCGGCGCTGGCCGCGGCGGCGTAGGCACCGGCGCGCGGCCGGCGGCCTCAGGCCGGGCGGGCGATGCCCGGCGTCCTCGCCACCCCGCGCTCCTCCCAGAACGCCCACTCCTGCTCCCCCAGCTCGGTCGCCGGCGGGTCGCCGTAGATCCACTCGCGTGAGATGCGATGCCAGTTGCGGCGGGCGCGGAGCTGGCCGAGGACGGCGAGCACGCCCGTCTCCATGCGGCGGCCCATGAGCTCCTCCGCCGGCAGGCTCTCCCGCCGCATGAGCGGGTAGTACTCGGAGCGCGGGTCGGTGCTGGACTCGATCGCCTTCATCACCCGCCGCGGCGAGATCTGGATCTCGCGGTCCTCCATGTACCAGCCGCCGACCGCGGTCACGTGCTGCATCAGCAGCTCGGCGTCGAGCTTGGAGGGGTCCTTGACGAAGCCGAGGTCGTGGAGCGCCTGGCGCAGGGCCTCGGGATCGCGGCGCACCGCGGCGTCGATCGCCCGCTGCTCGAGCTCGATCTGCTCCGGGTCGAGGCGCTTGGTCATGCCGAAGTCGAGGAAGGCCACGCGCCCGTCGTCCATGAGGATGTAGTTACCGGGGTGGGCGTCGGCGTTGAAGTGCTGGAGGTGGTAGATCGAGCCGAAGCAGAAGCGGAAGACGATCTCGCCGAAGCGGTCGCGCTCCTCCTGGGGCAGCTCCTTCACCTGCTCGAACTGCATGCCCTCGACGTACTCGGTGACGAGCACGCGCCGGCGCGAGAGCCGCGTGAGCACGTCGGGCACGTAGATGAACGGGTGCCCGCGGTAGGCGCGGGCGAAGGTGCGCTGGTTCTGGGCCTCGTACTCGTAGTCGAGCTCCTCCATGACCCGCTCGCGCAGCTCCTGCGCCACCGCCCTGGCGTCGAGCCCGGGGGCGATCGCCCGCGCCAGGCGGACGATCATGCCCGCGTTGCGCAGGTCGGCCTCGAGCGCCTCCGCGATCCCGGGGTACTGCACCTTGACCGCCACGCGGCGCCCGTCGTGGAGCGTGGCCCGGTGGACCTGGCCGATCGAGGCGGCGGCGAAGGCCTCCTCCTCGAAGCGCGCGAAGAGCTCCTCCAGGGGCTCGCCCGCGTACTCCTCCTCGAGCACCTTGCGGACCTTCTGCCACTGCATCGGCGGCGCCGACGTGCGGAGCTTCGCCAGCTCGCGCTGGTAGATCTCCGCGTATTCGGGGGGCAGGAACTCGGTGTCCACGAACGAGGCGAGCTGCCCGAGCTTCATCGCCGCGCCCTTCATCTCGCCGAGGATGGAGGCCATCTTGAGCGCCGTCTCCAGGTGGCGGTTCTCGATCGCCTCCTCCGAGCGCTCCTCCGAGCGGGCGATGTTGGCCGCCTTCGTGCCCGCGTAGCGGGTCGCCTGGACGCCGAGCGCCGCGCCCACCTTGGCCGAGCGCCGCAGGCGGCCCTTGGGGATCTTGTCGGCCATCGGCGCCAGGGTAGCCTCGCCCGCGCGCCGGTGCGCTCGTTCCGGCCCCGCGCGGCGGCCTATCTCTATCCTCCATGCCCGCATGGCCCAGGATCGCGCCACCCTCGAGGTCTCCGAGCGCAGCGAGCTCGGCTCGCGCAACGCGCGCCGCCTGCGCCGGGCCGGGCTCGTGCCCGGCATCGTCTACGGCGGCGGCTCGGAGCCGCGCCCGTTCAAGGTCGCCGAGCGCGAGGCGCGCAACGTGCTCGCCCACGGCGGCGCGCTGATCGACGTGAGGTTCGACGGCGGCAAGCCGGCGCCGGTCGTGATCAAGGAGCAGCAGCGCGACCCGGTGCGGGGCGAGCTCCTGCACCTCGACCTCCTCCAGGTGCGCCTCGACGAGAAGATCCAGGCGGACGTGGCGATCGAGCTGCTCGGCGCCGACGAGGCGCCCGGCGTGAAGCTCGGCGGCGTGCTCGAGCACGTCACGCACACGGTCACGATCGAGGCCCTGCCCACCGACATCCCCGAGAGCCTCCCCGTGGACGTCTCCGGGATGGAGATCGGCGACACGCTCACCGCGGCCGCCCTGGTGCCGCCGGAGGGGGTCGAGCTGGTGCTCGGCGAGGGCACGGATCCCGACGAGGTGACGATCGCGACGCTCTCGCCGCCGCGGGTCGAGGAGGAGCCCGAGCCCGAGGTCGAGGAGGAGGCCGAGCTGGTCGGGGCCGAGGGCGAGGCCGCCGAGGCCGAGGAGGCGCCGGAGGCCGAGGCCCCCCCCGAGGGCGAGGGCGGCGGCGAGCCCGAGGGGTAGGCCCTGCGCCTGCGGAAGCGGCGCCGGCCCGAGCGCGGCGATGGCGGCGAGCGGATCCTCGTCGTCGGGCTCGGCAACCCGGAGCGCCGCTACGCGGGGACGCGCCACAACGTCGGCTTCGAGGTAGCCGCCGAGCTCGCGCGGCGCTGGGAGCTGCCGCGCGCCCGCAAGCGGTTCCGGGGCCTGATCTCGGAGGGGCGCGCGGGGCCCGGGGGCCCGCCGGTCGCCGTGCTGCTCCCCCAGACCTACATGAACGAGTCCGGCAGCTCGGCGGGCCCGGCGCGGGGGGCGCTCCGCCTGCCGCTCGAGCGGGTCGTGGTCATCCACGACGAGATCGACCTCGCGTTCGGGCGCGTGCAGTCGCGGCTCGGCGGCGGCCTCGCCGGCCACAACGGGCTCAAGAGCCTCAAGCAGGCGTTCGGAAGCGGCGAGTTCTGGCGCGTGCGGGTCGGCGTCGGCCGCCCCGACTCGACCGACCCCGACGTCGTCGCCCGCTGGGTGCTCTCCCGCTTCCCGGAGCCGCCCGAGGAGGTGCGCGGGCTGATCGCGCGGGCGGCCGACGAGGCGGAGCGGCTGGTGCGCGAGATCGCGGCCGAGGAGCGGGATCCGATCGGCGAGGTGGCGGATTGAGCTCGCTGACGACCTACGACGTGGACGCGGCCGGGGTCGCGCTGCTTCGCCTCGACCGCCCGGAGGCCCGCAACGCGATCAACACCGCGATGCTCGAGGAGCTCCTCGCCCACCTCGCCTCGGCTCGCGAGGACCCCGCGGTGCGGGTGCTCGTCGTCTCCTCCTCCGACCACATGGGCCTCTCGGCCGGCGCCGACGTGCGCGAGGAACTCGACGCCGAGGGCCGCGTCCGCCGCATGGAGCTCTTCGCCCGGCTCTACGACGAGCTCACCGCGTTCCCCAAGGCGACGGTCGCCGCCTGCCACGGCGCCTGCGTCGGCGGCGGCGCCGAGATCGCCGTCGCCTGCGACCTGCGGGTCGCAGGCTCGAACCTGCGCCTCCGCTTCCCCGGCGCCGCGCTCGGGGTCCCCGTCGGCCCCGCCCGCCTCGCCACCCTCTGCGGGCTCTCCGTGGCGAAGTACCTCCTCTTGACGGCCAGGGAGGTGGACGCCGAGACCGCGCTGCGCTGGGGCATCGTCCACCGCGTCGCCCCCGCCGCGCGCACCGAGGAGGCGGCGCTCGAGCTGGCCGCGGCGGTGGCGGCGAACCCGCCCGAGGCCGTCGCCCGGCTCAAGCGGATGCTCCACGACTGGGACGGGGTCGAGGCGCGCTCGCGCGCCGAGGGGGAGGGCCAGGTCGAGTGGCAGCGCTCCGGGCCGGGGCTGCCGCAGCGCCCGTAGCGACGGCCGGGGCCCTCCTTCGCCGGCCCGGCGACCCGCGCCTCAGGCGGCGGACCGCGACGGCGCCGCCGCCCTCGCCGCGAGCTGGCCGCAGGCGGCCTCGATGTCGCGGCCGCGGGTGACGCGCACGGTGGTCGCGAAGCCACGCTCCTCGAGCACCGCGCGGAAGGCGGTGATCGCCCTCCGCGTCGAGCCGGCGAAGGCGGAGCCGGTCGGGTTGAACGGGATCAGGTTGACCTTGTGGACGCGGCGGTCGAGCAGCCCGGCGAGGGCCCGGGCCTGCTCGACCCGGTCGTTGACGCCCGCCAGCATCACGTACTCGACGAAGATGCGGCGGCGGTGGCGCGCGTGGTGGCGCTCGCAGGCGGCGAGCACCTCCGCGATCGGGTAGCGGTCGTTGACCGGCATCAGCTCGGAGCGGAGCGCGTCGTCGGGCGCGTGCAGCGAGAGCGCGAGGCGGAGCGGGAGGTCGCACTCGGCGAGGCGCTCGATCCCGGGCACCCAGCCGACGGTGGAGATCGCCGTGCGCCGGTGCGCGATCCCGAGGTCCGGCAGGCGCTCGCAGGCGGCGAGGACGGCGTCGAGGTTCATCATCGGCTCGCCCATGCCCATGAACACGCAATGGTTCACGGGCCCCGCGCGGCGGAAGTGGAGCGCCTGGTCGAGGATCTCGGCGCTCGCGAGGTTGCGGCCGAACCGCATCTGGCCGGTGGCGCAGAAGGCGCAGGTGAGCGGGCAGCCCGACTGCGACGAGAGGCAGAGCGAGCGGCGCCCGTCGCCGTAGCGCATGAGCACCGCCTCGACCGGCCGCCCGTCGGCGGTGGCGAAGAGCGCCTTCACGGTCCCGTCGCGCGAGCGAGCCTCGCGCTCGAGCGCCAGCGTCGAGAACGGCACCCGCTCCGCCAGCTCGGCGCGGAGCGCCGCGGGCAGGCTCGTCATCTCCTCGTACGACGAGGCGCCCCGCGCCGCCCACTCCCACACCTGGCGGGCGCGGTACGCGGGCTCACCGCGCTCGCCCAGCATGCGCTCGAGAAGCTCCAGGTCCACGCGCCCAGGGTGGCACATCGCCGCAGCCGCGCGCGGTCGCCTCGCCGGTGCCGACCGTCGAGCCGCCGTCGCCCGCCGCCGTGGGCGGCCGCCAGCCGCCGAGCGCCGAGTCGGCCGCGCCGTGCCCGGCGGAGGCACACGCGGCGCGGGGCCGAGCCGACGGGCTCAGGGGCTCGGCGCGAAGGTCGTGACGCCCCCGAAGGTCCCGGTCCAGATCGCGTGGCCCGGCCCGATCGTGGCCGCGGCGAAGAACGAGTTCTCGTCCGGGGAGGGCGAGGTGGGCTTGAAGAACCGCCGCGCGCCGTCGCGGAACCCGACCGCCTCGAGCCCCCAGATCCCGTTCTCCTGGCCGATCCCGTACACGAGCCCGGTCGCCGAGCTCATCGCGGGGACGCCGTTCGGCATGCTCACGTCCGGGTTGGCCCACCGCACCTCGCAGTCCTGGCGCTGGGGGTCCCAGTCGATTCGCTCGATCCCCTGCGGCGCGTTGCCCGGCACGTTGCTCGCGAGCTCGGTGAACGGCTTCGCCTGGGAGGGGAGCGCGCTTACCAGGTCGTCGATGGCCATGCGGTTGTTGACGACGACCGCCGCGTAGCCGCGCACGACCACCGATTGCTCGGAGCTCGACGCCGTGGCCTGCGGGTCGCCGAAGGTGACGCGGACCTCGCAGGCGATGCGGCGAGGCACGCCCGGTGCGATCGGCTGCCAGCCAGGGGGGATCTGCCCGCGCCACATCAGGACCAGGTGCATGAGGCGCTGCCCGTCGGTGATGACGACGAAGCGGTCCCGCTGCCCGGGCACGCCCATGAGCGTCGGGGTCGAGCCGGATCCGGAGTCCACCCGGGCCCCGCCGCCGGCGCCGCCGGACTGATAGGGGGTGCGCCACGCCAGCTCCAGGCGCCCGCCGGTCCAGAGCAGCTTGTACTGGGCTCGGTCGGTCACCGGGTAGATCCCCCCGCGCTCGTCGGCGGCGATGCTGTTCGAGATCGTCTCCAGCGCGGAGTCGGCGACCTGCGGGTCGTCGCAGGCCGGGCCGTTGATCGAGTACACGCTCAGGTTCCGGTCGTTCATCCGCGCCGGCACTCGCGGCACCCCGCCGACCATGCCCTCCTGGGTTGCGAACGCGACCTCGCCGTCCCACAGCATGGCCAGGCCGACGAGGCGGTCGCTCGGGCGGCAGAGCGCGCGGGCGGGGAGCTCGAACCGGTGGACGAGCGCGATCGGCGAGAAGCGGTCGCCGGGAACGCTGTCGCCGTAGACCTCGATCGCCGTCCCGCGGCCGACGATCAGGCGGTTGTCGCGGTCCACGAGGTTGTAGATGCCGGTCGTGGGCCCGTTGCCGCCCCCCGGCTGCGGGGTGCCCGGGGCGCTCGGACGCAGCTCGTCGATCAGCGCGCCGCTCTCCTCGTCCACCTTGAAGACCTCGAAGCTCCCGGCGGTCGTGCCCCAGACGGCGCGGCCACCGTCGCCGTAGGGCCCGGAGATCGAGAGGATCACCGGGATCCCGAGCAGCGAGAGGTGGCGAGCGCCGAGGCCCGCGGCGCTGGCGGGACCGGGCAGGGGGGAGGAGTCCTGGGCGTAGCTGCCGCGATGCGCGGCGGGCCAGGGGGAGTCGGCGAGGGCGGGGTTGCAGGGAGGCTCGTCGGGCGCGGCCGGCGTCACGCAGGCGTGAGCCAGGCTCGGCGACGGGGCAGCCGCCGCGAGCGCCGAGAGCGCCGCCGCGGCCAGCCATCCCCGGCGCTCGAGGCGGCCGGCTCGCCGGGGACTCACCTCAGCCCCTCCCGCGACGCGCCGGGCAGTCGAAGATCAGGAGCCGCTCTCGCTGGCCAAGCGCGGTCGCGCCGTGCGCGCGCCACTCGTCGAAGCGGATGTAGCGGCCGTTCGGGCTCCAGACGGGCACCCTCGCCACCCAGCCATTGCCGTTGTCGTAGTCGAACGTGAGCCGCCTCACCCAGCCGCGGTCGCCCTCGGGCCCGGAGACGAAGAGCTGATGCGAGGTCCAGCTCGCGAGCGCGAG
>Ga0070741_10007061_pt1 | contig 23590 bp, 18 predicted proteins | sample Coa_R1_4_FD_66440 | JGI IMG/M metagenome (GOLD analysis project Ga0070741, IMG submission 66440) | Surface soil microbial communities from Centralia Pennsylvania, which are recovering from an underground coalmine fire - Coalmine... | ecosystem: Environmental > Terrestrial > Soil > Unclassified ...
GGCGGCGCGCCGGCGGCTACTCGAAGAGCTGGGCGACCGGGACGCTGAAGCCGGGCAGGAGCGGTGAGGTGAGCGTGTCGTCGCGCGTCAGGGTGGCGAGCAGGTGGAGCTGGCCTTCGTGGTGCCGGTAGACGGCGACTGTCTGCGTGCGCCAGTCGATGATCCAGTATTCCCGCACACCATAGATCGAGTACAGCTTGAGCTTGGTGTCGCGGTCGCGCCGCTGGTTAGTCGAGCCGGGGGACAGGACTTCGACCATCAGCTCGGGCGCTCCATAGAAGTGGCCGTCTTCCCCCTGGATCGCCGCGAGGCGCTCATGGCTTGCCCATATCACGTCGGGCGCCACGGCATCCGACTCGCTGAAGATAAAGCCAGGTGCCACGAATACCCGACCCTGTCGAGCCTGTCCGTTCCACCAGGTCAGCGCGCCGGTGCATTGGGCGAGAGTCGCTTGGTGCTCGGCGTGCGGCTGAGTAGACACGAATAGCTCCCCATCGATGATTTCGTAGCGCTTGGTCTCGTCGTACGGGAAGCCTTCGAGATCCCTGATCGTCCAGCGGACTGCCGCGTGAGGCTCGGCCATGTTGGTTGCTCCTGGCGCCACGAGGTGTCGTGCGTCACAGCGGTCTTGTCTGGCCTGAGTATACACAGCGGCCGTGGTAGCCGACGCTGCCGGGCAGAGCACTGTCATGGCAAGAAATCGGCTCGCGCTTTCGCGCGGGGACGAGCGGTCGCGCTCGGCTACGGACCGGGGAAGATGGTGTGGAAGCGGTCGGCGACGGCGCGGTCGCCCTCGACGCGGGCGCGGCCGCGCTGCTCCTCGTCAGCCAGGGTGGCGCGGCCGTAGACCAGGAGGGCGAGCGTGCCGAGCGGCGCGGTGATCGTCACGTCGGCGGGGCCGTCGGCGCCGCGCTGGACCTCCAGCCGCTCCGGCGTGGCGACGAGCAGCCAGCGCTGGTCGGGCGCGTCCTGGGCGACGAGCCGGAAGCGCCCCTCGCCCTTCGGGCCGCGCTGGTAGATGCGCGGCAGGTTGCTCTCCAGCAGCATGGGCAGCAGGAAACCGGCGACATCGTGGTCGATCGTGGCGTCGCGGCCGAGCGAGTGCAGCAGGTCCCACTGGTGGAAGGCGATCTCGGCCAGGCGCTGCTGGGCGTACCAGCGGGCGGAGCGGTTGCCGGCGGGGTGGTAGCAGATGGCCTCGAGCTGTTCGGGGGTGAGGCGCTCGAGCGCGGCCTCGAGGTCGGCGGAGACCTGGTCGAGGATGGCGACGACCTCGGCGGGCGGGGCGTCGGTGATGTACTGGACGCGCTTCGCGCGCTCCTCGGGGGTGATGCCGGGCTCGAGGAGGCCGGCGACGCCGCGCTCGACGTTCTGCTGGATGAACTCGGCGTTGTTGACGATGTGCGCGACGAGCCGGCGCACGGGCCAGGGCGGGCAGTTGGTCGGCGTGTCCCACGCCTCGGCCGGCAGGCTGGACAGCGTGTCGCGCAGCCGCCGCGTTTCCGCGCGGATGTGCCGGATGCTGGCGTCGACCTCGGCGTGGGCAGCCATCGATGCCTCCTACGGGGGATACCCCCAGTCCCCTGGTAAAAAGGAGAGAGAGGGGGCTTGGGGGACCCCCCAAACCCCCGTCTGCTCTGGGCGCTAGTGATGCGGGGGCGTGGGGCGCGAGCGCTTCAGCTCGTAGAAGCTCTGCTGGCGCGCGAGCGCCTTGACGTGGTCCCACAGCTCGCCGGCCTCTTCCCCCTCGGGGACCCGGTCGATCACCGGGCCGAAGATGCCGGACTTCTGGTCCTCGCGCAGAACCAGCGTGGGCACGCCGAACGCGCCCTGGTTCGCGACGACGGCGGCGTGCTCGGCGGCGACCTCCTCGCGGGTGGAGTCGTCGGCCAGGGCCGCGGCGCGCAGCCCCGGATCGAGCCCCGCCTCCTTGAGCGCGGCCTCGACGACGGCCGGCTCGTTCAGCGTCTGCTCGCGGACAAACCGCGCCTTGCCGAGCGCGTCGTACAGGCGGTCGAAGCCGTCGTCGCCGTGCTGGCGCCGCACGAGGGCGAGCACGCGCAGCACCGGGGCGCTGCGGCCGTTCTGCCAGTCGACCGCGGCGCCCTCCTGCTTGTTGATCTCTTCCAGGCTGAACAGCTTCCAGTGCACCTCAACGGGGCGCACCCGACGCACCTGCCGAATCCAGTCGGCGGCGCGCCAGGCCCACGGTCAGGCGGGGTCCGTGTAGAAGTTGACGATTTCCTTTGCGCCTTGCGGCTGGCTCATCGCAGGCTCTCCTCTCAGGCATCGCAAGCTTGCGCCTGCAACCGGGGCGCCGAGGCTGTTGGAGCGGGCGCTCCGGTGCGCCCTTAGTATATAGCGAGGCCACTAGAAAAACATTAGCGGCTTATAGCGGTTGTGTGGCAGTCGGGCAGGGGCTAGCCGGGCGGCAGCGGCGGGTCGGCGTCGAGGTCGACGGCGAGCCCGTTCAGGATGAGCGCCAGCATGCTGTAGTAGCCGACGAGGCCGGTCAGCTCGACGAGGCCCTGGTCGCCCAGGCCGGCGCGCAGCTCGGCGACGAGGGCGGCGTCGGCGCGGCCGTCGCGGGTGAGCGCCTGGGCGTAGGCCACGGCCGCGGCGGTGAGCGGCGGCAGGCTGCCGGACGGGGGCGGCTGCCCGGCGTCGAGCGCGGCGATGGCGGCCGGGCCCACACCGTGGCGCGCGGCGAGCGGGTGGTGGTGGGCCTGCTCGTAGGCGCACTGCCAGCGCCCGGCGACGGCCAGGACGACCGCCTCGCGCAGGTCGGCCGGCAGGGGCGACTCGAAGCGCAGGTAGGCGCCCGCGCCGCCCACGCGACGCATGAGTTCGGGGCTGTGCGCCAGCGCGCGCCAGAGGTTGCCGACGCCGCCGCGCGAGGTGCCCACCTCCGCGAACGCTGCCTGCTGCGCGGGCGTGGCGGCCTCGGGCGCCACCAGGGGCACGTGCGCCATGATTCTCACCTCTCCGCGCGGGGTAGGTCGGCGCCGGCTAGACGGCTGGTTGCACGCCAGGCGCGGGGGGACCGTCAGGGTTTCCAGCCTTCGCGCTGGAGCTCGGCGTAGGCCTCGCGGGCCAGGCGCAGGTCGAACACCTGGGCGAGCGGCGGCGCCTCCTTCACCTCGCCGGCCGCCACCAGCACGTCGAGCGACTGGCGCAGCGTGTCGTCGTCGGTGTAGCCCTGCGCGATGAAGGCGTCCATCGTCAGGTCGTACAGCTCGCTGGCCTCCTCGGCCGGCATGTCGAGGAAGTCGGCCATGATCGGCACGGTGGCCGCTTTGTTCGCCTTCATGAACTGCACGGCCTTGATCGCCCCGCGGATCATCCGCTTCACCAGGTCGGGCTTCTCGCGCAGCAGGCGCTCGGAAGTGGTCAGGCCGACCGAGGCGTTGCGGACGCTCGGGTCCTTGTAGACCTTCAGGTCGACGTAGCCTTCTTTCGCGGGTCGCGCGAGGTCGGCGGTGCCCACCATCGAGGCCTCGACGACGCCGCTGCTCAGGGCCGCCCAGAGGTTCGCGGGCGTGCGGAGCTGCACCCAGGTGACGTCGTTGACCGGGTCCAGGCCATGCTTCTCCAGCACCAGGTTGGCCATGATCTGGGCCGCGCTGCCGGCCGTGGTAATCCCGAGCGCCTTGCCCTTCAGGTCCTCGATCGAGGTGATGCCCGGCCGCGCGAAGAAACCGTAGGCCGGCCGGTCCTGGGCAACCATGACGACCTTCAGCGGCGCGCCTTGCAAGATGGCCGATTGCGCGCTGCCCACCGAGCCGGTGAAGTCGTACTGGCCGGAGACGACGGCCGGGATGCCAATGGTGGCGGTGGCTTGCTCGAGCGACACGTCGAGGCCCTCGTCGCGGAACAGCCCGCGCCTGTCGCCCACAGCGGCGAAGACGAAGTCCATGCCCTGGGAGGGCAAGGTGAAGGTCACTTTCTCGAGTGGGCGGGGCGTGGGCGCGGCGGTGGGCGCGGCGCCCGCGGTATCGGCTGTCGTCGCGGCTGGGCGGCTAGTGGCCGGCCCGGGGGCGCCGCCGGGGCGCGCGGCCGACTCGGGTACGGCCGGGGTCGCCGGCTGCCCGGCGCACGCGGCGAGCGCCAGCGCGGCCAGCGCGAGCGCCACCCGCGCGGCGGCGGCGGAGCGGCAATGTCGCATTACGATCCTCCGGCGCGCGGGTCGGGGTCGCGGCGATTGTACGCCCGGGCGCCGGGTGTGGCAAGCTGAGGTGGCGGGCGCATAGCCGCCCCGCGTGGGCCGGCGGCGCCAGCGGGTGGTGGTCGGGCGACCAGCGCGGAGCCCGGCACCACGAGCGACGCTGATCGCGGCGCCGGGCTCCCGGCTAGAGAAGCAAGAAGTGGGCCAATCCCTTGTGGTTTTGAGGCGCGGCGGCCACAAGATGTGGTGGTTGGGGGCCGCGCGTGTGCGGGCCGCGGGCCGCCAGCCGCATCCCTCTGCCTGGCTTCGGCGGGGCGAGCCGCTGTGCTAGAGTGGGCGGGGCGGTCGGCCGGCGCCGCTGGCGCCGCTTGGGTAGGCTAGGTGCGAGCGTCGTGGGGCGCCGCCGTGCCCCCGACGAGGGGCGGAGGAGCACCGTATGCAGCGATCGCGATGGCTCTGGCTTGGCGTGGCGCTGACGCTGATCGCCTGCGCGCCGGTGTCGCCCGCGGCGTCCGGCCAGCCGGGCGGCAGCGCGCCGCCAGCGAGGACCGCGCCGGCCCAGGCGGGCGCCGCCCCGACCGCTGGCGCGGGCGCGACGACCGGGGACGGCGCGGCGGCGACCAGCGCGCCGGCGGCGCAGCCGCTAACGCCGCCGGTGGCGCTGAAGGTCGGGTCCACGCTCACCCTCGGGGATAGCCCGCTCTTCGTCGCCATCGAGAAGGGCTACTTCGAGGCGGAGGGGCTGGCGGTGGAGGTCGTGCCGTTCGACTCGGGCGCCAACATGATCGCGCCGCTCGCGGCGGGGCAGCTCGACGCCGGCGTCGGCGCCACGTCGGCGGGGCTGTTCAACGCGATGGCCCGCGACGTGGGCCTGGTGATCGTCTCGGGCGCGGGCCAGTTCACGGCCGGCCACGGCTCGTCGGTGGTGATGGCGCGCAAGGACCTCGTGGACAGCGGCCAGATCCGCGACTACGCGGACCTGCGCGGCCGGACGATCGCCACCTCCGGCGAGGGCAACGTGACGACGGTGGCGATCGGCAAGGCGCTGGAGCGGGGCGGGCTGACGCGGAACGACGCCAACGTCGTCAGCATGGGGTTCGCGGACATGCTGAGCGCGTTCGCCGGCGGCTCGCTCGACGCGGGCTTCGTGGCCGAGCCGTTCGTCACGAACGCCGTCGAGCGCGACCTGGCCACGCGCTGGAAGCCGGTCAACGAGATCCTGCCTGACCACATGGTCACCGTCTGGATGTACTCGCGGCAGCTCATCCAGACGCAGCCCGAGGCGGCCCGACGGCTGATGGTCGCGCTGGTGCGCGGCGCGCGCGACTACACGGACGCCATCGACCAGGGCCGCGGCCGTGCCGAGGTGGTGGCGGCGATCATCCAGCACACGCGCGTGAAGGACCCGGCGCTGTACGACCGGATGGTGTTCATCGCGGTGCCCACCTCGGGCGAGGTGCGCGTAGAGAGCCTGGCGGACGACATCGCCTGGTATCAGGCGAACGGCTACCTCGAAGCCGCGCCCGACCTGAGCCGCAGCGTGGACGGGCGCTTCGCTGCCTATGCCCGGGAGCGCCTGGGGCCGTATCGCTAGGCCGGCCCGCGGGGGCCAGCGCTCTGCCGTGGCTACGCCGTGCATCCCTCGGAGTGCGGGGCCGCCCCACCGCCGGGTGGGGCGCGGATGCCGGCGGAGCCGCCGCGGCGCGCCGCGCCCAGGGATTAGCGCACGACGACGATGCCGTTCGTCTCGCCGTGCTCATTTGGCTCCGTGCGGTCGGCATGGTCGTCGGTGACCCACTGCTGGCCGTCCACGACGAAGCGGTAGCCGAACTCCCGGTTCCTGGGCAGCCGCAGTGTCGCCGACCAGCAGCCGTCCTTACGCTGCTTCATCGGGGTGGCCGCGGGGTCCCACCGGTTGAAGTCGCCCGCGAGCGCCACGCTCCGCGCGTCGGGCCGGGGGGGCGTCTCAAACGTCACTGATACCTTGTCCGATCCCTGGAGCGGCTTCTTCTTCACCATCAGCGCGAAAGATGCTCCTTCCCTAACAGGTGCCGCGACTACCGTCGCCGTTCGCTTCAGCAGTCGCCTGTCAGCAAACGGTCTATTATACAAACCCGCAGCGGCGGCTCTCGCTGACGCGTGGCCATCGGCCTGGGGCGATGGCTTAGCGGCGGCGCGCCAGCTCGCCCGCGAACAGGCGGAAGCTCAGAGCCAGCAAGACGAGCAGCAGCCCGGCGAGCGTGGCCGGCGCGATCCAGTGGACGGCAGCCCAGTCGAGGGGAGCGCCGCGGAAGAGCACGGTCTCCAGCAGCAGGCGGCCGGTCGTCACGGGCAGCAGGTAGGCGACGACGAGCATCGGGGGCGTGAGCTGGTCGAGCGGCGCGAGCAGGCCGCCGAACGCCACCGACGCGATGAGCAGCAGCATGCACGCCTGGATCGCCGCCTGCTCGCTGCGAGTGAGCAGCCCGATCACGAAGCCGAGCGCGAGCGCGACCAGCAGGAACACGAACAGCACCGCCACCAGCCAGCCGAGGCCGGCGAGGACCGGGACGTGCAGCGCCAGCAGGGCGAGCGCGGTCACCGCCGCGGCGATGAGCGCGACCATCAGGCTGAGCCCCAGGTACTTGCCGACGAGCACCTCGGCGGCTGAGGCGGGCGACAGACGGTAGAGGTCGAGCACGCCGAGGCGCCGGTCGCGGGCGATCGAGACGGCGGCGAGCGTCACGGCGAGGTGCTGGAGGATGAGCGCTAGGATGCCGGGCAGGAAGTAGGTCGTGCCCTCTGGCTGGTAGGGCGCGACGTTCTGGATCTCGGCATAGAACGGCGCCGAGAGCACGTCGGGGTTCGCGGTCTGGAGCTGGGCGAGCAGCGTCTGCACCTGGCCGAGCTGCTGGCGCAGGCGCGCCGCCTCGGCGGGGCTGGGCACGGCGTTGAGCTGCTGGTCGAGCTGCTGTAGGTCGGCGTAGAAGCCCCGCAGGCGCTCGCGCTGCGCGCGCAGCTCGCCGAGCGGCGAGCCGGGACCGGCGCCAAGCAGCCCGGTGAGCTGGGCGACCTCTTCGATCTGGCCCAGCGTGGCATCGAGCTGCGCGAGCGCCGTGGCCGTTTCCCGCAGGCGGCGGCGCTGGTCGGCGACCGAGCCGTTCTCGATGCCGTCGAGCGCTTGCTGCAACCGCGTGACCTGGGCTTGGACGTCAGCGGACGAGCCGCGCCCTTCGCCGATCACCCGCGCGATGGCCTGGCGGTTCAGCTCGGCAATCTGGCTCTCCACGAACAGCGTGAAGAAGGAGTTGGCCAGCGGATCGATCTCGTTCGTGGTGAGGCGGACCTGGGCGCGCTGGCCGCGTGCCAGCGCCGCCCGTGGGTCGGCGGGCAGCTCGAGCACGAGCTTCACCTCGCCGCGCCGCAGCCGCTCCAGCGCCGCCTCGCGGTCGGTGGTCGTGTCGACCACGCGCAGGTAGTTGTCGAGGTCCTGGGCGCCCATCTGGAGCGGCGTGTCCTGGGCGGCGCTCGGTGGCAGCACGACGATCGTGGTCGGGAAGTCGCGGTAGACGCGCGCACCGAGCACGAAGGCGAGCAGGATCAGGAACGGCCCGAAGATGACGATGAAGAGCAGCCAGGGCTGGCGTAGCAGCTCGCCCAGGAAGACGTTGGCCGGGGCCGTGGTGCGGATCGGCGTGCTCAGCATGGCGCGGCTCCCTCCGAGGGCGGCAGATGGCACGGTGGCTAGCGCGTGCGGTGCAGCGACGCGCTGCCCGGCGAATCGGCGGCGCCAGACCTGAATCGGTTGCGGTTAGCGGCGCTCAACCAGGCGGGTAAAGACCTCGTCGAACGACGGCTGGCTGGCGTCGGCGGCCTCGACACGGCAGTTGGCGTCTTCGAGGGCGCGCACCAGATCGGGCGTGGCACGCGCGGCGTCTTCGACCAGCACGCGCACCCAGCCGGGCGTGGCCTGGTCGATCTTCAGCACGAGCGGCAGGCGCGCGAGCTGGCTGACGGCCGACCAGTCGAGGCAGGGCGTCGCGAGGTCCACGACGTCGCCGCCGTAGGCGAGGCGGCGCAGCGCGGCCGGGGTGCCCTCGGCCAGCAGACCGCCGCCGGCCACAAGCGCCACGTAGTCGCACTGCTCGGCCTCGTTGACGTACTGCGTCGTGAAGAAGACCGTGCAGCCGCTATTGGCGATCGCGCGGAACTCGTCCCAGCAGCGCGCGCGCAGGACGGGATCGATGCCGGCGGTGGGCTCGTCGACGACCAGCAGGTCGGGCTGGTGGAGCAGCGCGGCGGCCAACTGCAGGCGGCGCTGCATGCCGCCGCTCAGGTCGCGCGCCACCTTGCCGCGGTGCGCGCCCAGGTCCATCGTGTCGAGCGTCTCGCGGATGCGGCGGCGGCGGTGCCGCCAGCCGAGCCCGTACAGCCCGGCCACGAAGTCGAGGTTCTCGCCCACCGTCAGGTTCGGGTAGAGCGTGAAGCTCTGCGGCATGTAGCCGATGCGCTGGCGCAGGCGGCGCGCCAGGCGGAGCGCCGGCTCGCCGAACAGGCGCGCCTCGCCGGCGATCGGCGCCAGCAGGCCCAGCGCGGCGCGCAGGAGCGTCGTCTTGCCGCCGCCCGAGGGGCCGACCAGGCCGTAGATCTGGCCCGGGGTTACGCCGAGCGACAGCCCACGGATGACCTCGCGCCCGTCGTAGCCTAGCGTGAGGTCGTCGAGCGCGAGCACCGGCGCGGGCGGCACCCGCCCGTCGGCGGTCGGCAGGTCGGCGCGTGTCCGTGGTTGGCTGAGCGTCGCCATCATGGCCCCCGTTCTGCGCGCGGGCGGCGGCTGGTCGCCTGGGGCGACCTATGCAAGAGCCATGCCGCGTGCAGCATGCCGGGCGCTCGGCGCGGGCCCGGGCTGAGACAGTGGCCAGGGGGCGGGACCACGGCCTGAGCAGCGGCACCGGGGAGCGTGAGCACGGATGGCGGCGCCACCCGCACTCACGCTCCCGGGCACGATACACAGAGTGAGTGCGATGGCCGCTCGGCGCGGCGCTACAGGCGGACCGGCTGGAGCGGGGCGAAGGCCACCGCGTCGCCGTCGATGGCGCGGATGTAGCGCGCCTGCGGCCGGAAGGTGGCGGGCGGCGCGGTGGGGCCGTGATCGGGATGCTCGCCGTCGGATGCGAGGGGGGCATCGGGGTGGGCCGGGGCGGCGCCGGGAGCCACCGCGCTCTCATCCAGCGGCTCCTCGGTCTCGGCGGGGGTCTCGGCCTCGTCGCCGGGCGTGGCCGCCTCGTCGGGCGCGTCCGCCACGGCCCGCGGCGCCTGGCCCTCGATGCTGGTCACGACCTCCAGCCAGATGGGGATGCGCCCTTCGCCCAGGCCGCCGAGCTGCGCGAAGGCGGCCTCGCTCAGATCGAGCGTCAGCGCGCGGCTACCGCGATCCTGCACGCGCACGTAGATGTACTGATCGGACCCCTGGCGGGTGACCTTCAGCAGCGTGCCGAGCGGATACCAGTTGTTCGCGGCGATCGAGGGATCCCAGCGGTTGTAGGGCAGGCCGTTGGCCATGCGCAGGCCGTGAAGGGAGGGATGGTAGTACGTCGCGGTCGTGCTCGTGGCTGAGGCGAACGCCTGGGTGGGCGCGAACAGCGCGGCGCCCAGGACGAGGGCGCAGAGCACACGGATAGCACAGGGCATGGCAAATACACTCCTTGGGAAGCGTCATGTCGGCGGAAACGTGTGGCTCCGGGCCAAGATAGGCCCAGGATCGGTTTCCGCGAGCCGCGGCCGTGCCGAGACCCGGCGCTGTGCACTGCACAGCGCGCACCAGGCACGTGGAGCGCAGCATCCGGGCCGCTTGGCCTCACCAAACGTGCCGGACGCGCGTAACCAGTTACCTGGGCGCACTCCGAGCGCAGAGCGAGCCAGGGATGTTACACGGTGGAGATTCGCGGCGGGGAAGCGCGTTGGGTAGAAGGGGAGTGACGCCGTATGCAGTTAGCGTGCGAGGGCCGTGCCGCGGCGTTGAGGCCGTGCGCCCACACGCTCCTGTATGCGGGGGCGAAGCTACATCGCTGTTAACTCACCTGTGGCCTAGTCTCGCGCGGCGATCCACTGGGGCCTGGGTGCCGCGCGGAGCGAGCGCGGCGCGCCCGGGCGCGCCAACTCTCTCGCTGAACCTAATACCTTGACCATACTAACAGATCGCGCGAGCCAAACGGAACACTTGTACATCACAGAATCGAGATACAGTACGATCGTCTTCATCTGCGGGGGCCGGTAGTCTGAGTCATCCGCTGGCTATAATGCGGGGCGTGGATGCGCGATTGCCGCACCGATTAGTTTACGAGATTTACCGCGACGACGGCGCGTGGCGCGAGGGGACGAATGGCCGACGCGGATCCGGGACGAATCGGCGAGATGGTGGCGCGGCTGCGGCGAGAGATCGAGCAGGCGCGCTTCGCCGGCGACGATCCCGCGCTCAGCGTGGGGGACGGCGACCCACCGGCGCTCATCGTGGCGAAGACGCTGGCCGCGGAGCGCCTGAACGCTCCGCTCCGCGTGGCCGAGGCGATCGTGCCGCTGCAGGAGGACGTGGCGGCCGATCTGTTCTATCGCGGCCTGACGGCGCTGCGCTACTGGCGCTTCGCCGGGGCGCAGGCCGCGTTCGAAGAGGCGGGCGCCAAGACGGCCGACGCGGCGTTGCAGCAACGCCTCGCGCTCTACCGCGCCGCGACCGCGCTCGTCCGGCGCATCGTGCTGAGTGATCCCGAGCAGCCGCCGCGGCCACTGCCGGAGGAGCGGGCGCTGGCGCTGGTCGAGACGCTCGACGCGCTGCCCGCGGCCGAGCGCGCCCACTACGCTGCCGAGCTGCGGCGGCTGGTCGCGCTGCGCCAGGCGCTCGCCGGCGATCCGTACCTGCAGACCGTCCACTGCTTGCTGCGGGCACGGCTGGCGCTCGCCAGCGGCGACGACGCGCTCGGGCTCGGCTGGCTGCTGCGCGCCGCGGCGCTGCAGGAGGCGCGGCTGGCCCCCGGCCGGTACCTGGCCGAGCTGCTGGAGCGCGCCCGCCGCCGCCTGCGCCGGTTTCTGGGGGATACTGCCCCCCCTGGCCACCCCAGTAACGGGGGGGAAGCGGAGGCGGCCCCTTCTGGCCCGCCCAATACTGCCACGCTGGCCCCTCCACCCCCTGGCTCTCTACGCGCCACACCCCCCAATACTGGCGGGGAACCGACGCGGGGGGCGACAGGTACGCCCGGCGCGGCAGCGCAACCGGGCGCAGGACTCCCCCCAGGATTGGGGGGGCCGGGGGGCCAGGGCGAGGCGGGCGAGGACGAGGGTGGCGAGGCGAGCGACGAGGTGCGGGTTGGGGCGCTGCTCGAGGCGCTGGGGAACCACCTGGACGAGGCGCTGGGCCGCGACGTGCTGCGCGACGCCGCGCAGTTCGGCATCGCGCCGTATCACGAGGAGTAGCGCGTGGTGACGACCACTGGCGGCGGCCGTGGCCCGGGGGGCGACACGCCGCGCGGCGAGACGCCGCGGGCCGCCTGGCGCCGCCTGCTGGCCGCGTGCCGGCCCGTCTACCTCGACGTGGCCGTGCTGGCGCGGAAGCTGCCCGAGCGCAGCGGCCCGTCGCGGCTGTTCCTGGAGCTGACGACCGAGGACGGCGCGCGGCTCGGGCGGGCGCACGTCTTTCCCGGCGAGTGGTATCCCAGCGGCGGGCGCAACGCCTTCAGCCACTACTTCCTCGTGTTGCAGCGCGCGTTCGCCGGGCTGGAGGCCGAGGGGCGCGAGGCGCGGCTGCGGTTGCAGCTCCTCAAGGCGGTGAACGCGGGCGACCAGTATCCCTACGTGGTGCTGCTGAAGTACGTCGTCGCGCCCGAGTTCGCGGTGACGGGCGGGCGTCTGGAGGAGCTGTATCGCTGTCCGTTGAGCGCGTATTACCAGCACTTCCTGGGGCTGGGCCGCGACGTGCTGCGCGACGCGCGGTCGCCGACGTACGCCGCCGGCCAGGCGCTGCACCGCGGCTACCAGCGCGCCGCCCAGGCGTGGGTGCGGACGCGCGACGCCGCGGCCACGCTCGCCGCCTACGACGCCGCCGTCGTGCGCGCCTGGGCCGACGACTTCGCCTACTACCTGCTGGACCGCCCGAAGCGCCCCGGCCGCCTGTACACGCTGCCGATCGCGGCCGGCCCCACGCTCGTGCGCCGGCTGGGCGAGCGCTGGCCGGACGGCGCCGTGCGCTTCTACCAGGAGCGGCTGTTCTACTCGCCCGCCCGCGGCCTCGCCGGCCGCGCCGACCGCATCGCCGAGCGGGAGACGGCTGTTCCCCCTCTCCCAGAGGGAGAGGGAACCATAGGCCCTCACCCTAGCCCTCTCCCAGGGGGAGAGGGAACAAGGCGGCAGTTGTTCGAGCTGAAGACGACGGGCTACAGCGCGGACCGGGACCCGCGCACCGGGCGGGCGGCGCCGGGCGGGGTGCAGGCGCTGGCCTATCACGAGATCCTGCGTAGCCTGGACGGCCAGGCGCCGGAGACCTACGTCGAGGTGGTGGCGCCGGAAGGGGTCGAGGCACTGCCGCTCACGACCCACCCGGTCGTCACGCGCGCCGAGGCCGATGTGCTGGCGCCGCGCGACCGCTACCTCGACCTGTTCGCCCAGGCGCGCAACGTGGCCTACGTGGTCGAGTCGGGGCTGCTGACGGGCTACGACCGCAACCGCATTGACGAGATCGCCAAGTACGGGCAGCGACTGCGCGGGGTGGGCGGCGACTTCAACCTGTATGGCGCCGTGCCGCCCTGCCGCGCCTGCGCCGTGCAGACGCGCGGGCTGTGCGAGGACGCGCGCCACTACGCCGAGGCGCCCTGGTACGACTTCTTCCGCCACGTGCCGGCGCGGCTCTACCGCTACTGGGCGTGGTTCCATCGCCAGCTCCAGGCCGAGGAGCGGGCCGGCCGCGAGCACCTGTACCATCTGGCCGCGACGCCGCTCGCCCGCCTGGAGGCCGAGGAGGGCATCAGCCTGGCCGATCTGGTGGTGCAGGAGCACGAGGGGCTGCTGGTGCGGCTGGGCCGCGCGCGGCGCATCGAGACGCGGCTGCGCGAGGATGACCGCGTGCTCGTGACACCGCAAGCGGTGCCGCCTGGCGAGGTGCACTCGGTCGAGGGCGTCGTGCGCGCGGTGGGCGAGGACTGGCTGGCGCTCGATGTGCGCGACGAGCTGGCGGCGACCGGGCCGTACCGGGTGGACCAGTTGGGCTACTGGGAGCGCCTGGGCTGGCAACTGGAGGGATTGACCGACTTTCTGGTGGGCGCCATGTTCGGCTCGGGGGTGCGCGGGCGGGCCGTCGCGCTCGACGAGCTGCCGCCGCTGGCGCGGCTGATCCTGGGTGCTGCCGCTGCTGGCCCCTCCAATGGTGGGGGGGAAACGGCGGCCCCTTCTGCCGCTCGCTCTCTGCATGCTGGAGATGCGGCCTGGCGGCCGCGGGCGGGCACGAGACCCGCCCCTACGAGCCGCGTGGCCCGCGCGCCAGCAGCAGCCAATTCTGATGGAGAAGTGGCGGGTGTGCCCGGCGCGGGGACGCAAACGGACGCCGAGCCCTCCTCGGGATTGCGGGGGTGGGGGGGCCAGACGCCCGCCGCGAGTGCCGACCGCGGCGACCTGAACCCGGAGCAGCGGCGGGCGCTGGAGGCGGCGCTGGGGCTGGCGCCGGGCGAGCTGCTGCTGATCCAGGGGCCGCCGGGCACGGGCAAGACGGCGCTCATCGCGCGCCTGGTGCGGGCGGTCGTGCAGCGCGAGTTCTGGAACGAGCAGACGCGGCCGATCCTGCTGCTGGCGAACACGCACCGCGCCTGCGACGAGCTGGTGCGCAAGCTGCACGACCAGTGGCCCGACCTGCGGCCGTACCTGGTGCGACTGGGGCCGGCGAACGCCGGGATGGAGCCGCTGGTGCGCCAGTACGTACTGGCCGAGCGGCTGCGCGTGCGCGAGCAGCTTGACGGCGTGGACCTGCGCGCGAATGGCGCTGCCGCGTTCGTGCGGCTGGTGCGCCAGGGCGTGCTGCTGCACGACCAGGCGGCGGTGTTCGTGGGCACGCTGGCCGGCGCGGCGCGGCCGGAGCTGCGCGGCCTGGCGTTCAGCTACGTGGTGGTGGACGAGTGCGGCCAGGCCACCGAGCCGGCGGCGCTGCAGGCGCTGCGCCACCTGCCGCGCGGCTACGCGGGCCGCCTCGTCCTGGTGGGCGACCACCAGCAGCTCCCGCCCGTGGCGCCCGAGGAGCTGCCGGCCGCGGAGGTCCCGGCCGAGCTGGTGCCCGCCGGCTTCCAAGCGGGCGATGGCCTGCGCACGTCCCTCTTCGAGCGGCTGGCGCGGCGGTATCCCGAGCGGCTGATCACCCTGCGCGAGCAGTACCGCATGTGCGCGCCGGTGTGCGAGGTGGTCAGCGAGACGTTCTACGGGGGCGCGCTGCGGCCCGGCAGCGTGGCCGTGGCGGCGCAGCGGCTCACGGCCGCCCGGGCCGCCGCGCTGGCCGCACCCTGGGACGCCGTGTGGGACCCGGCGGCCCGCGTGGTGTTCGTGGACACGCGGGACGATCCGGCGGCGCGCGACACGCAGGTCCGGCTCGGCGCTGACGACGCGCGCGACAACCCGCGCGAGGCCGCGCTGCTGGCCGACCTGCTGGCGGCGCTGTTCGCCGCGCTGCCGCCGGCCGAGGCGTTCCACCTGGCCGAGCGCAGCGGCGTGATCTCGCCGTACCGGCGCCAGAACAACCGGCTGCGCCAGGAGCTGCGGGCGCGGCTCGGTCCGCTGGCCGAGCGGCTGCGCGTGGACACGGTGGACCGCTTCCAGGGCGGCGAGCGCGACTTGATCGCGATGAGCCTGGTCGCCAGCAACGCGCAGCGCAGCATCGGGCCGCTGCACGCCGACTGGCGGCGGATGAACGTCGCGCTGTCGCGAGCGCGCGCCAAGCTGGTAGTGGTGGGCGACCGCGCCACCTTCACGGCGCCGGGCGACGCGGCCGACGAGCCCGCGAAGGCGCGGTACCGGGAGCTGTTCGCGGCCCTCGACGCCCAGGCCGCCGCCGGCGCCGCGCGCCTGCTGCCGGCGGGGCTGTTCCCGCCCGGGGCGTTCCCGGGGCGCTAAGCAGCCTATCGCGCGCCGAGCGGCCCCGTTACGACCACAACTGCTGGCTGGCGAGGCGCGCGCCCTCGGCCATCGCCTGGAACTTGGCCCAGACAACGGTGGGGTGGACCTCTGGTCGGTACGTGGCCTGCGAGGAGAAGCCGCAGTCCGCGCCGGCGATGACGTTCTCGCGGCCGACGAGGCGGGCGAAGCGGACGAGCCGCTCGGCGATCACCTGCGGGTGCTCGACGATGTTGCTCGCGTGCGTGATCACCCCGGGGATGATGACCTTGCCCTCCGGCAGCTTCACCTGCTCGAAGGCGTGGTAGTCGTGCTCGTGGCGGGGATTCGCCGCCTCGAAGGAGATGGCGCCGGCGTTGATCTTGAGCAGGACATCAATGGTGTCCTTGAGCGACGCGTCGAACACGCGCGGGCCCTCGTTGATGCCATAGCAGGTGTGGTAGCGCACGCGGTCGGGCGCGATGCCGCGCAGGGCATGGTTCAGCGCCTCGACGTACCGCTCGGCCGTCTGGCGCCGCGCCGCCGCGTCGAGCGGGGAGTAGCTGAACAGCTCGGTGAGGAAGGGATCGTCTATCTGGACGAGGAAGCCCGCGTCGACGATCGCCTGGTATTCGGTGCGCAGGGCGTCGGCGACGGCGAACAGGTACTCCTCTTCGCTGGGGTAGTAGGCGTTGGTGCCCACGCCGCTGGGCGCCACGGCGGGCATAAAGACCTCCGTGGGCTGCACGGCGGCGACGGCGGCCTTCAGGTTATCGATGTCGCGCTGCAACGCCTCCTGGCCGCGATAGCTCACCGGGCCGGTACACTCGACGGGCGCCACCGGCACGACCCGGCCGCCTTGCATGGCCTGGCCGAAGTACTGCTCGTAGTACTCCGGGAAGGCCTCGATCTCCGCGGTGAAGGAGGTGCGGCGCGTGTCGGCCTTGGGCGTGAAGCCGGTCAGGCGCTCGTTCACGTAGGCGGAGAAGCTGGTCTTGCTCTGCTCGCCGTCGGTGACGACGTCCACGCCGCAGTCGACCTGCCGGCGCACGATGTCCGCGACGGCCTGGCGCACCCGCGCATCGTAGGCGGCGGGGTCCACGGGCTCGCCGCTGGCGCGGGCTTTCATCAGGTCGAGCAGGTCCCTGGGGCGCGGCAAGCTGCCGCAGTGCGTGGTGAGGATGCGCTCAGTGCTGTGTTTCATGGTGCGTGGCCTCCTACTCTCGCGCTACGGACGGGCCGAGCCAGGGCGGCGGCGTGGGCCGCGCTGCCAGTCTGTCCCCGCGGCGCCCGTCGTCTCCCAGCGGCTCACGCGGACGTTCGGCCAGGTCCGTAGCCGGGGTATACGGTGTGGGCGCTCTCCCGGCAAGCGCGGGCTTCTCGGGAGACGGTGTCGGCAATGTACTGTCCGCGCCCTGCCTCACCGACGAAAGCGGGGGACGAGCCCCCGCGCTACCGGCTGTCCCACCGGCCCCGGCGGGGGACGAGCCCCCGCGCTAGCGGCGGAGTGTCCCGGCTATGCCTCGTCGCCGGCCCAGGCGGTGGCCGGGGCCTGCAGCAGGCGGCGCTCGAGGACGAGGCAGGTGAGGGCGACGGCGCAGAGCAGGAGGAAGCTGAGGGCGTAGGAGCCGGTCACGTCCTTCACGCCGCCCATAACCAGCGGGGGGAAGAAGCCGCCGAGGCCACCGGCCGCGCCGACCAGCCCGGTTACCGTGCCGGTCTCCCGAGGGAAGTACTGTGCCACAAGCTTGAAAACGGCGCCATTGCCCACGCCGAGCACGGCCGCGAGGGCGAGGAGCACGGCGGTGAGCGCGTTCACGGCCGGCTCGACGGCCAGCCCGGCGGCGAGGACCGCGACGCTGACGAACACGCTGTCGAGGACGGCGGCGCCCCCCCAGCGGTCAGCCAGGTAGCCGCCCAGCGGCCGCGCCACCATGGCGACCGCGACGAAGGCGGCGGCCCGCGCGCCGGCCTCGGCCGCGCTCAGCCCGTAGGTGGTGACGAGCAGGGTGGGCAGGTAGCCGCCGATGGCGATGAAGGCGCCGAAGGTGACGAAATAGCAGAGCGCGAGCATCCAGGCCGCGGGCTGCCGCCGAAAGACCGCCAGCCGCGCGGCCAGCGGCGTGTGGCCGCCCGTCTGTCCCGGCGCGTCGTGGCCGAGCAGCCAGAAGGCGCCGGCAGCGACCGCCAGCACCGGCAGCCAGGCCCAGAAGACCAGCGGCCAGCCAGTGCGCTCGGCCAGCGGCGGGGCCGTGAGGTTCGCGATGGCGGTGCCGATGTTGCCCATGCCGTAGATGCCGAGCGCGATGCCCTGGCGCTCGGGCGGGAACCAGCGCGCGACGAACGGCACGCCGACGGCGAACGACGCCCCGGCCAGTCCCAGCACGAAGCTCGCCGCCAGCAGGGCCGGGTAGGAGCGCGTGAGGCCGACCAGGGCCACCGGGACGAGCAGCGCGAGCAGGAGCGCCGTAAACACGGCCCGGCCGCCGTAGCGGTCCGTCAGCAGCCCCAGGGGCAAGCGCGCCGTGGCCCCGAGCAACACCGGGATGCCGACGAGGAGCCCGACCTGAGTGGCCGATAGGTCGTACAGCTCGCGGAAGCGTGGGGCGAGCGCGGCGATCAGGCCCCACACGGCGAAGCAGATGGTGAACGCGAGGGTCGCCAGGACGAGCGCCCAGACGCGGCGCCCCCAGGGCGGGGGCGCGGCGGGCGTGCGGAGCCCGAGAGATGCCTTGCGTGCCATATTGCTGCCTCGACGTCACAGCTCTGGAGCGCGCGTTGACCCGCTGGCTGGCGCTCGCAGGGTGTGGTGATGGGTCCTGTGGTGACTCTATCCTAGCATTGGTCGGGCGCGCGTGCCGTATGAGCGGTATTGGATTTTGCGGCGCGGGCGCGCGGGCCAGGCGGTATCATTTCCTCGCACCCTGACCGCGGAGGCTCCCGTTGGCCCACTCGGCACCACCCCCCGGCCCGCGCGGCCCTGGCGATGTCGCGGGAGTCGGCGCTGCCGCGGCCCATGCCGCTGCTCCCCAGCCCGAGCCGGCCGCGCCGCCCCTCGCCACGTTGGAGGGGAGCGTCGAGCGGATCACCTTTGCCAACGAGGAGAGCGGCTTCGCCGTGCTGCGCTTGCAGCCGACGGACAAGAACTACCTCGTCACGGTTGTCGGCAAGCTGGCGGCCGTCCACATCGGCGAGCAGGTGCGCGTGCGCGGCCGCTGGACGACCCACGCGCAGCACGGCCGGCAGTTCGAGGCGCAGGACTTCGCGGTGGTGCTGCCCACGACCGTCGAGGGCATCCGCAAGTACCTGGGCTCGGGGCTCATCCGCGGCGTGGGCAAGGTGACGGCCGAGCGGCTGGTGCGCCACTTCGGCGCCGAGACGCTGGAGATCATCGAGCGCGCGCCCGAGCGGCTGGAAGAGGCGGGCGGCATCGGGCCGACGCGCGCCCGCGCCATCCGCGCGGCCTGGCAGGAGCAGAAGGCCATCAAGGAGGTGATGGTCTTCCTGGCGTCGCACGACGTGTCCACCACGCTCGGGCTGAACATCTACCGGCAGTATGGCGACGAGTCGGTGCGGGTGATCCGCGAGACGCCGTATCGGCTGGCGCGCGACGTGCGCGGCATCGGCTTCAAGACGGCCGACAAGATCGCCGCGAACCTCGGCATGGCGCCCGACTCGCTCGACCGCGCGATGGCGGCGCTCGCGCACGTGCTCGCCGAGGCCACCGACGAGGGCCACGTCTACCTGCCCGAGCGGGAGCTGCTGCAGCGCGGCGCAGAGATGCTGGCCCAGCCCGAGGAGCGCCTGCGCGCGGCGCTCACGGCGCTGGCCGACGAGGGCGCCGTCGAGATCGAGCCGCGGATTGGCCCTCCCCCCGACCCTCTCCCAGGGGGAGAGGGAGTGAGACGCCCTCACCCCGACCCTCTCCCAGGGGGAGAGGGAGCGAGACGCCCTCACCCCGCCCCTCTCCCAGGGGGAGAGGGAGAAGACGTGCTCCCCTCTCCCCCTGGGAGAGGGGCTGGGGGTGAGGGCTCGCCCGCCGTCTACCTCCGGCCGCTGGCGCGGGCGGAGCAGGGGCTGGCGGGGCACGTGCGGCGGCTGCTGTACGCGGGCCAGGACCGGCTGGCGCTGTGGCAGGCGGTGGACTTCGAGCGCGCCTTCGCCTGGCTCGCGCAGACGACCGGTATGGCGCTCGCGCCCGCGCAGGCCGAGGCCGTGCGGACCGCGCTCACCAGCCGCGTGACCGTGCTGACGGGCGGCCCGGGCACGGGCAAGACGACGACGGTGCGGGCGCTCTTGCGGCTGCTGCGGGCGAAGCGCGGCACGGCGCTGCTGGCCTCGCCCACCGGGAAGGCGGCCAAGCGGCTGGCCGAGGCGACCGGCGCGCCGGCGAAGACGCTGCACCGCCTGCTCGGCGTGGGCTTCGGCGGCCGCATCGCCCACGACGCCGAGCACCCGCTCGACGCCGACCTGATCGTCGTGGACGAGGCCTCGATGCTCGACGAGCTGCTGGCGAACATGCTGGTGAAGGCGGTGCCGTCGGGCGCGCACCTGCTGTTCGTGGGCGACGTGGACCAGTTGCCGTCGGTCGGGCCGGGCAACGTGCTGGCCGACCTGATCGCCTCCGAGCAGGTGGCGGTGGTGCGGCTGGAGGTCATCTTCCGCCAGGCGGCCGAGAGCGGCATCATCGTGAACGCCCACCGCATCCTGCACGGCGAGCGGCCGGAGCTGCGCCAGTACCCCGACTTCCGCTTCGTGCCGGCCGACGACCCCGACCAGGCGGTGGACATCATCCGCGACCTGGTGACGCGCACGCTGCCGCGCCAGCGGCTGGGGCAGGGGCCGCTGGCGGCGCGCGACGTACAGGTGCTCACGCCGATGCGCGTGGGGCGGCTGGGCAGCGCCAACCTGAACGAGGTGCTGCAAGCCGCGGTCAACCCGCCGTCGCCCGCGAAGGCCGAGCGCGCCTTCGGCGGGCGCGTCTTCCGCGTGGGCGACCGCGTGATCTGCGTGAAGAACGACTACAAGCGCGAGACGTTCAACGGCGACGGCGGCGTGGTGCAGGCCGTGGACGCGAACGCGCAGCAGGTGGAAGTGCTGCTCGACGACGGCCGCGCGGTGAGCTACGACTTCGCCGACCTGGACGAGCTGCTGCACGCCTACGCGCTGTCGGTCCACCGCGCGCAGGGCTCGGAGTACGAGGCGGTGGTGCTGGCGCTGCACACGCAGCACTACGTGATGCTGCAGCGCAACCTGCTGTACACCGCCGTCAGCCGCGCGAAGCGGCTGGTGGTGATTGTGGGCAGCCCGCGGGCGCTGGCCGTGGCCATCAAGAACGACCGGCGCGCGGTCCGCTACAGCGGCCTGGCGGCGCGGCTGCGCGGCCTCGGCCCCGCCGCGCCGCGGCCCGCCACGCGGCCCGACGACGACCTAGACGTGATCCTGATCGACGACCTCGGCGCCCTGCGCGCCTACTTCGCCTCCTGAGGCCGGACGCGATGCGCTTGCCCTCCCTGCCCTGGTCCGTCGCCGGAGGCGGGCCGCTGCTCGTGGGACTGGTGTTCCTCGCCGCTCGCGCGGCCGCGCGCCTGATCCTGGCGCCGCACGGAAATAGCGCGGAATGGTATGGTTAGCGGCAACGCCGCGCGCCGGCTCAAATCTGTTCGCGCGACGGTGCTCTCCCGGCCAGCTACGCCCGTCGCCGCGGCCCGATCTCGGACGCCGGACGGCCTGGCTCGCCCACACCACACAAGGGAGCACGGGATGCCGCACACCTCACCACGGCGCGCCGCCGGGCGCGCTGGTCGTCCTTCTCGCGCCTGGCGGGGCGCGGCGCGCGGGCTGGCGGTGGCCGCCGCGATGCTCGTGGCGAGCGGCGCTGCCCTCGGCGCGGGCGCGGGGCAGACGCTGGCGCAGCAGGCGCCGCCTGCCGGGGCGTCGCCGCTCAGCCGCGGCGATCTGCCGTCCGGCGACGTGCAGGCGCAGCTCCAGCTTGGCGCACTCGCCCCGGCCGACGTGTGGTGCAGCCTCGGACCGGGCGGCGTGACGAACGCCGAGGGCGCGAGCGACTGCGCGGTCGGCGCGGGCGCGCCGCTGGGCCTGCGGTTTCCCGGGCTGGCGCCCGGCCGCGACCTGGCGGTGCAGGTGACGCCGCCCGGCGGCGCGCCGCAGCAGGCGACCGTACCCACGGGCGCCGACGGCCTGGCCCAGTGGGACTGGATCAGCCAGCCCGGCGACCCGCTCGGCGCCTACGTGGTGAGCGCGACGCAGGATGACCGCCAGGTGAGCGGCGTGTTCGTCGTACGCCAGACGACCAGCCCGCAGGTCATGACGCTGCTGGATGGCGGCCCGGCGAGCGCCCGCTATAGCGCGCCGACCGCCGTCCCGGGGGGCGCGTTTCGTGTGGTGCTGAGCGGCTTCGCGCCGGGCCAGCCCGTGCCGCTGCGCCTGTACCGCGTGTTCGGCGGCACGGCCCTGTTCGCGGCCGATCTGGGCGCCGTGCCGGCCGACGAGCGGGGCGCGGCCAGCTATACGCTGCGCACGGCGGCGGGCGATCCCGAGGGCGACTACCTCGTGGTCACCGAGCCGCGCGTGACGGGGCCGGGGCTGGCGCGCGGGGCGCTCCGCCTGAGCAGCCGCGCCGACCGCCCGGCGCCCGACCCCGACGCCGACACGAACGCGCTGACGGTGGCGCTGGTGGAGCAGGCGAACCGCATTTTCGCGCGGGTCATCGCGCGCAACGGGGCGCTGGTCACCGACCTGGAGAACGCGTTCGCTGGCGCGGCGCTCGACCTGGCGCGCGGCGGCGTGGAGCAGATGCGCGGCCAGGGGATGTACCGCGAGGCGCGGCTGACGGCGCCGATCGCGGCGCAGAGCGCGCGCCGCACGGCCGACAATCCGCCGCGCCTGGAGGCCGTGGTCACCGAGCAGTGGGACGACCGCCTGTTCAACCGCGACGGCTCGCTGGTGGGCACGCTGCCCGCCCGCCTGCAGCAGCGGTACGTCTTCGAGCTGCGCGCTGATCCGGGCCAGCGCTGCCAGAGCTGCTGGCTGATCGTGGACACGCAGCTCGTCGGCCAGCAGTAGCGCCCGCCCGCACGTGCTATAGTCGGCCGAGATGGACCAGCTCATCCTGCCCGACCCCGGGCGCCCCGACTACTGCGCGCGCTGCGCCACGCGGCTCGTCCTGGAGGCGCGCGGCGGCCGGCCTCGCCCCACCTGCCCGGCCTGCGGCTGGGTGTACTACGCGAAGCCCGCGCTGGGCGCCGCGGTCGCCGTCGAGCTGGACGGGAAGCTCGTCCTGGTGCAGCGGCGCTTCGAGCCCTACGCCGGCTGGTGGATGCTGCCGGCGGGGTTCGTGGAGTACGGGGAGTTCGCGGAGAACACCGCGGCGCGCGAGGCCGAGGAGGAGACGGGCCTGCAAGTCACCCTCGATGGCTTGCTGGGGCTGTACTTCGGCGCGGGCGACCCGCGCAACGTGGCCCACCTCGCGGTCTACCGCGCCCACGCGACCGGCGGCGCGCTCCAGGCGGCCGACGACGCGATCGACGTGCGCGCCTTCGCGCCGGACGCTATCCCGCTGGAGATCGCCTTCGAGTCGCAGCGCGAGGCGATCGCCGACTGGCTGGCGGCGCGGCCGGGCGCGCCGGCCGGGGCGCGGGCGCGCCGGCTGCTGCGGTACGCCGTGGCGGGGCCGGCGGCGCCGGTCCTCGTCTACGCCGTGATCGAGAACCCGCGCGGCAGCACCGAGCGCGTGCGCTTCGACGCGGGAGCGGGCGCGTTCCGCCCGGAGGGGCGGCCGTTCCCCTGGCCGCTGCCGATCCACTACGGCTGGATTCCGGGCACGCTCTGCACGGCCGACAATGCCGAGCTGGACGTGCTGGTGCCCGACCCGGGGCACACCAGCCCCGGCGCCACGCTGGTGGTGCGGCCGGTGGGGGTGATGTACCGCTCCGACGGCGACCACAAGGTGCTAGCGCTGCGGGCCGACGCGGGCACGGCCTATCCTGACATCACCGAGGCGGCGCAGCTCCCCGACGTGCAGGCGGAGACGGTGCGCTGGCTGCACGACTACCGCCGGGACGTGCGGGCGACGGGCTGGGGCGACGCCGCCGCGGCGCGCCGCCTGATCCTGGAGTGCCAGGCGGCCTGGGTCGCCGCGCGCCCGCCCGGCGAGGGCGAAGCAGGCGAGCACGAGTAGAGCAGCGGCAGGGGAGGGCGCGGGTGGACCTGGGGCTGGCGGGGCGGGTGGCGATCGTCGGGGGCGCGAGCCGCGGCATGGGCCACGCGATCGCCGCCGCGCTCGTGCGCGAGGGCGCGGCCGTCACGCTC
>Ga0070741_10007062_pt1 | contig 23587 bp, 22 predicted proteins | sample Coa_R1_4_FD_66440 | JGI IMG/M metagenome (GOLD analysis project Ga0070741, IMG submission 66440) | Surface soil microbial communities from Centralia Pennsylvania, which are recovering from an underground coalmine fire - Coalmine... | ecosystem: Environmental > Terrestrial > Soil > Unclassified ...
CAGACCCATCTCGCGAACGGGGATTTCAAGGTTGCGCGCGATGTCGACGGCGAGTGCCTTCAGCGGCGAGATATAAAGCGTGTGCAGCCCCTGTGAGCGCATCAGGGCGCGGCCGGTCGACCTGAGATTGCGCGGCCGCGCCTGACGTTCGCTCAACTCGACAAGCGTCGGCAGAAAGCCGGCGAGCGTCTTGCCGCCCCCCGTCGGCGCGATCAGCAGCGTGGAGCGGCGTGCCCTTGCTTTCGCGAGCAAATCAAGCTGATGCGCGCGCGGCTGCCAGCCGCGGCGTGCGAACCATCGTTCGAAGACCTCCGGCAGCGGCGGTGTTGCATCGAATAGGCCGCGCGCGGGTTCCATGTCAGTGTGCCGCCGCCACGATCAGGCCGGGAACGGGCGACCCTTTTTCCGTGCGGGTCGAGGCGGATTCGAGGCTGACGGTTCTCAGCCCGGCCGCGGCAAGCGCGCTCTCGACGTGGGCGCGGCCGTGCGCGTAGCGCAAGGTTTCCCGCAGAAGAACGCCATTGCCCGCGTGCGTTTCCACGCTGAACGCAAGCATGCCGCGAGGATCCAGAACCCGCGCGGCGGCATCGATCACCGGCACAAGATCGTCGAAATACATGAAAACATCGGCGGCGAGCACGAGATGATAGCGCGCAGCGATCCTTGCCTCGCCGTCGAGGAAGGCCATCGCCGCGCTTTCGATCAGCCGGTCGTAGAGGCCCTTCGAACGCGCCTGCGCCAGCATCGCGGCCGAAATATCGACGCCGACCATCCAGTCGCTGAACGCTCGGAACGGCAACGCGGCAAGGCCGGTGCCGCAGCCGAGATCGAGCACCGAGCCGAACTTCATGCGCGTGCCGGCGTGCGCCGCCTGCACGGCCTCGAACAGCAGTTCGGGCGCCCGGTAGCTCAAACCTTCGGTCAGCGCCCTGTCGAACCCGGACGCATAGGCGTCGAACAGCGCCCGGATGTAGCCCTCCGGCATCGCCGCGGCCGGATGGGCGCCGAGGCGCATGAGGTGCAGGGCCGCACCGTGGCGATCCTCGGGATCGGCCGCCCTCGCCTGCTCGAATGCCGCAATCGCACCGGCGCGGTCGCCGAGTTTCTCGCGCAGTTCGCCGAGCGCGAACCAGGCGGACGCGTAACCCGGCGCAAGCTCGAGCGCCTGCTGCAGCAGGTCGGCTGCGCCGGCAAGATCACCCTTGGCCTCGCGGTCGCGCGCCCATTCGAAGCGCCGGTCGGCGATCAGATTTCCTGACGACAGGTAGATCGGTTGCAGCTGCAATGGCCCGGACCTCGGTTGCTGGCGCCGGCGATTTTAGGGCATATCTCCGGGCGGCGCGCGTGATAGCATCGTCGGCATGCAGGAGTGAACAAGCCCATGAGCAACGGAACAATGACCAAGGTTTTCGGCGGCTCGCCGCTGGGCGTGCTGGCGCGGCTTGTTCTGGTGTCGATTCTCGTGGGTGTCGTCCTGTCTGCGTTCGGGCTCGACCCGTTCGACATCGTGCGCAGCGTCCAGAAGATGATCCGGACGCTGTGGGACATGGGCTTCGACGCAATCCGCTGGCTCTGGCGCTATTTCCTGCTCGGCGCCGTGATCGTGATCCCGATCTGGATCGTGATGCGGCTGATCAACGCGCCGCGGGGCAAGTAGGCAGACCGGTCAACCGGGCCAGCTTTCCGCGGTGATCGTGGCCGCATCACTGCCGACCATCGACGCAAGGGAGTTGCGGTAGCCGCGCTTCAATGCGGCGACAAGATCCGCCTTGATCTCGTTCACGACACCGATGCCGCGGTACACCATCCCCGTGTACAGTTGCAGCAGGGATGCACCCGCCTTGATCTTCGCGATCGCGGTTGCGCCCGAATCGACGCCGCCGACGCCGATCAACGGGAAGGCGTTTTCGGCGCGCACGAAAGTCTCCGCCAGCATCCGTGTCGACAGTCTGAACAGCGGCCTGCCCGACAGCCCGCCCTGCTCGCGCGCGCGCTCGCGTTCGCGCAGCGCCGTCGGACGCGAGACTGTCGTGTTGCCGACGATCATGCCGTCGACATGGCGCCTGCGCGCGACACCGACGATATCGTCAAGATCGGCGAGCGTGACGTCCGGCGCGATCTTGAGCAGAACCGGCACCGCGCCGGCGCGGACGCGGCTGCGCTCGCGCGCATCGAGCACGCGCGCGAGCAGGTCGTCGAGCGCCTTGGCCTGCTGCAGGTCGCGCAGGCCCGGCGTGTTGGGCGACGACACGTTGACGGTGAAATAGCTCGCGACGCCGGCGAAGGTCTCGACCAGCCGCACGTAATCCCCGACGCGGTCGGCGGAGTCCCGGTTGGCGCCGATATTGACGCCGACGATGCCGCCGGCGCTCTTGCGCGCGGCGAGCCGTGCGTGCACGGCTGCGGCCCCTTCATTGTTGAAGCCGAGCCGGTTGATCACGCCGTGATCCGCCTCCAGGCGAAACAGCCGCGGCCGCGGATTGCCCGCCTGCGCGCGCGGCGTGACCGTGCCGACCTCCACGAAACCGAAGCCGAGCCGCAGCAGCGCGTCGGGCACCTGCGCGTTCTTGTCGAAGCCCGCGGCGAGCCCCACGGGGTTGGGAAAATTCAGGCCGAAAGCCTGCACGCCGAGCTCGGCCGGATCGGACGGCGACCGGGCAAGCGGCACGTAGCGCAGCGCCCTGATGGCAAGGGCGTGGGCATCCTCCGGATCGAGCGCCCGCAGGAACGGGCGCGACAGACGGTCGAAAAGGCCGATCACGACATTGCACTCCCGGCCTGTATGCGAACCAGAGCTATCGGAAGCGCGCAAGGCTTATTCAAGGCAGGCCGCAGGAAATGGTTGCAGAGCCGGGGCGACTCAAGGTTATAATTCCTATGTACAGTAACCGCCGCAGTGGTGTCCGCCGCCATGGCCATGCTCACCCACAACCAGATTTGGACGGCGATCGACCGACTCGCCGCCCGGGCCAAGCTTTCGCCGTCCGGGCTGGCCAAAAAGGCCGGCCTCGACCCGACGACATTCAACAAGTCCAAGCGCGTCACCCCGGAAGGGCGGCAGCGCTGGCCCTCGACCGAATCGGTCGCCAAGGCGCTGCAGGCGACAGGCACCAAGTTCGATACCTTCGTCACGCTGATCACCGATGCCGGCAAACCCGCGATACAGAACGTGCCGCTGATCGGATTTGCACAGGCGGGTGCCGGTGGATTTTTCGACGACGGCGGCTTCCCCTTGGGCAAAGGCTGGGACGAGATCGCTTTCCCGGCCGTCACCGACGAGCATGCCTATGCGCTGGAGATTTCCGGCGACTCGATGAGGCCCGCCTATCGCGCCGGCGACATCATCATCGTCTCGCCCGGTGCCACGGTGCGCAAGGGCGACCGCGTCGTGGTCAAGACCAGGGACGGCGAGGTTATGGTCAAGGAACTCAAGCGCAAGACCGCGAAAGCGATCGAGCTCAAGTCGCTCAACGCCGAGCATCGCGACCGCACGATACCGATGTCCGACGTGCTCTGGATCGCCCGCATCGTCTGGGCGAGTCAGTGAGGGTGGCATGGCATTGATCAGTCGCACGCACACTTGCGCATGCTGCAGCGACGGCCAAGGCGGCAATCAGGATACGCACTTTGATCGCCGGCATTTCCTTCGCCTGGGCGCCGGCGCCGGGCTCGCCGCAACGTTTCCGACGTTTTCGTTCGGCGCGACAGGAAAATATGAAGCGATGCTTCTTACCTGCATCGATCCGCGCTTTCCCGAGCGGACCATCCGCTACATGGAAAGGCGTCACCTGGCCGGCAAATACAGTCAATTCACCTTTGCCGGCGCCGCAATCGGCGTTGTGGCACCGGCGTTCAGGGATTGGGAAAAGACCTTCTGGGACAATCTCGCCGCCTCGATCAAGTTGCACAACATCTCCCGGGTGATCGCAATGAATCACCGGGACTGCAGCGCGGCCGAGATCGCCTACGGGAAAGACAAGGTCATCAACAGCCGGATCGAGACCGAGACGCACCGTGCCGCGCTGATGGAATTCCGCAGGCAGGTCGGCGAACGTCATCCCACGCTTGCCGTCGAGACGGGGCTGATGTCGCTCAACGGCAGAGTCGAGATGTTCAGCTAGGACTTCGGCGGCCTCACCGCATCAGGCGCTCCGCGCCAGTGCGCCGTCGATCATGTCGATCGTGTTCTGCAGCCCGTACACCGCGACAAAGGAGCCGAAGCGCGGGCCCTTCTCCTGGCCGAGCAGCACCTGGTAGAGCAGATTGAACCAGTCGAGCGATACGCCCGGCTTGCCGTCCTTCGCCTTCTTCTTCTGATCGAGGAACGGCTCGCGGCGTCCGACTTCGTAGACGACATTCTGGATGTCTTCGGCGCTGGCACCGGCCTCGAGCTGCGACAGCGCATCGCGCAGATCGATGAGCGCCGCGCGCTCCGTAGCGGTCGGCTCGCGGAATTTCTTTTCCGGCAGCACGAAATCGCGGAAATAATGGATGGCGTACTCGACCAGTTCGTTGAGCTTGGGATGTGTCTTCGGCGTCACGCCCGGCCGATAGCGGCCGATGAAGCCCCACAACGTGTCGGCATTTTCGGCATTCGATGACGATACCAGCGTCAGCAGCATGGCGAACGAGATCGGCATGTCGATCTTCGGCGGCTTGCCTGAATGGATGTGCCACACCGGGTTCGACAGCTGCTGGCGGATGTCCTGCCGCTCGTAGCCGTCGAGAAACTGGTAGTATTCGTCGACATGGCGCGGGATGACGTCGAAGTAGAGGCGCTTGGCCGCCTTCGGTTCCCGGTACATGAACAATGACAGGCTCTCCGGGCTGGCGTAACGCAGCCATTCCTCGATGGTGAGGCCGTTGCCCTTCGACTTGGAAATTTTCTGCCCTTTCTCGTCGAGAAAGAGCTCGTAATTGAAACCTTCCGGCGGCTGGCCCCCGAGCGCGCGGCAAATCTCGCCGGAGAGCTTGACCGAATCGATCAGGTCCTTGCCCGCCATCTCGTAGTCGACACCGAGCGCGACCCAGCGCATCGCCCAGTCGGGCTTCCATTGCAGCTTGCAGCGGCCGCCGGTGACCGGCGTCGTCACCTGCTTCCCCGTGTCCGGATCTTCGTAGGTGATGGTGCCGGCCTTCGCATCGTGCGCAACGACCGGCACCTGCAGGACGATTCCGGTCTTCCCGTCGATCGGCAGGAACGGTGAATAGGTCGCCGCGCGCTCCTCGCGCAGCGACGGCAGCATGATCGCCATCACCTCGTCGAAGCGCGCGAGCACCTTCAGGAGCGCCTGGTCGAAACGCCCCGATTTGTAGCACGCGGTGGACGACATGAATTCGTAGTCGAAACCGAAGTGATCGAGGAAGGCCCGCAGCCGTGCATTGTTGTGCTCGCCGAAGCTCGGATGCGTCCCGAACGGATCGGGCACCGCCGTGAGCGGCTTGCCGAGATGCTGCTCGAGCATCTCCCGGTTCGGCACGTTGTCCGGCACCTTGCGCAGGCCGTCCATGTCGTCGGAAAACGCGATCAGCCGCGTCTTGATCTTGTCGTCGGTGAGCACGCGGAACGCGTGCCGCACCATGGTGGTGCGCGCGACCTCGCCGAACGTTCCGATATGCGGCAGGCCGGACGGACCGTAACCCGTCTCGAAGATCACTTCGTCCTTCGGGCGCTTCCTGAGCCGCGCGACGATTTTTTTCGCCTCCTCGAACGGCCAGGCGTTCGACAGTTCGGCGGCCTGGCGCAAGGTCGCGGCGGTTTCGGCGGCTGACATCATGATCTCCGGGGCGCGGACACTAGAAATGCCGCACGGAAACGTCAAATTCGACGACTCAGAACGGGCTGACTGGAAAATAGCGTAACCACAGGTCGGTAAAGCGACCCTTTTCCCAGATCCGGAACAGCGCCCAGTTGAACGCCTGCCGCAGCAGATCGTTGCCGCGCCTGACCGCGATGCCCACGCCTTCGCCGAAGAACCGGCTCTCGAGATAGGGGCCGCCGCGGAATTCGCAGCAGTTCCCCGAGTCGGTGCCGTTGAGCCAGAACGCAAGCGAAATGCCGTCGCCGAACAGAAGATCGACCTCGCCCCGCTTCAGCGCAAAGCGCGCCGCGTCGGCATCCGGATAGGGCCGCAGCTCGGCCTCGGTGAACAGCGTCTTGAGGTAGGCCTCGTGCGCGGTGCCGGAGACGACCGCAATCTTCTTGCCTTCGAGCGCTTCCGGGCGCACGTCGTCGATCGGGCTGCTGCGGAGCGCAACGAAGCGCGCCGGCGTGCGGTAATAGGGGTCGCTGAAGTCAACGCGCGCGCGCATCTCCGGCGTCTGCGCAATCGATGCAATAATCGCATCGCCATTGTTGCTGTTGAGCGCGCTGATCAGCGTGTCGAACCGGCGCATCTGCACGGTGCACTGGACATTGATCTCCTCGCAGATCATCCGCGCGAGATCGATGTTGAAGCCGATCGGGTTTCCATCCGGGCCGGCATAGTTGAACGGCGGATAGTCCGTCTCCGTCAGGAAACGGATGAGATTGATGCGGGAGAGGTCCGGCCGCTCGGGCCGGCGCCTTGGATCCCAGAACCCCGGCACCGCCATCGGATCGGTCGCGATCGCGGACGTGTTCGGGACTCCCGGGCCCGGGGCCTGGCCGGACGGGCCTACCTGACGCGGTGTCTGCGCATGCGCCGTGACTCCGAAGAACATCGCAATGAAGGCGCACGTGCCGCCACGGCGCAGCCACGTGCCGATTTTCGGTATCATCCGCAGGCCCTTTTCCGCAATCGCGCGGACCATATCATCGCCGTGGCCGCGGGCTAGTCATATTCGGTTCGGTGCAGAACGTTGCGGGGTCAACCGCCGGTCAGATGCCTTTCGATTTCGTGCACCGGCATTTTGACGAAGTCCTTGTCAACTTCGGCGCGTACGGCGCCTTTCAGCGCCTGCGAATAGGCCGGACGGATCATCCCCAGGGCACGGGGTGGCGCCACGAGGATCAGCGACTTGGCCTTTCCGGAAGCAACAGCACTGTCGAGCTGCTGCACCAGCTGGACAAGGAAAGCCCGCTCCGCCTGCTCGTGCCAATCGGTCTGCTCGACCGCGCTGCGCGCGCTGCCGACGGAGCTGTTGGTGCGGCCCGGCGCATCGGTGCCGAGCGAATGCGTCGGCGGGTTTTTCTGCTCGAGAACCTTGATGGTCTTGAGATTGGGGAATTTCGTATCGCCGGCGTTTTCGAGAATCAGTGCCTTTTTGCCATCGCAGACAACGACCCACTCGCCGTGACGTATCAAAAGTTCGGACATCGGCCGACCTCCGGATTTGGAACAGTAATACTACGTGGTGGGGCTGATCCAACTTTGTCCTGAATCAAACGCCCGGACACGGGATTTGTTGCCGGGACGGGGTGTCAATTCGTGCCGTCGAGCAGACGGCGGGCGATGACCTGTGCCTGGATTTCGGCGGCTCCCTCAAAAATGTTCAGGATACGCGCATCGCACAGGATGCGTGAAACCGGGAATTCCAGCGCAAAGCCGTTGCCACCGTGCACCTGCACGGCGTTGTCCGCTGCGGCCCACGCCACACGCGCCGCGAGCAGCTTGGCCATGCCGGCCTCGAGATCGCATCGGCGCCCCGAGTCCTTCTCGCGCGCCGCATAGTATGTGAGCTGGCGCGCGATCATGATCTCCGCCGCCATCATCACGATCTTGTCGGCGACACGCGGGAAGCCGACGATCGGACCGCCGAACTGGGTGCGGCTCTCCGCGTAGCCGATGGCCTGCTCCATTGCCGCCTGCGCGACGCCGATGGCGCGCGCCGCGGTCTGGATACGCGCGGATTCGAACGTCTGCATCAGCTGCTTGAAACCGAGGCCCTCGGTGCCGCCGAGGAGGTTTTCCGCTTTCACCTCGAAACCGTCGAAGGCGATCTCATACTCCTTCATCCCGCGATAGCCGAGCACCTCGATTTCGGTGCCGCTCATGCCCGGCGCGGGAAACGGATTTCGATCGTCGCCGCGCGGTTTCTCGGCCAGCAACATCGACAGGCCACGATGACCGCTTTCCTGCGGATTGGTGCGCACCAGCAACGTCATCAGGTCGGCACGCACGGGATGCGTGATCCAGGTCTTGTTGCCGTACACCTTGTAGACATTGCCTTCGCGGACAGCGCGCGTCCTGATCGACGCAAGATCGGAACCGGTATTCGGCTCTGTGAACACCGCCGTCGGCAGTACCTCGCCCGATGCGATTTTCGGCAGCCATTTTTTCTTCTGGCCGTCAGTGCCGCTGCCGAGAATAAGTTCGGCGGCGATTTCCGAGCGCGTGCCGAGCGAGCCGACACCGATATACCCGCGCGACAGCTCTTCCGAGACCACGCACATGGATTCCTTGCCAAGCCCCATGCCGCCGAACTCTTCGGGGATGGTGAGACCGAACACGCCGAGTCCGGACATCTGCGTAATGATATCGAGCGGTATGTAGCTGTTGGTGAGATGCCATTTCTGCGCATTACCGACCACCTCGGTGTCGGCAAACTTGCGCATCTCCTCGCGGACGGATTCGAGCGTGTCGTCGAGGCCGCAGGTGCCGACCGTCGCGCCGTGATGCGCGCGCATCAATTCGATCAGGCGGGCGCGGCGCTGAGCGGTATTGCCGGTGAGAATGAAGTCCTCGACTGCCGGGTTCATACGTGCGGCCGCCTGGGCGGAGGTCACGCCCAAATCGGTCAACCGGACGACCTCGCCCTGACTCATGGGAATTCCGCCGAATACCTGCGCGAGGTATTCGCCGATCCCGATGCGAATCAGTAGATCTTCTGTTTCACCGAGCTTGCCCGCCCGGTCGATCCGCTCGGCATAAGCGGCAAGTTGCCGCACCGCCTCGACATAGGTCGCCAGCCAGGCAAGCCCATGGGTCGCGCGTTGCTCGCGATCGAAAAGAGGGCCGCTCACGCGGCCTTTTGACGATACGCGTTCGCGCACTTTTGCCGTCGCATCCGACAGCAGGGCTTCGAGCGCTGCCACGGCCTTGCGGGCAAGCTCGATCAGCCGGGGCTCCTTGGCCGAACGCTGGGCGGGACTGGTCATAAATCTTTAACGCGCTGGCACCATTAGACACTACGCGTGCGGTGCACAAGAGCAAAGTCGTGGATTCTCGGAGCCTTTCGGCACCGGCCCGCCACCGTTTACGGGAAATTGCTCCAAAAAATTAACCAGTGCGGTTTTACACCTTTACCTCTGCGCAGCGCCACCCGTCATTGGCGAGACCAGATCCAAGCCGCATGCAACTCACTCAGCTATCGCTGCCTTTCAACTGGCTGACGCGGATGTTGGCGTCAGTCTCGGTTCGCACGCGTATCGTCCTGCTCGCTTTCATTCCCGTCGTAGGCTTTGTCGCGAACGGGTTCACGTTTACCGCGGGCGAAGACGATGTCGGCCGCACCTTCGAGACGTTCACCCAATCCGCCGCCCTTGCCGATGCGAGCCGCGATTTCAAGGCTGCGGTGTCGTCAATGCGAATCGTCGTGAAGGACTTCAACGTCAATCCCAGTGACAGCCTGGTGGCAAGCTTCGAATATGCGCACGCGATTGCCACCAAAAGTCTCGACTTCATACAGGCATCGATCGACAAAGGTCATGCTGAGAGCATCGCCAGTCTGCGCCGGGACGTGAACTCGCTGCGCGATTCGTTCAACAATCTGGTCCGTGATCAGAACACGCTCGGCTTTGATGAATCTTCCGGACTACGCCGCAATCTGCAGGTAGCCGGAAATGCGGTCGAACGCATAATCAACGACAACATGTCATGGCTTCCTGAGGCCGATGCGACGAAACTGATGATGACGCTCATGTACATGCGTCATAATGAGGCCGATTTCCGGGTCAGCCAGAGCGAAGTCTCACGGCAGCTGTTCCAGCAATCGTACAAGACTTTCACCGACACCATTGCGCCGGTTAATGCACCGCCCGAAAGGAAGGCGGCGCTGGAGCAGCAGGTCAAGAACTATGTCGACACGTTCGGCAAATGGGTCGAAGGTTATGACAAGGTAAGACCACTGCACGCAATCATCGATATCGACAGCCAGAACATGCTGCCGCGCGCCGACGAAATCATCGCCTACGCCCGCAAGACCGCGGAAGCCGCCGGAGAACGGCTCGCAAAATCGCAGAGCCGGACGCGCAACGGCATCATCATGGTGGGTGTCGGTGTCGTGGCGCTCGGGCTCGCCTTCAGCTGGCTGATCGGCCGCAGCATCACACGGCCGCTGAACGGACTTGCCCGCGTGATGACGCGTCTTGCCGACGGCGACACGACGGCACGGATACCCGCCACGAGCGCGCGCGACGAGATCGGCGATATGGCGCGGACGGTGATCGTATTCCGGGACAATATGGTCGAGCGCGAGCGCCTGGCGCAAACGCAGAGCGAAGCGAGCCGCGCGCGCGAACAGCGCAGCGACATGATCGCGGCGATGATCTCCCAATTCAAGAATTCGGTGGAAAGCGCGCTGGGCAAGCTGCGCGGCGCATCGATGAAACTTGAAAAAAGCTCGTCCGATCTCAACAAGGCTGCCGATATCGTTTCGTCGGAGACCGAAACGGCAACAAGCCGCGTGACCGCCGCGTCCGAAAACGTCACTGTGGCGGCAAGCTCGGTTGAGGAACTCGCCGCCTCGATCGGTGAGATCGCCGCCCAGGCCGCGAAATCGACTGACGTCGCGGGACGCGCCGTTTCGGAAGCGCAACGCACCGTCATGACGATGTCGCAACTCGGAACCGCGGCCACCCGCATCGGCGAAGTCGTCGGCCTCATCCAGGCGATCGCCGGACAGACGAACCTGCTCGCGCTGAACGCCACCATAGAAGCGGCCCGCGCGGGCGAGTCCGGCAAGGGTTTCGCCGTCGTTGCAGCCGAAGTAAAATCGCTTGCCGGTCAGACCGCGAAGGCGACAGAGGAAATCGCAGAGCAGATCGGTTCGATTCAATCGGCGGCGACCGATGCATCGCAGGCCATCGGCCAGGTCGACGCCATCATCCGCGAAATGTCGGCAATCGCCACAATGGTCGCGGCGACCGTCGATCAGCAGAACTCCGCGGTCGCCTCGATCGCCGAGGGTGTCAGCCGTGCCTCAGGCGAGGCCCGCGTCGGCGCGGAAGCAATGAGCCGGGTTGCCGGCGTGACGTCGAATGCCCGGGCGACCGCTGCCGACGTCAAGGACCTCGCCGATGCCGTTGCAGTCGAAGCCGAAGGCCTCGAGGCGCAGGTCAGGCAGTTCCTCACCAACGTTCAGGCGGCCTAAATCCCGTTTCACGCGCTGGGGGCCGACAACGGCCTTGCAAAGCGGGCGTCAATGGATGATCTGAGAGGCATAATGCCTTCGGGAGCCGTCCATTGAACGCACTGCGACGGTCAGCGCGGATCGCGGCCGATGCCTTTCGGCATTTCAACGATGATGACGGCTGGGCGACCGCAAGCCACATCGCGCTGTCGACGCTGATGGCCCTGTTCCCGTTCCTGATCGTGGTCACCGCACTCGCTGGATTTTTTCTCGGCTCCAAGGAACTTGCCGACGAAGCCGCGCGCATCCTGCTCGAAGCGTGGCCCAAGGAGGTGGCTGCGCCGATCGCGCGCGATATTACCGGCGTGCTGACGTTCACCCGCGGCGACATTCTCACGTTCGGTGTCCTGTTTGCGCTTTACTTCGCCTCGAGCGGCGTCGAGAGCCTGCGCATCGGCCTCAACCGTGCCTATCGCAGGAAAGAGCCGCGCGCGTGGTGGCTGCTGCGCATCGAATCGGTGATCTACGTGCTTGTCGGCGCGGTGGCGATCCTGGCGTTTTCTTTCCTGGTTGTGTTCGCACCACTGATCCTGACAAAGCTCACCCGGTATGTGCCGGCGCTCGACCGTTTCGGTGACCTGATCACCATCGCCCGTTACGGGGTGGCGATCGTGGTGCTCGTTGTCGCATTGCTTATCGTGCATCTCTGGTTGCCGGCAGGGCGGCGCTCCCTCGGCGAGATCGCCCCGGGTATCGTTGCAACGCTGCTGTTATGGCTGCTTACCGGCGCTGCGTTCGGGCGCTATCTCGCGAGCTTCGCCTTCACCTATGTCACGATGTATGCGGGGCTGGCGTCGGCAATGATTGCGCTGGTCTTTCTCTACGCCTGCGCGTCGATCTTCATCTACGGCGGCGAGCTCAACTCGGTGATCTCCGAAGTCCGCAAAAAACGAACTTAGCGCGCGGCTTCCTGCGCATCCTCGAAGGTCCTCAGGCCGGTGCGCGGCGCATTCACCATCACCGCCATGTTGCCCGGCGGATGCTGGTTCTTCCACATCTTCACGTGCGCGAGCGGGATGCTTTCCCAGGGAAAGACCTCGCTCATGCAGGGGTCGATGCGCTGCTCGAGGACGAAGCGGTTCGCCTGCGAGGCCTGCTTGAGATGCGCGAAATGCGATCCCTGGATGCGCTTCTGCCGCATCCAGACATAGCGCGCATCGAACGTTAGGTTGTATCCGGTGGTGCCGGCGCAGAACACGACCATGCCGCCGCGCTTGACGACGAGACATGACACCGGAAACGTCTGTTCGCCCGGATGCTCGAACACGATGTCGACGTCGCGCTTGCCGGTGATGTCCCAGATCGCCTTGCCAAAGCGGCGCGCTTCCTTGGTCCACTGGGCATACTCGGGTGAGTTGACCGGCGGCATCTGACCCCAGCATTTGAAGTCCTTGCGGTTGATCACGCCCTTGGCGCCAAGATTGAGAACGTACTCGGCCTTTGCTTCATCCGAGACCACGCCGATTGCGTTCGCCCCGGATGCCGCCACGAGCTGAACGCCGAACACGCCGAGGCCGCCGGAGGCGCCCCACACCAGGACGTTGTCGCCGGGCTTGAGCGTGTGCGGGGGGTGCCCGAACAGCATCCGGTAGGCCGTTGCGAGCGTGAGCGTGTAACACGCCGACTCTTCCCACGTCAGATGACCGGGCTTCGGCATCAGCTGACGCGACTGCACGCGACAGAACTGCGCGAAAGATCCGTCCGGAGTTTCGTAACCCCAGATGCGCTGCGACGGTGAAAGCAGCGGATCGCCGCCGTTGCAGTCCTCGTCGTCGCCGTCATCCTGGTTGCAGTGGACGATGACTTCGTCGCCGACCTTCCAGCGCCTGACCTTCGAGCCGATCGCCCACACCACACCGGCGGCATCGGAGCCGGCGATGTGGAACGGATGCTTGTGCGTGTCGAGTGGCGAGATCGGAATGCCGAGGCCGGCCCATACGCCGTTGTAGTTGACGCCGCCCGCCATCACGTAGACGAGCACCTCGTCGTCGCCGATCGGCCAGGTCGGCACTACCTCAAGCTGGAACGATTGGTCGGGGGGCCCGTGCCGCTCCTTGCGGATCACCCAGGCGTGCATCTTTTCGGGCACGTGACCGAGCGGCGGAATCTCGCCGATCTCGTAGAGGTCCTTGAGCGGAGCCACTCCGCGCACCTTGGCAACTGCCGGCATCGACGTATCCTCCCTGCCGGATAACAGTCTGGCGCAAATTATGTTGCATCGCAATAATGCCTTTTGCGGTTGCAAAATCGACGCCAAGCCAAAAGCTTACACCCCGCCGCGCGGGCAACGTTTTTACTTTAGCGACGTCGGCGTCGGGAGTAGACCAATCCAAGATTCATATTGCGGTGCAGCAAAAAAGACGGCACTTTGCCGCCCGACAGCCCCCTGGCGGCCATGACACGCGAGCGTCCGATACGCGACAAGCCCTGGATTTTCCGGACCTATGCCGGCCACTCCACGGCAGCGGATTCCAACGCGCTCTACCGGAAAAATCTGGCCAAGGGGCAAACCGGGCTTTCGGTCGCCTTCGATCTGCCGACGCAGACGGGATACGACTCCGATCACGTCCTCGCCAAAGGCGAGGTCGGCAAGGTCGGCGTGCCGATCTGCCACCTGGGTGACATGCGGGCGCTCTTCGACGGCATCCCGCTCGCCACGATGAACACCTCGATGACCATCAATGCCACGGCCGCGTGGCTGATGGCACTCTACATCGCGGTGGCTGACGAACAGGGCGCGCCGCGCGCGAGCCTGCAGGGCACCCTCCAGAACGACATCATCAAGGAGTACCTTTCGCGCGGTACCTACGTGTTTCCGCCGGCGCCGTCGATGCGACTGATCAAGGACGTGATCCTGTTCACCACCAGAGAGATTCCGAAATGGAATCCGATCAATGTCTGCTCCTACCACCTGCAGGAAGCAGGCGCGACGCCGGTGCAGGAGCTCGCATTCGCACTTGCGACCGCAATCGCCGTACTCGACACCGTGAGGGCCTCCGGCGAGGTTTCGCCGGACAAGTTCGGTGAGGTCGTGGGGCGCATCTCGTTTTTCGTCAACGCGGGTCTGCGCTTCATCACCGAGCTCTGCAAGATGCGTGCCTTCACCGAGCTTTGGGACGAGATCACGCGCGAGCGCTACGGCGTCACCGACCCCAAGCAGCGGCTGTTCCGCTACGGCGTGCAGGTGAACTCGCTTGGCCTCACCGAGCAGCAGCCGGAGAATAATGTCGCGCGCATCTTGATCGAGATGCTGGCGGTGACCTTGTCGAAGGGCGCGCGCGCCCGCGCCGTGCAGCTGCCGGCCTGGAACGAGGCGCTCGGCCTGCCGCGGCCGTGGGACCAGCAATGGTCGCTGCGCATGCAGCAGATTCTGGCCTACGAGACCGATTTGCTCGACTACGGCGACATTTTCGACGGCGCGTCGGAGATTGCGCGCAAGGTGTCGGAGCTGAAGGAAGCCGCCAAAGACGAGCTCGCCCGCATCGAGGCGATGGGCGGCGCGGTCAAAGCAGTCGACACCGGCTACATGAAGCAGCAGCTCGTCGAATCCAACACCGCGCGGCTCGAGGCGATCGAGCGCGGCGAGCAAATCGTGGTCGGCGTCAATAAATACATCGACAGCGAGCCATCCCCGCTCGCCGATGCCGCCGGTGCCATCGTCACCGTGCCGGAGGCGGCCGAACGCGTGCAGATCGAGAAACTCAACGCCTGGCGCACCGCCCGCGACGATGGTGCGGTCAAGGACGCGCTCGAGGCACTACGCCGCGCGGCCGTGAGCGGCGCCAACATCATGCCGGCCTCGATCCAGTGCGCCAAAGCCGGCGTCACCACCGGCGAATGGGGTTGGACCTTGCGCGAGGCCTTCGGCGAATACCGCGCGCCGACCGGCGTCGGCCGCGCCATGCGCAACGACGTCGCCGGGCTCGACGACATCCGCGCCGAGGTTGACCGGGTATCAAGAAAACTCGGCCGGCGCCTGACCTTCCTTGTCGGCAAACCCGGCCTTGACGGTCATAGTAACGGCGCCGAACAGATCGCCGTGCGCGCGCGCGACGCCGGCATGCAGGTGGTCTACGAAGGCATCCGCCTGACCCCGGAAGAGATCGTTGAGACCGCACGCCAGCAGAAGGCGCATGTGATCGGCCTTTCCGTGCTGTCGGGCAGCCACTTGCCGCTGGTGGAAGACGTCGTGCATCGCATGAAGGACGCCGGCCTCGACGTGCCGCTGGTGGTCGGCGGCATTATCCCGCCGGAAGACGCCGCCGAGCTGGAAAAAACCGGCGTCGCCGCGGTCTATACGCCGAAGGATTTCGAACTCAACCGCATCATGAGCGACCTGGTGCGTATCGTCGAACGCGCCAACGGCGCCGGCAACACCTGATCAACGCGTACTGCATTCCGCGAGCGCCTGCGCAAGCCTGCGCGGGCTTACGGGCTTGACGAAATAGAAGTTCATGCCTGCGGCGCGCGCGGCCGCCTCATCGCCGCTTTCGCTGCGCCCGGATACCCCGATAATCGGTACTTGCCCCGATTTTCCCGGCAAGGCGCGGATGCGCCGCGCCGCCTCGATGCCGCTCAATCCGCCAAGTGCCACGTCCATCAGCACGACGTCGTAGCCGCCGCGCTCTGCGGCAGCCACCACCGCCTCGCCGGTCTCCGCAAAATCGACCCGGTGCCCGAGTTCGCCCAGGATCGTGTTCATGACCACCCGCCCGTAGGGATTGTCCTCGGCGCAAAGGATCGACAGCGGGCGGACGGACGCCGGCCGCGCGTCGGCCTGTTTCGTGTTCGCCTGCACCTCGACGGGATCGACGAGTACGCTGAGACGGAACGTCGAGCCGCCGCCTTTCCTGCTCGTTACCTGCAGATCGCCGTTCATGGCGCGGGCGAGCCGTCTGACGAAAGATAGGCCGAGACCGGCGCCGCCGTAGAGCTTTGATATCCTGGCGCTGGCCTGCGCGAAGGGACGGAACAGCTGTTTGAGCTCTTTGGCACTGATGCCGATGCCGTTATCGACGAACGTGAAGACGAGTCGCGTGCGACCGCGTCCTGCCTGCTCGGCGGAGGCTGTGAATGTGACCTTCCCCTCGTGCGTGAATTTGACCGCATTATCGGCGAGGTTTTCCAGCGCGGCGCGCAGGCGTAAGGCATCGCCTTTGACCATCGCCGGCAAATTTCCGATTGCGAATTCTCCCCCGATATCCTTGTTGCGGGCACGTGCCTCGAGCGCGGCACCGACACCCTCGGCCAGTGCACGCGGCGAGAACGGCTCTTCGCGAAGCACGAGCCCTTTGGCTTCCGCCTTTGCGGCATCGACGATGACAGTGGTCAGTGCCGACAGATGATCGGCACCGCTCTTGATCGCGCCGGCCCATTCGCGCTCGCGCGCGCCGAGATCCGAGGAAATCAACAGTTCGGCAAGCGCCACGATCCCGGTCAGCGGTGTACGGATGTCGTGCGCGATGCCGGCGAGCGCCGCTTCGATAGCGCGCGGCGACGGCGTCCTGGGCGAGCCACCTTTTTTACCGCTCGAACGGCGCGGACGGCGCCGGGCTTTTCTGGCGTGCTTCGCCATCGTTCCCTTGTCCCCGGCCCGACATTGACACGGATGCCGCGATCAATCGAGCCCGGTCAGGCGGCGAATCGCGGCAGGTGTCGCGCCCCGTGCCCGAAGCTCGCGCAGGCCGGTCGACTGCGTCGATTTCGACAGCTTGTTGCCGGCCTCATCAAGAATCAGCCGGTGATGGTGATACCGCGGCTCGGGCAAGCCAAGCAGTGCCTGGAGGACCCGATGAACGGCGGTAGCATGAAACAGGTCGCGGCCACGCACCACGTCGGTCACGCCTTGCGCCGCGTCGTCAACGACGACCGCAAGATGATAGCTCGTCGGTATCTCCTTGCGGCCGAGAACGACATCGCCCCAGACCGAGGCATCGACGGCAATCGTGCCTGTCTCACCGCCCGGCCCTGCTCCGGTTTCCGACCAGGTCAGCCGGCCGGCATGCGCGAGAGCGGCCCGCATGTCGAGACGAAGCGCGTACGGCTCACCCGCGCTGATCCGCCGGCTACGCTCGGCAAGCCCCATGTCCTTTGCATTGCCGGGATAGAGCGGCGCGCCGTCTGGATCGCGCGGCCACGGAGCACGCGCTTCGCGCATGGCCACCAGGCGCGCAATTTCCGCACGGCTCTCGAAGCTTGGATAGATCAGCCCCATCGCCTCGAGGCGCGCAAGGGCGTTGCGGTAGTCGTCCAGGTGTTCGGATTGCCGGCGGACCGGCTGCTCCCATTCGACTCCCAGCCAGGCGAGATCTTCGTAGGTCGCCGTTTCGTATTCCGGCCGGCAGCGCGTCGTGTCGATATCTTCGATGCGCAACAGCAGGCGCCCGTTCATCGCACGTGCCCTTTCGGCGTTGAGCAACGCCGACAGGGCGTGCCCCACATGCAGGTAGCCGTTCGGCGATGGAGCAAAGCGGAAAACGGGTGGCATGAAAATGTCGGATGTGCCGCGTTATGCGTCCATTCGCGCGCAAGCATGAACTCAGTCAAGCGATTTCGGCCCCGGCTTCCGCAGGGCCGCACGGCATAATACTAAAGGGGCTCGATGACACGTTTCCTCCACACCGACGCCGACCTGCGGGCCGGCCTTGCCGAGCTTGTTGCCGCCGATCCGCGGCTCGCGCCGGTTGTCGAAAAGGCCGGCACATTTGCGCTGCGCCGGCGTGAGCCCGGCTTCCCCGGGCTGTGCGCTATCGTCTGCGGGCAGCAGCTTTCGACTGCGAGCGCGGCCGCAATACGCGCCCGGCTTTTCGCTGCGTTTGACCCGTTCGACCATGAAACAGTGCGCCGCGCGCGCACCGACAAGCTCAAGCGACTCGGACTGTCGGCGCCGAAGATCAAATCGATCCGCGAAATCGGCAAGGCCGTCGCACATGGGCGAATCGACCTCACCGCCGTCGGCAACATGGACGCGGATGAGGCCCATGCCGCCCTCACCACGCTGCATGGCGTCGGGCCATGGACGGCGGATATCTATCTTCTGTTCTGCCTCGGGCACGCGGATGCGTTTCCGTCCGGCGACCTCGCGGTTCAGGAGTCGGCGCGGCTTGCGCTCGGCCTGCGCAAACGGCCGGACGCCGAGGCGCTGACGAGAATCGCCGAAGCCTGGCGTCCGTGGCGCGGCGTGGCGGCACACCTTCTTTGGGCCTATTATCACGTGGTGAAGAAGCGAGACGTGGTGCCGGTTCAGCCAGATGGCCGGCCGAGAGGGCAGGCCGGCAAGAAAGCGACACGGGGAAAGACAAAGAGGAAAAAGAAGAATGGCTGAACTCGACGGACCGCGCCTTGAGCCGCGCTCAGGCCGCGCACGCCAGCTTGTCGTCTTTCTCCACGGCTACGGCGCCGATGGCAACGATCTCATCGACCTCGGGCGCGCCTGGCAAAGCCTGTTGCCGGATGCGGCATTCGCTTCGCCGCACGCGCCGCGTCCGTGCGGACAGGCGCCCATGGGCCGCGAGTGGTTTCCGCTCACCTTTCGAAACTCCGAGGAGCGATGGACCGGCGTCAACCAGGCGGCACCCGTTCTCGAAAGCTTCCTCGACTCCGAGCTCAGGCGCCGCGAGCTTCCGCCTTCGGCGCTGGCGCTCGTCGGCTTCAGCCAGGGCACCATGATGTCGCTTCATGTCGGGCTGCGCCGCGCGGTCGCGCCGGCGGCAATCGTCGGCTACTCCGGGATGCTGGTCCTGCCGGAGAACATCGATCTCAAGTCCTTTGCCGAAGAAATCCGCAGTCGACCGCCGGTGCTGCTCATTCACGGCGACGCCGACCAGCTCATTCCGGTGCAGGCTTTATTTCATGCCGCCCAGGGCCTCGCGGCTCTGGGCATTCCGGCGCAGTGGCACATCTCCTCGGGGATCGGCCACGGCATCGACCAGGAAGGCTTGCGTCAGGGCGGCGAATTTCTGGCCAAGTGCTTTGCTGCCGGCAAATAGCAGCCCTGCGGGCAACCCCTCGTCCCCGCTTCACAATCCTGTCACGCTGCCCTATTACTAGCCCATCAGCTGCGTGGCGGCAGCCTCAAGGAGGTCGAGGAGCGTCGCTTGAACGTTCACGTTTCGCCCGGCGGGTTTCCGGCTCTGGTGCTCAACGCGGATTTCCGGCCGTTGAGCTATTACCCGCTTTCCCTGTGGTCCTGGCAGGACGCGATCAAAGCTGTCTTCCTCGAACGCGTGAACATCGTCGCCAATTACGACCGCGCGGTGCACAGCCCATCCTTCGAGATGAAGCTGCCGAGCGTGGTTTCGCTCAAGACCTTCGTGAAGCCTTCGACACATCCGGCTTTCACCCGGTTCAATGTCTTTCTGCGTGACCGTTTTTGCTGCCAGTACTGCGGCGAGCGCGACGATCTCACGTTCGATCATTTGCTGCCGCGTTCGCGCGGCGGTCATACCACCTGGGACAACGTTGTCGCCGCCTGCTCGCCTTGCAATCTGCGCAAGGGCAATCTCACGCCCGACGAGGCCAGGATGTGGCCATCGCAAATGCCGTTCCAGCCGACGGTGCATCACCTGCACAGGAATGGCCGTCTTTTCCCGCCGAACTATCTGCACGAAAGCTGGCTCGACTACCTCTACTGGGACACCGAACTCGAGCCCTGAACCCGCGCAGCATTGGAGTCCGCCATGGCGAGCAAGCTGATGCCGGTCATCGCCATGTTTGCGAGCCTGTGCGCGGCAGGCGACGCCATGGCCCAGCCGGCGCCCGCGTCGGCCGGCCCGCCTGATCCGAAGCTGGTCGAAGATCTGGTAGCCGCCGGCCGCATCCTTGCGGATCACGGCCTGCTCGATGGCTGGGGCCATGTCTCCGTCAGGCACAACCGCGACCCGAACCGCTTTCTGATGTCGCGCGGGCTTTCCGCGGATCTGGTCACCGAAAAGGACATTCTCGAATTCGATCTCGACAGCCGGCCTGTCGACACCCACGGCCTACCGACATCGGCGCTGTTTACCGAGCGCTACATTCACGGCGAAATCTACAAAATGCGGCCTGACGTGATTGCGGTCGTGCACACGCACGCGCCGTCGCTTATTCCGTTCGGCGTCACCAAGGTACCGCTCAAGCCGATGTATCATCGCTCGGCGTTCATCAGTTTCGGCATCCCGGTCTTCGAGATCCGCGAGCGCGCGGGAATGACCGACATGCTCATTCGCAATGCGACCCTTGGGCACAATCTCGCTGAAGCGCTCGGCAATCACCCGGCTGCCCTGATGCGCGGGCACGGCGCGGTCGTCACCGGACCGTCGCTGCAGCGCGTCGTCGGCCGCACTATTTTCCTGGCGCTCAACGCAACGCTGCAGGCGCAGGCGATGAGCATGGGCGCGCCGATCACCTACATGGATCCGGAAGAGGCGCGTAAAATTGAGGAACGCGAAGGCCACGGTCTCGCGCGCACCTGGGAAGGCTGGAAGCGCAAGGTGATGAGCAAACCCTGAATTCAGCGGCTCGGCAGCATCCGCTGCAGCACTCCGTCACGGCGGATGAAGTAATGATAGAGGCCCGCCAGCACGTGCAGGCCGACGAGCGTCAGCATGAGATAGTTCGCGAGCACCGAGTGCACGTCGCCGGTCCAGCGCCATCCGGCAGCGCGGGTAGCGACCAGTTTCGGCAATTCCACCCCGAACATGACGATCGGCATACCGCGCCATGATGCATTGATCCAACCGAGGATCGGAACGACGAACAGCAGGATATAGAGCAGCCAGTGCACAATGCGCGCGCCCTGCATCTGCCAGCGCGGGATGTCGCGTAGCGGCGGCACCTTGTGCGTCGCGCGCCAGGCCAGGCGAACGATGGCCACCGCGAGCACGATGACGCCGGACGTGAAGTGCAGACTGATCAGTGTCGTTACCGGAGTGCTGCGCCCGATGTGCGGCATCGCCCAGGCGAAGATGAACTGCGCGATCAACAACACAGCAATCAGCCAATGCAGAAACTTCGCGGTCGACGTATAACCCTGCGTGTTTGCTATACTTTCATTCGCCCCTTGAATTGGAACAAACAAGGCCTATATAGGTCTGAACGGTGATGTCGAGCCGCCAGGCTCCGTCATCGAGCGGCCACGAGAATGCAATGGGTGACGCCGGATGTACGCGCACCTTCGCATTTCGTGGTCGTCAGCATTTTTGGGTGCCGGTCAAGCCTGCGACTTCAGTCGTTCCTTGTCGTAGCCGGCAACGCGCTTGTAGCTCTCGGACAGCGCGATCAGTTCCTCGCGGCTGATAACGTCGTCGATATTCTTGAACGGCTTGTCGCCGGTGCGGCGATAAACCTCGTGCAGGATAGCGTCGGGCGGTGCCTTGCGGTTCGCCAGCACCACGTCGCGTGTCGCCGGCAGCCTTTTGGCTTCGTAGGCCCGGAGAGCGGCGACCGGATCGGCATCGGCGGCTAGCGCATCTGTCAGCGCCCGGCAGTCTAGTATGGCCTGCGCCGCACCGTTGGCGCCGCGCGGATACATCGGATGCGCCGCGTCGCCCAGCAGCGTCAGGCGGCCGAAGCTCCAGCGCGGCAACGGATCCTGGTCGACCATGGGATATTCGAGAATCGCATCCGCGCTTCTGATGAATTGGGGCACGTCGAGCCAATCGAAGTGCCAGTCGGCCATCGCCGGGAGAAAGTCTTCGAGCCGCCCTCGCCTGTTCCAGTCGCGCGCCCGGTACTGCGGCGTTTCGATATCGCACACCCAGTTCACCAGCTGGCGGCCATCGGCATCGATGTTGTTGCGGATCGGATAGATCAGAAGCTTCGCCGGATGGTGCCAGCCGATGCGGATCATGCTGGCGCCGGACAGAAACGGCTTCCAGCGCGTGACGCCGCGCCACATGTTGACGCCCGAATACTTCGGCGGCCCTTCATTCGGATAGAGCTGCTTGCGCAGCACCGAGTGGATTCCTTCGGCGCTGATGACCACGCTGCCGTGCTGTGACGGCAGCGGCTTGCCGTTCGCGTCTTCGAAATGCGCGATCGCCTCCGGCCCGTCGTAGTCGACGCGCGTGCAGCGCCAACCGGTGATGACCTTGTCCGCGCCCGCACGCTCGACAAACGCGTCGAGCAGGACCATCTGCAGGTCGCCGCGGTGGATCGAGAACTGCGGCACGTCATAGCCGGCAAAGCGGCCGGCAGGCTCGCTGTAAATGAACTGGCCGAAGCGGTTGTAGAAGCAATATTCGCGCGTGATGACGGCGACCTTCGCCAGCGCACCTTCCAGACCAAGCGCGCACAGCTCGCGTGACGCATGCGGCAGGATATTGATGCCGACGCCTACGGCCTTGAGCTCGGGCGCTGCCTCGAAAATCCGGCAGGCAATACCGGCCCGGTGCAGCATCAGCCCCAAGGTCAGGCCGCCGATGCCGGCGCCGATAATCAGAACTTCCATGGTGATCCGCCTCTCCTTGCTTATTCTAGCCGGCCGGGCTCCGCCGCGCGAGCATTGCCCTCAGACCCCAGCTCGCCACGCCGGCAAGGAACAGCGAGATCAGAACGTCGTAACCGGCGAGTGAAATTCCGAGAAACCTCCAGGCCGCTTCGTCGCAGCGGACTATCCGAATATTTTCGAGCTGCTTGAGCAGATTCCCGGCAGATCCAAAACCGGTCACCGGTCCCGAGCAGTCATTCGGTCCCGGCCAGAATTTCCATTCGACGCCGGCATGATAGGCGGACAGCCCCGTATTCCAAAGCATCACCGCGGCGATAACGGCAAAGCCCGCGATCATCACCTTGCGTGAGGCGCCGTAACCCGCGCCGAGACAGAGCAGCGCCGCGAGCGGCACGCTGACGTAGAACGCCTTGCGCTGATCGAGACAGAGCGGACACGGCGGATAGCCGAGCACATGCTCGAAAAAAAAGAACCCGCAGATGGTCAACAGCCCAACCGCGGCAATGATCGCCGCCGCTGCAAGCGCCGGCTCCCGCCTGACGACGGCCAGATAATCGTTCATGTGCGCGGCGATTTCGTTGGCCATGACTTTCGACAACCTGGATGGTGCCGGTGGTCGGGGTCGAACCGACACTCCTTTTGGGAACACGATTTTGAGTCGTGCGCGTCTGCCAATTCCGCCACACCGGCTTTGCGGGGCATAGCTATAGCGTCAAGTCGGACCGCAGCCAAACAAAAAGGCGTGTCCCGGATTTGACGACGATCATGTTGGTATGTTTACCGACACACCATAAGATCAAATGGAAATCCGGTTTTTCAAGGAGCCCC
>Ga0070741_10007063_pt1 | contig 23586 bp, 19 predicted proteins | sample Coa_R1_4_FD_66440 | JGI IMG/M metagenome (GOLD analysis project Ga0070741, IMG submission 66440) | Surface soil microbial communities from Centralia Pennsylvania, which are recovering from an underground coalmine fire - Coalmine... | ecosystem: Environmental > Terrestrial > Soil > Unclassified ...
TCGGTCCAAGGCGGGGAGTATTCGTAACGCAGCCCCACATCCAACGTCAGATTAGGGCGCGCCTTCCAGGTATCTGCGACATAGTAGGCCTGGCTAGTGGCGCGGAACTGGCTGATGGCCAGACTGCCGGCATCCTGGGTTCGCGTGACGTAGCCGAGCATGTAGTCGGCGAAGCCATAACCGCTCGCCGGGTTGTCGATCGTCAGAACCCCGCGGGCATTCTGGTTGCCCGTCTGATTAAAGCGGTCGCGGCGGATTTCAGCTCCAAATTTGAGAGAGTGGACCCCGCGAGTCCAGGAAACGTTGTCGATCCACTGGAAGGTGTGGTCATAAACGATGAAGGGGCCGTTGACGTCGTCTCCAAAGCCGCTGAATCCCAAGATGCTCACTCCGGGCGTGCCCCAGGCTTCCGGCGCCGGGTCGATGAGCCCTATCCCGAACTCTTTAATCGGGTCGCGCTTGAACTGCAATTCGTTGGCATAGTCGTTATAAAAACCGTTGTAGCCGAAGCGGAATTCGTTGACCAAGCTGGGCGAGAAAATACGCGTATTCGAGATCATCGCCTGTTTCACGGTGACCGCCAGGGTATGGCCGTTCAGATACAGCGCCGGCTGCACCTGTCGGTCGTCCTGCCAGCTATAACGGCCGAACCAGCTCGACCTGGAGCTCTCCACAAAATCGATGCGCTGGGTGAACTGGTCTTTGTCGGTCACGTTGTTTTGCAGAGACAAGTAGTTATTCGCCAGGCCGGCTCCGGGGATGTTGGGCGCCGGATAGAATTCGAGCAGCCCCAGGGCCGCCCGATCGAAGCGCGAGCTGGGAATTTGCTTGTTGGGAAAAGGCGTATTGTTTGCCGGGTCGATGATTTGAGAAACGGGCGCCAGCGAGAAGTCGCCGTTGCGCATCGCAACCGGCGGCGTGCTGTAGACGACCTGGGCCTGGTTGCGCAGCCGGAAACCTTCAAAGTTGGACATGAAGAAAAGGCGGTTCTTGCCGTTGAACACCTTGGGAATCTGCACCGGCCCACCTAGCGTGAATCCGTATTGGTTCCACTTGAAAGGCGCGGAAACAGGCACCGTCTTGGTGAAACCAAAAGGGCGGGCGTCGAGGTCGTTGTTCCGAATGAAATCGAAAAGGGCGCCGTGATACTCGTTGGTTCCGCTCTTGGTCGAAACATTGACCTGGGCGGCTTCGTGGCCAAACTCAGCGGAGTAAACGCCAGTCTGCACTTTGAATTCCTGCAAGGCGTCGATGGAGGGCAGGAACGAATAAGTATTGAAATCCACGTCGGTGTTGGCGACGCCGTCGAGCGTGTAATAATTGAACTCACGCCGTTGGCCGGCGACCGAAAAGTTTTGTGAGGCGCGGTCGCCGCCTTGGCGGCTTGTAGCGGCGCCACCGTCGGCGAAGGTCGCGTTTACATTCGGGCTCAAAGCCACAAGCTGGAGAAAATTGCGACCGTTGAGCGGCAGGTCGACAATGCGCTGATTGTCGATCACCGTGCCCACGGTGGCGTTCTCTGTGGCGAGCAAAGGAGCGCCGCCTTGCACTTCCACAGCCTCCGCCACGGCGCCGACCTTGAGCTGGAAGTCGATGCGCGCCGTTTGCTGCACTTGGAGCTCGACGCCGCTGCGGACCTCGGTCTGGAACCCCTGCATTTCAGCCCTTACGTTATAAACACCCGGCAGAAGCGCCGGAAACGTGTAGTTGCCCGCGCTATTCGTCAGGGCTGTGCGCGTGAAATTCGTCTGCGGGTTTGTAACCGTGACGGTCGCATTGACCACGACGGCTCCGCTCGGGTCCGTAACTACACCGGTGATTTCCCCGAACGTCTGGGCGAACGATGGCACAGCCAACGCGGCTGCAACGGACAAAACAAAGACTACGCTCAGTTGCTTGCGCATACGTGCAACCCCCCTTGCTTGGATCGAAGGGCGTTGGGCACAGGCCCACTCAGACCCGAAACGATGAAAATGCCGGAGCAATCAACGAGGAAATTCGCCGCGTTCAAGCGGATAGAAAGCCGGTGGACAGGCCACGCGCCCGCCGAAGGGCTGGCGGGGTTAGAATCGCTGTTAGACCAAAGTAAGATCATCGCGGGGACCTCTGCCGCTGTGGCTATGGCGCAGCCTCCTGGTTAGCCCGCTAACCCGATCGCTTTTTTCGCGCTTCCGAATGCCCCTGCCGCGATAGACAATGCCGCTTTGGCTTCGAATCGGTGTGCTGCCAAAACGTCAGCGCCGGTCGATTCGCAACAGCGTGCGATCCAGAGCGGCCAGATTCGGCTTTCCGCACAAACCCATGGTGCGGGCCGACTCGCTTTGCAGCATCTCGAGCACCGTTTGAACCCCCTGCGCTCCATAGGCCGCCAACCCCCAAAGCGCCGGGCGGGCGACCAGCACAGCGCGCGCTCCTAAAGCCAGGGCGTCGATAATGTCGGTACCCCGGCGGAAACCGCCGTCGATAAGAACAGGAATTTTCCCTCCAACGGCGTCCACGATTCCCGGCAGCGCTTCTATGGGACTGGCGAGCCCGTGTACAAAACGCCCCCCCTCGGAGACCACGATGCCGCTGGCTCCTCGTTCAACCGCCGTGCGGGCCTCTTCCGGGCTCATTACGCCCTTGAGCAAGACAGGCGCATTAGCCGCGCGCCGCACCTGATCCATGATTGCCCAATCAACCCGGGGGCTCCCCAAACGCCTGAATTGCATCGGCGGCGCACCGGCGGGCGCCGGCTCGTAGGGGGTGCCGATCGTCACGCACACGGCCTTGCACCCCGCCTTAACGGCCTGCTGGATACGCGCGAGCACTGGCGCCATGTCAGGCTCCGGGTACACCTGATACCACAGAGTAGTGCTGGCCTCGGCGGCGATCTTTTCTATCGGGAAGCTGGACCGGCTGCTGATCACCACGGCCGCCTGCGCCGCCGAGGCGCCGCGGACGACGGCCAATTCCCCATCGGGATGAAACCGCTGCTGGCCGGAAGCCGGCCCCACCAGGATCGGCGCGTACATCTTTGTCCCGAACAGATCGAGAGTCAGATCAAGTTGGCGGACGTCTACCATCATCCGCGGCAGAAAGATTATGCGATTGAAGGCATCCCGGTTGCCGCTACCCGCAATCTTGGAGAACACCGCAGCCGGCAGGGACCGTTGCGCCATCGCTTCGACCTCGAACGTGTTGACCAGCTCGTTGCGTGGCGTGATCCGGCCCGGCGGCTCGCCGATCAGCTTGGGAGCCGCGTCCTGCGCCTTCAACAGCGGCGATCCGGCCAGCCAGAGACCGAGGGTTTCGACAGCCCCGCGTCGTGTTATGCCCATGGGAAGTTCGTCCTCACCAAAGTGCGATCGACCGCGTCCAGGCTGGGACGGCCAGTATCGGCCATCGCCAATACCAGCTCAGCCTGCACAATTTCCAGAATCCTCTGCGCGCCCGCCGGGCCATACGCGGCCAGCCCCCAGCGAGGAACGCGGCCCAGGCAGACGGCCTTGGCGCCGAGGGCCAGCGCCTTCAGCACGTCGCTTCCCCTCCGGAAACCGCTATCGACAAGCACCGGGATGCGCCCCCTGACTTCGTCCACAATTTCCGGGAGCACTTCCAGACTGGAGCATCCATGGCCCACGCGCCGCGCGCCGTGATTGGAAACAATGATTCCATTGATGCCGTGCTCGACCGCCAGTCGCGCATCCTCGGCCGTCAGAATACCTTTCAACAACAAGGGCACTTTGACCGAAGACCGGAAGGTTTCCAGGAACCGCCAGTCCAATTCCTGCGCCGTGATGCCGTAATTGGGCCGGCGCTGCGCGACCTGCGCGCCGCGGCCGCGGCGGCGGGGGGAATCGGGATTGTTGTCATCGACCGCCCCATAGCCGCCCAAATGGCGATCGTGCAACACTCGTTCCCGATAGGGGCCGACCGAACCGTCTACCGTCCAGGCTATCGCCGTACATCCGGCCGCTTGCGCCCGTTCCACGCGTTCGATAGTGCCTTCCACCGTGTCGGTGCGATAAAGCTGGAACCAAAGTGGGCCGGGACCAGCTTCGGCGATTTTCTCAATCGGAAACGTCGCGCCGCTGCTCACGATCATGGTGGTGTTGGAAGCGGCGGTCGCGCCCTTGTGCATTCCCATCTCCCCTTCCGGGTGCAAGGGACCTTGGCCGGAGGTCGGAGCCACAAGGATCGGAAATGCCATCTTCTGCCCGAAAATCTCGGTGGCGGTATTGATGGCGCTGACGTCCGCAACCCCCCGCGGAACCAGCGTCACCCAGTCAAACGCGCGGCGGTTGCGCCGGAACGTGGACTCATCGTCGCTGGACCCCATCATGAAGTCGTAAATATCCCGCGGGAGCTTGGCGTAGGCGACCGGTTCGAAGTCAAAGGCCGTCCGCAGTTCGCTCATGGCTGGGACCCGGCTGTGATCGCGAAAGGGATCCTGCTGGCCGCGCAGCAGCGGCGACCCGGCGAGGAAGGCCGCCAAACCTCGCAAAGCGGACCGCCGGGAGACTCCGGAACGCCATTTTTCTTCGCAATGACCCATAACCGCTCCTAGAACTGGAAGTGCGCTTGGAAAGCGATGCGCCGCTTTCCGAAAGCGTTGTCGGTCAACGAAATTAAGTTGGAAATGGTCCGTGAGAAGGGCGGCAATGCGGCGCAGCGAGGCAAAACTGTATCGCACTGCGCCACCACCAAAGAGGAACCAGCCTTCATGGCTACCCCCTTCTAAGCCAAGGTTGCTGGAATGGTATAACTGCGCAGAGGTGTTGTCAAGCGCGGGCGTGGGCAGCGCGGGATGGCACAGGTGTCAGAGCGAAATCGAAAGTTCCTCGAAACCTCCTAATGTCTGCCGGATGGAAAGTCCCGTTTTCGGCTGCTACCAAGGATTTTTTGCAATAAGGTAACGTGTTTTCTTTCGGCTTCAGCCGAAGAGGCCTGCTTTGCCATTCCGGGGCGGCATAGAGACGGGATCGCGAAAATCAATTGCCGCAGAATGGCCGGAAGATGTGTACCCGTTTGGCCCTGCCGGCGTTGTGGCGATCAGTGGGCCCGAAGGATCCGGCGGCGCTATCGCTGAACAGCCAGTTCCAACCAAGCCTGGGGACTTAGAGCATCGACTCGACCAGGCCGTAAACTTTCTCCAGCGCGCCGGGAAGAGCCGCTGCGTCTTTGCCGCCGGCCTCGGCCATATCGGGACGCCCGCCGCCCTTGCCGCCCACGGCCTCCGCCACGGCTCCGGCGATCTTGCCCGCATGGACGCGCCCGGCAAGGTCTTTGGTCACCGCGGAAACGATGGCTACGTTGCCGTTTTCGGCCGAACTCAGCACTACTACACAGGATTTCAGTTTATTCCGCAACGAATCGGCGAGCGACCGCATTTGCGTGCGGTCTACGCCCTCCACACGAGCCGCGAGCACCTTGACATCCTTGATCGTGCGCGCCTGTTCCACCAGGGCTCCAAGCTGCGACTGCGCGATACGGCTCTTCAGCCGTTCCATTTCGCGCTCCATTTCGCGCTCGCGTGCGATCAGCCGCTCTACCGATTCCACCAACTCCGGTTCGGAGGCGCGGACGGCGGCGGCGATGCGTTCGACCGCCTGCGTCATGCGGCGGTAATCCTCGAGCGCCGCTTCTCCCGTAATCGCCTCGATGCGCCGCACGCCCGCGGAAATGCTGCTTTCTGATACGATCTTGAACAGCCCGATGTCGCCCGTGCGGCGGACATGAGTGCCGCCGCACAGCTCTTTGCTGAATCCGGGGATCTGGACAACGCGCACTCGCTCGCCGTATTTCTCCCCGAACAGCGCCATGGCGCCGGTGGCAATCGCGCTCTCCAGGTCCATAACGTCGGTTACAACGCCGGTATTCTTCAGAATCTCCTCATTCACCAGCCGCTCTACCTCGTCGATTTCATCGCGGTCCATAGCGGCGTAATGCGTAAAGTCGAAACGCAGCCGGCCTGGCTCGACGACGCTGCCAGCCTGCTTCACGTGCGGGCCGAGCACCTGGCGGAGCGCGGCGTGCAGCAGGTGAGTCGCGGTGTGATTGCGCATCGTTGCGCGGCGGAGCCGGTCAGCCACCTGGCAGTCCATCAGATCGCCGGTGTGCAGCGGGGCCAGCGCTGCAATTTTGTGCACGAAGAGGCCGGGCAGCGGCCGCACGACATCCTCGACGCGCGCCACAGCCACGCCCTCGCGGAAAATCGTGCCTTTGTCGCCGACCTGCCCGCCCGCTTCCGCATAGAAGGGAGTGCGGTCGAGGATCAGGCCGGCCCGCGCTCCCTCCGGCACGGAATCGACGATTTGCTCGCCGGCGACCAGGGCCAAAACCCGGCAGCCGGCCGCGGTCAGACTGTCGTAGCCCTCGAATTTCGTCGGGCCGAGATCGTGAAGCTGGGAGTAAACCCCGGCGGCCGCGGCCTTCACCGCCCCCTTCCAGCTTGCCCGGGCCCGCGCGCGCTGTTCGGACATCGCCCGTTCGAAGCCTTCCCGGTCGATCTGGAGATTGCGCTCCCGGGCCATTTCTTCTTGCTCATCGAGGGCCAGGCCGTAGGTGTCGTACAGCTTGAAGGAAACGCTGCCAGGGATCACGCAGCCAGAAATCTTTTGCACTTCCTCTTCGAAAACTCGCTCGGCCAGCACGAAGGTGTGGGCGTATCTCTGTTCTTCCTCCTTCACCACGCGAGCCACGCGGCCCACGCTCTCAAGCAGTTCTGGATAACCGGTTTTCATGATCTCCGCCACAAAACCTGTCAGCTCGTAGAGAAACGGCCTTTCCATGCCGATCATCCGGCCGTGCCGCATCGCGCGGCGCATAATCTTCCGCAGCACGTAGCCGCGGCCTTCGTTCGCGGGCAGTACGCCGTCGTGGATCAGGAACGCGGTTGCGCGGCTGTGGTCGGCGAGGATGCGCAGGGCGACGTCCGTCTTCTCGTCTTCCCCGTAAGTCCTGCCGGTGATCTGGGCCGCGCGGTCGATGATGGGCCGCAGCAAATCGGTCTCGTAGTTGCTTAGCTTGCCTTGCAGAATGGCTGCGACGCGTTCCAGACCCATACCGGTGTCGATCGAGGGGCTCGGCAGGGGCGTCATAACGCCGGCCGCGTCGCGGTTGAACTGCATGAAAACCAGGTTCCAGATCTCGACGTAGCGGCCGCATTCGCAGGGAAATGGGCAATCGGCGTGGCCCCATTCGCTGCCGGCGGGCCCAAAATCGTAGTGAATTTCCGAACAGGGGCCGCAAGGGCCGGTTTCGCCCATGGCCCAGAAATTGTCCTTTTCATCGCAGCGGAAAATACGGCCGGACGGCACGTGCGCCACTTCTTCCCACAGGCGCGCCGCATCGTCGTCCTCCCGGAAAACGGTCACGTAAAGCCGATCTTTGGGAAGGCCAAAATCTCCGGTCACCAGCGTCCAGGCGTAGTCGATGGCTTCCCGTTTGAAATAGTCCCCGAAAGAGAAATTTCCGAGCATCTCGAAAAACGTGTGATGGCGCCGCGTGCGCCCCACGTTCTCCAGATCATTGTGCTTGCCGCCGGCGCGAACGCACTTCTGGGCGCTGGCCGCCCGGGTGTAGTTGCGCTTCTCCCGCCCCAGAAAAACATCTTTGAACTGGTTCATCCCGGCGTTGGTGAACAGCAGGGTCGGATCATTGGCGGGCACCAGGGACGAGCTCCGCACCACACGATGGCCGCGCGCTTCAAAGAAAGCGAGAAATTTGGCGCGAATCTGGTCGCCTGAGAGATATGATGTCAATCGGAATCCTCTTCTTCCGCCGTCGTTTCCAGGCTGTCCACCCATTCGGATTGGACCGACAGTTTGCGGAGTGCTTCCAAAATTTTAGCAGACGTGAATCCCGCCCGCAAAAGCATGCGGTACAACGAGGCGAGGCGGCGTGGATCGTTCAGGGCCGGGGGCCGATCGCTATAGCGCAATTTCCGCTTGAGGAAGCGGTCGATGAGCTCGGCTTCCTCGGCGTCGCGATACGCCTCGGCAACGGTCTTTTCGGCAAGCCCCGGAGCGATGCGGCGGCTGCGCAGATCGCGCAGCACGCGAAATTTGCCGAAACCCTCGTTTTCGCGGCGCAGCCGTGAAAATGTTTCGGCGAACCGCCGGTCGTCGAGGTAGCCGTACTGCTTGAGTCTGCCGACCACGGTCTCGACGTCGCCCGGTCGCTCGGCCCGCGCTTGCAACCGCACCCGCAGTTCGCCCTGCGTGAGCGCGCGCGCGCTCAATGCGCGAAGCGCATATTCGAGGAGTCCGGACTCGGTGAGCAGCTTGGGCTTGCGGGTTTTCACAGAAAGATTCTAGCTCGCAGCCGCTGCGTCTCGCCGCTCCCGGCGGCGTATAATCGGGAGCGGAAAAGCGTCATGAAAATAAAACATCTGCCGGTTTTGGCTCTCGCGCTGGCCGGGACCGCCTACGGCTGGGGCATGCGCGGCCATGCCGTCGTAAACCGGCTGGCCTTGCAAAGCCTGCCCGAGGACGGGCCCATTTTTCTACGCGTCCACGAAGAGTGGATCGCCGCGCGCGCACGGGTGCCGGACACCTGGCGGCAGCCCTCCGAGCCGTTTCTGAAGATCATCGAAGATCCGAACCACGGATGGTTCAAGGAACAGTTCGCGTTCCTGAAGCAGATTCCCCGCTCGCGCTACGAGTTCGTTCTGGCTTTGTATGACGAGTATCTTCGCATCAAGGACAAAGATCCGGCGCGCGCCCGCCTTACCAATGTGCGCTGGACGGGGACCCTGCCCTATGCCGCAATGGAAAACTATGAGCGCCTCAAGTCGGGCATGAGGATCTACCGGGCGCAGCAATCGGCGGGGCAGGAGACGCGCTATACGGAACTGGATCTGGCTTTCTACACAGGATGGCTGGGGCACTACATTGCGGACGGCGCGCAGCCAATGCACGACTCCATTCACCACGACGGGTGGCGCGGCCCCAATCCAAACGGCTACACCCGGGACGGCAGCATTCATGCGCGCTTTGAGTCGTCCTTTGTCGATCTGATGGGAGTAGAAGCCGAAGACCTTTTGCCAATCGTGGGACCGCCGAAGTTGCTGCCCGATCCCTTTGACGCCATCCTACAGCACCTGGACCATTCGGCGGCGCACGTCGAAGAAATCTACCGGCTGGATAAACAGGGGGCGTTCGCCGGCAAATCGAACGAAGCAGCCAAGGAACTGGTGAACAGCCAACTGGCCGCCGCCGGCCAATTGCTGCGAGATTTGCTCTACACAGCCTGGATTGAAAGCTCCCGGCCGGCGCGAACCCCGCCCGATCCCTCGAGCCCCTCCAGCCCGCGTTACAACCCCGCCACAGGCTCGGCGCCGGCGCCGAAACCGTAACGCAGCCGCAGGCGCCCGGCAGAGCATCAGGCCACTGGAAGCACCGGCCAGCCCGGCGGTGACATAAAAGGGGTACCTGCGTCGGCTTGTGGCCGGGCGGGCAGCCGCGATATGATCTCCTGCGATGACGGCGAGGCCGGCGGTCGTAGCAGCGCCGCAGCCTGATTCATGCGGTCGCGCCAAGAGGGCTTATGAAGACGGAATATACCCGGCGGCAATGGCTGGCAACCGTGGGGACGGCGGGTCTGGCGTCCCGATTGACCGCTACCCCCGCCGGGAACACGCCCGGCAAACCCCTGCAAGGCGCCTTCATGATTCTCTCGACCCCATATACTCCGGCTAAGGCGGTCGATTACGAGGACCTGGCCGGCGAGGTGGATTTCCTGGTCCGGTGCGGCGTTCAAGGTTTAGTCTGGCCCCAAAATGCAAGCGAACAATCCAAACTGACGAAAGAGGAGCGAATGCGCGGGATGGAGGTGCTGGCCAAAGCCGCGCGAGGCAAAAGCCCTGCACTCGTGCTGGGAGTGCAGGGGCGCGACACACAAGAAATGCTCGAATATGCCCGTCATGCGGAAAAGCTGGAGCCTGACGGCGTGATCGCCATACCGCCCACCACCGCCCAGTCGCTCGACGACTATCGTGATTATTACCGGGCCTTGTGTAAGACCACCAAGCGGCCCGTTTTCATTCAAACCTCGGGCGGCGCGCGCGACGTTGAACCTACGGTCGAGTTCATCGTCGAATTAGCGAGGGAATTTCCTAACTTCGGCTACATTAAAGAGGAGCACGACCCCGTGATTCCCCGCATGAGAGCAGAAATCGCGCACCGTCCCGACCCGATTAAGCGGGTGTTCTGTGCCAACCGGGGCGCAGGCCTGCTTTACGAGCTGCGCCTAGGCTCCGACGGCGCCATTATCGGCGGCGTTCCTTATGCTGACGTGTTCGCCCGGCTCTGGCGCTTGCATCAGCAGCAGAAGCTGCAAGAGCAGCGGGAAGTCTTCAGCAAGCTCCTGCTGATGTTGAATCTCGACGAGAGAATTCCCGGCGTGCGCCCTTATATCCTGAAGAAGCGCGGCGTCTTCAAAACCAGCGTGACACGGCAGGGCGATTACCAACTGACGCCGGAAGCTGTTGCGGAAATCGAGTACAACTTCGAAGCCCTGAAACCCTATTTGGCGGTATAAGCCGCCTGGCCCCGGGACGGACCATGGGAAAGACCCATCCGGCGGAACATTACCGCGCGGTTTTGCCGGCGCGTGCTCCCTCTGTTCTGGACCCGAACGAGGATTCGAACGGGAACAGAACCGCGGCTCCGCGGCGGCGCCGCGTATTATGATTTTGCAATCGAGGACCGTATGACGATCACACGCAGAAGTTTTCTAGGCGGGGCGCTGGGCGCCGCAGCGCTGGCCCGCGCGCAGGAGCCTGCGGGCGCGAAGCCGGAGCAAGGCGTACCCGTCCGGAAGGCAAAGGTGGTGAGGCTGTTCAAAGCGCCGGACGAGCATCCCAATGCGCTCGAGGCTACCCGCGACGCACTGTGGATCGGCGGCCAGGTGACCGAAAAGGCGTACAAAGTCGACTGGAAGACAGGCAGGGTGCTGCACGAGGTGCAGACGGATTCGCACAACACAAGCGGAATCGCGGTGGGAGGCGGTTATCTGTGGATGTCCGCCAATGGCAGAACGGAACGCAGGCCCCCTCGCCCGACCGACAACGATTTCGATGAGATATTTCAAGCGGACTTGGAAACCGGCAAAACCTTCCGCAGGTACCGGCCGCCGTGGCCCGGAGGTTCTCATGGCATCGCGTATGTAGAGCAGACGCAGACGCTTTGGGTGACCGCGCTCGGCATCAAGGCGCTGGCCGAGCTGGATTGGAAGGATAATTTTCGGGTGCTGCGAGTGATTCCGGTCCAGCACGACCGGGCTCACGGAATCGACTGGGACAACGGCGCCATGTGGGTGCTGTTTTCCAGTGATTACGTGATCCACAAGGTCGACGCCGCGACGGGAAAGGTGCTTGAAGTGGTCACCCTCGTCAAAGGGCAGGACCCCGATCCTCACGGAATGTGCTTCCACGAGGGGCATCTCTACTACTGTGATGCCGGCCTTGTCGTGGGCGGCGGCTCGAACGGCAGCCCCAGCGCGGGTTACATGTGCCGAGTCGACTTGTAGCGGAGGCGACCCACTCTTCGAGGAGCGAAATTCATGAGAAAAATTTCCAGCCTGGCGCTGGCCGGGGGATTGGCTGCTGTGCTGCTGGTTTCTGGACTCCAGGCGCAGGTTCCAGACGGGGTGAAAATCGACACGCCGAAAGTCCGGGTTCTGGTCGCCACCGAACAGCCGCATCATCCGAGCGCCCTGCACGAGCACACCATGAACCGGGTCATGATTTACCTCGGCGGCGGCCAAATGAAATTCACTGAGCCGGCCGGTACGGTCGAGAATATGCCGGTGAAAAAGGGACAGGTGCTGTGGAGTCCCGCCGCCGGACCTCATATCAGCGAAAACGTCGGCGGGGAGCCGTTTCAGGTGGTGGAAATCGAGCTGAAAGGCAAGCCGTCAGGTTCGCCTGCGCCGGTCTCGAAGATCGATCCGCTCCACGTTGATCCGAAACATTATTCGCTGGAATTGGAAAACGACCAGGTACGCGTGCTGCGGGTTCGCTTCGGTCCCCGCGAAAAGGGCGTTTTGCACGAACACACATTGGAGCACATCGTTGTCTACCTCAACGATCAGGCCCGGGGCAAGGCGGGCGAGGTGCGCCTGGATGGACCGATGACGCATACCGAGCAAAATCCGCTGGACCATCCCGTGGAGAGGATCGCGATCGATCTGAAATAATCAGTGGAAAGCAAGTGCGCTTGCGCAGCCGCTCTACGGTTTGCCTCCGGTTGCTTTGCGTTCTTTGCGCGGCCCTGCGCGGGCCGCCGCGGCGGCGCTGGTCGCCGCCAGGGCGGCGGTCAAACGTTCTTGCAACTTCCTCGCCGATTGATTATCGCCTGAAATCACCAGCACGGTATCGTCGCCGGCGATCGTGCCCACAATTTCCGGCCACGGCGCGCGATCGAGCGCGACGGCGAGCGGGTTCGCGTTGCCCGGATCGGTCTTGAGTACGAGGAGGTTATTCGCCAGGCGCACATCGCGCAGGAACTCCTCCACCGCGCGCCACGCCTCATCCGCCGCGGGAGCGCCTTCCAGAGCCTGACGCTCGCGGTACCCTTCGGGGGTCTTGACAATGCCTAGTTCGCGGATGTCGCGCGACAGAGTGACCTGGGTAGCATGAATGCCTGAGGCCTGAAGCGCTTCGGCCAGCTCCTCCTGCGTATGAATATTGCGGGAGCGAATGATTTTCTGAATCTGCCCCTGGCGGAACTTTTTATTCATAAGTACAAAGAAGCGGCGCAGCGCCTCCGCGGCCGCCGTTTCACCGCACATCCCGGAAAGGCCGTTGGCTGAAACGTATTTGCCGTGTCGCCTATCCCACAGCCAGCGACTTCGCCCGGATCTCGCCGAGCCGCCGGCGAGCTTCTTCCATCGCTTGCCGCACGGCGCCAGGAGCTGTCCCGCCCGGCAGAGCGTGATTTTCAACCGCCCGCCTCGGATCGAGCAAGGCAGCCATTCCAGCGTCCAGCTCGGCGGCGAAATCCGCAAGCTGTCGGGGCGTCCAATCCGCAGGCTGTCTGCCCAAACGGAGGCTCTCGAGCACCAGCCCGCCGACAATCTGATGCGCTCGGTGAAATGGGACGCCCTTGCGGGCCAGCGCCTCTGCCAGCTCGGTCGCCGTAGTCCAGCTCTGCCGCGCGGCTGCTTCGGCCCGTTCTTTGTTCAAACGAACCGATCCGGCGACGGCCACAGCCATCTCCACGGCCGCCGCGAGCTGTTCGGCGGCGTCGAAGACGGCTTCCTTGTCCTCTTGTAAGTCCCGATTATAGGCAGATGGCAGGCCCTTGACGGTCATCATCAGCGACAGCAGCGACCCCGCCACGCGGCCCGCCTTGCCCCGAATCAACTCGAGTGAATCCGGATTCTTTTTCTGCGGCATCAAGCTGGACCCGCTGGTGACCTCGTCGCCGAGCTCCAGAAAGCCGAATTCTTCGCTCGAGTAAAGGATCCAATCTTCAGCCAGCCGGCTCAGGTGCAGCATCGTGACGGCCGCCGCGTAGAGGAAATCCAAGGCGAAATCGCGGTCTCCCGCGGCGTCCAGGCTGTTCCGCGTGACGCCGCGGAAGCCGAGCTCGCGCGCCATGCGCTCCCGGTCAAAGGGAAAGCCGCTTCCGGCAAGCGCCCCCGAGCCTAGCGGCAGCAGGTCGGCGGCGGCGTATGCGTGCTCAAAGCGCCCGGCGTCGCGTGCTAACATTTCGAAATACGAAAGCAGATAATGGCCCCACAGCACGGGCTGGGCGCGGCGCAGATGCGTATACCCGGGTAGAATGGCCATGCCGTCGCGCTCGGCCAGCCCGAGTAAAGCTTCCATCAAGTCCGCCAGACGGCCGCGCAGCGTCCTGATTTCATCGCGAATCCACAGGCGGAAATCCAGCGAAACTTGCTCGTTGCGGCTGCGCCCGGTGTGGATCTTGTCGGCGGCCTCTCCAATTTTTTCTTTCAGCTTGCGGATAACCAGCGTGTGGACGTCTTCGTCCGCCGCTCCGGCAGCCAGTTCGGCCCCTGGTCCCTCCGCGGCCATCTCGTCAAACGCCCGGCAAATCCGTTCGCGCTCATCGGCCGTGAGAATACCTTGCCGCTCAAGCTCCCGGGCGAAAATCTGGGACCCCAGAATATCTGCTTCCCAAAGCCGATAGTCGTAGCGGAGGGAGCCGGAAAATCGCTCAAAGGCCGCCGATGGGCCTTTCTCGAAACGCCCTCCCCACAGCTTCATTGGCTTGCCTTCATTACCCCGGCGCGAACTTTCATCGGCAGGCCGATCAAGTTGATGAAGCCCAGAGCGTCCTTCTGATCATACGAGGCGCCCATCGTGAAGCTGGCGATATCCAGGGAATAAAGCGAGTAGGGGGAGCGCCGCGAGAGCACGTCCACATTGCCTTTCAGGAGCCGCAGCTTGATCTCGCCGGTCACGGTTTCCTGCGTTTTGGACACGAAAGCGTCGAGCGCCTCGCGCAGGGGCGTGAACCAAAAGCCGTTGTAAACCATCTCGGCATAGTCGAGCGCGAGCCGCTGCTTGTAGTGATGCGTGCTGCGATCCAGGGTGAGGGCTTCCAGTTCGCGGTGAGCCAGCAGGATCAGCGTACCGCCGGGCGTCTCGTAACACCCGCGGGATTTCATCCCCACGAAGCGGTTCTCCACCAGGTCGATGCGGCCCACCCCGTGTTCAGCGCCAAGATGGTTCAGCTTCTCGAGGATCCCGACGCCCGACATTGTTACGCCGTCCACCGAAACCGGAGTCCCGCGCTCAAAACCAATAGTGACCGCGCCCGGCCGATCGGGAGCTTCCCAGGGATGCCGGGTAAGCATCCACACGTCATCCGGAGCCGGGTTGGCCGGGTCTTCCAAAGCGCCGCCCTCGTGAGATATGTGCCAGATGTTGCGGTCGCGGCTGTAGATTTTGGCCGTGCTGGCGTCCACCGGAATATTATGCTTTGCCGCATAGTCGAGAGCGTCTTCGCGCGACCGGATCGTCCATTCGCGCCACGGAGCAATCACCGCGAGGTGCGGCGCCAGAGCTTTATAGGTGAGTTCGAAGCGCACCTGATCATTGCCCTTACCCGTGCAGCCGTGGGCCAGCGCGTCGCAGCCTGTCCGCAAAGCCACTTCCACCTGCCTTTTGGCGAGAAGCGGCCTCGCGACCGACGTGCCTAGCAGATACTTATGCTCGTAAACCGCCCCGGCGCGAACCATCCGCCAGAGATATTCGGTAACGAACTCTTCGCGCATATCCTCCACGAAGACATCCGCCGCGCCGCTCTTTTTGGCCTTCTCGACGATTCCATCGAGTTCCTCTCCCTGCCCGATGTTGCCGCAGACGGCGATAACCTCGCACCCGTAATGCTCGCGAAGCCAGGGAATGATGACGGAGGTGTCCAGTCCCCCGGAATAAGCCAGGGCCACTTTTTTTGGTTTGGTCATTGAGTCAATCGCCTGTTGGCTTGTCGCGCGCATCCAGGCCGAGCCGCCTTTCGACGCGAGGCCGGATGCGGGCCACAGGTTTCTACGATAGCATCATCAAGAGCAGGGCTTTCTGTGCGTGCAGGCGGTTTTCGGCCTGCTCGAAGACGATCGATGCGGCCGACTCCATCACCTCATCGACCACTTCCTCGCCCCGATGCGCGGGCAGGCAGTGCATGAATGCCGCCTCGGGCAGAGCCGCCGCCATCAGCTTGCCGGTCACCTGATAGCCCGCAAAATCCTTCCGGCGGCGTCCGCTTTCTTTTTCCTGACCCATGCTGGCCCACACATCCGTATAAACCGCGTGCGCGCCCTCCACGGCCTCAAACGCATCGTTTGTAAGCCGCAAGGAGCAGCCCGCCGCTGCCGCGAAGCCCGCCGCCATGGCAAAGATTTCGCGATTCGGCTCGTAACCCGAGGGCGTGGCGATTGCAATGTCGACGCCCAGCCGGGACCCGGTGAGCATCAGGGAATGGGCCACATTGTTGCCGTCCCCCACGAACGCCAGCTTCAGACCCCGCAATTGTCCGAATTTCTCTTGCAAGGTAAAAAAGTCGGCCAGCACCTGGCAGGGATGATATAAGTCGCTCAAGGCGTTGATCACCGGCACGGCCGCCCACCGCGAGAGCTCGTCGATCGTGGCCTGCTGGTACGTGCGCGCCACGATGCCGCTTACCCAGCGCTCCAGGTTGCGCGCGACATCCTGAATCGGCTCCCGATCGCCAATCCGGCCGCCGTTGCAATCGGTAAAAACCGCATCCCCGCCGAGCTGCTTCATCGCCAGCTCGAACGTCATGCGCGTGCGTAAAGACGGCTTCTCAAAAAGCAAGGCCAAATAACGCCCGGAGAGCTTGTGCGCGAATTGGCGTGGAGAGCGCTTCACGCGCGCCGCCAGCAGGAACAAGGCGGCCAGTTCGTCGCTGGTAAGATCAAGGTCGGTGGTGAATCGCGCCGTGGAGACCTTCGGGATCTGGCTGGTTAACGTGGCGGCAGGCAATTTCCCCTCGATGAATGAATATTCACTCCAATGAATAATTACACATCGCCGCGAGCCGCGTCAAGGCCAAAAAAGTGACGGTCCGGAGCCCGCAACACCGTTCCCCAGAGCCGCCGGGCTTGCCCTAGGGAAAGCCATGTCCCGAGCCCTTTTGGGCGCCCGGCGGGCCTTCCCGGCGGCGCATGCTATTATGCGTAAGCCAAACAAAATGATGGGGCGGAGAACAGCACATCGCAGGACGCTGGTTAGACTGGACCGGCAGGTCCGGCTTGCGAACCACGCGGGACTACCGGCTTCCGCTTGGTCCCCTGGGGGAACGGTCTTCGGGTGACCGAGATGGCGGAGCGGCAATGATGCCTTCGTCAATCACCTTGCCTCTTATCGCCTCGCGGCGCTTCCCATTCTTCTGGGCCTGCCTGCTTTGCTTGCTTCCGGCGGCGAGCCTGAGAGCGGCTGATTATCCGCGCCAGTGGTTTTTGAACGCTCACAATTGCTATCCGGCCGGAGACCACGGCGCCGACCGCCTCGAGCGGGCCCGGCGGAGCGGTCTCTCCGTGATCGAGATCGATCTGGCGTGGTCCGAACGCCGCCGCCGGGCCGTCATCACTCATACGACAAAACTCACGGGGAGCGAGCCCACGATCGAAGCTTACTTCTGGAAACCGATGCTGCCCGAGCTGGAGAAGATGCCGCGAGGCCGGCCCGGAATTCTCGTAATCTTCGATTTCAAGGACCACCAGCCCGGCACGGTAAAACAGGTGTACCAGTTCCTGCAACGGCGCCGGGCTCTGATAACCGCCTGCGGCAAACGGGGCGACTCGCCTGCAACCCCGCTCGATTGGCGTCCTCTTACTGTTCTGTTGAGCGGCGACCAGGAGGCGATCGCGATGTTCGAAAGGCTTACTCCCCCGACCGAGCCCTACCTGGCAATGGGGAATCGAGAGCCTCCGAACGACAATAAATTCCAGGAAAACGTTGCAAACTACTTTCCCGAGCCGGCCACCGCGTTCTATCGAGTATTCAATTTCAATTGGGCGCACATCGAGAAATCCCGCAACAATCAGGCTGGGGATTTCACCCCGGAGGAACGGAATCGGCTGATCGAACTGGTGGAAGCGGGGCGCTCCAAAGGCTACTGGCTTCGCGCCTGGACTCTGAACGCCGATAGCACGGCCTGGAGCCCGGAAGATAATTTTGGCAGCCGAGAGGCGCTGCTGGCACGCTGGCGCGCGGCCTGGGAGGCGGGCCTCGACAATGTGGCGACGGATGAATACGAGCTGGCCGGGGAATTCTTGAGGTCTCTCGGATCCCGGTGACCCGGGAACCTGGGGATGGGGCGCCAGCCCAGCAGCGGCGCACGGCCCCCGTTCTCCCTCGCCTTTGCGCCGCGCTTTTAATGGAAATCCAGCGTCTCGTCCGAGCGTCCTGCAATGCCGTGGGATCTGCCGAAGCATGGCGCCCCGCACGCGGCTCCAGGCGGAGCGGCGCCGACGGGGAGCATTCCTGGCAAAACAAGCGGCCCAGAAGCCGTCACCGAAAGGTCACAGCAGCCGGGCCGAGAGACTAGCAACCGGTTCTAGATGCGGCGTCAGTCGCCGCAGCTTCCGACGAGTTCGTTAGCGGGCTGATCCTGCGGCTTGGCCTCGGATGCGATCAACGGCTGCAATTGCACGAGTTCGGGGGCGGGCGGCTCTTTCAAAACGTGCTGCCGGTACAGTTTTGCCATACGGGCGTTTTCCTGCTGCTGCCGCAATCTCTCATCGCGGGCGCGGATTTTCTCTTCGCGGGCGTTCTTCGCGATGCCAAGCTTGTCCAAATCGTGCTGTTCTTCCTTGGTGACAATCTCGTCCCGGAGCACCAGATGATGCTCGGTGCTGTTCAGCCTCACGTTCTTGCCGCCCGCGAAGATTTCATGCCGCCCGTGCTCCTCGTACCACTTGGTCAGCGTGGCGGTCATGTGCATCTTTTCGATGATATTGCGCCAGCCGATTCCCGTGTTGTAGGCACAGAAGGAAATTTCGCCTTCCTGCGTGGCGTACGGGATGATGCACTGTTCGGTGCGGCGGAAATCGTAATTGAACAGATCCTGGAACCACATGCCGGCGACGAACAAAAGGTTCCACCGATCCTTCCGCCGCTCGAAAATGTCTTTCATGCTGCGGTTGCCGGAAACATCCCCGTAGTTGTAGCCGGTCGCGCCCAGACTCTTGTCCAGTTTCTTCAGCAGATCAAACAGCCGGAAATGCGTCGGCGTCTGGAAGGGATCGTAATTTTTCAGCAAGGCCAGTGTCATGCCGGCGATGGACAGCCACTTCCCGCGCCCCCAATCGTTCACCTTCGCCACATCTTTGGCAAGCTGGTCGGCGTTCAGAAACGCGGTAACAGGCACAGCCTCGCGCGTGTGCTTATCGACCATAATCGCCATGCCGACGCCGCAGTTCGGATGGCAGCCGCAGCTCACCTGGCCCCAGTTGGCTCCCGGCCCGTGCACCAAGTCAGACCAGTCCGAGAATGTGCCCATGAAAGAAAGCGGGAACCAGTCGCGTTTCGGCTCGCCGATGCCAAGCTGGTTTTTCACGTCGTGGGCGAGGTGCGACAGCGTGTACCGCTGGGCCATGCGGCGCTCGTCAGTCACCGCTTCGTCTCTTCCGGTAAAGGAGACCGGCTGGAACGAGAGGAAAGCGATTTTGCCCGGGTTATCCAGCGCGAACCTCACGATGCGGCCGACTTGTTCGTTGTTGATGCCGTTTACCAAAGTGGTGACCGGCACGATTTCGACGCCGTTGGAGTGCAGGTTCTCGATGGCGCGCATCTTCACGTCAAACAGATTGCCGACCTTGCGGTGGGCGTTGGCGGCGTTGCCAATCCCGTCAAACTGGAGATACGCATAGCGCAGCCCGGCCTCCGCCGCCTGGCGGCAGAACTCCGGGCTCTTCGCGAACTCGATGCCGTTAGTCGCCGCTTGCACGCTGTTGTAACCAACTTTCCTGGCATAGCGGACCGCATCCAGAAAATAAGGCGACATGGTGGGCTCGCCGCCCGAAAACTGCACCGACATCTGCCGCCGCGGCTTGATTGAAATCGCATTGTCGAGCAGCGTCTTGATGTCGTCCCAAGTCAGCTCATGCACAAAGCCCACCTGGTTGGCATCCATAAAGCACGGGTCGCACATCATATTGCAGCGGTTCGTCAGGTCGATGGTCAGAACCGATCCGCGCCCGTGTTTGATGGTGCTGGAGCCGTGATTGTGCAGTTTCTCGTCGTTGTGGGCGCGAATATCCCGGCCGGGAAAAACCGACTCGAGATGCCTGAAAAATTCGACGTCAATCGACATGACGTCTTCGAAATGCCCGTGCTTCGGGCAATCCTTTACCATCAGGATCTTGCCATCGCGCTCGATAATTTGCGCCTTTAGCTCGCCGACGCGCTCATTGAGCAAAATTTTGTAATCTTTCTTACCATCCAGGATCTCTTTGCGGATTTCCGGCACACAGCGCGGGCACAGCGAGTCCGTCGTGCGGGGCCAGCCGAGTGGAGGCTTCGTTTTCTGGTAAGACTTCAGCAATGGCTTATCGGACCACCGGGGCGTGAAGGAAGGGCTCTCGGGAACACGGTCATTGATGAATCGGAAAGCGTGCCACATTCCAGCGGCGGCAATGCTGACACCCTTCTCCAGGTACTTGATCGGTTTATGCATTCGGCGCGTCTCCTAATCCTCTCGTCGGGCGCTAGCCTTTCAGCGACCTAACTTACACACACACTTCACCTTCCGCTTCAGGACTTCTCCTCGGATGGTATTCAAGCGGAACCGGCCATGCCATGAGAATCCGTCCAATGGCCCCTTTTTCATGTTGTATGGCGAGATCTGACGTTAAACGGATGGGCCGGCCGGGCGCTCTCGCCCGCCCAGCCGGCGTTTCCGCAAGTCTCTGAAAACCGGCGGGATTTCCGGAGTACAGCGCCGGCGAAAGCGCGGCGTTGGGAAATGTTCGTTTTGTGCGTGCGGCTGAGGTATGATTACTAGATTCCGGCGAACTTTTTTTGACTTGACCAGGAGGCAATCATGGCTACACCATCCACGGAAGTGCTGCGGGAAGAAGGCATCGAGGTACTCGGGAAAGCCAGCGACATCAGTTCCGAAATCCTCACTCCGGAGGCGCTGAAGTTTCTCTCGAAACTCCACAGAAAATTCGAAAGCCGCCGGCAGGAGCTGCTCCAGCGGCGGGTCGCGCGCCAACAGGAGATCGATGACGGCAAAATGCCGGATTTTCTTCCGGAAACAAAATCCATTCGCGAGAAGGAGTGGACTGTCGCTCCGATCCCGAAAGACCTGGAAGACCGGCGTGTCGAAATTACCGGCCCGGTTGACCGCAAGATGATCATCAACGCGCTCAACTCGGGTGCGAATGTCTACATGGCCGACTTCGAAGACTCCAACTCGCCGACCTGGCAAAACAACATCGAGGGCCAGTTCAATCTGCGGGATGCCGTGCGGGGAGTCATCAGCTATACCAGTCCGGAAGGCAAGAGCTACAAACTAGGACCGAAGCTGGCAACCCTGCTGGTCCGCCCACGAGGCTGGCATCTGGTGGAAAAGCATCTGCGCGTCGACGGCCAGCCGATTTCTGGATCCCTGTTCGATTTTGGCCTGTTCTTCTTCCACAACGCCGAAGAGCGTTTGAAGAGAGGCACCGGCGTGTACCTCTATTTGCCGAAGATGGAGAGCCACCTGGAAGCCCGGCTCTGGAACGACGTATTCAATTTCGCGCAGGACGCGCTCGGGATTCCGCGGGGGAGCATCCGGGCCACGGTCCTGATTGAGACGATTCTGGCCGCCTTTGAGATGGACGAGATTCTTTACGAGCTCCGGGATCACTCCTCGGGCCTCAACTGCGGCCGATGGGATTACATTTTCAGCTTCATCAAAAAATTCCGGAATAAGCCTGAGTTCGTTCTCCCGAACCGCGCGCAGGTGACCATGGACAAGGCCTTCCTTAACGCCTACGTCCAGTTGCTGATCAAAACCTGCCACCGCCGCGGGATCCACGCGATGGGCGGCATGGCGGCCCAGATTCCCATCAAAAACGACCCCGATGCCAACGAGAAAGCGCTGGAAAAAGTGCGGCAGGACAAGCTGCGGGAAGTGAAGGCCGGTCATGACGGCACTTGGGTGGCGCACCCGGGGCTGGTCGGCGTCGCCAAAGAGATCTTCGACCAACATATGAAGACTCCCCATCAGATCAGCAATAAGCGGGAAGACGTGCACATCTCCGCCAAAGACCTGCTGGCCGTGCCCTCCGGCGACATTACGGAAGAAGGGCTGCGCGTGAATATCGATGTGGGCATCCAATATCTCGAGGCCTGGCTGATGGGCAACGGCTGCGTGCCGATCTATAACCTGATGGAGGACGCGGCCACGGCGGAAATTTCCCGTTCGCAGGTTTGGCAATGGGTCCGGCACGGCGCCAAACTCAACGACGGCCGCCCCGTGAACGCCGAGCTTATCCGAAAGGTCATCCCGGAACAACTCGAACACATTCGCAAGCTGATTGGCCCCAAGCGCTTCGATTCCGGCAAATTCGATCTGGCCTCGAAGTTGTTCGAAGACATGATGACGCGAAAGGACTTCAGCGAATTCCTCACCCTGGTCGCTTACGATTACATCGATTGAAAGTCCGGCCCGAACACTTGGAAAACGGGCCGGCACGGCCACGCGCGGCCGCCCCGCTTCCCTGAGCCGTTTTCTCCCTGATTTGCAGACAATGAGCTTACAAGCCCCGGCACGAGCGGTGTGGGTACAGGGCACGAGATGGATGCAAAGAGAAGCCCAGAAGAAGGACTACGAAACCGGTTCCTGCTCCGAGTCGTTGACGGAAACTCGATAGCCGACTCCACGGACGCTGTGAATCAGCTTTTTGCCGAAATTCCGGTCGATTTTATTGCGCAGATGGTTGATGTAGACGTCAATCACGTTCGTAAAGCTGTCGAAGCTGGAATCCCAAACGTGCTCCGCGATCATACCGCGGGTGACGGCGTGGTTGGCGTTGCGCATCAGGTATTCGAGGAGGCTGTATTCTTTGTTGGAAAGGTCGATCGGCTTGCCCGCCCGAGTGACCCGGCGGCGCGCCGAATCGAGGACTAGGTCATCCACGCGCAGTTCGGTGGTCGATTCCCGGACCCCACGGCGCAGCAGCGCGCGGACGCGGGCAATCAGTTCAGCCAGAGCAAACGGCTTTACCAGGTAATCATCGGCTCCTAAATCCAGGCCGCGCACGCGGTCTTCAATGTTGCCGCGCGCGGTCAGCACCAGTACCGGCAGACCAGGTTTGCGCGAGCGAAGCCGCCGGAGCATTTGGAACCCGTCCATTTTGGGGAGCATGATGTCGAGAATGACCAAGTCGTAGTCGGTTGTCTCGGCCATGTAGCATCCCTCTTCCCCATCATGACTGACATCCACTGCGTACGAATTTTCTTCGAGAGCGCTACGGATGAAGCTCGCTACCTTTAGCTCGTCTTCTACCAGTAGAATACGCACAGCTATACTCGGAAACGCCGGTCAGAAGCTACTTAGCTGCTTTTATTGTAAGCCGCAAGGGGGACCCGCGAAAAGGTAGGATCGCGGTCCCCCGCAGCCCTAAGCCCGAGCGAAAGCGAACTTAGTTCGCCTTCCCCGAGTCGTCCTTTTTCTTCTTCTTGCCCTTCTTCTTGCTTTCTTTCTTTGTAGTACCGTTGTCTTGTGCCTTTGAGACCGACGGTACGGCAAATGACAAAGCCACGCCGACAATCGGGACCAACATCACAGTGAACAGCCGCTTCATTCCCTCTCTCCTTCAGCAATGGTCCCTTGCGGGGCCCTGTTTGGTTAGCGAAGATTGTCCTTCTTGGTCTCGTCCTTCTTCTTCTTCTTGCCCTTCTTCTTCGGTGCGGAGCTTTCGTCTTTCTGATCCTGGGCCTTGGTGATTGTCGGCACGGCCAACGTGAGCGCGACGCCAACGATCGGCACCAGCAGCATGCTGAACAGTTTCTTCATTGTTTCTCTCCTCGGAATTATCCGCTTTGTAGCAGACGCCCCAGTCTGTCAAGAGCAGATGAAGTGTCGATGAAAGAAAAATTAAAAAATATTCATC
>Ga0070741_10007064_pt1 | contig 23585 bp, 20 predicted proteins | sample Coa_R1_4_FD_66440 | JGI IMG/M metagenome (GOLD analysis project Ga0070741, IMG submission 66440) | Surface soil microbial communities from Centralia Pennsylvania, which are recovering from an underground coalmine fire - Coalmine... | ecosystem: Environmental > Terrestrial > Soil > Unclassified ...
GCTCCGGGAGGTGCTCGAGGCGGTGTCGAACCGCCTGGCCGTGCTGCGGATCAAGGCCGACGTCTCCGGCCGGCCGAAGCACTACTTCTCGATCTACGAGAAGATGGTCGTGAAGGGCAAAGAGTTTGACGAGGTGCAGGACCTGGTGGCGATCCGGGTCGTCGTCGACTCGGTGAAGGACTGCTACGGCGCCCTCGGCTCGATCCACGCGCTGTGGAAGCCGATCCAGGGGCGGTTCAAGGACTACATCGCCATGCCCAAGTTCAACCTCTACCAGTCGCTGCACACGACGGTGGTGGGGCCCCAGGGCAAGCCGGTCGAGGTCCAGATCCGCACCCGGGAGATGCACCAGCGGGCCGAGTACGGCATCGCCGCCCACTGGGGCTACAAGGAGAACCGCTCGCCCCAGGAGGATCTCGGCTGGCTCCAGCGCCTCGTCGACTGGCAGCAGGAGACGGCCGACCCGACGGAGTTCATGGAGGTCCTGAAGGTCGACCTCGAGCAGGACGAGGTCTTCGTCTTCACCCCCAAGGGCGACGTCGTCACGCTCCCGTCCGGCGCCACCGCCGTCGACTTCGCCTACACGATCCACACCGAGGTCGGCCACCGCACGATCGGCGCCCGGGTCAACGGCCGCCTCGTCCCCCTCGACTCGGCGCTGGCCTCGGGCGACTCGGTCGAGATCTTCACCTCCAAGGTGGCCGGCGCCGGGCCCTCGCGGGACTGGCTGCGCTTCGTGCAGACGCCCCGGGCCCGGTCCAAGATCCGGCAGTGGTTCTCCCGGGAGCGCCGGGAGGACGCCGTCGAGACCGGGCGGGAGGAACTGGTCAAGGCCCTCCGCAAGGAGGCCCTGCCCGTCCAGAAGCTGGCCGGTTCGTCGATCATGGCCAAGGTCGCCGTGGCCATGAATTACGCCGACCTCGAGGCGCTCCACGCCGCCATCGGCGAGGGGCACGTGTCGGCCAAGGCGGTGGCCCAGCGGATCCAGCGGGAGATGCGGGGCGGCGAGGAGCAGATCTCCACCACCGCCACCCGGCCCCGGCGCAAGCCCCGGGGGCCGCACTCCAAGATCGGCGTCCACGTCGAGGGCCTCGACGACGTGCTCGTGCGGCTGTCGCGCTGCTGCACGCCGGTGCCGGGGGACGAGATCATCGGCTTCGTCACCCGGGGCCGGGGGGTTTCGGTCCACCGGGCCGACTGCGCCAACGCCGCCGGCCTCACCAGCCAGAGCTCGCGGCTGATCGAGGTCGAGTGGGACGGGGAGAGCTCCGGTTCCTGGGTCGTCTCGATCCAGATCGAGGCCCTCGACCGGTCGAAGCTCCTGCGCGACGTCGCCCAGGTCCTGGCCGACCACCACGTCGACATCATCGCCTGCTCGACGCACACCACCGCCGACCGGGTGGCCACGCTCCACTTCGACTTCGAGCTGTCCGACCCCGGGCACCTCGACTCGATCCTCGCCGCCGTGCGGCGCGTCGATTCGATCTATGAGGTTTCGCGCGTTTTGCCGGGAAAGACCCCGGTGCACTAAGGGCCGTTTTAGGACGGTGTTGAAGGAGCTTTAACGCCGCTGTCGAAGTGGTGCGGCGCAGTGGCGTTACCTGCACGGAAAACACTCGGCCGGGGGTGTGGCGCCCCCGGCCGACCCTGCTCAAGCAGGCCGCGGGTCCTGTCGATCACCAGAGCATGGGTGAAGTGGTGGGAGCGGTGTCGCTCATCGTGCCGACCCGGAACGAGGCCGGGAACGTGAGCGAGCTGCTCGTCCGGCTCGGCCGGCTGCCGGCCGGCGTGCTGCGCGAAATGATCTTCGTCGACGACAGCGACGACGACACGCCGGCGGCCATCGCCTATCTGGCGGGAAGCGTCGAGTTCCCCGTTGCCGTCGTCCACCGGGAGCCGGGACTGCGGACGGGTGGGCTGTCCGGCGCCGTCGTCGAGGGCTTCCGCCGGGCCGGCGGCGACTGGCTGGCGGTCATGGACGGCGACCTCCAGCACCCGCCCGAGGTCCTCGCCGCCATGTTCGCCACCGGCGAATCGGCCGGCGCCGACATCGTCTGCGCCACCCGCAACGTGAGCGGTGGCGGCCGCGACGGCCTCGGCGCCGCCCGGGACGTGATCTCGAAGAGCTTCGCCGCCTTCGCCCGTCGGGCGTTCCCCCGCCGCCTCCGCGGCGTGAGCGACCCGATGAGCGGCTTCTTCCTCGTGCGCCGTTCGGCCCTCGACCCCGAGGCGCTCAACCCCACCGGCTTCAAGATCCTGCTCGAGATCCTCGTGCGGACGCCGGGGCTGCGCCGGGCCGAGGTCGGCTACGAGTTCGCCCCCCGCCACGCCGGCGACTCCAAGGCCTCGCTGCGCCAAGGCGTGACCTACCTCCGCCACCTGGCCCGGCTGCGGCTGGCGGCCTAGCGCGGCTCAGCTCCCGAAGTAGCGCATCCAGTCCTCCAGCGACTTCGGCTGGAAGACGTAGTTGCGGGCCCTCGTCTCGCCCATGGTCGCCGACGGGTCGGCCGAGTAGAGGTGCCCGGGATAGAGGACGGTGTCGTCGGGGACCTTGCCCAGCCGCTGGGTCAGGCTGAACCACATCTGCTCCGGGTCGCCGCCGGGAAGATCGGTTCGGCCGCAGCCCTCCAGGAACAGCGTGTCGCCGGCGATCAGCATGGCGGACGCCCCCCCACCCCCGGGCAGCCTGCCGTCGACCAGGAAGCACTGGCTGCCCGGCGTGTGGCCCGGCGTGTGGAGCAGCTCGACGGCCACCGACCCGACGGTGAGCGTGTCGCCGCTGTCGTGGCCGACGAGGGCATCGGTGACGCCGGTGACGGCGGTCACGAACCGGGCCTCGTCACGCTGCACGTGGACGGGGACGTCGGCCCGCTCCAGCAGCGCCGAGATCCCCACGATGGAGAAGCCCATCATGTCGCCACCGACGTGGTCCGGGTGGTAGTGGGTGGCCAGCACCCCGGTCAGGCGCATCCCGTCGGCCTCGAGCACGTCGAGGATCTCGCCCGGGGCGTAGGCCGGGTCGACCACCAGCGCCTCGCCGGTCCCCCGGTCGCCGATGAGGTAGACGAAGTTGACCATCTGGCGGGCGACGGGATCCGTGCGGGCGATGTCCCGCCCGGTGAGCAGTTGCCGGAAGTAGAGGCGATCGTCCATAAGCTGCACCCGAGTGTAGGACCCGCTTCGCGAAGGCTGTCTGTTCGAGGGTCGCCTCCTCCCGGCCGATAACCCGGACATGGGACCGCGCCGCTGCCTCGCGTCGAGGACGAACGAGGCGGGGTTCACCATCCTCGAGTGCACGATCGCCCTGACGGTCGTCTTCGTCGTCCTCGTCGGGCTGCTCGGCGCCCTGACGGCCGGCGCCCGGGGGCTCATCACCGGCCGGCAGCGCAGCGCCGCCCTGGCCCTGGCCAACGAGGTGATGGAGGACGCCCACGGCCGGGCCTACGGCGACGTCGGCCACGACTTCGACTCCGATCCCACGCTGGTCACCGACCCGCTGATCACCGGCAGCGGCGCCAACCTCACCTTCACCGGCGTCACGCCCCCCGAGCCGCTGGCGGCCTCGGCGGTGGACGCCGGCCCGTCGGGCGCCACGGTGGACAACCCGCTCTTCCCCTTCAGCCCCCACCGGTTCACGACCAAGCGGGAGCAGACCACCTACACCACCACCGTCTACGTGACGACGGTCACCCCGGCCGCCGGCGACCCCTACAAGCGGCTCACGGTCACGGTGTCGTGGACGCCGTCGCAGTACGTCACCGTCGCCCGGTCGGTCACGCTGTCGAGCTTCCTGTTCAACGCCGCCGCCCCGCCCGACCCCCGCCTCACCGGCACCGGCGAGGCCGACTCCGGGTCGTTCAAGATCTCCGGCTCGCTGGCCGGAATCTCCCTGGCCGACGCCTCGGTCAGCTTCCCCTACGTCAACGGGAGCATCGACGCCGGCTTCGTCAAGACCGCCAAGGGCGTGGCCCGCAGCGGGACCAGCCAGCTCGACCTCCTCGCCGGCACGATCTCCGGCTGCTCCCTGGTCGGGCTCGGAGCCTTCTGCGACGGCGCCAAGGCCCAGGCCAACGCCGACAACGACTCCGGTACGGCGCCCCCCGACACCGACGAGGAAGGGCCGACCAGCGCCGCCGCGGCCTCGATCACCGTTCCCCCGGGCTTACCGGTGCTCAGCATCGGGCTCGGGTCGGGCACGGCGCAGGCCCAGGCGACGGCCCGCTCCTGCTGGGCCTGCCAGGCGGCCGGCTCGCTGCCGGTGGGCGACAACGACACGCTGCCGTACTTCGCCGGCACGGCCGCCGGCCCGGGCAGCGTCTCCGTCACCGGGCCGCTCGGCAGCGGGCTGCTGTCGATCGGGTCGGGCTGCGCCCTGAACTGCGCCACGGTGACCGTGGACCGCGACGACTCCGGCCCCAACCAGCGGATCAGCTCCACGGCGGCGGTGGCCTTCCCGGCCGTCAGCCTGCTCACGTTCCCGCTCTCCCCCCTCGGGTACTCGGGCATGGTGAAGGTCGGCGCCCTGTCGGCCAGCGCCACCGCCGGCGCCGGCCCCGGAGCCACCGCCCCGGCGGTGACCGGAGCGGCGCTGACCGTGCAGTACTGGAACGGCCTCGGCTACAGCAGCGTCTCCGTGACTCCGGGCGTGACGGCCTCGACGACGAGCATCCCGTCCACGTCGTTCCTCTCCTCCGGGACGCTGGTGACCGTCAGCGGCACCATCACGGCCAACAAGGTGGTCACGTCCCAGACGTCGTCGGGGGGGACGGTGACGGCGGCGTCGGCCAGCCTGACCAACTGGCTCTCCGTGGACCTGAACGTGACCATCGCCGCCCTGGCCACCCTCGACCTCAACCTCGACTACGGCCGGATCGCCGCCACCGCCGGCTACCAGCCGCCGTCATGAGCCGGCGCCGTGGCCGCCGCCGGGCCGAGGACGGCTTCTCGCTGGCCGAGGTCGTCGTCACCGTCGCCCTGCTGTCGATCGTGAGCGCCGTCTTCCTGCCGCTGCTGGCCACGGCCCAGCGGTCGGTCAAACCGATGCAGGTCGAGTCGCAGTCGATCGACAGCCTCCGCAACGCCCTCTCGTCGATCGGCCGCGAGCTCCGCTCCGCCGACTGCGTCACCGTCCCGGCGGCCAACACCGGCCCGTCGAGCACGCTCACGTTCACCACCGAGGCCAACGACAGCAGCTACGAGGTCACCTACACCGCCACGGAAGGCCAGTTGCTGCGCCAGGTGACGGGCCAGAGCAGCGTGACGCTGCTCGAGACGGGCCTCGTCGATCCGAGCGACGCCTTCACCTTCATCGCCACCCCCCGCACCACGGTCGACGTGGTCTTCCACTTCCAGCCTGACCCCAAGGAGCCGGCGCTCGACCTGTCGACCGTCATCGCCGGGAGGAACGCATGGCACTCCTGTTGAGCCGGCTGCGGCGCCGGAGCGCCTCGGCGGGGGGCCCGGAAGGCGGCATGGCCCTCGTGCTGTCGCTGTCGGTCGCCTTCGTCGTCTTCGCCCTCGGGGCGGTGTGGATCGGCATCGGCACCCACCAGGTCACGATCACCGGCCGGGACAAGCTCCGGGACCAGGCCCGCAGCGCCGCCGAGGCCGGCCTCAACGCCGCCATGAGCGGCCTGTCGGCCGACGCCTCGTTCACCGGTCTCGGCCTCACGTCCGTGGCCGGCGGCCAGTTCGAGGTCAGCGTGCTGCCGGTGTCCGTCGATCCCAGCGACGGCCGCCGTTACCTCGTGGCCAAGGGCTACGCCCCGGCGAAGGCGTCCCCCAGAGCGGTGGCCCGCCGGCTCGAGCAGCAGGTCGAGCTCATCCCCACCGACGGGTTCCGCTACGCCCTGTTCAGCTCGCCGGGCGGGATCACCGGCGCCAACAAGATGACCGTCAACGGCGACGTCTACGCCAACGGTGACCTGTCGCTGTCGAACAACGCCACCGTGGCCGGCTCGGTCACGTCGCTCGGCTCCATCACGACGGCCAACAACTCGACGATCTCCGGTGACGTGGTGGCGGCGAAGGACGTCACGCTCGACAACCCGGCCACGACGGTGCTCGGCAACGTCTACGCCGGGGGCGACGTCACGATGACCGGACACGTGAAGGGCGATGTGCAGGCCGGGGGGACGATCTCGGGCGGGACGGTCGACGGCGCCCGGGCCCAGAACTCGCCGCCCCCGCCCCCGGCGCCCCAGACACTGCCGACGTTCGCCTGGGACCCCGCCAACTACCCGTCGGTGTCGAACTGGGCCACCCCGGCCGCCTTCAACACCTGGTTCTCGGCCCACACCGGGTCGATCTCCGGTGTCCACCGCATCTCGTGCCCGGCGCCCTGCACCACCGCCGTCACGCTCGGCACGAAGTGGACGATGACCGGCGACACCACCATCGTGGCCGACGGCCCGATCAGCCTGTCCCGGGACATGACCAACGGCACCAGCGGGCCGGTGACCCTCACCGTCGTGAGCTTGGCCACCGACAGCGCCTCGACGCCGGCCATCTCCATGTCGAACAACGTGTCGCTGCCCGACAACGTCGAGGTCGTGTTCTTCGCCAACAACGGCAGCGTGAGGTTCTCCAACCTCAAGCACTTCACCGGGACGGTCTACGCCTCTTCGATCCAGCTCGACCAGCAGTTCACACTGACGTTCCAGCCGGTGGCCGAGCCGGGCTTCGACTTCGGCCTGACGTCGTCGAGCCACTTCCAGATCCAGGCCGAGGCCTACAAGGAGGTCCCGTTCTCGTAGGCGGGCGGAAGGGCCGGGCCGGCGCGCCGGTACCATGGCCCGTCATGCAGTCGGAAGCCCCCCCGTCCGATGCCTATCGCGCCCCCGTGGGGACGCACGACGTCCTGCCGCCCGAGTCGGGGCGGTGGGAGGCGGTGGTGGCCGCCTTCGCCGCCCGGGCCCGCCGGTTCGGCTACGGGCTGGTCATGACCCCGGCCTACGAGCACGTCGAGGTGTTCCAGCGGGTCGGTGAGGGCACCGACGTCGTCCGCAAGGAGATGTACGAGTTCGAGGACAAGGGCGGCCGGCGCCTGGCGCTGCGCCCGGAGGGAACGGCCCCGGTGGTGCGGGCCTACCTCCAGCACCGGCCGACGCCGCCGTGGAAGGTGTGGTACCTCTCGCCCCACTTCCGGCACGAGAAGGCCCAGAAGGGCCGCTACCGCCAGCACCACCAGCTCGGCGCCGAGGTGATCGGCGTCGACGACCCCGCCCTCGACGTGGAGGTCATCTCGCTGGCCCAGGGGTTTTTGAGCTCGCTCGGGCTGTCCCGCTTCCGCCTGGCCATCAACTCCCTCGGCGACGGCCAGTGCCGGCCGGGATACCTCGAGGCGCTGCGCACCTACCTGCGGGCCCACGAGTCGGAGCTGTGCGACGACAGCCGGGCCCGCTACCAGACGAACCCGCTCCGGGTGCTCGACTGCAAGGTTCCGGGCTGCGTGGCCGTCACCGAGCGGGCGCCGCAGCTGCTCGAGCACCTCTGCGCCGACTGCAAGACCCACTTCGAGGCGGTGCAGGCCGGGCTCGACGCCATCGGCGTGACCCACGAGATCGCCCCCCGCCTGGTGCGGGGGCTCGACTACTACACCCGCACGACGTTCGAGTTCGCCAGCGAGGCGCTGGAGTCGGCCCAGAACGCCCTCGGCGGCGGCGGACGCTACGACCGCCTGGCGGAGGAGATGGGCGGGCCCCCGTCGCCCGGCATCGGCTTCGGGATCGGCATCGAGCGGGTGCTCATCGCCTGCGACGCGGAAGGCGTGCTGCCCGCCCCGGCGCCCCACCTCGACGCCTTCGTCGTCGACGCCGTGGGCCCGGAGGCGGGGGCGGACGTCATCGCCCTTTTGGCCGAGCTGCGGGAGACGGGCCTGTCGGCCGACCGGGCCTACGGCGGGCGGTCGGTGCGGGCCCAGACGAAGGTCGCCGACCGGTCCGGCGCCCGCTACGTGGTGCTGGTCGGCCGGGCCGAGATGGAGAAAGGAGCGGTGGCGGTGCGCGACATGGACTCCGGCGAACAGGTGGAGGTCCCCCGCAACCGGGTCGTCGCCTGGCTCCACGAGCGCCTCGACACGACCCACCGGGCCCTGGGGCGCTGACCATGGGGATGCGGACGCACTACGCGGGCAGCCTCCGGACGAGCGACGAGGGCGCCGAGGTCGCCCTGTGCGGCTGGGTGGCCCACCGCCGGGACCACGGCGGCGTCGTGTTCATCGACCTGCGGGACCGGGAGGGGATCGTGCAGGTCGTCATCGACCCCGCCGCCCCGGGCTGCGAGGACGCCCGCCGGCTCCGGTCGGAGTACGTCGTGCGCGTCGAGGGCGCCGTCCGCCTGCGGCCCGAGGGCATGGTGAACCCCAAGGAGGCGACGGGCGAGATCGAGGTGGGGGCGACGCGCCTCGACGTCCTCAACGAGGCCGATCCGCCGCCGTTCCCCCTCGACGAACGCGTCGAGGTCGACGAGACGCTCCGGCTCCGGCACCGCTACCTCGACCTCCGCCGGCCCCGCATGACCGCCAACCTCCTGACCCGGGCCAAGCTCGTCTCGGCCATGCGGGCGGCGATGGACGCCGCCGGCTTCGTCGACGTCGAGACGCCGACGCTCACCCGTTCGACCCCCGAAGGCGCCCGCGACTTCCTCGTCCCGTCCCGGCTGCAGCCCGGCACGTTCTTCGCCCTCCCGCAGTCGCCCCAGCTGTTCAAGCAGATGCTGATGGTGGCCGGCCTCGACCGCTACTACCAGGTGGCCCGCTGCTGGCGGGACGAGGACCTCCGGGCCGACCGCCAGCTCGAGTTCACCCAGCTCGACGTGGAGGCCAGCTTCGTCGACCAGGAGGACGTGCTCGCCTTCATGGAGGAGGCGGTGGCCAGCGGCGTCGAGGCGGTGACCGGGGAGCGGCCCAAGCCCTTCCCCCGCCTCACCTGGGCCGAGGCCATGAACCGCTTCGGGTCCGACAAGCCCGACACCCGCTTCGGCATGGAGCTGTGCGACCTCTCGGCGCTGTTCGCCGACAGTTCGTTCAACGCCTTCCAGGGCAAGGCCGTCGTCGGCCTCGTCGTCCCCGGTCAGGGCGAGATGGGCCGCAACCAGCTCGACGGGCTCGTCGACCGGGCCAAGTCGCTCGGTGCCGCCGGGCTGGTGTGGATGCGGGTCCGCGACGGCGGCGTCCTCGAGGCGCCGGTGGTGAAGTTCCTCTCCGAGCCGGAGCAGGACGGGCTGCGCACGGCCCTGGCACCGTCGCCGGGCGACCTCGTGTTGATCGTGGCCGACCCGGCGCGGCGCCGGGCTCAGTCGCTGCTCGGCACGCTGCGCCTCGACCTCGGGGCGCCGGAGCGGATCGACGACCCGCTCCACTTCAGCTGGGTGGTGGAGTTCCCGCTGTTCGAGGCCCTCTCGGCCGAAGGGAAGCCGATCCCGGCCCACCACCCGTTCACCCGTCCCCATCCGGACGACGTCGACAAGCTGGAGTCGGATCCGCTCTCGGTGCGATCGCTGGCCTACGACCTCGTGCTGAACGGCATCGAGCTCGGCTCGGGATCGGTGCGTATCCACGATTCGGCGCTGCAGTCGAAGATCTTCACGCTGCTCGGCATCGAGGAAGACGTCGCCGCCGAGCGGTTCGGATTCCTGCTCGACGCCTTCCGCTACGGCGCCCCGCCCCACGCCGGCTTCGCCGTCGGCCTCGACCGGCTGACGATGATCCTGGCCGGCGAGTCGTCGATCCGCGACGTCATCGCCTTCCCGAAGACGCAGTCGGGAACCGATCCGCTGACCGGCGCCCCCGCCGCCGTCGACAACATCCAGCTCCGCGACCTCGGGATCATGCTCCCGAAGCCGAAGTAGGGCCGGCCGGCCCGCTACTTCGTCGGGGACGGGCGGGAGAACTGCTCCTGCCACGTCTGGCCGCCGTCGGCGGTGGACAGGACGGCGTCGACCGGCGGGCCGCTCCCGGCCGGCATCTTCGTGCCGAGGACCCAGCCAGTGGTGGGGTTGAGGAACGACGCCGCAGTCGCGCTCGACAGCGGCGGGATCGGCCGGACCGGACCGAAGACGGTGCCGCCGTTGCTGCCGATCACCACGCTGACGGGGTTGGGCGACAGCGGCGGCGTGAACTGGACGAAGGCGGCGGAGTCGGCGCCGAGGGCGCTGATCGGCCCGGGATAGGAGCCGCCCTCCCGGCGGGCCCCGATCTCCTTCGGGGCGGTCATCCCCTCCTTCATGACCGCCGTCCACTGGCCGTCGGCCGTCCCGCGGTAGATGACGTAGGGCGAGTGGCTCATGGCGGCGTTGGAGCCGACGAAGAGCGCCCACACCACGCCGCCCTGGGCGCACTGCAGGGCCTCCGGGTGCCACCCGTTGACCTGGGCGTCGCCGGGGACGGCGAAGACCGGGGTCCAGGAGTCGCCGCCGGTCGTGCTGTGGGCGATGCGGTTGCCGACCGCCACCCAGCCCTCCTCCTGGCTGGTGAAGCAGACGGCCTCCGCGCCGCAGGGCGGCATGAGGTCGCCCCAGGTGTGGCCACCGTCGCCGCTGCGGTAGAGCTTGCCCCCGCCCACACCCCACCCGAAGTGCTCGTCGACGAAGTGGACCTGGCGCAGCACCGTCCCGTCGTCGGGCGAGCTGTCCCCCACCCAGTGCTTCCCCCCGTCGACGGTGTCGTAGAGGGCCCGGTCGCCCACCGCCCAGGCGTGGACGGCGTCGACGGCGTCGACCTGGAGGAAGGTGGCGCCGCCGGTGTAGCGGGGCGTCCAGGTGTGGCCGTCGTCGGTGCCGACGATCGTGCCCTTCCCGACGGCGTAGCCCTTCTGCGGGTTCACCATCTGCAGGTCGGCCAGGTTGCCGGGGCTGCCGAGCTGGGCCGCAGGGCGGATCGTCGGGCAGCCGGCCGGGGCGGCGGTCGTCGCCGTGGTGGTCGGGGCGGTGGTGGTCGTCGTCCGGGAGGCGGCGTTCGTCTTGTCGTTCGACGTCGGCGAGCTCGAGGTGCAGGCGGCGGCCACGAGCAAACCGGTCGCCGCCAGGAGGCGCAGTCGGATGATCACACCCTCATCATCGCCCGCGGCGGGGTCGCTACGGTGGCGGGGTGCCTGCGGGGGACGACCTCTTCGCCTCGGCGGCCGAGGCCCGGGTGGCGGCGTCGGCGCCGCTGGCCAGCCGGATGCGGCCCCGCACGCTCGACGAGGTCGTCGGCCAGCGGCATCTCCTCGCCCCGGGCAAGCCGCTGCGGGCGCTGATCGAGGCCGACCGGCTGTCGTCGTGCATCCTCTGGGGCCCGGCCGGCACCGGCAAGACGACGATCGCCCGCCTGGTCGCCCGGGCCACGGCCAAGGCCTTCGAACCGATGTCGGCCGTCACCGCCGGGGTGAAGGAGGTCCGGGAGGTCGTCGAACGGGCCCGGGCCCGGCTGGGGGAGCAGGGGACGGGCACGATCCTGTTCCTCGACGAGATCCACCGCTTCAACCGCACCCAGCAGGACGCCCTGCTCCCCCACGTGGAGGACGGGCTCCTCACGCTGATCGGCGCCACCACCGAGAACCCGTTCTTCGAGGTCAACGGGCCGCTCCGGAGCCGCTCGACGCTGTTCCGGCTCGAAGCCCTGTCGGCCGGCGACCTGCGGGCGCTGATCGACCGGGCGCTGGCCGACCCCGGGCGGGGGCTGGCGGCCGCCCCCGGCGGGCCGTTCACCGTCGACGAGGAGGCCGCCGCCCACCTCGCCGCCCGCTCCGACGGCGACGCCCGGGCGGCGCTCAACGGCCTCGAGGTGGCCGCCGCCCTCGCCGCCGAGGCCGGCCGGGCCGCGATCACCCTCGCCGACGCCGAGACGGCCATCAACCTCCGGGCCGTGCGCTACGGCCGCGACGAGCACTACGACGTCATCTCCGCCTTCATCAAGTCCATCCGGGGCTCCGACCCCGATGCCGGCGTCTACTGGCTGGCCCGGATGCTGGAGGCGGGGGAGGACGCCCGCTTCATCGCCCGCCGGCTCGTGATCCTCGCCTCGGAGGACGTCGGTCTCGCCGACCCCATGGCCCTCGTCGTGGCCACGGCCGCCGCCCACGCCGTCGAGTACGTCGGCCTGCCCGAGGCGCAGCTCAACCTGGCCGAGGCCGTGATCTACCTGGCCACCGCCCCCAAGTCGAACCGGGCCGCCCTGGCCATCTGGAACGCCCGGGAGGACGTCCGCAAGGGCCCGTCGGCCGAGGTGCCCGTCCACCTGCGCGACGCCCACTACCAGGGAGCGAAAACGCTGGGCCACGGCCGGGGCTACGCCTACCCCCACGACGACCCGGCGGGCCGGGTCGATCAGCGGTACCAGCCCTCGGAGTTGGAGGGCCGGCGCTACTACGATCCGTCGGGGCACGGGCACGAGGCGGTCCTACGGGCCCGACTGGCGGAATGGCGGACGGAAGGGGAGGAGGCGGAGTGACCTGGGTGGCGCTGGCCCTGGCCGTCGTGGCCGCCGGCCTCGCCGTGGCACTGGTGGTCGTGGTGGTCGCCCTGGCCCGCACGATCCGGTCGCTCCGCATGGCGGTCGACGACCTGAACCGGGAGGCCGTGCCGCTGATGGCCAGCCTGGAGGCCGACGCCCGCCGGGCCGGCCGGGGCCTCGACAAGGTGGGCGACCTCGTCGGCGCGGCCGAGTCCGTGACCCGCCGTGTCGACGGCGCCTCGAAGGTGGCTTACGCCACGTTCACCAGCCCGGTGGTCAAGGTGCTGGCCGTCGGCCACGGTGTCAGCCGGGTGAGCCGGCGCCTGCGGGGGCGGCCGGAATGCTGAAGCGGCTGCGGTGGCTGATGATGGGAATGGGCGTCGGCGCCAGCGCCTCGGTCTGGGCCCAGCGGCGGGTCAAGGTCTGGCTCCGGAGCTACACGCCCCCCGAGGTCGCCGCCCGGGCCGCCCGCCGCTCGACGGAGATGGCGGGCCGCAAGGCGGGCGACGTCCGCACCGCCCTGGCCGAGGGCCGGGAGGCCATGCGGCAGCGGGAGGCGGAGCTGCGGGACCGGATGCACCTTGACTGAGCGGTAGGGTCCCCTCCCCATGGAGAAGGAACAAGCCCGTCAGCTGGCCGAGACCGTGGCCTGGAGCCGCATCGCCATCGGCGCCGTCGCCCTGCTCGCCCCGGCCGTCCCGCTGCGGCCCTGGTTCGGCCGGGACTTCGCCGGCGACCCCCGGGCCAAGCTCCTCGGCCGCTCCCTCGGCGCCCGCGACCTCGCCCTCGGCGTCGGCGTGATCCTGGCCCTGCGCCACGAGGCCCCGGTGCGGGGCTGGGTGGAGGGGGCCGGCGTGGCCGACGCCGGCGACTGCCTGGCCACCCTGCTGGCCTTCGGGAAGCTGCCGAAGGCGGGGCGCTGGCTGGTGCTGCTCTCGGCCGCCGGGGCGGCCGCCACCGCCCGGCTCATCGCGCCCGCCATCGACGAGTAAGTAGCCTGGTCGGACGATGAAATCCATGACCGCTGACGAGTTGCGGCGCGCCTTCCTCGGCTTCTTCGAGGGCAAGGGCCACACGCCGCTGCCGTCGTCGAGCCTCGTGCCCAACGACCCGACGCTGCTGCTCACCACGGCGGGCATGGTCCAGTTCAAGCCCTACATGCTGGGCGAGGAGAAGCCGCCCTGGCCCCGGGCCACGACCGTCCAGAAGTGCTTCCGCACCACCGACATCGACATCATCGGCACGACGACCCGCCACCTCACGTTCTTCGAGATGCTGGGCAACTTCTCGCTCGGCGACTACTTCAAGTCGGACGCCATCCCCTTCGCCTGGGAGCTGGCGACGACGGTCTTCGAGCTCGACCCGGAGCGGATCTGGGTCACGGTGTTCGAGACCGACGACGAGTCGATCGAGATCTGGGCCAACGACGTCGGCGTCCCCCGGGAACGGATCCAGCGCCGGGGCGAGGCCGACAACTTCTGGGCCATGGGCCCGACCGGGCCCTGCGGGCCGTGCTCCGAGCTGTACTACGACCGGGGGCCCGAGTTCGGCGCCGAGGGCGGCCCGGCCGGCGGCGGCGAGGAGCGCTATGTCGAGTTCTGGAACCTGGTCTTCATGCAGTACAACCGAGCGGAGGACGGGACGCTCACCGACCTGCCCCAGCGCAACATCGACACCGGCGCCGGGCTGGAGCGGATCCTGGCCCTGCTCCAGGGCGAGCACTCGGTGTTCGAGACCGACGTGTTGCGGCGGATCCTGGCCGTGGCCGAGGCCACCACCGGCCGGGAGTACGGCGCCGACGCCAAGACCGACGTGTCGCTGCGGATCCTGGCCGACCACGGCCGGGCCATGACGTTCCTGCTGGCCGACGGCGTCCTGCCCACCAACGAGGGGCGGGGCTACGTGCTGCGCCGGCAGATCCGCCGGGCCGTCCGCCACGCCCGCCTGCTGGGCTTCGAGGGCGAGATCACCGGGCCGCTGGTCGACGCCACGGTGGAGACGATGGGCGCGGCCTACCCCGACCTGGTGCGCCGCCACGACTTCGTGCGCCAGATGGCGGCCCGGGAGGAGGCCCGCTTCGGCGAGACGCTGCGGCGGGGCCTCGACCTCCTCGACGACCTCGTGGCCCAGGGCGACATCTCCGGCGCCGACGCCTTCTTCCTCCACGACACGCTCGGCTTCCCCGTCGAGGTGACGGCCGAGATCGCCGCCGACCGGGGCCGGGCCGTCGACATGGCCGGCTTCACCGAGCGGATGGAGGAGCAGCGGCGCCGGGCCCGGGAGGCCCGGGCGGCGACCGTCCCCGCTGACGGAGGGGCGCCCGGGGGTGCGGGGGTGGCCCCCGGAGGGATCGCGCCGGCCTACGCCGAGCTGCTCGACGCCTCCGGGCCCAACGAGTTCACCGGCTACGCCGAAGCGGTGTCGGTGGGCCACGTCATCGCCCTGCTCGACAAGACCGAGTCGATCGGCCGGGCCGAGCACGGCCGCAAGGTCGACGTCATCCTCGACCGGACGCCGTTCTACGCCGAGTCCGGCGGGCAGGTCGGCGACACCGGCACCATCGAGACGGCCGACGGGACGCTGCGGGTGCTCGACACCGTCTACGCCGTCCCCGGCAAGCTGATCCTCCACCGGGCCGAGGTCGTCTCGGGCCACGTGGCGGTGGGGTCGGAGGCGACCGCCCGCATCGACGTCGCCCGCCGGGAGCGGACCCGCCGCAACCACACCGGCACCCACCTGCTGCACTGGGCGCTGCGCGACGTCCTCGGCGACCACGTGAGGCAGGCCGGCTCGCTGGTGGCCCCCGACCGGCTGCGGTTCGACTTCTCCCACTACGAGGGCGTGCCGGCCGAGGTCCTGGCCCGGGTCGAGACGCTGGCCAACGAGGAGGTGCTCGGCAACGGCGCGGTGCGGGTCTACGAGACGACGAAGGACCACGCCGAGTCGATCGGGGCCATCGCCTTCTTCGGGGACAAGTACGGCGACATCGTCCGGGTGGTCGAGGCCGGCGACCGCTCGAAGGAGCTGTGCGGCGGCACGCACGTCTCGGCGCTCGGCATGATCGGGCCGATCAAGGTGCTGGGGGAGAGCTCGATCGGCGCCAACGTCCGGCGGATCGAGGCGCTGACGGCCACGGCAACGCTGGCCCACATCGGCACCGAGGAGGCCCGGCTGCGGCGGGCCGCGGAGCTGCTGCGGGTGGCGCCGCATGAGGTCCCGGACAGCATCGAACGGTTGCAGGGCAAGGTGAAGGAGCTCCAGGAGGAGCTCGACGCCGCCCGGGCCCGGCAGGCCGCCGGGGAGGCCAAGACGCTGGCCGCGTCGGCGGCCAACGGGGTGCTGGTGGCCCGGCGGGACTCCTCGACGCCCGACGACCTCCGCCGCCTGGCGCTCGGCGTGCGGGACGAGATCGGCACCGGCGTCGTCGTCCTGCTCGGCACCTCGCCCGACGGCACCAAGGCCGGGCTGGCGGTGGCCGTGAGCTCCGACCTCGTCGGGAAGGGCATCTCGGCCGCCGAGGTGGCGGGCGAGGCGGCGAAGACGCTGGGCGGCGGCACGGCCCGCAACCCCGAGCTCGTCACCGGCGGCGGCCCCCGGGTGGAGAACGTCGAAGCGGCGCTGGAGCAGGCCCGCCGCAAGGCCATCGAGGCGGTCGAGGCCGTCGGCGGCGCCGGCGGGTGAGCCGGAGCCTCGGGTGGCGCCGCCGCCGGGTCGGGTGCTCGGAGTCGACCTCGGCTCGCGGCGCATCGGGCTGGCGCTGTCCGATCCGCTGCGGGTCCTGGCCGTCCCGTTGACGGTGCTGGAGCGGACGGGCGACCCGGCTGCCGACCATGCCGGCATTCTCCGGGCGGCGGCGGAGAACGAGGCGGTGCTGATCGTCGTCGGGCTGCCGCTGTCGCTGTCGAGCGGCCGGGCGGGCCCGGCGGCCCGGGCCACCCTGGAGGAGGTGGCGGCGCTCCGGCGCCGGGCGGCGGCCCTCGACCCGCCGGTGGGGGTCGAGACCCGAGACGAACGGCTGACCACCGTGGCCGCCCACCGGTCCCTGGCCTCAGGCGGTGTCCGGGCCCGCAACCGCCGGGCGCTGGTCGACAAGGTGGCGGCGGCGGTGATGCTCCAGTCCTGGCTCGACGGGCAGCCCGGGAGCGGCTCGTGACCGACGTCCTCGACGCCGACCCGCCCGGCGGCGAGCCACCCGGCGGTTCCGACCGGCGACGGCGGCGGCGCCGGCCACCGCCGCGGGTCGTGCTCGGGGTGCTGGCCGTCCTCGTCCTCGGGGTGCTCGGCGGCGGGCTCTGGCTCTACCGCCAGGTCGACCCGGGGGGCGGGCCGGGGGCCAAGGTCGTCGTCGACGTCGAGCCCGGCACCAGCGTCGCCGGCGTCGCCGCCCGGCTCGACGCCAAGGGGGTCGTCACCTCGGCCCGGATCTTCCGGCTCTACCTGAAGCTCAAGGGCGCCGCCACCATCCAGGCCGGCGAGTACGACCTCCGGAAGAACCTCTCGATGGGCGAGGCCCGGGCGGCGCTGGAGCGGGGGCCGAGCATCAAGTTCCAGAAGCTCGTCATCCCCGAGGGCCTGACGCTGGACCAGATCGCCGACCGGGTCGGAGCGCTCCCCGGCCGCAACAAGGCGACGTTCCTGGCCGCCGCCCGATCGGGAACGGTGCGGTCGAAGTGGCAGCCGCCGGGGAACACCAGCCTCGAAGGCCTGCTGTTCCCCGACACCTACCTGATCACCGACAAGGAGGACGACGCCGCCGTCCTGCGCCGGCTGACGGGCCGCTTCGACCAGGTGGCCGACGAGATCGGGTTGGCGACGGCCGCCCCGCCCGCGGGGCTCGGCCCCTACCAGGTGATCGTCGGCGCCTCGCTGGTGGAGAGCGAGGCCAAGGTGCCCGAGGACCGGCCGCTCATCGCCTCGGTCATCGTCAACCGGCTCCAGAAGGGGATGAAGCTGCAGATCGACGCCACCGTCCTCTACGCCCTGGGCGGGCACAAGGACCGCGTCCTCAACAAGGACCTCGAGATCGACAGCCCCTACAACACCTACAAGGTGAACGGGCTGCCGCCTACGCCGATCTCCGCCCCCGGCAAGGCCTCCCTCGAGGCGATGCTCCACCCCGCCTCGACGACGTTTCTCTACTACGTCCTCTCCGACAAGAGCGGCAAGCACGCCTTCGCCACCACACCTTCGGAGTTCGACGCCCTGAAGGCGGAGGCCCAGCGCAAGGGCCTGTTGTGACCGCCCGGCGGCCGGCGCTGTCGGGGCACACCCGGGTCGTCGGCGTCATCGGCGACCCGGTGGCGCACTCCCTCTCGCCGGCGCTGCACAACGCCGCCTTCGAGGCCCTCGGTCTCGACTGGGTCTACGTCGCTTTCCCGGTGCGGCGGGGGCGGGCGGCCGCCGCCGTGGCCGCCGTCCCGGCGCTCGGGCTGGCCGGGTTCAACGTCACCATGCCCCACAAGGAGGACGTCGCCGCCGCCTGCGACGACCTCACCCCCGACGCCGCCGCCCTCCGCTCGGTCAACACCGTGGTCGCCCGGCCCGACGGCCGCACGCTCGGCGACTCCACCGACGGGCCGGGCTTCCTCGACGCCCTCGCCGACGAGGACATCACCGTCGCCGGGCAGCCCGTCCTCGTGCTCGGGGCCGGCGGCGCCGCCCGGGCCGTCGTCCTCGCCCTCGGCCGGGCCGGGGCGACGGTGACCGTCGCCGCCCGCCGCCCCGAGGCGGCGGAGTCCGCCGCCGCCCTGGCGCCCGGCGCCCGGGCGACGCCGCTCGTCGCCGCCGACCCGTCCGGCTTCTCCGTGGTCGTCAACGCCACGCCGCTCGGCATGGCGGGGGGCGATGCCCTCCCGCTCGACCCGGAGGCGCTCCATCCCGGCCAGGCCGTCGTCGACCTCGTCTACCACCCGGCCGACACGCCGCTCCTGACAAGCGCCCGTCGGCAGGGCGCCGTGGCCGTGAACGGCCTCGGCATGCTGCTCCACCAGGCCGCCCGCTCGTTCACGCTCTGGACGGGCCGACCGGCCCCGGTGGACGCCATGCGGGCCGCCGTCACCACCGCTCTCGCCGGCCGCTGACGATCCCGGGCGCTCATCGTCTCTCGAGAAACCGCCCCTGGAGGGCAGGTTTCTCGCAAATCGGCCCGCTACTTGGAGCGGGCGCTGGCCAGGAGCGCGACGACGGCGCCGCGGTCGAGCCCGTCCGCCAGAGGATCGGGCTCCTCGTCGCTGCCGGGCTCGGCGTCGAGCGTCTCGGTCTCGCCGGGGCTCTGGTTCTGCTCCGCCTTGACCGGACGGCTTCCGGCTTGACGGCCCGGCCCCTGACGGTCGGCGTCGACCGGTGCCGGATCGGCGGCCTCGATCTCCACCAGCCCGGCCTGGACCAGGCTGCGGAGGATCTTGCAGACGGTGAACTCGCCGCCGTCGAGCACCCGGATCAGGGCGCTCACCCGCCGGCGGCCGTCGATGCCGGTCACGACCCGCCACTGGGCGGCGTCGAGCGTGATCGGGCCCGAAGTCCCGGAGCGGGCGCCGGGCGGTTCGGGCACCAGCCGGGGCCGGGCCTCGATCGACGGGATCACGGCGATGATCTCCCGCCACTCGGCCATGCGGCGCTCGGTCTCGGCCAGCAGGCCGGCGACGTCGACCGCCCGCTCCGCCGGCCACGACGGCCTCCGGTCGGGCTCGAACTCGAAGGAGCCCTCGGTGTAGCGGAAGAGCTCGAAGCAGACGTCGTGGAGCCGCTCGAGGACGTCACCGCCGGCATCGGAGGGCGGCGGGCCCGTCTGGCCGCCCGCTTCGCCGGCGCAGACCTTCCCGTCGGCGAACCACAGGACGCCGGAGCCGGTCTCGGCCCGCAGGTGGAGGGCGCCGGTCTTCTTCGTCCCCGCCAGCAGTTCGCACAGCTCGGGGAGGCTGAGGGTATCGAGGGTTCCTTGGAGCGACACGGCGGCGTCCTGCCTTTCCGAGCCAAGCGGGGACTAGTGCCCTTGTCGGCCGGGACCGGGCCGCAAGTGAGACGACGTCGACAGTCTTGGGTGATCGGGGAAGAAGAGGGAGATACCCTCGGTCAAGACACTCCTAAGGGGGGCGCCATGTTGCCGGAAGAGGTCCTCGCCCACGAGCCCCGGGTGCTGACGCAAGAGCAGCGCGAGTTCTACTTCGCCCACGGCTACCTGCTGGTCGAGGCCGTGATCGACGCCGAGTGGCTGCGCCGCCTCCGGGCCGCCACCGACGAGATGGTCGAGCGCAGCCGGGCCCTCACCCGCTCCGACCGCGTCTTCGACCTCGAACCCGGTCACAGCGCCGACGACCCCCGGCTCCGTCGCCTCACCAGCCCGGTCGACCACCACCCGGAGTACTGGGCCTTCGCTTCCCAATCCGTCCTCGGTGACATCATCGCCGACCTCGTCGGGCCCGACGTGAAGTTCCACCACAGCAAGCTCAACTTCAAGTGGGCCAAAGGCGGCGAAGAGGTGAAGTGGCACCAGGACATCACCTACTGGCCCCACACCAACTACTCGCCGCTCACCGCCGGCCTCTATCTCTACGACTGCGGGCCCGACCAGGGGCCGCTCATGGTCGTGCCCGGGACCCACGACGGTGAGCTGTTCTCGCAGTACGACGCCGGCGGCACGTGGGTCGGCTGTCTCTCCGAAGCCGACGTCAAGTCGGTCCCGGTGGAGACCGCCGCTGAGCTCACCGGCCCGGCGGGGTCGATCACGATCCACAACTGCCGGGTCGTGCACGGCTCCCGGCCCAACCTGGCCGACGCCGGCCGCCCGCTGCTGCTCAACGTCTACTCCGCGGCCGACGCCTTCCCCTACACCGCCAACCCGCTGCCTTCCAGCCATGCGGGCGAGATCGTCCGGGGCCGGCCGGCGCGCTGGGCGTACCACGACCCCCGTCCCTGCATGATCCCGCCGGACTGGTCGGCCGGCTACACGTCGCTCTTCGCCCTCCAGCAGCAGGAGCAGTGGGAGGACGTTCAGAGTTCCACCTGAGGCGCCGATATCAGGGTGGAACGTTCCTTTCCGCGCCCTGGACCCGGAGCCCGCCCTGCTCTTCCGCCAACCGCTCGGCGAGATGCTGCTCTCCGAGGGCCTCATCACGCAGGCCCAGCTCGACGCGGCCTTGAAGGCCCAGTCCGAGCGGGGCCTGCCGCTCGGCCAGCTGCTGGTGGAGGACGGCGCCGTCACGGAGCCCGTCCTCTCCGGGGCGCTGGCCCGCCAGCTCGGCCTGGAGTTCGTCGACCTGGCCGAGTACCCGATCGACCGGGGAGCGGTCGCCCTCCTCCCCGAGGCCATGGCCCGCCGGCTGCTGGCGCTGCCGATCACCTGGGCCGAGGCCGTCTCGTCGGACACCCCCAGGCTCGTGGTGGCCATGGCCGACCCCGGCAACGTCCTCGCCGTCGACGACCTGCGGGCGGTGACCGGCGCCGAGATCCAGGTCGTCGTGGGCACCCGCACCCAACTCGTCGAGGCCATCGACCGCTTCCACCGCCTCGACGCCGAGGTCGACGAGGTGGCCCAGATCGCCGCCGAGGAACTGGCCGAGGACGACGACGCCGGGATGGCCCGGGAGGCCGTCGAGGACGCCCCGATCGTCAAGTTCGTCAACCTCCTGATCGCCCAGGCGGTGGCCGACCGGGCCTCGGACATCCACGTCGAACCGACCGAGACCGACCTCCGCATCCGGTTCCGGGTCGACGGCGTCCTGCACGAGGTCATGCACTCGCCCCGGTCGATCCAGGGCGGTGTGATCAGCCGGCTCAAGGTCATGGCCGACATCAACATCGCCGAACGCCGCATTCCCCAGGACGGGCGCATCTCGCTCAACGTGGCCGGCAAGGCGATCGACCTCCGGGTGGCGACCCTGCCGACCGTCTACGGCGAGAAGGTCGTCATGCGGATCCTCGACAAGACCCAGGCCCGGCTGAGCCTCTCCGACCTCGGCTTCCACCCGGCGGTGCTGCCCCGCTTCGAGGCCTGCTTCCGCAAGCCCTACGGGACGGTCCTCGTCACCGGGCCCACCGGGTCGGGGAAGTCGACGACGCTCTACGCCACGCTCAACGTGCTCAATTCGTCGGACAAGAACGTGATCACGGTGGAGGACCCGGTCGAGTACCGTCTCGCCGGCGTCAACCAGGTGCAGGTGAATCCGAAGGCGGGGCTGACGTTCGCCTCGGCGCTGCGGTCGATCCTGCGGTCCGACCCCGACATCGTCCTCGTCGGCGAGATCCGGGACCGGGAGACGGCCACGATCGCCATCGAGGCCTCGCTCACCGGCCACCTGGTGCTCTCGACGCTGCACACCAACGACGCCGCCTCCACGCCCATGCGGCTGGTCGAGATGGGGGTCGAGCCCTTCCTCGTCATCTCCGCCCTCGACTGCGTGGTGGCCCAGCGCCTGGCCCGCAAGCTCTGCGACCGCTGCCGGGAGGAGTACGAGCCGACCCACGCCGAGCTGACCGAGGCCGGCTGGCCCGCGGCGCTGCTCAAGGCCGAGGGGGCGCCGACGCTGTACCGGGCGGTGGGCTGCGCCGCCTGCTCCCGCACCGGGTACCGGGGCCGGCTCGCCGTCCACGAGGTGATGGTGATGAGCGAGGAGATCCGCCGCCAGGTCGTCGAGCGCTACTCCTCGGAGGACATCAAGAAGACGGCGCTGGCCCAGGGCATGCTGACCCTCCGGGAGGACGGGCTGGTGAAGGTGGCCCAGGGCAAGACGACGCTCGAGGAGCTCTTCCGCGTCATCGCCTGACGGGAGTTAGCCTGGGGTCTCCGATGCGAGCTCGGGGCGGGGGCGTTCCCTATCTGACGGCGGGGCTGACGGCGGTGCTGGTGGCGGTGCTCGTGGCGGCCGGCGCCGGCTGCAGCAGCGGTGCTGGGAAGCCGGCGGCCGGAACGGCGTCGACGGCGGGCACCGCCCCCGCCGCCCCGGCGGAGCCGGCCGCCGTCACCGTCCGGGCCCACGAGTACGGCTTCGACCTGCCGTCCGAGATCGAGGGCGGCGTGGTGCGCCTCACGCTCCAGAACGACGGCAAGCTCAAGCACGAGGCCGTCGTCGTCGCCGCCGGCGACACGCCGGTCGACCAGGTCAGGGAGGACCTCACGCCGGTCGTGAAGGGCGAGGGCCGGCCGACGGCCCCCTACCTGCACTTCCGGGGCGGTGTGTCGCTGGTGGCGCCGGCCGCCTCGGCGACGTCGACGCTGACTTTGCCACCTGGGAAGTACGTCCTCGTCTGCAGCCTCACCGACGCCGACAGCGCGGCTCCGGGCGGCGACGGGCCGCCGCCGGCCTCCGCCGAGCGGTTCCACTACGACCTCGGGATGGCGGTGCCGTTCACCGTGCCGAGGGCGAACACGGCGGCCATGCCGCCCTCCGACGGCACGCTCGTCGCCCGGGAGTACGCCTTCGACGTGCCGGCGCTGGCGCCGGGGACGAGGACGCTGACGCTGCGCGACGACGGAGTGCAGGACCACAGCCTGGCGGTGTCGGAGTTCCCCGACGGCGTCGACGTCGCCGGGGCCAAGGCGTCGTTCGGCGCGCTGCTCAAGGCGACGCCGGACCGACCGCCGCCCGGCGACGTCGTCGTCCCCGACGACGTCGCCTTCGCCGGCCCGTTGAGCGCCGGCGGGCAGACCACGTTCACCATGGAGTTCAAGCCGGGCCGGACGTACGTCTTCGCCTGTTACATGTCCGACCGCAGTGGCGGGCCGCTCCACGCCGGCGGGAAGGGGATGGTGGCCTACGCCACCGTCCCCGCCGGCTAAGCGGTCTTCATGCCCGCCGCCGCCTCCAGGCCGAGTTCGTCGACCGCTTGCTCCCGCATCTTGAACTTCTGGATCTTGCCGGTGACGGTCATGGGGAACTCGCCCACGAACTTCACGTAGCGGGGGACCTTGTAGTGGGCGATCCGGCCCCTGCAGAACTCCTTGACGTCGTCCTCGGTGAGGGTGGCGCCCTCCCGGACCTTGACCCAGGCCATGAGCTCCTCGCCGTACTTGACGTCGGGCACGCCGATCACCTGCACGTCGCTCACGTCGGGGTGGGTGTAGAGGAACTCCTCGATCTCCCGGGGGTAGATGTTCTCCCCGCCCCGGATGATCATGTCCTTGATGCGGCCGACGATGTTGACGTAGCCGTCCTCG
>Ga0070741_10007066_pt1 | contig 23584 bp, 11 predicted proteins | sample Coa_R1_4_FD_66440 | JGI IMG/M metagenome (GOLD analysis project Ga0070741, IMG submission 66440) | Surface soil microbial communities from Centralia Pennsylvania, which are recovering from an underground coalmine fire - Coalmine... | ecosystem: Environmental > Terrestrial > Soil > Unclassified ...
AAAAGCAACAAGAAGAAGGTGCGCGAGATTCCGATTTTTCCCCACCTGAAGGAAGCTCCTCCACGTAAGGGCTTCTTGGAAGATGGTGCGTACCAAACTTTGGTGGATGGCTCACCAGTGTGGTTTCGCACTGTCGTGGAGGTTGGTCGGAAATTCGCGTGGCGCGTGTCGGAGGTGCTCAACCTGCGTGTCGAACAGATAGACCTCCTGGGTCGCACGATTCGCTTGCACGCAGGCGAAACCAAGAACGATGAGGCGCGCACTGTGCCCATCCCTGATTCTCTCTACACGTTGCTAGTTGAATGCGTGAGGGGGAAACAGCCTGAGCAGTACGTCTTCACTCGCTCAAACGGCAAGCGCATCCGGGATTTTCGTTGGACCTGTGGAGAGCTTGCGTTCGAGCCGGGGTTGGGCGCATCTTCTGCCCCTCTTGCGAGCGGGCCCTTGATGGTAAGCTCTGCCCGAAGTGTAAGACGCGATCTCGTTACATGGGGCTGCTGTTTCATGATCTGCGCCGCACCGGTGCTCGGAACTTGAGGCGTTCCGGAGTTGCCGAGGGTGTGATCATGAAGATTGGCGGCTGGAAAACGCGCTCGGTTTTCGAGCGTTACAACATTGTATCGGAATCCGATTTGGCGGATGCGATGCGTAAACTGGAAGCGCAGGAAAAGGAATTCCGGCGAATCCAGAGGACTCGGTTACAGTTGAGTGACAGTGGGCAACATTCTGCACCGAAAACAGGGCATGTTGCCAACGAGCAAGCGCTCAATTAGTCTTGTAGTTGCTTCAGTTTACCCGCACTTCGCCGGGATGGCGGAACTGGCAGACGCAGCGGACTCAAAATCCGCCGGTGCTTAGCACCTTGGGGGTTCAACTCCCCCTCCCGGCACCACGCAACCAGGTCCCACAAAACTTCGCGGGGCGACGAAGGTTTTCATGACTACTTCGCGGGTTCGAGGGTTCTTATAAATTGACGTGATTTTACGTTTTCCAATCTTTGCACGATACCCGAAGGCCAGTGGATTTCGATCAGCTTCGCGATAACATCATCTCCCAAGCCCACGATTACGCGCTTGTCGCTTGCGGACAGATACCCGACGGCGGTGTTCACCGTGAAGTACTGCGTCATGCCAGAAGCTGAGATGATCTTAATCTTCGCCCCGATTCCGTCGCGATTCGATTTTGTGCCGACCGGCTCTATGCCGAGCCAGTTGTTGCGATTTCCGCCATCATTGCGCAGCACGTAAGCCTTTTGACCAATATTGCTCACCACGATGTCGACATCGCCGTCATTGTCTATATCGCCGAACGCAGCTCCTCGGCCCGCCCAATCGCGCTCGAAGACCTCTCCGGCAACGACTCTCGAGAAGTGACCTTTCTGATTTCGCAGTAGTAGCGGCGGTTCCATGTATCTGAGGTTGGGCGAGGTTTTTTCGATGGTGTCCATCACGTGCGACTGCGCCACGAAGAGGTCCTTCCATCCGTCATTGTCGTAGTCGAAGAACCGCGTGCTCCATCCCGAGAACGATAATGTGGCGCTTCCGAGTCCAGATTGATTGGTTACATCGTGAAATGTGCTATCGCCGTTATTGCGAAACAGCATGTAACGTTCATTTGAAAGATCAGTGACAACAATGTCAGGAGATCCGTCGTTGTCATAGTCGGTAAAATCTGCTCCCATACCAGCGAAGGTCTTGCCGTCTTCGTTATATCCGACACCTGCAAGCAGCCCAACTTCACTGAAAGTGCCGTTACCGTTGTTGTGATAGAGAAAGCATTGCACGGAATCATTGGCGACAAAGATGTCGGTGTATCCGTCCCCATCGTAGTCAGCGAAGGCGACACCTAGTCCCTTTCCCAGAGGGTTGGCGATTCCGGCTTTGGCAGAGACGTCGGTGAAAGTGCCATCACCGTTGTTGTGATACAGAATGTTGGTCACGCCATCGTAGTTATCGGGATGGCAGTAGGCCCGATATCCGGGACGCTTCTCGCCACAGTACCGATTCGTTTCGAAGGTCCAATTCACATAACGTGTCACGAACAGGTCGAGCTTGCCATCGTTGTCGTAGTCGAAAAAACCTGCGCTGGCGCTCCAGCTTCCTCCGCCAACCCCGGCCTTCTTTGTGACATCGGTGAATGTTCCGTCCCCGTTGTTGTGGTAGAGAATGTTCCCGCCGTATCCGGTCACATAGATATCTTCAAAACCGTCGCTATCGTAATCGCCAACTGCTACACCCATGCTGTAGTAGTCTTGGGGCATTCCGCTGATTCCCGCGTGCTCACTCACATCGGTGAACGTGCCATCTGAGTTCTGGTGGTAGAGGCGGTTCCAATATTTCGAATCAGACTTGTCGGGACGCGTGCCCTCGGGCATTGGGTCGTCAATCCTGGCGCCGTTAGTAAAGAAAATGTCTAGACGGCCATCGTTGTCATAATCGAGAAGAGCCACGCCGCCGCCCATGGTTTCGAGCAGATATTTGTTGCTGGTGGCGGAGCTTTGTTGAGTGAAATCGATCCGTGTCTGCTGAGTGAGGTCGACGAACTTAACTTCGGGAGCAGTGGCTGCGATGCTCATATATGAGACTAAGATGACGAGGCCGGTTTGATACCAGATTCGCTGAAGCCTGCCAGAGTTCCTTTGTATAGCTTCGTGACCTTCGTGGTTCAAAAGACCGATCAACCGCAAAGGAAACGAAGGTGCACGACGTGCAATGCGTTGGCCCCGGCGAATTGACCGCCGAGAACTGATCATACTTTCTCCCGCTTGAACTGCCGCTTCTCGACAATTCCCTTAGACTCCTGCACCACCAGGAGTTGATTCGTGGTCACGTCCCTTAAAATTTCCTTGAGCCCCGAGGGCCAGACGATTTCAATAATCTCAACCTGAGCTGCCTTGCCCAAGCCAAAGTGCAATCGCAAATCGCTTTGTGAATAGTAACTACCGCCGCTCATGACTTCTGCGGTTTGGCTGCGGCCTCCACTTGTGACCTTCACGCGCGTTCCGATCCCTGAGCGGTTGGAGCGTACCCCCACACACTTGAGCATGATCCAGTTATTCTTGTTGCCGCCGTCATTGCGCAGGAGTGTAGGCGGACCATCAAGGTTGTTGATGACTACATCTACATCTCCGTCATTATCAAAGTCGCCGAATGCGCAACCACGGGCGAGGTTCTCTTCGCGCATCGCCGGTCCAACTTTGGACGAGACATCTTCAAAACGGCTATTACCCAGGTTGCGATACAAGATTTTTGGTTCCTTATAACTCAGATGTAATTTTTTATTTGCGATCTGAGAGTACACGTGTCCGTTCGCGACCAGTAGGTCCTGCCAACCGTCATTGTCGAAATCGAAGAAACCCACGCCGAAGCCGAGGTATTTTCGGTTGGCTCCAAGCCCAGCCCTGATGCTGGCGTCCTCGAAGGCGCCGTTTCCGTAGTTGTGATAGAGCGTAGTTACCTGCTCGGAAAAATTCGTTCGCGCGATGTCGAGCCAGCCGTCGGCGTCGTAGTCGGCAACGCTCACGCCCATCCCGGATAAGGCCGTGCCATTTTCATCGAGAGCGCAACCAGCTGGTACGGCAATTTCACGAAATGTTCCATCGTGATTGTTGTGGTAGAGAAGACTTGGGGCGCTGTCGCATGCTACATAGACATCCGGCCAGCCATCGTTGTCGAAGTCAGCCGAGGCGACGCCCATTCCATAGGAGCCGTTGGGCTGCCAATTTTTTTCTACGAACACCATCGACCCGGCCCCTCGGGGACGCGCAATGCCGGACTGCTCGGACACGTCTTCGAATGTGCCATCGCCGCGGTTGCGATAAAGGATATTGGTGCCGCCCGCGAATCCCTGGGGTCCACAAGGTACAGGGATTTCGTTGTAGTGGCAGTACATTGCCGTACCCGGCTTTGGCGCACGCGCCAGATCAAAGTTCACGTAACTTGCAACGAACAAATCGAGATGGCCATCGCGATCGTAGTCCAGAAAGCAGCAGCCAGCGCTCCAGCGATCAGGCGGCCCGGCCACGCCGGCTTTTTCCGAAACGTCGCTAAACGTACCGTCGCCATTGTTGTGATAAAGGACATTTTTTCCGAAGTACGAGACAAAAAGATCATCGAAGCCGTCGTTGTCGTAGTCGCCAATACAGCACGCCTGACCCCATCCAGAATGCGTGAGCCCTGCCTTGGTGGTGACGTCGGTAAATGTTCCGTCGCGGTTGTTGTGAAACAGAAAACTGGTGGGACGATGATCGCGGATGGCCGGATCGAGACTGGTACCGTTCACGAGGAAAATATCAAGCCAGCCGTCATTGTCATAGTCGAAGAAGGCAACACCGCAACCCATCTCTTCGAGCAGGAATTGCTTGTCTGTGGGATTGCCAGAAACATTCCTGGCGCTACTCAAGCCAGCGGCAGCGGTGATATCGGTGAAGGTAACCGGGAATGGCGGTTCAACGGATGATGCGAAGTCTAACTTCGACCTTACTCCCAAGCCCGCCAGACCCAATACTTTTACAAACTCCCGGCGCGATTGCCTGAGGCCGGAGCCTCTATTCACGCTCGCCTCCGGGAGGTGGAGCACCGGAAGGTTTGGCCATGGTGCGCCGCATTTTTTCCAATTCGCTGTTCTCGTGGTCGAGCCGGGTGAATGACTCCAGCGCTTGCTGGCTTTCCTGTGTCTTTCCCAACCTTCGGTAAATGCCGGCTAGCACGTAGTAGTAAGAAGATGAACGGGAGTTAGACGCAATTGCGCGATTGAGCGAGTCAGCGGCTTCTCGTAGGTGGCCTTGACGCTCCTGAGACCTTGCCATCTGAAACCACGCCTTATCTGAATTCGCGTCGAGATCAACAGCCTTCTGGGCGTATTGTTGTGCCTTGTCGGAATCTCCAGTTCGGTTGTAATAGGCGCTGAGGTTTATGTACGCCGCCGCGAACTTTCCATGTCCTTGCTCGTTTATCGCAATTGCTTTCTGGTAACTGGCAACCGCTCCTGCATCATCGCCCAATGCTTCCTGGGTCAATCCCAACGCGTCGAGGGCCTCGAGGTAGTCCGGTTGAATGCGCAGCGCAGCTTCGAATTCCTTGCGGGCATTGGCCCAATTGTCTTGTATAGAGAGTAGCTTTCCAAGGTCATAATGAATTTCGGCGGATTTAGGAGCGTAGCGAATGCCTTGCTCAAATTCGGTCTGCGCCGCGTCGAATCGGCCGATTATCATCAGGTCGCGACCGAGGATTTTGTGGGCTTCCGTATTACCGATGTCGAGTTGCAGCGATTTGGCCAGGGACTTAATGGAATCGCCGATCTTTTTCTGCGCAAATTGGCTGTATCCTAGTGCGTACCATCCCCATGACGATTGCGGATGTTCACTAACGTAGTTTGTCAAGAGTGGTTCGGCGTCAGAGAACTTGCTGTCGCGGATGTAGGTTTCAAGTTCGGCAACCTTGGCCGGATCATCCACGCGGCTTGCTGCCGCCGAGCTCGCTATCGGCGCTGGATTCTCGGGCAGTTGTAGCCTTTCCACAGCCTGCCTTGCCTGAGCGTCGCCGGGATTCAACTCCAATGCCTTAGCGTAGGCCGCAAGAGCTGCATCGCGATCACCTTCTTTCTCTAGAACCAATCCCAAGCCTCGTTGTGCATCCGAAGAATCCGGCTGGATTTGAATTGCGTGGCGAAATTTTGCCGCGGCCTCGTCCAGGTTTCCCTTTTCGAGTGCGGTCTGGCCCTCAGAGATATCGAGGTTTACGTTTTGATTCTGTTCATCCTTCGCGGAAAGCTCTCTTCCTTTCTGTATTTCGGCGGTTCCTTCGTCGCGCTTTCCCGAACGTGCTAAAGCGAGACCCAGTTGATAGTGGGCCTCGCCATTCTGCGGATCCAGCCGTGCCGCTTCCCGCAGCTCAGTAACCGCCTCAGAAAATTTTCCTTGTTGTAGAAGGGCCTTGCCCAGTGATAAGTGTGCTCGGGCAAACGCCGGCGCTAATTGAACCAGTTTTCGCAGTTGTTCGATTTGCTTTTCAGGGCCATACTTTGGGCTGTTCCCATAAGCCTCTGCCAAATTGAACTGAGCGTTCACTGATGTGGGACTTAAGGAGACTGCTTTCTCCAGTTCGCTAATCGCCTCGTCACTATTTGTGGACATCAGAGTCGCGCCGAGGTTGGCGTGCGCGTCAGCATAGTTGGGGCTGATTCGAATCGCTTCACGAAACTCTGCGATGGCCTTTTCATCCTCATTGTTCTGGGCAAGCACGAGTCCGAGATTGTTGTGCGCTTGAGCATAGTCTGGCCGCAAGCGGATGGCCTCGCGAAATTCCGTTTGCACTACAGAGTTCTCAGCTCCTTTTCGCCCAAGCAGCAGACCCAGCATGTTGTGCGCGTCGGCACGTTTCGGATCCTTAGCCAGAGCCGCGCGAAGTCCCGTAATTGCGCCATCCCAGTCGGGCATAGGCATTGTGGACTGCAAGTTCAGCCCCGCTTCAATCTGCCCCAACGCTTTGTCCAGTTCGCCGGCCCTCAGGAACACGATGCTGAGGTCGATATAAGTCGCTGCCGCGGGAGGCAGCAGGGCAATCGCGCGCTGAAGGCTCGTGCGTGCACCGCTCAGGTCGTTCGTTTCGCGCAATGCCATGCCCAGAAATGCGTGGCACGCTCCCGCACCTGGGTCGAGCCGAACTCCCTCGCGCAATTCGGAGATGGATTTTTCCTTCTCTCCGCTGTACCAAAGCGCTACACCCAAGTTGTAATGCGCATCGGAAAAATCAGGCGCGAGGTCGACTGCGCGTTGCAGATGATTCACCGCATCTTCCAGATTGCCCTGCTGGCCGAGGATGTATCCGAACAGATTATGCGAAGGCGCGTGTTTTTCGTCGGCCTTGAGCGCAGACGTGAGCTGCTCCTTCGCCGCATCCAAGTCCCCTTTGGCCGCGAGCTCTTGTGCGCTTAGATAAAACTTGTCCGCTGGACTCGCGGTAACCGGCGCCGGTTTTCGTGCCGCCGCACTTTGCTGTTTCAGGGCCTGGCCAAGTCCGTAATATGCCTCCTGCTGTTCGGGATTGATCTCGACAGCTCTCTCAAATGCCGCCGCCGCTTCGCTAAAGTGTCCGCGTTGGCGCAGAGTCTGGCCGAGCTCATACTGATACATCGCATTCCTGGGTTCGGTAGTGACCACATGGCGCAGATGCTTGAGCGCGGCATCAAGATCGCCCTTCTGACGCAACGCGAGCGCTAAGTCCAGCTGTACGCCTGAGCTGTTTGGATCGAGAGCCAGTGCTTTTTGGAAAATTGCGACAGCTTCGTCCGTCTCGCCGCTGCGCGCGAGTGCAGAACCTAAATTTGTGAAGGCCCGCGCATTTTTCGGATCGAGCGCCACGGCTTTGCGTAACTCCGCTATCGCACTAGGCAGGTCGGACTTTCCCATCAGAGTGACGCCCACCCAGTTGTGGGCTTCGGCGGAATTCGGTTCGAGCTTTGCCGCTTGCTGAAAGGCATCAAGCGCGTCGGAGAAGTCATCGATGTCCAGATACGCGAGTCCGAGTGCAAGGCGAAGCTTGAAATCGAAGGGATGGCGCTGGACAGCAGCCTGCAGACCTTGAATCGAGGCAGGCGGGGCTTTCTGAGCGAGCGCGAACGACGCGAATCCAGCACAGACGAGGACCAAGCCAACCCAAATTATTCGGCGTGTGATCATTGCTCTGGATCCAGCAATCTTAGTTGCAGGCGCGAATTTGTTTCGTCTTCCGTGCGCAGCGACTTCGCGATCTCAAGCTGCTTGTTGGATTCTTCTTTTTTCCCCATGCGCGACAGCAGTAGTCCCAGCTGATAATTCGCTTTTACCGATTTTGGGTCCAAGCGGACGGCTTCTTCAAGATTGCTCTCTGCCTCTTGGTATCGATGCGCACTCATCAACAACTCCCCCAACACCTCCCGCGAAGAAGCGTGATCAGGATATTGCTTGAGGAGGTCTTGCAATCTGGCTATTGCCTCGGCTTCGTTCCCCTGGTCGCGTGCGATCAAAGCCAGGTAATAGTAGGAGGCAAGCTGATTGGGCTGCAAGTGGACGCTCTCCTGGAAGTGCAGCGATGCCTCAGCAGACTTTCCTTCCAGGTAGAGGACCGAGCCGAGGGCATATTGTAGCTGTGAATCCCGTGGATTCTTCTCGACCAGCTTCTCAAAAATCTGCTGCGCCTCTGCAAATTGCTTCTTGCCGACCTTCGCCGAACCGAGCGCATATAAAGAAGAAGGATCATCCGGGCGCAGGTCAACTGCCTTGGTTAAGGCAGGTTCGGCATCATCAAGCAGATCCATCTTCAGGCAGACGCGCCCAAAGCCCAGCAAGATATCAGGATTGTCAGGTTCGATTTTTTTGGCTCGCATCCAGTAGGAAAGTGAGCGTTCCAGATGGTTTTCTTTTTCGGCAGTAAGAGCGGCCTGGTGGAGCGCGGGGATGGAATCAGGCTTGGCCTGAAGCGCAAGATCGTATTGATTCAGCGCGAGCGCGGGATTGTTATTCAGCAAGTAAAGTCCCGCCAGGTTGAAAGCTAGTTCAAATGTGGGTGGGCCAGCACGCTCGGAATTTTCCAATACGTCGATGGCTTCGTTGTTTTGTCCTTCATTGGCCAGCAGCAATGCAAACCTGAGCGACCAATCGACGGGGACGTCTGTGAGGTGTATCCAGTCTTTCGCGAGGTCGGACGCAGCGGCCTTATCGCCGGCTTTCAAATAATCAGAAGCAAGGAGCAAGAGACCATCAGGCTTTGCTTTTAACTCTGAAAGAATCGGTTTCGCAAGGGCCAGAGACTCAGAGTAATCTCCCTTTTCATTTTCATATCGTGCGAGAGCGAACCTCGCCAGCGTGTTCGATGAGTCCAGTTCTAGCACGCGCCGGTACATCGCGGCGGCCGATGACTGCTTTCCCTGCATCGTGTACGCTTCCGCCAGGCTCAGGCGGGCTCCGATCAAGCGGGGTTCAAGACGGATTGCCTCTTGCAAAAACTTGATGCCCTCAGGAACTCGCTTCTGCTGAAGGCGAATCGTGCCAAGAACGGAGCACGCCGCCGCGCGGGTTTGAGGATCGTTCATCGCGAGGTGCGCCTGCTGGTCAGCTTCGTCGAGGCGGCCCTGCTGGACGAGTGCGGCGGCGTGCTGGAGCGCGGTGTGCGGATCGCCAGCATGCGATGATCGCGAATCGTTCGCGAAAGCGAAAAGGGAACTAAGTAAGAGAGGCACAGCCAAAACAGAAAGAGAAGAGAAGAGACACCGCAGCAAAGCCGCTCTCAATGACGATTGCTTGTTCCCGAAATCTCGAGTGCCAGTCCCAGTCACTGAAAGCCACCCAGGCTCCGCCGGAGTGCGAGCGGAGCCTGGTTTGTTATTGTCCTATCGTTAATAGGTGAACTTCAAGCCGAACTGGATCGAGCGCGGCTGATTGCACTGCGTGCCAATCGCTCCGAAACCACCACTCCAGTTAGTGTTTGGATTGCAGAAATCAGTCCGGTTGAAGATGTTGCCGAACTCAGCATCAACCCGCATATTGAGCTGCTCCTGCAACTTGAACACTTTAAATAAGCTCAGGTCTTCGTTGTAGGTTGGGAAACCACGCGCATCACCATCAGCACGAGGAGCATTTCCCAGTTGTAACGGCCCAGGATCAGACCACGCAGCCGGGTTGAAATAGCTCATCGAAAGAGGATTGTAGGATCCGCTGTGGTGTGCAATCGGATCTACTCCTTTGACCCGGTTCGGACGCTTTTGTCCGTTAAACAGGAACCCACCAACGTCGTTGTTCATGAAGATGTTGAGGGGACGTCCGCTTTCGTAACGCAGAACGCCTGATAAGTTCCAACCCCCAAGAATTGCACCTGTCGCACCCGTCCATTTCTTGCTGGGCAGTTCCCAGGTATAGCCGACCAGGAATACGTGCGGAGTATCGTCCTGGCTGAGACCCCACTCGCACCTGTGCGGACACACCGGGTTCTGGACAGTGGCATTTACACCGTTACCGCCCTGGGCGCTTTCCGCACCGTCATTGTAGAGTTTTGAATATGTGTAGCCGACGCGGAATTGGAGACCTCGTGAAAGCCGCTGTTCAAGCACGACTTCCAGTGCGTTGTACATGCTGCTTCCGGTGGGGACATCGCGCCAGTTTATGTTCTGGTATTGGGGATAGAGACGCAGAGCCTGTGCGACATCGCCAGTAAATCCTGCATATGGTATCGTGACGCCTGACGGGCAAGTAGTGCCGTCGCAGGTGGCGCCTAAAGCAGTGGAGCCCAACGACAACACACTTGGGTTGTTCATGTTCGCATAAATACCCATCGACTGCCAGTTGTTAGTCAATCGAGTTCCACGGTTCGCAATATAAGATACGTCGAGCCGCATGTTGCTCGTGAGCTGCTGCTCAAAGGTGAGGGACCAGTTTTGATAACGTGGTAGTGTCAACCCATTCTTGGCTACCGCGATAGGTGCCTGGCCGTTGGCCACTGTGGGACTTATCAGGGTTTGCGGGCCAATCGCACTGGTTGGGAAGCCGTTATCGAACAAGAACGCGGCAGTCTGTCCATTGTTTGGGTTATTGACCGTCGGATTTTGTGTATATCCAACCGTGGGCTGGCCGATGAACTGGTCAAACGAGACTCCGGAATAGTAAATTCCGTATCCGCCGCGGATTGCAGTTTTGTCCCCGACGCGATACGCGAATCCGAATCGCGGACCCCAGGCATCGTGGTTCGGGTCTTCAAACGTTCTGCGACCTGTGCAGATCGAACACTTTCCAGCAAAGGCAATCGCTCCAGGCAGACCGCCCGCACCAGGATTCGGCAGATTCGGTTCAAAGCTGGAGTAGCGGTCTTGCGTTTCGGTCCGTGGGAATTGATAGTCGAACCGCAGCCCGAGCGTCAGCGTCAGCCGACTCGTCGCTTTGAACTCATCGTTAATCCACGGAGCCATATAGGCTTCATAGAACATGGGGTGGAACGGCAGCGTCTGAGTCGAGGAATGAACCTGGCCTAACAGAAAGGACGCGAAAGACTCCCCCGTTTGATTATTCAGGTTATTACCAGCTTGATCGTACGCCGCCGTCTCCAAACTATTGAATGCAAATTCTCCGCCTTCCGCAAATGTAGCCCAGCCGGAAAATGGGAATTGGTGCCATCGGTATTCAAAACCAACCTTAAGCGTATGTCGGGCTTTAACCCACGACAAATCGTCGGAGAACTGCCACCGATTATTGGTTAAAAAACCAAATTTACCCCATCCATATTGTCCTATCGAGTTGTAAGGAATTCTTCCAGCAAAGTCGATCAGCGGTGGCCCGGCATCCTGAGCTACAAGGCCTCCCGGCCCTACCGAAGTACTTGCGCCAGGGGTTCCCTCCCAAAGTCTACTCGGCCACGCTGCACCAGCGGAGAGAGGGTTGCCACCCATAAACCAACGGTCCCACGCAATGGTGGTGTGATTTAGGAGGTTGCTGCGGATAATCCAGTCGAACTGTGTATGAGCATGATGGGTCGAGATGCGTTGATAGAAGCCATTTCCATAGTAGTTTGTATTCTTTTGGGGCTCGGTCTCGCCACTGAACTGCGTCGTGCATCCAGCCACCTCGCCGCAATTACGAATTGATGGCCGATGTCCCCAATAGAAACTTTCACTCATCCGGAAATTGGGATTAAATTGGTGGTCGACGCGGAACTCGATCGTGCGAGCATTTAAGACCCAAGTCTGATCACCGGCAGGATTTCCAACAACATTGTTGAGCAAGCCCGCCCGGTTGGGGGAAACCATCAAGCCCGATATTCTTGAAGCGACCGTGCTAAACCGCGCGGCTGGAATGATGTTCGCTTGCCCGGGAATAGGGAGTCCGGTGGTGGGATCGAAACCAAAACCATCGCGCACCAAAGGTCCGCTCGTTGAAGTCGTTGCGGGATCATAAATTTCGCCTACATAGACTGGACGGCCCTTTGCATCAAAGATCGGGTTATTGTTCGCATCTACTGCCTGCTGGTAACCACCCCCAGGGAGTGGCACGAGTAAGGAACTAAAGTCTCCTGCTTTGAATGCGTCGATTGGCGTTGTATTTCCGAATCCCGGCAGCACTCCCTCACGCAGACGCGTCCAATCAAAATTAGTAAAGAAGAACGTCTTGTTGTGGCCGTCGTAAACCTTTGGAATTACTACAGGGCCGCCCAACGTAAATCCGAACGAATTGTTCTTGATCGGTGTCTTCTTACGCGGGGTGCAGTGTCCGCTCGCATCGCAGTCCGCGTCGAAAAAGCCACGCGCATTCAGCGCATCATTGGCGAAGTATTCATATGCGCTTCCATGAATATTGTTTGTGCCGGACTTCGAGTCGTACTCGATGAATCCGCCGCTGGTGTGACCGTACTGCGCGGAATACGTCGTAGTAATGACCTTCATCTCCTGAATACTTTCTTCAGGAGGGGAGCTCTCATGGCTTTGCTGATGTCCAACCGCATAGCCAAAAGCGGCACCGTCGAAGAAGTTTTCAGTTGCCATCGTCTGGCCGCCGTTGATACGCGAGTTGAACTGGCTGCCGCGGAACATCGGGTCGCCGTTCGGTTTCATCGGCAGATAGCCGGGCTGAATCTGCAGCATGGATTCCGCGAGGCGAACGTCAGCGGCGGTAATCGTCGGAAGATCCTGGTAGTACTTGTTATCAACAGTGTGAGTCACATCGGGAGTTGTGACGTTCAGTCCCTCAGCATTCGCTTGCACTTCCACGCTTTCCGCCACCGAAGTCACAGCAAGCGTGACGTCCTGGCGGAACGTTTCTGCGCCGGTGAGCACAATCCCGCTAACGATAGACGTCTTAAATCCCGGATGCTCCACCCTGACCGAATAACTGCCCAAGATCAGCAAGGGACTGGTGTATGCGCCGGCCGCGTTGGTCGTCAACGGTGTTTCGACACCCGTACCCTCGTTCTTGATCTTGACATTGGCGCCAACTACCGCCGCGCCGGAAGAGTCGGTCACGACGCCCGTGATCACGGACCGGTCGGCACGCTGGGCGGTCAGAGGAATGCTAAGAGAGAGAACTGCGACAACGAGAAGTCCCACTACGAGGTAGGTTCTGGTCATGTTGTCCCCCGATGTGTGCGCTTTCGCCGGCGAGCGCCTGGATTTTTGGTTCACCTGAGCAAACGAACAGCACTCGTTGGGTAAACGCTTACTTCACGGCTCGCAACGTTACTCTGCTCTGTAACGTTTTGTCAAGAAAAATTAGTATTTTTATACTACCCCCGGTCTCGAGTCTCTATCGCGTACGCACGAATAGCGGTATCCGAAAGAAAACAAATAGTTACAAGCTTTCTGCTGGGTGAGAGTTTCATGCCGCAGGACATAGCAGTTCGGGCGGGCCACGTCTTACCGGAGGAAATCAGTAATAGACAAGATGATTGGAATGGTGCGGATGTTAGTTCAGAGAGAAGGTTTTCTCGATAGCTCGCAGCCTCTGAAGTCATGGATATTTTCGGTGAGCTGGAATCGCTATTGAGTTCCGTCCACCGCGGATCTTCACTGACGTAGAGTCTCGCACGCTTGATCAAGGACGGCTTGCTTGAGATCGTGTCAGCTTGCGTCAGGCAAATCTTTATGTAACTGCCATGGCTGAGCTGAATCGGCGAAGCGGGGACTGCAATCATCCATCGATCCTGGAAGAGACTTGGATCGGACGAAAAGCCACCAGTCGCCGCGTCTTTGTCATGCCCAGGTTTTGCTTTCACAGCCCTGGCCACCGCGTCGGAAAGATTCGTCTCAGAGTCCGGAACAAAATTGCGGAAGGCGATTTTCTGCGCGCGTCCGTCAGCCCCAACGCTCCACACATCCACTCTGTTCACGATAAAACCTAGCTCCGGAGAGTGTCGGGCCACGTCGGTATTAGCTGGAAAGACTTCAATTCGCAACGCCGTCAACTTCGGCAGGCTCGTGCTTGCTTTGATTTCATAAACTGATTTTCCAGGAGTATTTGCGGCTGCTGCGAATTCACCGTCATGGACTTGAAATGCTATTGGCTTGGCCTTCGCTCTTAAGTCGGCGAGCTTTCGCTCTTCGGCGATCGCCCTTGCCAGTTCCTTAATTTCCTTTGCGCGTTCTTTGGTCTCCTTTGCCTCAGGCTCTTTGCCCGGCAGTTTCTCAACTCGTAAGTCCGCCAATTGGCGTTCCAATTCAGTGATTTCAAAACGCAGTGCCAGCGCTTCGCTGGCGCTTGCGGACGTGATCGTGACGGGCAGCCATTGAGTTTCACTTTCCAACTTCCGCCCCGTCTCCACTACCGACGTGGTTAGAGCAGTAATTTCCTGCTGCAATTGCGCTGCTTCGGGATATTGCGCGTGGTCTTTGGGAACCCGCAGCACCGGCGCATCACTCGGATAATCGGCATCCTGCGATGTATTAAAGAAGGCGAGCGACTTGTAGTACTCGTTGTGGTGAATCGGATCGTAGGGGTGCGAGTGGCACTGCACGCAATTCATCGTCAGCCCATTGAGAACAGACCACGTCGTCGCTGAGCGGTCCATCACTGCGATTAACCGGAATTCCTCATCGTCTGTGCCTCCCTCATCGTTGTTCGGAGTCTGCCGGTGAAAGGACGTTGCGATCCGGTCTTCGAAAGTTGCATTCGGCAACAAATCTCCGGCCAGCTGCTTGATGATAAATTTGTCATACGGAATATTGCGGTTGAAAGCATCGATCACCCAATCGCGATAAGGCCAAACCCCGGGCCGAGCGCGATCGGCTTCATACCCTTTGGTGTCGGCGTAGCGCGCGAGATCCAGCCACATCGCAGCCCAACGCTCGCCATAACGCGGAGAGGCTAGCAATCGGTCCACTTGTTTTTCATAGGCGTTCGGGGACGAATCCGCCATATAATCGGCCTGCTCCTCCGCGCTGGGCGGAAGTCCGGTTAAATCCAGCGAGACCCGCCGCAGCAACTCTGCTTTTTGCGCTTCGGGTGAGGGCTTGAGTCCTTCTCTCTCCAGGCGTGCCAGAATGAAGCGGTCCAGAGGCTGTTTCGGCCAATGCGACGCTTTCACAACAGGAAGTGCCTCTGGCTTAGGCGCTACGAAAGCCCAATGGTCTTCCCATTTCGCGCCTTGTTTAATCCACTTGCGGAGCAACTGAATTTGTTTCGCAGGGAGGGGCGCCGCGTGATATGGCATCCTGATTTCCGGGTCTTTCGAAGTGACTCGCGCGATAAGCTCCGAAGCGTCAGGATCACCCGGCACAATGGTTCGTCGTCCAGACTTGCCTACGCCTAACGCTTCATCGCGATATATAAAGGAGACGCCATTCTTTTGGCGTACGCCGCCGTGGCATTGCACGCAATTCTGGTTCAGGATGGGCCGGATCTCGGTGCTGAAATGGACTTCATCGCGGGCAGAAAGGTAGCGAGAGCCACACCACAGAACCGGCCCGCCAAGAACCAGGAGAGCGCCCAGAGTCAGGACTAACCGTTGGCGGCCGAGCATAGGCCCGCTCAGCATAACGTTCATATAAGTAGCACAGTCATGGTCTCTCGAAAATCCCTAAAACACGGATAGTCAGTTGTACTGACTGGCAGAGGGCTTCTGCATTGATACCGAACTGTCGATGTGAATATTTTCGGTCTTTCACGTGCACGCTTTGTCGGTTTTTCGGGATATGATTGCAACCTCGATCGAGTCTGCCTGAAACTACATTAGTCTGAGAGAGCTGGTGTCCAACCAGATTTCAGCAAATCGCGGAGGTAATTTGGAGACCGGTAATCTGGAAATTGCCATCGGAGTATTTTCTTCGCGCGACCGAGCCCAAGAAGCAGTAAAGCAGTTGAAGCAGCAAGGAATTCCCGAAGCAGCCATAGTCTTCCTTACGCGCTCTGAAGATGAAGCAAGAGCGGCCGCTAAGAGCTTGGCCAGGACTGTGGGAAACCTTGCACAAGGAGCTGCTGATGCATCCGTGGCAATTGCAGACTTCCTGCTTCCAGGCATTGGAACAGTTTTCGCACTTGGATTTGGTGGGGTCACATTCTTGCGAATGGCGGGTATTCGGGCAGCTTTGGCCCTTGGACTGGAAGTTGGCGAAGAAGGCAAACTTCGGGAGCCAGTTGCCGGTGAGAAGTGTGAGGAAGCTGCCCTCCTCCGCGAAGTTTTGAAAAGAGGCCGGTCATTGGTGGTGGTCCGCACTGAGTCGCGGGAGTCGGTCACTTCCGCGTGCGCCATCCTGGACCGTTCAGGCCTTACCCTGCAGGAACAAATTCCCGTCAAGTTTCAAACCACAACCAGACAAGTTGGTGAAACGGTAGTCATCGGCATTTCCGGCAGAATCACTGTGGGTGAGGGAAATGTCGCGCTTCGTGAGACGGTCCGTAACTTGGTGGACTCTGGAAAGAAGCACATCATCTTGAACCTGGAACAAGTTAGCTATGTGGACAGCTCCGGCCTCGGCGAACTTGTAAGGATACACACGACGATTCGGAGCAGAGAAGGCGAATTAAAACTAGTGAACCTGAGCAAACAGGTTGACGAGCTGCTTCAGATAACGAAGTTGCTGTCGGTATTTGACATTCACAAAGACGAAGCCAGTGCCATTAACTCATTCGGCGGACAGTCTTCAAAACAAGCTATCGCATGACGTCCTCCTTTCTTCGAAGCTACTGCGGAGGCAAAAGATCCAGTGAGAGGCAATGAAAGCGGAATACGGAGGGTCGAGATCCCTTGTGGGAATCGCGACCCTCTTCCTACGACAACGGCACTGGTTAGAAGGTGATTCGAAGCCGCAGACGTGTCGTGCGGCGGCTATCGATTCCTTCCTGCGAGAAAGTCGAGAAAGCACGGGCGAAATCAGGGTTAGGATTTACATCCTGCAGCACAGGCCGCAACGTCGTCTGATCAACTCCAATATCGAATCCACCCAAGTACGAAAAACTACTGTCCGCGAAATCCAAGTTCGGCATCCGTATCGGGTGGTTGAAGATGTTATCGAAGTCCGCACCGAGAGATGCTGTTACCCGCTCGCCGAGCTTGAAGTCCTTGTGAAGCCCGAAGTTTACTCCCCATGCTCCCGGTCCCCACAATAAATTCTTTCCGGCGACGCCGGGGTTGCTAAATACATCTGCGCCCATCGTCGGCGGTGCAAACGCGGCGGGATTAAAGAGCTGATCTCCTACGTGCTGCTTGTAGTTGCCGACAACTAATGGTCGATACCCGATGAAGTCGTCAAAGTCTCCGAGCGCGTCGATTGACTCCGATGCGATGTTTCCGGGGCCGACCATGCGTATGCCGTTTCCGCAGTTGTCGCATGTCCAGTATGGAGTAAAGGCTGTGCCACTCTTTGCGAACATCTGAAACGTGGTTTGCCAGCCGCCAATGATCGCGTCGGCCCAACCGGAAAGCCCGGTTCCTAGCGATTTGCCGCGGCCGATTGGCAAATCGTAGATACCGTAGAGAACAAAACGATGGCGAGAAATCCAGGCGTCCTGCGTGTAATCACGCTCGGGGTTAAATGGATCGTAGGGAACGCCGCCCAGGCTGGAGTTACCACCATCGATACCAGTCGATTTCTGGTCTGAATAGGTATACGAGGCATTAAACATCAGGCCATGCGTGTACCGGCGCTCGAACTGAACCTGGTAAGAGTTCGACTGGCTGTGGCCATAATTTCCATAGGCCAAAGCGAAGTCTCCTAGCGTGGGGTAGGGAAGCCGGGCAAGGTCCGCCGATGTGGGTACACAGTTCCCATCGTCAGGACTGCAAGGCGCTAGAGGAGTGTCGGCAATTCCATCGCCGTTGTCGTCCAGAGCCGTACCCCACGGAGTGTTACTCGGCGCGATCTCATTCAAGTCGACGCCGCCGATCAGACCGTGCGACGTAACGCCGAGATAGGAAAAGCGAACAGACGTTTCAAGGCCCAACTGTTGCTCATAAGTTGCGTTGTACTGCTGGACCGTAGGCGCACGAAGTCCAACCGGCACGGAGTTGGTCGAGAAAAACCCGCTCTCACTTACGATATCTCCCCCAGTCAACGGAGTAGGCCAGGGCTGCAGCTGAGTTGGATTGATCCCGTCATCTTCCTTTGTCCTCGCAATATTGAAAGAGTTCGTCGCCAGCGGATCGCGAATTCCCTGCGCAGCGCTGGTTGGGAAATACAGCCCATATCCTCCCCGAACCACCGATTTGTCGGTGAGTCTGAAGGCAGCGCCCACACGTGGCGCAACGTTGTTCTTATCAGTCCGAACCAATCCGCGACCAATGCCCAAACCCGACTTTGCAGCAGTTACTACCGGCAGCGTAGCCGGAATGATGGGATCCAAATACTGGAGCGTCTGATTGGATGGAATGATAAAGCGCCCGGTATTGTTGTTGAACGTGGGGTCGAAGTTCAACATGATATCGTGCTTGTCCACCCAGGGTGTCACGAGTTCATATCGCAGGCCGAGATTCAATGTGAGCCGGGAATTGACCTTCCAATCATCCTGGAAGAAATATCCCTGCTCCCAGTCGTGAGCATCCATGATGGGACGAGCGCTGGGAATGAAGGTGACGCTCGCAGCAGGTTCCCCCAGGAGGAAATCTGCAAACGGATTGACGCCACTGCCCGTGTATTTCATCGAGCCACGCGGGTTGCCTCGCCCTGCGACGAACCCATCCTGGCCAACGTTGCGGACGAAGTCGGCCCCCATTTTGAAGTTATGCTTATTCAACACCCAGGTCAGAGTATCTCCGAATGTCGCAAGATATTGGCTGGTCTGGCGATCGGTGTTGCGGTCTGCGTTGCGGCCAAAGGTCACAAAGTTGGATCCAAGATTGATGAAGGGATGTCCATGTGTCGAAAGTTGTGACCTGCCCACGACGGCGGCATAGGCATCAATTGCGCTCTGATCGAATCCGATGCTCGACAAAAATTGCTGAAGCGTCGTGTTGCTTTCCGTAAAGCTGTTTTCGCGATTGAAGCCGCCACGAGCCTCGTTGATTAGAGTGTTGTTAAACATGTGTACGTACGAGAACGAGAGAGTGTTATCGCGTATGTCTCTTTGTTGAAGACCGAGGCCGGTCATTGGCTGGAACACTGGTGCGGTGCTGCCCACGAAGGCTTGGGCGTTGTAAACGCCATAAATGTGATCTTTGTCTGATATATCGTGATCAATCCGAAGCGTGCCTAAGTCGCGGGTCGAGCCGCCTGGCACCAGAGTTTGGAATAACTCCCCGATTCTGCCATTCCCCGAGTTAATTGGAACCGCGGTGCTGATTTTCGGGAAGTAGGTGTTAATGAGCTTTTGTACATTCGGGTTCAAGAATCGCGATGGAATTGTGATGAAGCGGTTGCTGCAAGTCGTCGGATCGGTGGGATCGTCGCAAAACACCGTTGTATTATTAGTAACTTCCTGAGGGGTAAGTTGGCTGAAGATGTCTCCCGGCACCACGGGCTGTGCTGAGGGATCGAGCTGCGAGAAATCACCGGTCCACAACGACGGGTGCGGCAGCTTGTTGCTGGAGAAACTTACTGGCTCACGCTGGTAGTTCCGTTCATAGGCCATGAAGAACCAGGTCTTCTTCAGCTTGGGAATCGGGCCTCCAAAGGACGCGCCAAGGTCATTGAAATTGAAATAAGGAGTTGGAAATTTAGGCTGGAAGACAGTGGGCTCGAACTGGCTCTTGGCGATTATATCCTGCGTTTGCCATGCAGCGAGCGCGGAGTTCTTGTTGTTGTAAAAAGCGGAGCCGTGAAACTGGTTTTCGCCACGCTTGGTTGTGATGCGGATATTGGCGATGCCGGCATATTCGGCACTGAAGTCATTCGAGAGGACATTAACTTCGCTCACCGCTTCCAGTGAGGGCTCGGTTGTAGTCGGCGAACCGAAGATAGTATTCGTGGATCGTTGGCCATCAATCGTAAAGTTGGCGCCGTAGCTCTGGAATCCAAGAAACTTGAACTGACCGGAGTCAACTCCCTGAGTAATATTTGGATTCAGGTACAGGAACTGGAAGACATCCCGGCTGTCGCGCGGTAGATCGATCACGGCGGCACTAGTAATCGTGTGGCTGATGGTCTGGTCGGAGCTGTCGATGATCGGGGCCTCCGCCGTGACTACAACGTTCTCCGCCGCGCTGGAGACTTTCAGGACAGCGTTGGCGGTCAGTACGTCGCTGCCATTGAGCACAATGCCGGTTATGTCCTGCGTGGTCATGCCACGCGAGGCAATGGTCACCTTGTAATTGCCGGAAGGCAAGCCGAATATCTGATAATCGCCCCGCGAGTTGGTCTGGGTTTCACGCGTGGCACCGGTGCGAATATCGAGAACTGTCACCTTTGCCTCAGGTACCACCGCGCCACTGGAATCGGTGACCGTGCCGCGAATCGTGCCGAGGTCGGTGCCTTGACCAACAACAAAAACGCTGCCGCTGACGACGAAAATGAGAAGCGCTGCGAGAACGCCGGGGAAAGAAATCTTCTTCATTGGCAAAAGCTCCTGAGTAGACGGGAGTTTGTACCACGAAAAAGAAACGATTCGCAAGCAAAAAAGCAAGAAAACGTAAGAAGAATGAGAAAATATAACAAGACATACGAAAGTAAACGTTGACCCGACGGGAGGACACCAAATACACTGCATCTGCCGTTATGGCTCATTCCAACAATTCGCGCCTGCTGGCCGAGGGGCGCCGCCGCAAAATACTGGAGTTAGTGGAGCACACAGGCCAGGTCACAATCCACGACGTAGTTAAGCGATTTTCCGTCTCCGCGGTTACGGCGCGAAGCGATCTGGACGCACTATCAAAAAATGGTGCGGTTTTGCGTTCTCATGGCGGGGCAGTACGTTATGAGCCGACGCGGGACTACCCGTTAGAGCTCAAAGCGACGCTGCATCGTTCGGAAAAGTCCAAGATTGGGCAGGCTGCAGCGAGGCTGGTGCACCCGAATGAAAAGATTATTCTCGACTCCGGCACGACCACTGCCGAAATTGCCAAGTATCTAAAAAACGCAAAATTGAAGTCGCTCACCGTAATTACCAGCGCTCTGAACATCGCCAACGAACTGGCGGACGCATCGGAGATGTCGCTCATCATGCTAGGCGGTCTATTGCGCAATACTTCCTATTCCTTCGTGGGACCGCAGGCTGAGTCGATGCTCCGCGACATGCATGCCGACCGGCTTTTTCTCGCGGTGGATGGATTTGATCTGGAAACCGGACCCTTCACATCGGACGTGCTGGAAGCACAATTGAACGGGCTGATGATGAAGGTTTCGAAAGAAGTGACGGTTGTCGCTGATTCGACCAAGCTGGGGAGGCGCAGCCTGTTCCGCATTGGCCCGCTCGAGAACGTTCATCGGCTCATTACCGATTCACGCGCTCCGGAAGAGTTCACGCAGGCGCTCAGAAAAAGAGGCGTTGAGGTGATGCTCGTCTGATTATTTGTTCAGGTTTGGGAGTAACTCTTCGCTCCGGTCTGCAATCTCAAAACAAAGCTTCACTGATGGGAATACGTCGGCAATGGAAGGACTGGGGCGGCGATTGTGGAGAAAGGCTTCGACCAGTTCGGTCACTTCTCCATAGAAACCGTTTACCACGTCTTCACGTGCTTCCGGTCCCACAATTTCCTCAAGCGCAAGATCATTGCTCTGAAAACAACGGACGAACCGTTGCGGGCCGAACGGAGTCGTAATCACGACGCGGAAACCGTCGCCGAATAGCTCGTAAGTTTCCTCGAGAACGCCACTTGTAGGAAGAATTTCAACGCGACCAAGGATTCCGTTGGCGAATTGGAGATCGACACTGAACCACCGAGGCGCTGCGTCTTTCAGGTTGCGGATCTCGAACGCGCGAACGTCGCCCGCGATGAATCGAAGAGTATCGAAGCAGTGGATCGCAGTCTGACGCAAGAATTCGGATTCTGTGCGCGCGTGCCGCAGCATGGTGGCACGTACATACTGAATAGGCCCGGTTTGGCGCGCCCATTCAAGGCCACGAAGCAGAAGTGGCATGAAACGGCGGTTTACGGAAACCATGTTGATCGTGGCGGCGGTGTTTGCCGCGTCGAGCAATTCTTCCGCTTGCTGAATCGTAGCCCCAAGTGGTTTCTCGACAACGCACGGCATTTTTGCGTTCAGAAGCATGACTCCTATTTCCGCAATTTTCTCGACGGGAGTCACGGCAATGCAGACGTCGAGCGTTTCCTTCTGAAGCATGTCGTGAATGCGCGTATAGGAATGCGCAAATCCATATTTCCGGCAAAACAACTCGGCTCGTTGTACGCGCAGGTCGCAAGCCGCAGCTAATGAAATGACTCGAGAATTGGCGGCAGCATAGTGCGCCAATGGAATTGCATGCCCGATTTCCGAGTGCTCGCCGCAACCGATCAGTCCGACACGAAGACTCATGGGCCGCTAGTGTAGTTGAGCATTGCGCTTTTGTTCCAGCATCGTCAAAGAAGGCCATTGACTCCGGCCCATATAATCTTCGTCCTATGCTCCGCATCTATCATGCGTTCAATTTCAAGAAACCATCACGAAGTGGTTCGCATTTTCCGAGGGCACTTGTTTCGGTGTTCGCGCCGCTCTTGCTTCTCGGCACGTTAGGAAACGCGCAACAGCTAACCCATCCGCGAATGCTGATCGGGAAAGACGATCCCTTTACCGGATTGCAGATTCTGCGTGCGCGTTACGCAACGGGCATGCGTCCATCCGACGACTTGCCTGGATGGGTTTTGACGTACTTGATCACGGGAGATGAGAAATTCGCGCAGCGAGCCGTGGATGAGATGCGCCGTAGCCGTCCCCCCGAGAAGGTAGGCTCGCGGACGTATATGGACTACGTTCGCTGGTCGCTGGCTTTCGATTGGCTCTATGACTATAAAGGCTTTGACACAACGCTCAAAGATCGAGTCGCCGGCGAGTTGTTGAACGGCGCTGAACGCATGATTCAGGACCATTCGCTGGCGGATCCCGCATTAGCTCCTTTTCACAACTACAGCGTGCGTTATCTCACATTGGCCACTTTCGCGCTGACCGCAATCGAAGGGCACCCCTCGACAGAAGCAAGGGCGCAGCCTTTGCGCGACCACGTTCGTAAGTCTTTTGACAATGTTCTCGATGTCAGCCAGTTCATCACACCCGAGGGCGGCTATCACGAGTCGATGGACTACATGCGTATTACTTACCTGCCCATGGCGTTGTTGGCTGAACTTCGGCGAACTACCAGCGGCGATGATCCGGCGCGTCGGTTCACTTTGTATCCGCACTACATCGATACTTATCTTTATAAGATGCTTCCTGACGGAACCAGTTCGCGGCGAGGGGACAATGAGTGGCCGTACTTTCTCGCTCAAGATAACGATGTGCTTGGTTACATGATCAATCGGTTTAAGGATCCCTATGCGGCGTGGATGCTAAGGAAGAGCGGTTGGCCCTCGACTGCAGATTGGTACATAGGAATCTTGAAATTCCTTTGGGACGACCCGCAGGTCAACCCGCGTGACCCGGCGACTGCAAGCGAAATGGAATTGCCACGCCAGCATTTTTTTACCGGAGTCGGCGATCTAGTGATGCGAGACGGGTGGGGACCGAATTCCACCTGGATTGAATTCACAGCTGGCCCGTACTTGGCCAAACA
>Ga0070741_10007067_pt1 | contig 23584 bp, 26 predicted proteins | sample Coa_R1_4_FD_66440 | JGI IMG/M metagenome (GOLD analysis project Ga0070741, IMG submission 66440) | Surface soil microbial communities from Centralia Pennsylvania, which are recovering from an underground coalmine fire - Coalmine... | ecosystem: Environmental > Terrestrial > Soil > Unclassified ...
GTGCCGTTCAAGTACAAATGGGCGTGGGAGAAGTACCTGGCGTCGTGCGCAAATCACTGGATGCCACAGGAAATCAACATGAGCCGCGACATCGCGCTCTGGAAAGACGCGAACGCGCTTACGGAGGACGAGCGGCGCGTGGTCAAGCGGAATCTCGGCTTCTTCGTCACCGCGGACAGTCTGGCTGCGAATAACATCGTGCTCGGCACCTATCGTCATATCAGCGCGCCCGAGTGCAGGCAGTATCTCTTGCGACAGGCGTTCGAGGAAGCGATCCACACACATGCCTATCAATACATCGTCGAAAGCCTCGGACTCGACGAAGGCGAAGTCTTCAATGCCTACCACGAGGTCTCCACCATTCGAGAGAAGGACGAGTTTCTCATCCCCTTCATCGACACGCTGACCAATCCGACATTCAAGACCGGCACCCGAGAGGCCGATCAGCAGCTCCTGCGCAGCCTGATCGTGTTCGCTTGCATCATGGAAGGTCTGTTCTTCTACGTCGGATTTGCGCAGATCCTCGCACTAGGTCGGCAGAACAAGATGACTGGTGCGGCTGAGCAATACCAATACATCTTGCGCGATGAATCGATGCACTGTAACTTCGGCATCGACGTGATCAACCAAATCAAGCTTGAGAATCCGCATCTATGGACGGCGGAATTTCGCGAGGAGATTCGCGAACTCATGCAGAAGGGTGTTGAGCTTGAGTATCGCTACGCTGAGGACACGATGCCACGCGGCGTGCTCGGTCTCAACGCGCCCATGTTCAAGGAATACCTACGCTTCGTGGCCAATCGGCGCTGTCAGCAAATCGGACTGGACCCGCTGTTCCCCGGCGCGACCAATCCGTTTCCCTGGATGTCGGAGATGATCGACTTGAAGAAGGAGAAGAATTTCTTCGAGACTCGGGTCATCGAGTACCAGACTGGGGGTGCGCTGAGCTGGGATTGATGCATAGAAACGAGGCCCTCATACGACGATCCTCCGCAAACGGGGTCGTGGAACCGAGTTGGACGCGTTCCGCTCTAGGCGTGGCCGCACAGAGCGGCGCGTCCTCTTCCGTTTTTTCGCTGAATGACGCGGATGACGGTTACCGAACTGCGTGCTGTTGTTGCCGCCCCAACAGGGCGGGGACGCGGCGCTGCGGTCGCACCGCGAGGTGCGTAAGTTCAACGTTGATCACTCACTTAAGGAGTAATGCAACATGGCAATGAAGAAAGCTGCTGCGAAGAAGCCGGCTGCCAAGAAGAAGGCGCCGGCTAGGAAGGCCGCTGCCAAGAAGGCTGCGACCAAGAAGCCAGCGATGCGGAAGACGGCGGCGAAGAAAGCGACAGCGAAGAGACCTGCTCGCAAAGTCGCGGCGAAGAAGACGCCGGCCAAGAAGGCGGCAGCCAAGCGGCCTGCAGCGAAGAAGGCGCCGGCCAAGAAGGCGGCAGCCAAGCGGCCTGCGGCGAAGAAGGCGGCGGCGAAGAAGCCGGCTGCTAAGAAAGCTGCGGCGAAGAAGCCGGCTGCGAAGAAAGCGGCGGCGAAGAAGCCCGCTGCCAAAAAGGCAGCGAAGAAGCCTGCTGCCAAGAAGAAGGCTGCCCCGAAGAGGGCCAAGTCGATGACAGAAGCCGCTGCCCCGGCAGCACCGAAGCCCGCTCCCGCGCCGGCAGCTTGGCCGTTCCCGGTATCTGGTAACCGGCCGAACTAAGCTTTAGCTCCAGGATGCTCGCGCGAGGTCTGCATCCGTGAAGGATCCCAGTCACCTCCGCGGGCTTTGTCTCCTTTCAGTAGAGTTCCGCTTTACTCGCATCTAGGCGCGCGTCTTCCGCCGCGCCCGTCGGGGCAGAACGGCAGCGTGAATCGCTGCACTTATCGCTTTGCTCGGTCTGCCTTGCATAGCCTCCGTCTGCGGCTTGTCTGGTCCCAACACGACCTCCTCCCTGCAAGCGATAATTGGCTACTGCAGGAGGATCTCGCAATGGAACGGAAGAAAGTGAGCTCGAGTCAGATTCGATCGATCGGCTACGACTCAGGCGCGCGATTGCTGGAAGTCGAAATGTCCGACGGGACGATCTGGCAATACAGCGGTGTACCGACTGAGGTCCATCGTCGCTTGATGGCAGCCCCGACAATCGCGAGCTATTACCGCGACAACATCGAAGAAGAGTACAGCCGTAAGCGGCTGAAGTGACAATTCAGCATTCGGGTTCGTTCAGCCCCGGCCGAGGGTTCGGATCGAAGCCGAAGCGCACGGAAACCTCCTCTGTGGCTCGACCACCCGTACGCTGCGGGCACGTTCGGCCACTTCGCTATCGCATTGAGCACCGCTGCTTCCATTGGCGCCTCGTTTCCTGACTCGATCACCCCGGCAGTACAGGGCGTCCTTTTCTGTTGACGCTGAAGCAGGTAGCATCTGCCGGTCGGACTTCCTCTGGGTGAACGTAGATGGCCCTGACTTTTTATTATGGCTCGGGCTCGCCCTATGCCTGGCGTGTTTGGCTGGCACTCGAGTACAAGCAGGTCCCCTTCGAGCAGAAGACATTGTCGTTCTCGTCGGGCGACTTGCGGCAGCCGGCATATCTCGCGGTTAATCCAAGAGGTAAAGTTCCCGCCATCGTGGATGGCTCGTTCACCCTCTACGAGTCTGTTGCCATCGTCGAGTATCTGGACGAGCAATACCGCGGGCCGTCGCTCTTCCCCGGCTCACCTGCGCAACGGGCGGTAGTCAGGCGCATGGTGCAGGAAAGTGATCAGTACTACGCCTCCGCGATGGAACGCTTGGTCGATCAGATCCTCTTCACGCCACAGGAGCAATGGGATCTTCAGAGGATCGCCAAGGCGCGCGCGTCGCTCGCCGATGAACTAATGAGATGGGAGAAGCTCGTTCTTGGAGACTTTCTCTCGGGACCTGTGCTCAGTGCGGCAGACTTTACGCTCTACCCGCTGATCGCTTTGACCCAACGCATGCAAAGGCGTAAGGCCGACCTGGACACCCCAAGCATGATCGGGCCAAAGGTGAGCGCGTGGATGAAGCGCATCGAGGCACTTCCGTACTTCGAAAGAACGCTCCCGCCCCACTGGAAGTAAGTGATGCTGGCAGCCGCAGCAGTGAATCAGGAGGAGAGCATGAAGAAGGCGCTTGCGGTACTGGTTATCGCCGCTCTTGTCGGCCCAGCGGCCTCACCTGCACAGGACGGCGAAGCATTGTTCAAGTCTAGATGCTCGGCTTGCCACACAGCAAAGAAGGCGACGACGAGTGCACGCAAACTGCCGCAGGCTGAGCGCAGCGCTTATCTCGATAAGTTTGTCAGCAAGCATTCGCCGGCGCCGGTCGACGAGCCCCAGCGCAAGGCGATCGTTGACTACTTGCTGGGCGTCACCGACTAGGAAGCTCAGAGCTAGCTTCGACGGCGGCATGGATGGCGGTTGGGTGAACGTGCATCTCTATTCAGCACTTTGAGCCAGCACGTTCGCTCCGCCCCGCTACGACGCTGGTGCTAAGTTCGACAGGAAGCGATGGTATGAAACTTCTGCTCGGCTGCATCGCCGATGACTTTACCGGAGCGACCGACTTGGCCAACACCTTGGTCAAAGGTGGCATGCGCACGGTTCAGCTGCTTGGTGTGCCGCGGCCCGACCTGCGCATCCCGGAGTCGGACGCAGCGATCGTGGCACTCAAATCACGTAGTAGTCCTGTAGACGAAGCCGTGAGGATGTCGCTTGGAGCGTTGGACTGGCTACGGGTGGCGGGCGCCGGACAGTTCTACTTCAAGTATTGCTCGACGTTCGATTCCACCGATCGTGGCAACATCGGCCCGGTCGCCGATGCTCTCCTCGATGCGCTGGGCGAGGACCTGACGGTGTTCAACCCTGCATTTCCGACCAACAAGCGGACGGTATACAAGGGCTATTTGTTCGTGGGCGATGAGTTGCTTTCCGAATCCGGGATGCGCAACCATCCGCTTACGCCCATGACCGATCCTTCTCTCGTGCGGGTGTTGCAACGACAGACCCCGCACGGCGTCGGCCTGATTCAGTACGGCACGCTGGTCAAGGGAGTCGACGCGGTGCGCGAAGCGCTCGGAAGCTTGCGCACCTCCGGCGTACGGCACGTCGTGCTCGATTCGATCACGGACGCGCATCTCTACATCCTCGGTGAGGCGTGCGCTGAGTTGAAGCTCGTTACCGGCGGGTCGGGAATGGCGATGGGATTACCGGTAAATTACACGCGGTCGGGTCTTCTGCAGACTGGCCAGACTGCTTCCTTACCGCGCGTGACCGGTCCAACGGCCGTGCTGGCCGGGAGCTGTTCGGTGGCCACGCAAGGCCAAGTAGCCAGAATGAAGCAGACACACGAAACTTTCGAGCTCGATCCCATCGCAATCGCGGCCGGAAACGACGTTGCGGCGGCGGCTCTGGACTGGGCCGCTACACGCGTGTCGGAAGAGCCAATTCTCATCTATTCGACAGCAAGCCCTGAGCAGGTGGCCCAGGTTCAGCAGCAACTTGGCCGCGAACATGCCGGTGCGCTGATCGAGCACACAATGGGGCAGATCGCGCGAGGCCTGGTGGCGCGCGGTGTTCGTAGACTGGTCGTCGCTGGCGGTGAGACTTCCGGGGCGGTGGTGAGTGCGCTGGGCGTGGAAGGCCTAACCATCGGCCCGGAGATCGATCCCGGCGTGCCGTGGACCTTTAGCATTGGAGATCAGCCGCTCGCGTTGGCGCTTAAGTCTGGCAATTTCGGAGGGCCTGATTTCTTCACGCGGGCTTTCGCGGTCCAGCCCTAGCCCTCATGCCGAGCAAGCCTGCGATGCGGCGTGCATCGAGGCCAATGGAGGAAACGTGGACGAAACTAAACTTCGGGAGGCGATCTGCACCTTCGGCAAATCGCTTTTCGATCGTGGCCTCGCTTTCGGCAGCGCAGGCAACATCAGTGTGCGGCTGGCATCCGGGTGGCTGATGACACCGACCAATTCCTGTTTGGGTCGTCTCGATCCGGCTACGCTATCGAAACTGGACGAGGCGGGCAATCTGCTATCGGGTGACGCAGCAACCAAAGAAGCCTTCCTGCATCGCTCGATGTACGCCGAGCGGCCTGCCGCAGGTGCCATCGTCCACCTGCATTCGACGCATTCGGTGGCGGTGTCGGTGCTCGACGGGCTTGACATAGAGGAGCCTATCCCGCCTTTGACTGCTTACTATGTGATGAAGATCGGTAAGCTCAAGCTGTTGCCCTATTATCCTCCGGGTGACGTCAGCCTTGGCGATGCGGTGCGAGAAGTCTCCGAACGCCATCATGCCGTGCTGCTCGCCAACCACGGTCCAGTGATCGCGGGCAAGGATCTGGAGAGCGCTGTGTATGCGACCGAGGAATTGGAGGAGACCGCCAAGATTTTTCTGATGTTGCGTGGCCAGAAACTGCGGGTTCTAAGCGGTGATCAGGTGGCTGAGCTGCAACACCGTTTCCCGAGCTGACCTTGATGACCACATTCCTCGACTGTTTGGAGATCGCTATGCCGAGTTCAACAAGAATTCTTCTCGCAACGGTGCTTGCCAGCGTGGTGAGCAGTGGCTGTGCCTTATGGAAGCAGCCCGCTGCGCCGGCTGGAGCGGGAGAGAAAATAGGCGTGTATAACACCACGCAGCTCACGCCCAACCAGTATCGGATCATTCAGCATATCTGGACCGACGACTGGCACAGCAACATCAGGGTGCCGACCTTCGGGACGGTTGACGAGGGGGTTAGCGCGTTGAAGCAGAGGGCCGCGGCAGTCGGCGGTACCGGCCTATTGAACGTGATGTGTTTGGATGCACGAGGCTATAGCGACGGCCGGCTGCTTTGTTACGGTGATGCAATCAAGATGAACTAGAGTCGAGGGAGGAGAACAACATGGAGAAGATCGTTGCGTGGATGAGCGCCGTTGGCTTTGCGTTCGCCGGTTCCGTTGCGCTCGCGCAGCAGAAGCCCGAAGACATCATCAAGTATAGACAGTCGGCACTGTTCCTGATGGGTCAGCATTTCGGGCCGCTCGCGGCCATGGCGCAAGGCAAAATTCCTTATGACAAGGAATCGGCGGCGCGAAATGCCGCCGTGGTGGAATACATGTCGAAGTTGCCTTGGGAAAGCTTTCCGTCTGGAACCGAGCAGGGCAATAACACGAAGGCCAAACGAGAGATCTGGTCGAATAAGGACGACTTCAAAGCAAAGGCCGACAAGATGCAAGCAGAGGTGGGGAAGCTTGCGCAAGTCGCGCGCGGCAGCGACTTCGATGCACTAAAGGCGCAAGTCGGTGAGGCGGGCAAGGCCTGCAAGGCCTGCCACGACGAGTATCGCAACAAGTAACGCTTTCATCGAGCCAGCACCAGCCAGACGCCGCTGGCGCACAACGCAAGCAAGAGGATCGCGAGCCACAACGGCCCGCCCGTGGGCGGGTCGACCTTACGGTCTGGCGCGATGCGCTTGCGGCCGCTCAGCATTGGGCGAATCAAGTTTTCGCGCTTGATCCAGAGGTAGAGCACCACTGCGACCACATGAATGGAGACCAGTGCCAGCAGCACGCTGAAGTTGATGTGGTGGACCTTGGTCAGGAGATCGCTCGTATCTTTCGAGACGAGTAATGCGAGCGGCCCCTCGATCATGATGTCATCGTTGGCGAACAGCCCAGTGCCAGCCTGAACGAATAGGCTGACCAACAATGCCACCACCATCCAGGCGCCGAGTGGATTGTGACCCGGGAAGAATGCCTCTTCACCGCGAACCAGGCTTCTGGCGTAGCGGTAAGCGGCTCGCGGGCTTCGAAGAAAGCTCGAGAAGCGCGCATGCGTACTACCTACGAAACCCCATAACACGCGAAACAGCAGCATGGTCAAGATCGCTATGCCGCTCCATTCATGCAACTTCATCGCGTTACCGCCAACTTGCGCGCTGATCCACGAGGTGGCGATGAGCAGGACCAGAATCCAGTGGAACAGCCGGACGGGCAGGTCCCACACCAGTTGCTCCCCGCTGTTTTCTCGATGAGCCATCAACCTCATGTCGTTATCCTATTTCCTAGGTCGTCTTCCCGGAGTACTCTATGTCGCTCAGCGGACGCGCGCGCGCGATGGAGTTCCGCACAAGCAACTAAGACCCTACGATCAGAATTACTCGAAGGAGGGAAAATGAAGAGTGTGCTAGCGATATGGACGATGCTGGGCTTTGGCGTAGTGTTGCTATCGAGTGTCAGCGGCGCTGCACTCGCGGCTGACTACTGTTGCGCGTGCAAATCGGATAAGTTGCTGTCGATCGAGGCAGGCGACGAGCTGTCAGCCGGACTGGAGTGTACGCTGAAGTGCAAGCGACCGACCAAGGCCAAGGCCGGCAAATGCCAGGTGCCCGGGGCGAGCCCAGCGGCGGCGCCCCAGGCCACGACTGCACCGAGCAGCGAGCCGCCACCGGCGAGTGCAAACAAAGTATCGCTGTTCACGAGCGAAGATTGCTCAGGTGACGCAAAGCGCGTCTCCTCCTCTTCGAGCCGCCTCGCCGATCAAGGAGTGACCGGCGCTCGCTCGTACATGGTGGAGGCGGGGGCGCCTGCGATGGCTTGGGAGAAGGCGGACTATGCGGGACGCAGCGTGCAACCGGTCGGAGCAGGGCTGTGCATCTCCCCCGGTTGGGAAATCGCTTCGATACGATTGGGCAAGTTGTAGCCTTCTGGGAGCGCTGCTATCGAATGGATGGGGGGATCTCTTGCAAGCAATAGCGCTCCGTATCCTAGGCGTGCTCGGGCTCTTGCTGATCGCGGCCGCCGCACGAGCGCAGAGTGCGCAGCACCTGCTCGAGCGATACGCGCAGGAGGTGAAGCAGGTCGATCCGAGCTTCGCGGGGTTCTCGCCGGAGAATGGGCGCAAGTTCTATCTCGAAAAGCATCCTCTGATGGGAGTAGGCGCAGTGGCGTGCAGCTCCTGTCATCGCAAGAACCCCCGAGAGGAGATACGAGCCCATCGAACCGACATCCTGTGCCGTGCTTGCCACGTCATCAACGACGAGGAGCATCCGGATCCTGCGCATGCCAAGAAGCGGCTGATCCAACCCTTTGCACCCTCCGCAAATCCTAAACGCTTCAGCGACTACGAGCGAGTCGAGAAATACTTTCGGACGAACTGCGCAATGACATTGAAACGGCCATGTACGCCGCAAGAGAAGGGCGATCTGATCGCCTGGCTGCTGACCCTCGACGGTGGTCCGATTTCTGGAGAAGAGGCGAGAGAGACCGCGATGCCCAAGGAGGAGTGAGGGCGTTTCCTCACCTCTACTGCACCTCGAGTATCTCGCGTTCGGTTGCGGCGAGGGCCTGCAGGATGACACCCGGCTCGTTCCCCCGCAGAGCGCTCGAGTCGGACAGGAGCCGTCGCCACTGGCGCGCGCCGGGGCATTGGTGAAACAATCCGAGCAGATGGCGCGTCACCGCGCGCAACGGCACCCCTTCCAGCACTTGCTGCCGCGCATAACAAAACATGCGTTCGGCAACGCGTTTGCGGCTGATCGGCTCAGTCTGCCACAGCTCGGCATCGAGCTGCGCCAGGAGGTAGGCATCGTGGTAAGCAGCCCGCCCGAGCATCACGCCATCGACGTGGCGCAGGTGCGAGCATGCATCATCCACGGTGTCGATTCCCCCGTTCAGTACGACTGTCACTTCGGGAAATTCCCGCTTCAATCGATAGACATCCGTGTAGCGAAGCGGAGGAATCTGCCGATTGTCACTCGGGCTTAGTCCCTTCAACACCGCGTTACGCGCGTGAACCAGAAATACCTCACACCCGGCCGCGGCTAGCGTGTCGACGAAGCGGCGGGTGAAGGCATAGTCCTCGGTGTCGTCGAGACCCAGCCGGTGTTTTACTGTGACAGGGATCGAGACCGCTTCTCGCATTGCCTTGATGCAGTGAGCCACCAGGCTTGGCTCGCTCATCAAGCAGGCGCCGAAGACGCCGCGCTGGACGCGCGGTGACGGACAGCCGCAGTTCAAATTGACTTCGTCATAGCCCCATTGCTGCGCGAGTTGGGCGCAGCGCGCAAGCTCGCTTGGCTCGCTTCCTCCCAATTGCAGTGCTACAGGATGTTCAATGGGATCGAAGCGAAGGTGTCGCGGCGCGTTCCCGCGGAGCAACGCGCCGGTAGTCACCATCTCGGTATAGAGGCGGGCGTGGGGCGCCAGTTGACGGAAGTAGAAGCGGCAGTGCCGATCCGACCAATCCATCATGGGCGCTGTACATAGGCGATAGGCGCTTGAGCTCACCGTTTCATTGTATCGATTGTGATGCAGAGCAACAGGCCCAAAAAAAAAGCGGCCGTGGCCGCTTTTTTCGAGTCAATCCGACAGTCAATGCGTGAGGTCAGACCAGCGTCGCTTGCGCTCGTCGCTTGTTTGTAGTGGCGGCATGAACACGCACTCGGCCCATTCGACGACGGCCTGCACTTCCCGCGAGAGGAATCTGTGCTCGAAGGCGGTCACTGCAACCATCAAAGCGTCGATTCGAGCGTCTTCCCTCAGCCAGGCGGGCTCGGACAACGCTTCGGCGAGGCGACGTCGGGCATTGTCATAGTCCCGGGTATTGAGGATGGGCCGCGCTTTCGTCGCTACCGCCCCCTGAAACCTGCTATCCATCTCGTCCTTCATCGTCTGCACCGGGCTCAAACACGGGTACCGCCGATTAACGGGCAAATCTAAGAAGGGTGTCGAGAAATGTTAGCGGTTTGTGTCTACCCGAAATTCTCATCGATACTCCAGGCAAACCCCTGTCGCGTCCAAGCTACGCTTGCTTAGCTGACACAGCGCACTTCCGGCTGCCATTCACTCGTCGTCATCGTGATCGGACCAACGCCGCCGGCGCGGCTTCTTCTTGTTGAGCGCATCCTCATATGCGTACTCGATCCAATCCCCTTCGCCCGACCGCCCTTCAAGGAAACGGTCTTCGTAATGCGCAATTTCGCGCGCGAGTGCGTCGAGACGCTCCCACATTCCCTCTGAGTGCGTCCGCTGGGCCTCACGCTCGACGAACTCCTTTGCCGCACGGTAATCCCGCTCGTTTAGGATCGGGCGCGCCCGCTTTGAGCGAAAATGTCGGCTTCCCATTCGGCTTTCCTCCGAAAAACCGATAGGCCGCGATGCAGCGTTTGTGCCAATGACAGCGCGAGGCCTTGAGTGGCAAGAACGAGCGGAGTGCGCTTGAAGGGATGCAGGCGAGCAAAAGAAAAGCGGGCTTGGCGCCCGCTTTTCTGAATCTACGCAGAGACGCTCATCCGCCCAAGACCTGCTGTCGTTGTTCGCCCAGGCCGTCGATGCCTACGCGCATCACGTCCCCTGATTTGAGAAAAACAGGAGTTGGTTTCTTCCCCATGCCCACACCAGGCGGCGTGCCGGTGGTGATGATGTCGCCGGGCTTGAGGGTGAACAAGAAGCTCACGTACGACACCAGTTTTGCGACGCTAAAGATCATCGTCTTGGTGTTGCCCGTCTGCATGCGCTGACCGTTCACGTCGAGCCACATCGCCAGGTTCTGCGGATCGCGGATCTCATCGCTGGTGACCAGCCACGGCCCGATCGGTCCGAATGTATCGAAGCCTTTCCCCTTGTCCCAAGTGGGCCCGCGCTCGATCTGCCACTCGCGCTCGGATACGTCGTTGCAGATCATATAACCGGCGACGTAATCCAAAGCGTCGGCGTCCGACACGCTCTTCGCCGTCTTGCCCATTACGAAGGCCAGTTCAACTTCCCAATCGCCCTTGACCGATCCCTTGGGCAGGACTACGTTGTCGTTGGGGCCGGCTATGCACGACGTTGCCTTCATGAAGACGACTGGTTCTTTCGGAATCGGCAAGTTCGACTCCTTGGCATGGTCGACGTAGTTCAGACCGATCGCGATGAACTTCCCGACATTCCCTATCGGCGCTCCAAAACGAGGGTTGCCGGCCACCTTCGGCAGGCTGTTGACGTCGAGCGCCCGCAGCTTATTCAGACTTTCGGGCGTGATCGCGCTGCCGTCGATGTCGCTGACGACACCCGACAGATCACGGATCGCGTTGTTCGCGTCCAAAATACCAGGCTTCTCTTTGCCCACCTCGCCATATCGTACGAGTCTCATGCCTTCGTCTCCTCTTTGCACAACCAAAAACGACAACTCCAAGCGGCAGCGTAAAGCATTGGCCTGTTAAATCGTCATGCCGCCGTCGATCATTACCGCCTGGCCCGTCATGAACACCGATTCGTCCGAGGCCAGGTAAACGCAAAGCTGCGCTATCTCTTCTGCCGTTCCGAGACGCCCCATCGGCTGCCGTGCGATGAAATCCTTGCGCGCTTGACCAGGGTCGGCGAAGGCATTGATACGATCTCCAAGACTGGGTGTATCGACAGTACCGGGACATACCGCGTTGCAGCGGATTCCTCGACGTACGAAGTCGGCTGCGATGGATTTGGTCAAGCCGATGACCGCGGCTTTTGTCGCACCGTAGACGAAACGATTGGGGATGCCTTTCACGCTCCCAGCAATGGAAGCGATGTTCACGATGGAGCCACCGCCGGCTTCCAGCATGCCGGGAAGAAAAGCTTTAATCACGTAGAACATCGATCGCACGTTAAGGTTGAACGAGAAATCCCAATCCTTCTGCGTGCAATCCAAAATCGTCCCGTTCGCGACATAGCCAGCGCAGTTAATCAACGCATGTGGCCTGGGAACGACTTTGACGATTGCAGCGATAGCGTCCTCCTCGGTCACATCGAGCACGTGGATCTCAACGCCCGGCGTCTTCGAAAGCTCTCCCAGCTTATCGACGTTGATATCGGTGGCGATCACGCGGGCGCCCTCTCGGGCACACGCGATTGCCGTAGCGCGACCGATCCCTTGTGCGGCCGCCGTCACGAAGACGGTCTTGCCGTTGAGTCTACCGCTCACTTTTAAGTCTCCAGCGATCAAGCGTTGCTAGAAGGTTGGTCAGTATGCCACAGCAGCGTTGCGGGTCCCGATCGTTGCGGCGAGTAAACCTAAGCAGATCACTTCGCGTACGATTCGAAGTCGATTTGAACTCGACCTTTAGTGGAGCAGCCCGCACGCTAGTGTCCTTGGGGCGCGCAGCGAGCCCTTGAGTTTTCATGCGATCCACGATGCGCCCTCTTTCCCAATTGCGCAACCTAGGTCCTGTCGCTACCCGCTGGCTCGAGGCGATTGGAGTGACAACCGAGGAGGCGCTACGTCAATTGGGTCCGATCGGCGCGTATCGCGCGCTCAAGCAGCAGGGTTACCCCGTTACGATGAATCTCGTCTATGCGATCCATGCCGCCCTGCGTGGTGCAGACTGGCGCAGCCTGTCTGCTGATGAGAAGCGTACGCTCAAGGCTGCCGTCGATGACGCCATGCAGCCGCGCTGTGACTGGTGCGGAAGCGATGCTCGGTACGTTCGCTATCACGATCAGGAATGGGGCGTACCTTCCCACGACGATCAACATTTGTTCGAGATGCTGATCCTCGAAGGTGCACAGGCAGGCTTGAGCTGGTCCACGATTTTGAACAAGCGCCCGGGATACCGGGCGGCGTTCGCAGGGTTCGACGCCGCGAAGGTGGCGCGCTTCGAACCACAGGATGTGGAGAGGTTGATGCAAGACTCGGGTATCGTACGCAACCGACTGAAGATCGAGGCGGCCATCAAGAATGCGCGAGCTTTTCTCGAAGTCCAGCAGTCATTCGGCAGCTTCGATGCCTACATCTGGGGCTTCGTGAGCGGCCGACCCATCCGTAACGCCTGGAGTTCCCTGTCCGAGGTGCCCGCGAGAACCGAGCAGTCCGATGCAATGAGCGTGGACTTAAAGAAGCGCGGCTTCGCCTTTGTCGGCTCGACGATCTGCTACGCCTTCATGCAAGCCGTTGGAATGGTGAACGATCACATCGTGAGCTGCTTTCGACATCGGGAAATCGATTGATTGCGCTAGCCGCTCGCGCCTTGCGCAGGTAGACCGCCTGGCCGGCGAGGGTATCGCGGCGCATGCCGCCAGTTGGTATCGCGGTTATAATTATTCGATTTCGCCGGGCGACCACTATTCCCAAGGTGCCCCGGAGCAACGAGGAGACTTCTATGCTGCAAGCCGCCGATCTGACCATTCGACTTAATCCGGCCGACGATGTGGTCATCGCGCGCGTTGAGATTCCCGCCGGTACCGAATTGATCAGGGAGAGCGTTCGGGCGGCGGTCACCGTGCCCGCCGGCCACAAGATTGCCGTGCGCGACATCGCGGAAGGAAAGCCGGTGCGCCGGTACAACCAAATCATCGGTTATGCAACGCGCCCGATTCGCGCCGGCGAGCATGTCCATGTCCACAACCTTGGCATGGCTCACTTCGAGCGCGACTACGCCTTCGGCGTGGACTACAGACCGACCGAGTTCGTTGCCAACCCTGCAACCCTCATGGGCATCAGGCGGCCTGACGGGCGCGTCGGTACGCGTAACTATGTCGCGATCGTGAGCAGCGTAAATTGCTCCGCTCACGTTTCACGCAGGATTGCGGAGTATTTCACTGGCGAGCGAATAGCCGATTACCCCAATGTCGATGGCGTCTTCGCGATCACGCACGGCACGGGCTGCGGCATGGCTTCGTATGGAGAACCTGTCGAAGTGCTTCGCCGCGTCCTGGCCGGTTATGCCACCCACGTTAATGTTCATTCAACGCTCATGATCGGTTTAGGCTGCGAGGCGAACCAGATCAACGACCTACTCGCTGCGCAGGGACTGAAGCGCACGGATCAGCTGCAGACCTTCACGATTCAAGAGACGGGCGGCACACGCAAGACCATCGAAAGCGGAATCGCGCGGATCAAAGAACTCCTGCCGGAGGCCAACAAGGTGAAGCGAGAGCGCGTACCCGCGAAGCACATTACCTTGGGCTTGCAGTGTGGCGGCTCGGACGGCTATAGCGGCATTAGTGCGAATCCCGCCCTAGGCGCTGCCGTAGATCTGTTGGTCAGGCACGGCGGCACCGCTATTCTTTCTGAAACGCCCGAAATCTACGGTGCTGAGCATCTGCTGACGCGACGTGCGTGCAGCCGCGAGGTGGGCGAGAAGCTGATCGAGCGCATCCGCTGGTGGGAGGACTACACCGCGAGACTTGGCGGTGACATGAACAACAATCCATCGCCTGGCAACAAAGCAGGTGGGCTGACGACGATCCTGGAGAAGTCCCTCGGTGCTGCGGCGAAGGGCGGTACTACCGGGTTGATGGCGGTTTACAAGTACGCCGAGCGTGTAGACGCAAAGGGTTTCGTCTTTATGGACACGCCGGGATACGACCCAGTCTCTGCGACGGGTCAGGTGGCAGGAGGTGCCAACTTGGTGTGCTTCACCACCGGGCGTGGTTCGGCCTACGGCTGTAAGCCTGCGCCGTCGTTGAAGCTCGCCACCAACACCGCCTTGTGGGAGCGCCAAGAAGAGGATATGGACATCAACTGCGGCGTGATCGTGGATGGCAAGGCCAACATTCAGGAAGTGGGGCAGCAGTTTTTCGAAATGATCCTCAAGACTGCCTCGGGCCAGCCGTCTAAGAGCGAGATCTTCGGTTATGGGGACGACGAGTTCGCGCCGTGGGTGTTGGGTCCGACCATGTGAGCCAGAGACGCTTGGCGCGGAGAGCTCGGTCCCGGGGGCGAACGGCTCGGGTGTCCCTAGCCGATTCCCACTCGCCCCTGCGCTCGTGAGATATGGCTGACGATCCTTCGAAGGAACTCTGGGAGTTCTTCCAAAAGATGTGGAACCCGGCGTCGTTCCCATTGCCGGGCATGTTTGCGCCGACTTTGAGCATCGAGGAAGTCGACAAGAAGATTCTCGAGATGAAGAGCGTCGAGAACTGGCTGAAGATGAACGTCACCTTCCTGCAAATGACGATCAAGACGCTCGAGATGCAAAAGGCCGCACTGCAAGCCATTCAGGACTCCACAAAGCCGTCGTCCGGTTCGTAACTAGGGCTTAGTCGGAAGGCTTGCGCGGAATTCAGCACGCGGTCGGCGTTTTGCGAGCCGTAAACGTTGGCGAGGGACGATGCGCATCAACGAAATCGGTACCCTGCCTGTGACGCAACCGGACGCACGTACGGAAATCGATGCGACGCGTCCGGTCCGCGCAGTGCAACCGATCGCAGAGGGAGCGCGGGAAGAATCGGAGCGCCGGTTGCCGACTCCATTGCCTGTCGAACCGGCAGGACCACCGAACGGACAAGAGCGACGCCAAGGAGAGCGCCGCGTCGAGGATAGGCGCAAGAGGCAAGTGCCTGTGCTGATCGACACCCGGGTGGCCGAGCGCCGCACCGGGCGCCGCCGTGAGGACGATCCTCCACCCCCAGCTGTCGATTTGGAGGCTTGAGGGTTACCTTCGGCGAACGGTGAACCCTTTCTTCTCTAGCAGGGCAGGCAGGCCCGTTGCCCCTGCTAGGTGAGCGGCGCCGACCGCGACAAAATACGACTTCTGCTCGCGCAACAGCATTTCGACGCGCTGTGCCATCGTCACGTTCCGCTGGTCGAAGACGATGCTTCGTAACACGGCTGCGGATTGCGAATCGAGCTGTCCGACCTCATTCACTAGCGCTTGCAGAATCGCGTCGGGATCTCCGGCCAACCATGCACTCACCAGCTCGTCCAAATCCTCCTTCGTCTTACCTGCTTTGATGTTGTCGACGGTCGCACGCAGCATGTCCTCCTGAACTCGAGCGGGCAACGCGTGGAACATCGCCATTTGGTCAGCCATCGACTCCAGCTGAAGGATCGGCTTTCCAAGGATCTTGGCCTCCTTGGCAAAGTACAGATCCAACCCGAGCGCGGGGTCGTAACCCAACCGCTGGACCTCGCCGATCGAAAGCACCATCGCGAGAAGATGCGGCCGCAGCTGTTTGACGTAATCGACCGAAATGCCGCCCATTGGCAGCAACGCGTTCACCTCCCTAAACAATTCAGCCGAGATGTGCTGCGCCAGGCTATCGGGAGGCGAATAGAGTGCCTCCGCCATGGCAGCGACGACTGATGACTGGTCGGTCGGATCGGCCTCGAGCACGAGCGCGTCGGCTTGGTGGAATGCCGCTAGCGCCGCCGGGTCGAGCGGATACATTGATGCAGTACCAACGTGGATCGTTCCGAACAGGTAAACGGTCGATGTTGAGGACCTCACCTCATACAGCAGGGGTCTTGGCGAATTGGCGCTGGTCGAGAGCGACAGCAAGCCAATCAACAGTGCGAATAGGCAGAGCAGCGCAGAGCGGGGCTGGCGAATCGTCAAGGTCAACCTCCAAGCGTTCGTTGCAGTGTAGCAAACGGGCTACAATCCATTGAATTGCGAACCTTCTCGCATGGAATGAGATGGACTATCCGCTGCTCAGCATGATCAACACTCCCGCCGACCTGCGCAGGCTCGATCGCGAGCAGCTCAAGCAGGTGGCCGATGAGCTCCGAGCCTTCATCCTGGAGTCGGTGAGCCGAACCGGCGGGCATCTGTCGTCGAATCTGGGCACCGTAGAACTCACCATCGCGCTCCACTACGTCTTCAACACGCCCGAGGATCGCTTAGTTTGGGATGTGGGGCATCAGAGTTATCCGCACAAGATTCTCACGGGGCGACGCGAGGCCATGAGCCGACTGCGCATGGCCGGTGGCATCTCGGGTTTTCCTCGGCGTGAGGAGTCGCCTTACGACACCTTCGGCACTGCCCATTCGAGCACATCGATTAGTGCAGCACTCGGAATGGCGATCGCCGCTAAGCGGCGTGGTGAGAACCGTCGCGCGATTGCAGTCATCGGCGATGGCGCACTGTCGGCGGGGATGGCGTTCGAGGCGATGAACAACGCCGGTGTTTCAGACACCAACCTGCTCGTCATCCTCAACGACAACGAGATGTCCATCTCTCCCGCGGTGGGCAGCATGAACCGTTATCTCGCGCGCTTGGTCTCCGGTCATGCCTTCGTGGCAGCGCGCAAAGCCGCCGGGCGAGCGCTTTCCAACGTACCCACATTGCGTAACCTCGCGCGCCGCTTCGAGGTTCATATGAAAGGCATGGTGGTGCCCTCCACGCTGTTCGAGCAGTTCGGTTTCAACTACATCGGACCGATTGATGGGCATGACCTCGACTCGCTCATCCCCACGCTGAAGAACATCGGGGAACTCAAGGGACCGCAATTCCTGCACGTGGTCACGCGCAAGGGGCAAGGCTACAAACTCGCCGAGAACGACCCGGTGCTGTATCACGGCGTATCGAGGTTCGAGCCCGCGGCGGGTATCGGAGCAGGGAAGAGCGGAGCGAAGCCGACTTTCACGCAGGTGTTCGGTGATTGGATCTGCGACATGGCCGAGCGTGAGGATCGATTGATCGGGATCACACCAGCGATGCGTGAAGGATCAGGCCTCGTTCGATTCGCAGAACGGTTCCCGCATCGGTACTTCGACGTCGGGATCGCCGAACAACATGCAGTGACCTTCGCCGCCGGCCTCGCATGTGAGGGAATGAAGCCGGTGGTGGCGATTTACTCGACTTTTTTGCAACGCGCGTACGACCAGTACATTCATGATGTGCAGATCCAAAACCTGCCGGTCTTGTTTGCGATTGATCGTGCCGGTCTAGTTGGGGCGGATGGGGCTACCCATCACGGCGCCTTCGATCTGTCCTACCTGCGCTGCATTCCCAATATCACGATCATGACGCCAGCGGACGAGAACGAGTGCCGGCAAATGCTCTATACCGGCTTTACACTCGATACGCCGGCGTCAGTTCGATATCCGCGCGGATCTGGGGCGGGCGTGGCGGTCGAGACCGAGATGCACGCGCTGCCGATCGGAAAAGCAGAAGTGCGGCGCGAGGGACGTGACGTCGCTATTCTCGCGTTCGGTCCCCTGTTGCACGCTGCATTGGAAGCCGGCGATTGTCTCGATGCGACGGTCGTCAACATGCGCTTCGTCAAACCGCTCGACGAGGCGCTGCTTGCGCAGCTGGCGCGCACTCACCGCTTGCTGGTCACCGTCGAGGACAATGTGGTCATGGGTGGCGCGGGAAGTGCGGTCGCCGAAAGCTTCGCGGCTCAGGGCGAAGTCGTGCAGATGCTTCAGCTGGGTCTGCCCGATCGATTCATCGACCACGGTGATCAACATCAACTGCTCGCGCAGGCGGGACTGTCCGCGGAGGGCATCGTCGCTAGCATCCGTGCGCGACTGGTGCAGGTTCAATCGCCACCTCTGGTTCGCCGAATTGGTTCGGCTTAGCGCGTCGATCCGCGTTCCTCGTCTAGCGCGCAGGCGCGGACCCCTTGGCTGAGCGGACCTCCAGCCGAATCGTCACATACGTCCGCTTATAATTGATCCCATTCGCTGCAACGCTCCTGCGCTTTCCACAGCCGGAGATCGGCGCAACACGATAAGGCCAAAGCTGCGATGGACGATTCCCTCCGCAAAGCCGCTCTCGACTATCACCGCTTACCCAAAGCCGGCAAGATCTCGGTTACGCCCACCAAAGGGTTGACCAACCAACGCGATCTCGCACTCGCGTACTCGCCCGGTGTGGCGGCCGCTTGCGAGGCGATCGTCGCGGAACCTGCCGCCGCACGCGATTACACCGCGCGCGGCAACCTGATCGGCGTAGTCACGAATGGAACCGCTGTGCTCGGCTTAGGGCCCATCGGTCCGCTTGCAGCCAAGCCCGTGATGGAAGGCAAGGGCGTGCTGTTTAAGAAGTTCGCCGGCATCGACGTGTTCGATATCGAGATCGACGAGCGCAATCCAGATCGTTTAGTGGACATCATCGCTAGCCTCGAGCCGACCTTCGGCGGCATCAATCTGGAGGACATCAAGGCACCCGAGTGCTTCGTGATCGAGCGGCGCCTTCGTAGCCGTATGAAAATCCCCGTGTTTCACGACGACCAACACGGCACGGCGATCATCGTTGGCGCGGCCGTGCTCAACGGTCTCAAGGTCGTGGGGAAAGACATCCGGAACGTTAAGCTGGTCTGCTCAGGAGCGGGCGCCGCGGCCTTGTCTTGCCTTGGCTTGCTCGTCGGCCTCGGCATGCCGATGCAAAACATCACGGTCTGCGACATCAAAGGTGTGGTCTACAAGGGCCGCATCGACGAGATGGATGAGTTTAAAGCGTGTTACGCGAAGGAAACCTCGGCGCGGGTGCTCGCCGATGTGATCGAAGGAGCAGACATCTTTCTGGGATTGTCCGCTGCCGGCGTGCTGAAGCCGGAGATGGTCGAGCGAATGGCGGATCGTCCTTTGATTCTCGCGCTGGCCAACCCGATTCCCGAGATCATGCCCGAAGAGGCGAAAGCGGTACGTCCCGATTGCATCATTGCAACCGGACGCTCCGACTATCCGAATCAAGTCAATAACGTCTTGTGCTTCCCGTTCATCTTTCGCGGCGCGCTCGATGCCGGCGCGACGACCATCACCGAAGCGATGAAGCTCGCCGCCACCCATGCGATCGCCGAGCTTGCACAAGCCGAACAATCGGACATCGTCACCATCGCGTACGGAGAAGCAACGCAGTCCTTCGGACCAGAGTACCTGATCCCGCGACCGTTCGATCCGCGACTGATCGTCAAGATCGCGCCGGCAGTGGCAGAAGCGGCGATGGAGAGCGGGGTGGCGACTCGCCCCATCGCAGATCTGGACGCGTACCGCCAACAGCTCACGCAGTTCGTTTATCACTCCGGCCTCATCATGAAGCCAGTGTTTGCCGCTGCGAAGAGCAACCCGAAGCGCGTAGTGTATTGCGAGGGCGAGGACCAGCGGGTGCTGCACGCCGTGCAAGTTGTGGTCGACGAAGGCTTGGCACATCCGATCGTGATCGGCCGTCCCGAAGTGGTCGAGTCGCGTTTGAAGAGATCGGGGCTGCGCATGCGGCCCGGCATCGATTTCGAGTTGGTCAACCCCAACAGCGACCCGCGCTTTCCCGATTACTGGCAGCTTTATTACAACATCATGCAGCGCAAAGGGGTAACTGTCGAAGTGGCCAAGCGCGAAGTCATCCGCCGCACCACCCTGATCGGCGCGTTGATGGTGCGGCAGAACGAAGCCGACGCGATGGTCTGCGGGACCTATGGCGGACACAGCACGCATTTGTCCTATATCGCGAACGTGATCGGACTTAAGCCCGGGGTCAAGCAGTACGCGGCGATGAACTTGCTGCTCATGCAGGAACGCACGATCTTCATCTGCGACACCTACGTCAACCCTGATCCCAGTGCGGAGCAGATCGCCGAGATTACGTTACTCGCCGCGGAAGAGGTTCAGCGTTTTGGTCTCACCCCGAAGATCGCGTTGTTGTCGCACTCGAGCTTCGGTAGCTCGCGCACCCCTTCCGCGGTGAAAATGAGTCGTGCTCGGGAACTGCTCGAGCAGATTGCGCCTCAGTTGGAAGTCGAAGGTGAAATGCATGGCGACGCCGCGTTGTCCGAAGAGATTCGGTTGCAGGTATTTCCCAACTCACGACTCAAGGGTGAGGCGAACTTGCTCATCATGCCGACCCTCGATGCCGCCAACATCTCCTTTAATTTGCTCAAGGTCATTGCCGGGGAAGGCATCACCGTAGGGCCGATCCTCCTCGGTGCAGCGCGCGCGTGTCACATCGTCACGCCCACCGCGAGCGTGCGCAGGTTGGTCAACATCACTGCCTTGGCTGTCGTGGACGCGGCAGCGGCGCGTTGATTACTTGGAATCGACGCTTTCGCGAGGATCGGTAATCCAAGGGGTGATGGTGAAGCGATCGACGCCGTCTTGAGAGCTTTCGAACACGATCGCCACCCACTTGACATCTTTTTCCGACATTACGTCGCCGACGACGTTGGCCACTTCATCGCGCGGCACATGTGCGACGGGCGCTGGGGATGCTTGTGACATGTTTTTTCTCCGTTACTCGCCGATCAGTTCCTCGACGATCCTGCGGCGCAGCGCGGTTTCGTTCGGATCGTTGATGACTTCGTAAGCACGCTTGTCGATGCGTTGCTGCTTCAGCCAGTCCGTTAGGCGTTGCGCGTTCTCGGGACTTCGACCTCGCCATTCGCGGATGCGGGCACACGGTTCATCACATCCGCCGAAAGGAATCGCCTCGCCCGAGCTTTGCGGGCGTCCCTCCAACTGCGCGAAGGTCGCAACTGGCACATCCAACGATCCGTCCCTGCGAATCGGGTAATCGAATGCGAGATAACCGATTACTAGTGGACGCGCGAAAGTCTCGACCAGCGTGATCGATCGTGCGGTTGCCAGTGCAAGCTTGACCGTTCCTCCCACCGCGGGAGCGCCTCCTGGTGGAGCACCGGGCGGAGTCCCGTGAGACTCGTTTTGCGAACCCGTCGCTTTCGAAATGATCTGGTTTACGCTGTTCAACGTCGCTTCGGCAGTCTGCAGGTTCGCCACATTGAGCAGTTCCACCGGTGTCGGCAGCCCGCCGGATGCTGTGGCGCCGGTACCTCGATTCGCGAACAGTGACACGTTCACGGTCTTCACCAGGTAGACGCGATTGACGACTCGCAGATACGAGCGGCGTTCGCCTCCCTTGCCGCCGCTCGGTTGTGGAGCGAACTGCCGAAGATAGGTGCGGTTCTTCGCGGCCCACTCCTGAATGCCGTCGTACATGTCCTTGCCCGACAGCGCGTACGTGTATGCATCCTTGAGCGTAATGCTTCCCGTTGCCGAGGCGGTATCGAGCAGGTTCAAGCCGATCGGGACGCTCTGGACGGGGATTGCCACACTGAGTCCGGTGCTGCGATCCACCGAGAAGCTGTAACTCGGAAACGCCGCGATGGGTGCCCTGGCGAAGTCGCTTCCAGTCGCCTCGTCGCCCATACCCTTCCGCGGAAACTGCCAAAGCCTGGGCGGGAAGCTCAGGTCGCTCGCGTCGCTGACGCCGGGCCAGCCGCGATAAAAGGCGTCGTACCCTTTCGCCGGCAACCGCGTCACGAGGTTCTCCAGCGGAAGAAAACCTTTGTCTAGATAGACCTTGACCTGCTGTTCGAGCGGCGTCTGGACTAGGAATATATCGCCCGGCTGCAAGTCCTCGGTCATGGGATATACAGGAATGATCTGGCTTGCGCGAACCCCCAACGACCAGTCTTTCGCCACGCGCTCGAGCTGTTGGCTGTTCAATCTCGGGGTCGCGCAGCCGACAAGACATAGAGTGATCGAGATGCTCAATAACTCTGTTTTGATTTTCACTTGGACGCCTCCTGAAGCGGCGCGCGAACGACGGCGCATCGCCCGTGCTTGATCGGCAGAACTCGTTGCACGGGTGCACGTTAGCACGACGAAATCATGCACGCATCGCTTCGTGGCACCTCGCTTGCTTGAAACGAGTATCCGGCTTCTAATAGAGTCGATGTATACCGAAACGCTGAGTCTTGTCGCTCACCTCAACGAGCGGCGACCCGCACCGACGCTACCCGGCCGACTGGATCAACTCTTCCGCCAGCTCGGTGCATCACACCGTCCTGCGCCCGACCTCGAGGACGAGATCTGGTATCTGTGGATGCAGCATCCACACCGCCGCGCATCCGAGGCTTTGGATCGTGCGGCCGACGATATCGCCGGGCAACGTTTCGATCTTGCAGAGACCCGCCTCCATCGACTAGTGCGCGCTTGCCCGCATTATCCAGAGGCTTGGCATAAGCGGGCCACGCTCTACTACCTTCTGGAGCGGGATGACGAGAGCGTGCGCGCCATCCACTGCACGCTACAGTTGGAGCCGCGCCATTTCGGCGCGCTCTGTGCGCTGGGCGAGATCTGTATGGGGCGCTCGGATCACGAAGCCGCGCTCATGGTGTTCAAGGCAGCGCTGCGGTTGAATCCGCATCTCGATGCGGCGCGTGACGCCGTAGAACGTCTGCTCACCAGCAAGCCGTCTGGCCGACACTGACTGTGACCTAAACGAGGCTCTTGGAAAACGTAGCGAGCGAGGCTCATAGGAGCCCGCACGGCGCGCAGGAACCGGAATGTACATGGAAGTACATGAGGATTTCGAGCACCGGAAGGGGGTCGGTATCACACCCGCGCAGTAGTTTTTCAACAGCCTCAACCCGCCGCTCAAGCTCGAGCGGCTTCCAGCCCATGGTTTACCTGGAACCGCTCGCTCCGCTCCGGACTCAAATCCGCATCTTCCCGTTCGTGCCGCCGCAAACGCAGGGCAGAGCGGGATGTGCTGGGGGTGTCGAGTATGGCGATTTCGCGTGTAGCAGTGGTGAGCGGCGCAAACCGAGGGATCGGCTTCGAGATCGCCCGACAGCTCGGGCGCCTTGGGTTGCACGTTGTTCTCGGTGCCCGCCACGCGAGCAGCGGCAAGCAGGCCGAAGACAGCTTGCGCGCGGAGGGCTTGTCCGCTGAGTGGGCTTTGCTCGACGTCACCGACACCGATGGCGTCGCCAGGCTTGCCCGAGATATCCAGGCTCAGCATCGGCGCTGTGACGTGCTGGTCAACAATGCGGGCGTGCTCCTCGATCCGCGCGGCAGCTCGATCCTGACCGCCGACCTCGATACATTTGCCCGAACTTTGGAAACGAACTTCTATGGTCCACTGCGCCTATGTCAGGCGCTGGTTCCGCTCATGCGCGCAAAT
>Ga0070741_10007068_pt1 | contig 23584 bp, 16 predicted proteins | sample Coa_R1_4_FD_66440 | JGI IMG/M metagenome (GOLD analysis project Ga0070741, IMG submission 66440) | Surface soil microbial communities from Centralia Pennsylvania, which are recovering from an underground coalmine fire - Coalmine... | ecosystem: Environmental > Terrestrial > Soil > Unclassified ...
GACGTGTTCCACCCCATCGTCGCCGGCTGGTTCCGCGAGCGGTTTCCCGCGCCGACCGAGGCGCAGGCGCGCGGCTGGGCGGAGATCGCGTCGGGGCGCGACACGCTCATCATGGCGCCGACCGGCTCCGGCAAGACGTTGGCCGCGTTCCTCGCCGGTCTCGACGCGCTCGTGCGCCGCGCTATCGACGGTAGTCTCGACGAGCGCGTGCGCATCCTCTACGTCTCGCCGCTCAAGGCGCTGGGCGCCGACGTCGAGCGCAACCTGCAGGCGCCGCTGCGCGGCATCGAGGAGTCGGCGATCAAGCACGGCCGCCTCTTGCCGCCGATCCGCACCGCGCTGCGCACCGGCGACACCTCGCAGTCCGAGCGCGCCAAGATCCTGCGCCGCCCGCCGCACGTGCTCATCACCACGCCCGAGTCGCTCTACCTCCTGCTCACGTCGGTCGGCGGGCGCGCCATCCTCGACGGCATCGAGACCGTGATCGTCGACGAGATCCACGCGCTGGTCGGCAACAAGCGCGGCGCGCACCTGGCGCTCAGCCTGGAGCGGCTCGACGCGCTCGTGATGCAGTCGCATCAAAAAATGATGCAAGCGCATCAAGACGTGATGCAGGCGCATCAAAAGCGGCCGGTGCGCATCGGGCTGTCGGCCACCGTCGAGCCGCCGTCGGAGGTGGCGCGCTTTCTCACCGGCGTGGACGCCGACGCGCAGCCGCGCCCCTGCCGGCTGGTCGACGCCGGGCGCACGCAGAAGCTGGATCTCGCCGTCGAGGTGCCCAAGGAGACGCTGGCCGCGGTGGCGTCGCGCACCGCGTGGGGCGACGTCTACGAGCGGCTGCAGGCGCTCATCAACGAGCACAAGACCTCGCTGGTGTTCGTGCCGAGCCGGCGCATGTGCGAGCGCGTGGCGCACGATCTCGAGGAGCGCATGGGGCCGGGCGTGGTCGCGGCGCACCACGGCGCGCTGGCGCGGCGCACGCGTCACGCGGTGGAGAAGAAGCTGCAGACCGGCGAGCTGCGTGCAGTGGTGGCGACCGCCTCGCTCGAGCTCGGCATCGACGTCGGCGACGTCGAGCTCGTGGTGCAGCTCGGCTCGCCGCGCTCGCTCTCGGTGCTGCGGCAGCGCATCGGCCGCGCCGGCCACGCGGTCAGCGGCACGCCCAAGGGCCGGATCTTCGCCATGACCCGCGACGAGCTGATCGAGTGCGCCGCGGCGGTGCGCGCGCTTCGGCGCGGGCGCATCGATCGGCCGGTGGTGCGCACGCGGCCGCTCGACATCCTGTCGCAGCAGCTGGTCGCCGCCGCCGGCGCCTCGACAGACGGATTCGCCGTCGACGAGCTCTACGCGCTGGTGCGCCGCGCCGCGCCCTACGCCGAGCTCGACCGCGCCGAGTTCGATCAGGTGGTCGACATGCTCGCCGACGGCGTCACCACCCGCCGCGGCCGCGCCGGCGCGCACCTGCACTTCGATCGCGTGAACCAGCGCATCCGTCCGCGCCGCGGCGCGCGCCTCGCCGCGCTCACCTCCGGCGGCGCGATCCCCGACAAGGCCGACTACACCGTCGTCGAGGACGCCACCGAAGCGGTGGTCGGCACGCTCGACGAAGACTTCGCCATCGAGAGCATGGCCGGCGACATCTTCCTGCTCGGCTCGACGTCGTGGCGCATCCGCCGCGTCGAGAACGGCCGCGTGCGCGTGGAGAACGCCCACGGCCTGCCGCCGTCGATCCCGTTCTGGAACGGCGAAGGCCTGGCGCGCTCCGAGGAGCTATCGAACGAAGTGGGGCGCCTGCGCCGCGAGCTGGCCGATCGCGATCGCGACTCGGCGATCCGGCTGCTCGTCGAGGATTGCGCGCTCGAGCGCGCGGGCGCCGAGCAGGCGGCCGACTACGTGCACGAGGCCGCGCGCGCGCTCGGCGCGGTGCCGACGCAGGAGCTGGTGGTGGCCGAGCGCTTCTTCGACGACTCGGGCGGCATGCAGCTGATCGTGCACGCCCCGTTCGGCGCGCGCGTCAACCGCGCGTGGGGCCTGGCGCTGCGCAAGAAGTTCTGCCGCACCTTCGATTTCGAATTGCAGGCGGCGGCCACCGACGACGCGGTGCTGCTCTCGCTCGGGCCGCAGCACTCGTTCCCGCTCGACGCCATCTTCGGCTTCCTGCAGCCGGCCACCGTCGAGGAGACGCTGATCCAGGCGGTGCTGCCCGCGCCGATGTGGGAGACGCGCTGGCGCTGGAACGCCACGCGCGCGCTCGCGGTGTTGCGCCACTCGGGCGGCAAGCGCACGCCGCCGCAGCTCGTGCGCATGCGCGCCGCCGATCTCGCCGCCGCGGTGTTCCCCGCGCAAGCCGGCTGTCAGGACAACCACGGCGGCGGCGACCTCGAGCTGCCCGATCATCCGCTGGTCAACGAGACCGCGCGCGACTGCCTGCGCGAGGCGATGGACGTCGACGGCCTCAAGCGCGTCTTGCAGCGGCTGCGCGCCGGGACGATCGCCACGCTGGCGCGCGACACGGTGGCGCCGTCGCCGTGGTCGCACGGGATCCTGGCCGCCAATCCGTACGCGTATCTCGACGACGCGCCGCTCGAGGAGCGCCGCACGCGCGCGGTCTCGACGTCGCGGCCGGGCGAGCTCGACTCGCGCGAGGCGGGGCTGGTGGCGCTCGACGCCGCGGCGATCGCGCAGGTGGTGGACGAGGTGCGGCCCGATCCGCGCGACGCCGACGAGCTGCACGACTACCTGTGCACGGCGGCGATCGTGCCCGCGCGCGCGGCGTGGCGGCCGCTGTTCGAGGAGCTGCGCGCGGCCGGGCGGGCGGCGCTCTGCGAACGCGGCGGATCGGCAAACGCGTGGGTTCCAGCCGAGCGGATCGCCCTGGTGCGCGCGGTGTGGCCGGCCGCGACGCTCACGCCGCCGCTCGCCGCCCCCATCATTAATGATGCGCGCGAATGGGACGGCGAGGAGGCGGCGGCGCAGATCGTCGGCGCGCACTTGCAGACGACCGGCCCGGAGACCGCCGCCGCCGTCGCCGCCGCGCTCGACCTCGACGCCGATCGGGTGAACGCCGCGCTCGCCCGCCTCGAAGCCGACGGCCAGATCCTGCGCGGCCGCTTCACGCCCGGCGGCAGCGACGAGGAATGGTGCGAGCGCAGGATCCTGCAGCGCATCCATCGCCGCACGCTCGGCAAGCTGCGCGAGGACATCCGCCCGGTGACGCCGGCGGAGCTGATCCGCTTTCTGTTGCGCTGGCAGCACGTCGCGCCGGGCACGCGGCTGCACGGCGTCGAGGGCGTGGCCAAGGTCATCGAGCAGCTCGAAGGGTTGCAGCTCCAGCCGGCGGCGTGGGAGCGCGACGTGCTCCCGGCGCGCGTCGAGAGCTACCAGCCGGCGTGGCTCGACGAGCTGTGCCTCTCGGGCGAGGTGGCGTGGGCGCGGCTGGAGTTGGCGCCGCCCGTCGAGGGCGAGCCGGCCGCGGCGAACGGCAAGCGGCCGCGCAACGCATCGGGATCGATCGGCCTGTTCCAGCGCGCGCACGCCGCGTGGCTGGTCGATCGCGGGCCGCCCGGCTCGACGCCGGCCAGCCCCGCGACGTGGGCGCACCTGTCGCCGCCGGCGCGCGCGGTCGCGGCCGAGCTGGAAAAGCGCGGCGCCGCGTTCGCCGCCGATCTGTGCGCGTCGCTCGGCCGCGCGCCGTCGGAGATCGACGACGCGCTCTGGGAGCTGGTGCGCACCGGCGCGGTGTCGTCGGACGGCTTCTCCGGATTGCGCGCGCTCGCCGCCTCGCGCGAGACGCGCAGCGCCGGCCCGCGCCGGCTGGTGCAGGGCCGCTGGTCGCTGATCCACCGCGACGCGCCGCCGCCGTCCGCCGACGCCGGTCCGTTCGGCGACGGCAGTCCCGTCGAGCACGCGCGCCTGTATTTGCGCCGCTACGGCGTGGTGCTGCGCGCGCTGCTCGAGCGCGAGACGTGCGCACCGCCGTGGCGCGACCTGGTCGCGGTCTATCGCCGGCTGGAGGCGCGCGGCGAGATCCGCGGCGGGCGGTTCGTCTCGGGGCTGAGCGGCGAGCAGTTCGCGCTGCCGGAGGCCGTCGAGGCGCTGCGCGCGCTGCGGCGAATTGCCGCAAGTCCCGAGGACGCGGTGGTGGCGGCGACCGATCCGCTCAACCTGGTCGGCATCCTCACGCCGGGCGCGCGCGTGCCCGCGGTCGCCGGCCACTCGGTGCGCTACCAGGACGGAGTTCCCGCCGCCGCGATGCGCTCGCTGGCGTAAGATGGCCGCCTCGTGGAGGCCGCCATGCGCGATCGTGCCCGCTTCGCCGCCGTCTTCGCCGCCGCCGTCTTCGCGGTCTCGTCGCTCGCCGCGCGCCTCGCCGCCGCCGACTCGCCGCGGCCGCTGGCGCTCCCCGACGGGCGCGGCGGCATCGGCTTCGACGATCTGCGCTGGGACCGGGCGCTCGATCGCCTGCTGATCCCGGCCGGGCGAACCGGCTACGTCGACCTGATCGATCCGGCCACGGGCGCCGTCACGCCGATCGCCGGCTTCTCGAAGATCGCGAAGTACGACGAGGGCCACGGCCAGAGCGTCACCTCCGTCGACGCGGGCGAGGGCTGGCTGTTCGCCACCGATCGCACCGCGCTCGAGGTCGCGGTGATCGATCCGAAGGCGGCGAAGATCGTCGCGCGCGCCAGGCTGGCGAGCGCGCCCGACTACGTGCGCTTCGTCGGCGCCACGCGCGAGCTGTGGGTCACCGAGCCGAGCAAGAAGCGCATCGAGATCTTTTCGCTGTCGAAGGGCGCGCCGCCTCAGCCGGCGCACGCGGCGTTCGTCGACGTGCCGGGCGGCCCGGAGTCGCTGGCGATCGACGAGCGGCGCGGCCGCGCGTACACGCACAAGTGGAAGGACTCGACGGTGGCGATCGATCTGAAGACGCGCGCCATCGCCGCGACGTGGGCGGCCGGCTGCGGCGATCCGCGCGGCATCTGGCTCGACGAGCCGCGCGGCTTCCTGCTGGTCGGCTGCGAAGACGGCACCGCCACCGCGCTCGACGTCGCGTCGGGCGGGCGCGTGCTCTCGACGGTGAAGAGCGGCCGCGGCGTCGACATCATCGCCTACGACTCCAAGCGCGCGCACCTCTACCTGCCGGGCGACGAGAGCGCCACCATGGCGATCATCGGCGTGTCGCCGGCGGGCGCGCTGACGATCCTCGGCACGTCGCCGACGGTGAAGGACGCGCACTGCGTGACCACCGACGAGCGCGGCCACGCCTACGTGTGCGATCCGCGCGGCGGCCGGCTGCTGGTGGTCGACGATCCCTATCCTGCGTCGTCGCCGTCGTCGTCGGCGCCGTCGCTGAATCCGGACAACATCGAGAAGCTCACCGGCCTCAAGGGTAAGCTCGACGAGCAGGAGGGCGTCTTCAAGGTGCAGTACCCGCGCGCCGATCTCGCCGCGCTCGTCGCCGGCGCGAAGATGACGCCGCCGATGGGCCTCACCGCGTGGGCCGCGTTCACCCGCGCCGGCGAGCACGTCGCGGTGATGGGCGACCTGGTGCTGCTCGAGGATCAAGTGAACCCGGTGATGTCGGCCGCGCTCGCCGCCGGCCTCGACGTGACCGCGCTGCACAACCACTTCTTCTGGGACTCGCCGAAGATCATGTTCATGCACATCGGCGGCATGGGCGACGAGAGCGCGCTCGCCGCCGCGGTCGGCCGCGTGTTCGCGAAGATCAAGGAGACGGCCGGCGGCAAGGGCGAGACGCTGCGCGCCGACGTGGATGCGGCAAAAAGCCGCATCAGCGCGGCGCCGCTCGACGCCGCGCTCAGCGTCAAGGGCGAGCTGACGAACGGCATCTACAAGGCGACGATCGGCCGCGAGACCCAGATGGCCGGCCACACCATGGGCAAGGCGATGGGCGTCAACACCTGGGCCGCGTTCGCCGGCACCGACGAGCACGCGATCGTCGACGGCGATTTCGCCATGCTCGAGCCCGAGCTGCGCGGCGTGCTGGTGGCGCTGCGCGCGGGCGGCCTCGACGTGGTGGCGATCCACAACCACATGACCGGCGAATCGCCGCGCGTGATGTTCCTCCACTACTGGGGCGTGGGCCCGGCGGCGAAGCTGGCCGCGGCGGTGCGCGCGGCGCTCGACACGCAAAAGCGCTGATGCCGCCGCTCGGCTGCTTCCTCGCGTATTTTCTGCGGCTGGGCGCGTTCGGCTTCGGCGGGCCGATCGCGCTCGCCGGCTACATGCAGCGCGATCTCGTCGAGCGGCGCGGCTGGATCACGCGCGAAGACTATCTCGAGGGCCTGGCGCTGGCGCAGCTCGCGCCCGGTCCGCTGGCCGCGCAGCTGGCGATCTACCTCGGCTGGGTGCGCGCGCGCGTCGCCGGCGCGACGCTGGTCGCCGCGGCGTTCATCCTGCCGTCGTTCCTGATGGTGCTCGCGCTCGCCGCGCTCTACGTCCACTTCGGCGGCCTGCCGTGGATGCGCGATCTCTTCTACGGCATCGGCGCGGCGGTGATCGCCATCATCGCGCGCAGCACGTACAAGCTGATGCGCCTCACGCTCGCGCGCGATCCGCTCTTGTGGATCATCTTCCTCGTCAACGCCGGCGTCACCGGCGCAACCGAGCGCGAGATCATCTGGGTGGTGCTCGGCGGCGGCGTGCTCGCGCTGCTGGTGAAAGCGCCGCCGCGCTTCGGCGCCTCGCCGGCGATGATCGTGCCGTGGGCGTGGGCGCTCACCGGCCTGGGCGAAGCGGCCGGCGCGTCGGTGGTGTGGCGAGTGTTCCTCTACTTCGCCGAGGCGGGCGCGTTCGTCTTCGGCAGCGGCCTGGCGATCGTGCCGTTTTTGCGCGGCGGCGTGGTCGATCACTTTCACTGGCTCACCGAGCAGCAGTTCCTCGACGCGGTGGCGGTCGCCATGATCACGCCCGGCCCGGTGGTCATCACCGTCGCGTTCATCGGCTACCTGGTCGCCGGTCCGGTGGGCGCGGCGGCGGCGGCGCTGGGCGTGTTCCTGCCGTGCTGGTTGATGGTGGTGGTGCCGGCGCCGTACTACCGCCGCTTCGCCGGCAATCGATCGATCAAGGCGTTCGTCGCCGGCGTGACGTCGTCCGCCACCGGCGCGATCGCCGGCGCCGCGTTCGTGCTCGGCCGCCGCGCGCTCGTCGACGCGCCGACGATCATCCTGTTCGCCGCGACGCTGCTGGTGCTCTTGCGCGTGAAGAGAGCGCCCGAGCCCGCGGTGATCCTGGCTGCCGGCGCGATCGGCCTCGCGCTCAAGCGACTGGCGGGCGCCTCCTAGCCGGAGACGTGCCATACTTGGAGCGCGAGGTTTCGAATGGCTCGGCGACGGAATCGCTCCTCGAGGTTCTCGTTCTGGCGCTTCAACATGCCGGTCACCATCGCGGTGCTGATCGGCATCACGCTGGTCGCGTCGATCGTCAACGCGCTCGGCAATCACCTCGGCTTCTCGATCGCGCAGTGGTGCATGTTCATCCCCGAGCGCGTGTGGCACGGCGAGGTGTGGCGGCTGGTGAGCTGGATCTTCTTCGAGGTCGATCCGATCTCGCTGGTGTTCGGCGTGCTGGCGATCTACTGGTTCGGCGCCGAGTTGTGCGATTACTGGGGCACGCGCAAGTTCGTGCTGGCGTACGTCGGCTTCGCCGGCGCGGCGGCGGCGGTCACCTGCTTGATCGCGAAGTTCGTGTGGAGCACGCCGATGATGCTGCCGCACGTCGGCAACTGGCCGGTGATCGACGCGCTGATCATCTGCTTCGCGCTCGCGTTCCCCGCGCGCGAGATCAACATGTACTTCTTCTTCCCCATCGGCGGGCGCGCGCTGATCGCGATGATCGTCGGCGGCACGGTGCTGTTCGCCGTCTACTACGGGCTGGCGCTGTTCGTGCCGCACTTCGCGGCCGAGGGGTTGGTGCTGCTCTCGGGGCTGTCGTTCCGCCGCTGGTGGCTGCGCATCCGCCAGGCGCGGCTCAAGCGGCAGATGCGCCGCTACGTCGACAACGTGCGCCGCATCGACGGCAAGGACGACGACGACGACGACGAGCCCGGCGCCCCCCCGCCGCGCAAGTGGGTCAACTAATCCGAATTTTTCTGCTGCGTCGGCTCGCGTCTTGGGTATCTTGATCTCCAACTCGGAGGTCGATACGCAAGATGCCCGCACCCGCAGGAATTCCTCGTCGCTGGACCGTCGCCGACTCGGCGGAGACCTACGCCGTCCGTAGCTGGGGCGGCGGCTACTTCACGATCAACGACGCGGGCAACGTGGCGGTCACGCCGAACGGAGTCACCTCCTCGCCGATCGACATGAAGGAGCTGGTCGACGAAGTGCGCAAGCGCGGCATCAACCTGCCGCTCCTGATCCGCTTCTCGGACATCCTGCACCACCGCATCGTCGAGCTGAACGAGGCCTTCCGCCGCGCCATCTCCGAGTACGGCTACAAGGGCATCTACAAGGGCGTCTACCCGATCAAGGTCAATCAAGATCGCTACGTCGTCGAGCGCATCACCCGCAGCGGCAAGCAGTACCACTACGGCCTCGAGGCCGGCTCCAAGCCCGAGCTGCTCGCCGTGATGGCGATGCTCGAGGACGAAGACGCGCTCATCATCTGCAACGGCTACAAGGACGAGGAGTACATCGAGACCGCGCTGCTCGCGTCGAAGATGGGCCGCAAGGTGATCCTCGTCGTCGAGAAGGCCACCGAGCTGCCGCTCATCGCCATGCTGTCGAAGCGCACCGGCGTGCAGCCGCGCATCGGCATGCGCGCCAAGCTGGCGACGCGCGGCTCGGGCCGCTGGGAGGCGTCGGGCGGCGATCGCTCCAAGTTCGGCCTCACGTCGAAGGAGATGATCGAGGCGGTCGAGTACCTCAAGGCCAACAACCTGCTCTCGTCGTTCGAGCTCTTGCACTTCCACCTCGGCTCGCAGATCAGCGCCATCCGCTCGGTGAAGAACGCCATGCGCGAAGCCGGCCGCTTCTTCGTCGAGCTGTACAAGATGGGCGCGCCGCTCCAGTACCTCGACGTCGGCGGCGGGCTCGGCATCGACTACGACGGCTCGCAGACCAACTTCGAGTCGTCGATGAACTACTCGATGCAGGAGTACGCCAACGACATCGTGTTCGCGATGCAGGAGCTGTGCGACGCCGACGGCATTCCGCACCCGATGCTGGTGTCGGAGTCGGGCCGCGCGGTGGTGGCGCACCACGCGTGCCTGATCATCGACATCCTCGGCGTGAGCGAGTTCGACGTCGGGCGCGTGCCGGAAAAAATCCCCGAGGAGGTGCCGCCGGTGGTGCGCAACCTCGTCGACGCGTTCCGCGAGGTGAGCCGCAAGAACTATCTCGAGGTCTATCACGACGCGCTCGAATACAAGGACGAGTGCCTGACGCTGTTCGCGCTCGGCCACCTGTCGCTCGCCGAGCGCGTGATCGCCGAGGAGGCGTTCTGGGGCATCTGCCAGAAGATCCTGCGCATCATCCGCGAGCTCAAAGAAGTGCCGGAAGAATTGGAGGGCATGGAGAAGGCGCTCGCCGACACCTACTTCTGCAACTTCTCCATGTTCCAGTCGCTGCCCGACTCGTGGGCGATCGATCAGCTGTTTCCGATCCTGCCGATCCATCGCCACAACGAGGAGCCGACGCGGCGCGCGGTGCTGGCCGACATCACCTGCGACTCCGACGGCAAGATCGACAACTTCATCGATCGCCGCGACGTCAAGCACGTGCTCGAGCTGCACCCGTTCAAGGACGAGGACTATCACCTCGGCATCTTCCTCGTCGGCGCGTACCAGGAGATCCTCGGCGATCTGCACAACCTGTTCGGCGACACCAACACGGTGATCGTGTCGCTCGGCGAGGGCGGCTCCTATCACATCGATCACGTGATCCCCGGCGACAGCGTCAACTCGGTGCTCAAGTACGTCAGCTACTCGTCGGAGGATCTGATCGCGCGCGTGCGCCGCTCGACGGAAGAGGCGATCCGCAACAAGCGCATGACGCTCGAGGAGTCGCGGCAGCTCCTGCGCATGTTCGAGAACGGCATGATCGGCTACACCTACCTGGAGCGCGATTAATCTCGCGGCGCGGGCTCATCGTCGCGGCGGCGATCACCGTGGCCGCGCTCGGCGCGGGCGCGGGCGTCGGCGTGCTGGTCTCGCGCGGGCGCGCGCATCGCGATCGGCCGGCGCGGCCGGCGAGCGAGGCCGAGCGCGCGCTGGTGGCGCCGCTCGCCGTCGGCGCGCCGCTCGACGATTACCAGGTCCGCGAGATCCACGCCGTCGAGAAGGGCGTGCTGCGCGTGGTGCTGGCGCGCGACGCGGCGAGCGTGAACCTCGACGTGGCGCTCGCCGGCCCGGGCGCCAACCGCGCGCTCGCGTCGGCCGGCCCGTACGCGATCTTCTACTCGCTCAAGAACGCGCCCGACGCCGACGGCCAGCGTCTCGCCAAGGCGCTCGCCGCGGTGATTCAACCCAACGCCGCGCTGCCGCCGCCGCCGGGCCTCACCACCTTCGAGCCGCAGCAACCGCCGCCGCAGCAGCCGCCGTCTCACTGAGAACGCGCGCGCGCTTCTTCTATGCTCTAATCGCCGCATGAGCGGAGTGACCGTCGAGAAATTCACCGGACCGGCGTCGCTGCTGCAAGGGCTGAAGCGGCTGCGCGAACGCGGCATCACGCCGCGCGGTCTCTTGTTCCTGGCGCTGTCGCCCGACGGCGCGATCCACATCGCGGTGCCGGAAGATCCCGAGCAGGTCACCAGCATCAAGATCGGCGAGAAGCTGGCGCTGGTGTGGCCGCTCGAGGGCCGCTACTTCCACTTCGACAACATCCACCGGCTGCCGGGCGACTTCGTCCTGTACAACGGCGATCGTCGGCTCAAGGATCCCGGCGACGCGCCCGAGGTGGCGCAGCTGGTGGCGTCGTTCGTCAAAGGCTCGAGCGCCAAGAACGTGCTGTTCGGCTGCACCGCGCACCAGCCGGGCAGCTGGCTCGTCGAGAACAAGACGGTGGTGGCGCTGCACGAGCACGGCGTGTGCGAGGTGGTGCCGGTGGCGCAGGGGCTGTTCGCGCGGCGAGTGATGGATCATCGGCTGTTCTTCCTGCCGTTCGCGCGGCTGGCGTCCACCGGGCGCGTCGACGGGTGGGGGCCGGTGTTCGATTCGCCGCTCGGCAACGTGCTCCTGCTCGAGCGGCGCGTGCTCGCCGATCGGCTGGTGCTCTCGTGCGAGCACGGCCTGGTCGAGGTCGACGTCTCGCAGGTGCCGCGCGTGGTCGAGACCGCGCGCGCGACCACCAACGGCAGCATGGCGGTGGTCGGCCGCATCGACGGCGGATCGTTCGCGGTCACCTCGGGCACGCCGCAGCCATGGGGGCTCGACGAGATGCGGCCGGCGCTGCTCGTCGGTGGCGCGGGCGCGCAGCTCGCCGATCTCGGACGCGCGCTCGCCACGCGCAAGGAGTGATCGGCGCGCCGGCCTGTCAAGTCTTGCGACGATTTTCGCACTGATTAAATCAATACCGTTATCAACGTAATCGTCGCTGAGGGTGATGACGGCGAAGCAGAACAAGGGCGGTCCGGTGTTGATCGTCGAGGATGATGCGGTCGTGAGAGAGCAGCTGCGCGCGCTATTGGAAGGCGCGGGCTATCAGGTGTTGGCGGCGCGCACGTGGACCGGCGCGCGGCGCAAGCTGGCGCGCTCGGGGCGGCCGTGCATGGTGCTGGTCGACAGCTTGATCCCGGGCGCCGACGAGTTCGCGCGCCGCACCGCGCTCGAGGAGGACTGCGCGGTGGCGACCATCCCGGTGCGGCTGGTGCGCTGCGACGGCGACGTGGTCAAGCGCGCCGGGCCGCTCGAGATGCTGCTCGACTCGGTGCACGAGCATTGCCGCGCGCGGATGGTGCTGGTCAGCTGACGTGCAAACCGTGCGCGCGCGCAGCTTCTCGTCGCTGTGCGCGGTTTTGGTGTATTGACGCACGCGATCGGGGTCAATACGATGAACCCCGTATCGTGAGCAGACCGACGCCATGGTGACACCGAAGCCGCCGGAAGATCGCACCGTCGTGCTGATCGAAGATGACGAGTTTCTCGCGGCGGCGCTGCGCGACCTGCTGCAGATCAACGGTTATCGGGTGGTGCTCGCGACCAAGCCGCGGGCGATCGCCGCCGCGCTGGCCGCGGCCGTCGGGCGCAGCGTGGTGCTGCTCGATCCGATGGTGGCCGGCGTCTCGGCGTCGACGCTGATGCGCGGGCTCGGCGAAGGGCAGGCGCTGATCACCATCGCGGTCGCGGTCTATCCGCCGACCGGGCACAAGCCGCCGGGCAAGCACCACCACCGGCGCCGGTTGATCTCGACCGATCTGCTGCTGGAGATGGTGAACGACTCGTTCAGCGAGGCCGGCGACGATCCCACCGCCGCGTGGATGCCGCTCGCCGCCTGACCGCGTTACACGAAAATATAAAAACCGATATCAAACTATATTGAAACGCTTTGAATTCACGCGTGCGAGGACGTGGCCGAGAAATGGTTGCGCAGCGCAAATTATCGTCGCTGCGGATGATTGACTGCGTCTCCGGAGGGCTCATACTGTTGTTTGCGAAACTGCCACGAAAGAATTTTATTGATGGCGAAATCGAAGCTACCGCGCGCTGACATCTTGCTGGTGATCGAGGAGGGTGAGCCGATCGCCGCGGAGCTGCGTGCCTTGCTGGCGCCCGAAGGGTACCGCGTGGCGATCGCGGGGGCGCGGCAGGCGATGAGCGCGATCGGGGCGATCGATCGGCGCTGCGTGGTGCTGCTCGATCCGCTGCTGAGCGGCGTGACGCCGATCGGGTTGGCGCGCGCGCTGCGCGAAGGTCAGACGTTGATCACGCTGGCGCTGGCGGTGTATCCGCGCGACGGGCACGGTGGCCCGCCGTCGCCGACGCCCAGCCCCACCGACGGGCGGCCGCGCGACAAGCGGCTGGTGTCGCCGGCGCTGCTGCTCGAGATGGTGCGCAAGTCGCTCGGCGAGCCGCCGCTGCGCTCGATCGAAGCCGCGCGCGCGCCCGGCGCCGCTCGGTGCCACGGGCTTCCGTTAGCCGCCTGATCGCTCCCGCTATCGCTATCGCTATCGCCATCGCTATCGCTGACTCGATCTCGATCTAGATCTCGATCGTGCGCGCGAGCCGGCGCGCGGCGAGTCGTGGCCGAGCGCGAGCGCCGCGTCGCGAGCCAGCGCGCGCCAGCGTTCGCCGTCGAGCGGCCAGCCGAAGCGCTCGTAGTGCAGCCGCCCCGCGTGCGGCGGCTCGTCGAAGCGATAGCGCGGCGCGCGGCGATAGCGCTCGACCTCGACGGAAAAGCGCGCCAACACCTCGCGCTGCGACGCGAAGCAGTCGAGCAGCCGCCGCTTGCGCGCCTGCGCCGCGCCGTCGAGGCAAACTTCGAGCGGCGCCTGCGCGCCGGGCGCCGGCAGGAACCGCCCGGCGGCGATCGCGCTGTCCTGCTCGTGATAGCCGGCCAGCTCGATCACCTCGACGGCGGCGCGCGCGCGCGCGATCGCGTGGCGCACCACGAACGCCGCCGCGTCGTGATCGGGGTGGCCGCCCTCGTACGCGTGCGTGAGCACGAAGCGCGGCCGCTCGCGCGCCAGGAGCTCCTCGACGGCGCGCGTGAGCCGCTCCAGCTCGAACGCCGCCTCTTGATCGATCGCGCCGAGCGCGACCAGCCGCGACGCCGCCACGCCGGCGAGCGCCATCGCCGCGTCCAGCTCGCGCCGCCTGAGCGCCGCGTACGCCTCGCGCGAGCCGCAGCCGGCGCGCGCCGCGAACCACGGATCGCGCGGCGCCCCGTCGGTGAGGTGGACGATCGAGCCGCGCAGCTCCGCCAGCCGCGCGCCGGCTCCCGCGATCTCGTCGTCCGGATGCGCCACCACCACCAGCGCCTGCGGCGAATTGCCGCAGGGCGACGCCAGCCAGTCGAGCGCGCTCATTCGCTCACGCCGCTCACGGACCCGGCAGCCCGAGCCGGCGATACAGCTCCGGGCGCAGCGCGTCCCAATGATCGGCGCGCACCTCCTCGGCGGGGCGCTGGTAGTAGCGGAACGGCAGCGTGCGCGCGTTGAGCCCGACGAAGTGCGCGCCCGCGCGCCCGAGGTGCGGCAGGTGCGGCGGAAACGGCGAGCAGATGGTCACGTCGTCGACGCCGACCACGCGCAGCTCGGCCGCGCGCTCGAGCGCCGCCACCTGCAGGCCCTGCTCGTCGAGCTCCGAGGTCAGCTCGCCCGGGTGCGCGTCGAGGATCGCGCGCAGCGCCTTTTCGAGATCGAGCGTCGCTGGCAGGCCGCGCATGCCGGTGTTGCGCGGCTCGGCGCCGCAGAACGGCGCGAAGCGGCCGAAGCACGGGCGCACGTCCTCGGCCAGCAGGCACGCGCGCTCGCCGTCGTCGAGCCACGCGCGCAGCGCCGCCGGCAGCGCCCACAGCACCACGTCGTTGTCGAGCGCCAGCTCGCGGCGATCGGGGAACAGGCGCAGCGGCGCCAATTTCCAGCCCACGCCTTGCGCCACGCTGGCGTCGCAGCGCAGGAACGGCGGCAGGTCGCGCGAGGCGTCGTACCACTCGATGCCGCGCGGCAGCGCGCCGGTCAGCGCGCGCGCGCGATCGATCGAGAGCGTGTTGACGCAGACGACGTAGTCGGCGCTCGGGCCGAACAGGCGGCGCGCGCCGAGCACCGAGAGGCGCAGCGCCTCGAAGCCGCGCGGCGCCACGTCGCCGACGGTCCAGCGAATGCCGAGCGTCGAGCGGCGCGGCGTCACGAGCGGCTCGCGTCGCGGCGCAGCACGCGGTGCAGGTTCCAGCGGTCGGCGGCGCCCCACCAATATTTGTAGCGCTCGCCGCCGCGCAGGAAGTCGAGCTCGACGGCGCCGGCGGCGAGCGCCGCCTCGAGCGCGTGCGCGATCAACAGCAGGCCGGGGCTGAAGCGCGCGCACGCCGCGTCGAAGCCGCACAGGTACGTGTGCGCGCGCCGCCGGGCGCGGTAGCCGTAGAGGACCGCGGCGATGCGCCCGTCGGGAAAGTGCAGCGCGTGCAGCAGCAGCTCGCCGCGCGCAAGCGAACGCAGCGCGGCGTCGCGGTGGAAGCGGCGCACGTCGTCGCCCGCCATCACGCCCGGCTCGCCGCGCGAGCGCCAGCGCGCGCCGTGCAGCGCGAACAGCGCCTCGAGCGCGGCCTCGGCGCCGGCGCGATCCTCGACGGCGGCGGCGCGCAGCCCGAAGCGCTCGGCGCGGCGGCGATCCTCGCGCACGCGGGCCCAGCGGCCGCGCGGCAGCGCGCGCTCCAGCTCGGCGGCGCTCGGCGGCAGGCGCACGATCGGGCACGGCTCGCCGCGCGCGTCGGCGGCCGACCAGCCGGGCGGCGGCGCGGCGGCGGCGAGCGGCGACGCGGGACGCAGGTCGTCGAGGCGGCACACGGCGAAGCGCGCGAACGACGGCGCGTTCAGGTGCGCGACGAGCGCGCCCGCGCCGCGCTCGGCGTGCGCGTCCTCGAGCAGCACGTCGAGGTAGTCGGTGACGCCGCGGCCGAGCAGCGCCAGCTCGCCGTCGGGCCATTCGCCGAGCGGCAGCAGCCCGACGAGCCGCGCGCCTTCGCGCAGCGCCAGCGCGCGCGGGACGCAGCCGCCGCCGAGATGGCGGCACCACGCGAGCAGCCACTCCGGCGCCTGAAACGGCGTGGCCCAGGCGCAGCGCTCCCACAGCGCGCGCCACTCGCCCGCGATCCCCGCCAGCGCCTCCACCGACGCCAACTCCTCGACGCGCAGCCGCCGATCCCGCAGCGGCTCGACGCGCAGCCACTCGACGTTCAGCTGCTGCCCGCCGCGCGCTTGTTCGCCGGACGTTTGCTCGCCGCGCGTTCGTTCGCCGCACGTTTGCTCGCCGCACGTTCGTTCGTCGCACGTGTGCTCGCCGGACGTTTGCTCGCCGCGCGTGTGCTCGCCGGACGTTTGCTCGCCGCGCGCTCGTTCGCCGAGCGTTTGCTCGCCGCGCGTGTACTCGCCGGACGTTTGCTCGCCGCGCGCTCGTTCGTCGAGCGTTTGCTCGCCGCGCGTTCGTTCCCCGAGCGTTGGTTCGCCGCGTGTTCGTTCGTCGAGCGTTGGTTCGCGGCGCGTTGGTTCGCGGCGCGTTGGTTCGCGGCGCGTTGGTTCGCCGAGCGTTCGTTCGTCGAGCGTTCGTTCGCCGCGTGTTTGTTCGTCGAGCGTTCGTTCGTCGAGTATTCGTTCGCCGCACGTTTGTTCGCCGTACGATTGCTCGTCGAGCGTCTGTTCGCCGTGCAAGCGCGCGACGCGCAGTTGCTCGACATGCAATTGTTCGGGGCGCCGTTGCTCGTCATGCGGTTGCTCGGCGCGCGGTGCGGGGCGGGGGAGGCGGCGGTACAGGTCGAGGTAGCGCGCGGTCATCGCGGCGGCGTCGAAGCGGGCGAGGGCGGTGCTGCGGCAAAGTGCCGCATCGATCTCGCCCGCGCGCCGCAACCCGTCGGCCAGCTCGTCGACGCTGTCGGCGAGGAACCCCGTGCGCCCGTGCTCGACGATCTCGCCGAGCGCGCCGGCGCGCAGCGCCACCACCGGCGTCCCCGAGGCGAGCGCCTCCATCGCCGCCAGCGAGCTGGTCTCCGGCGCCAGGCTGGGCGCGATCAGCGCGCGCGCCGCCCCGAGCAGCCGCCGCTTGCGCGCCGCCCCGAGCGCGCCGGCGAAGCGAACCCCCGCGCCCAGCCGCGGCGCCACCTGCTCGCGAAAGTAGCGCTCGTGCTCCGTGTACTCGAACACGCGGCCGCCGAGCACCAGCGGCACGCCGGCGCGCGCGCACGCGTCGATCGCCAGGTGCCAGCCCTTCTCGGGGCAGACGCGCCCGAGACCGAGCGCGAACCCGAGCCGGCGCCGCCGCCCGGCGAAGCGCTCCACCGCCACGCCGTTCGCGATCACGATCGGCTCGAGGCCGGCCGGGCACGCGGCGCGCTGCGCCGCCGACACGCACACGAAGCTCACGTCGCGCCGCTCGAGCGCCGCGGCGAACGCGCGCGGCGAATACCACGCCGGCGGCAGGTGTAGCGTCACCACCACGCGCGGCCCCGGCGGCGGCAGGTACGCGGCGAAGTCGAGCCCGTGCAGGTGCACCACGTCGACGGCGCGCTCGTCGAGCGTCCGCGCGATCGCCGCGCGCGCGTGCGCCTGCGCCTCGCGCCGCGCCGCCTCGTCGAGCGTCCCGCGCGGGCGCGGGATGGCGCGCAGCTCGCCGGCGCACGTCGAGCCCTCGGCCGCGATCACGATCGAGCGCGCGCCCGCCGCCGCCAGCGCCTCGTCGATCAGCGTCAGGATCTGCTCGGCGCCGCCCACCGCGTCGGCCCCGACCGGCGCCGGCGGATAGGCGACGCTCACCACCGTGAGCATCGGCGCGCGGCGCTACGCCGGCGCCGGGCGCTCGGTCTCGTCGAGCACCAGGTCGAGCGGCGCGCCCTCGGCGCTCTCCTCGATCGAGATCTGCAGCGCCAGCATCTCCTGACCGAGCGCCGCCAGCCCCTCGCGGCCCAGCTCGCGGCGCACGCGCGGCAGGATCTCGCGCTCCTCCTCGTCGAGGTGCAGCTCGAGCTGCTCGCGCATCACCTGCAGCTTGGGCTTCCACGTCTCGTCGGCGAGCTCGAGATCGAGCAGGTCGGCCAGCACGCGGCGCACGCTCAAGTGCTCCTCGGCGGCGCGCAGCACGCGCTCGGCGAGCGGGCCGCGGCGCAGCTCGGGGTAGAACAGGCGCTCCTCCAGCTCGAGGTGGATCACCAGCAGCGTGGCGAGCTCGTCGAACACGCGCTTGCGCGCGCGGCCCTTGGCGCCGTCGAGACGCACGAACAGGTCGCGCACCTGCTGGTGCTGTCGTTCGATGAGCTGCACGGCGTCGAAGCGGTCGTCGGAGTTCGCCATGGCGACACCATAACGACGCGCGCCCGCGGCGCAGTCGGTTCGCCGCGGTATTCCGCGCGGCCACGCGCGAAGGAACGCGAACGCGCAAACGCGGCGAACGCGCGAACGCGCGCTCAGCCGGCGATCAGGCGCAGCCCCGACGGCAGCGCCTCGCCGAACGCCAGCCGCTCCTCGCGCTCCTCGCGCGCGACCGGCTCGAGCACCAGGCGCTGCAGGCGCGCGCCGTCGGGCAGCGCCTTGAGCCGATCGGCCAGCCGGCGCCGCAGCGGCTCGTCGAGGTCGCGCGCGCGATCGCCCGCGCAGCGCGCCAGCTCGGCGGCGGCGAGCGCGAACGGCTCGCCCTTCCACTCGAGCGCCATCAGCCGCTCGAGCCAGCGCTCGGCCTTGTGCCGCCCCACCACGTCCTCGACGGGACCGTACAGCGGCACGCGCGCGCCGAGCCGCCCGAGCGCCCACAGCGCGTGCTCCGGCGCCTTCTTCTTCTCGAGCTGCGCGATCAGCACGTCGCCGAGCTCGGCCTTCTGCTTGGCGGTGAGCCGCTCCATGCTGGCGACGGCGCGCCACATCTCCGCGGTCTCCTGCGCTCCGGGCGCGCGGCGGTCGGCCTTCTTGGCGAACGACGTGAGGAAGTGCGGCGCGATGCGCTTGAACACCTCCTCCTGCTGCGTCTTGGTCAGCCCGCCCGAGACGCGCCGCCACAAGATCCACCACTCGAGGTGGCAGGCGTCGTCCTTGTCGTGCACCAGCCCGGCGTTGAACAGCCGCCAGGTCTCCTTGACGCGCCAGTCGTCGAGCGGGTAGCCGAAGCCGGGCCGCAGCGTGTAGCCGACGAGGTTGAGCCAGCGCGCCTCGTGCGCCGGCGACTTGCCGCGGCCGCCGCGCAGCTCCTTGAGCGGCTCCCACAGCGCGCGCAGCGCGGTGGTCGGCCACGAGTCGCGCGGGCCGAGCACCGACGAGAGCGCCTTCATCACCCCCGCCGGCTGCGGCGGCGCGGTGCCCGGCGGCTCCTTGCCATAGAGCGCACGCAGCACGGCGAGCGCCGCCTCCAGCTTCCCGGGATCCACTTGTGATGCGCTTGCATCATTTTGTGATGCGGGTGCATCATTCGCGGCCTCGGCGCCGCGCAGATCGAAGTTGAGCTTCCAGCGATCGGCCTGCTCGTTGCCGGTGCCGCGCGCCACGCACTCCAGCTCGAGCGTGCCCAGCTCGGTCAGCCGCGCGCGCAGGTGCACCGCCAGCGCGGTGTCGTGCGACGAGCGGGTGAAGCGCAGCACGGTGTAGATCGGCGGCAGCTCGGCCAGCGCGTCGGCGGGCACGGTCAGCAGATCGCCCGCGCGATCGCCCACGCGATCCGACGACGAGAACAGGCGGAAGCGCACCGGGCGGTTGGTGAGCAGCTCCAGCTCGCGCTCGCGCAGCTCGACCTCGGCGCCCTCCTCGAGCCCGCGCGGCGTCAGGCAGAGCGCGGTGAGCTGCCCCGGCGCCACCTGCGCGGTGTCGAGCCCGACGTAGTAGGCGCGCGCCGCGCCGCCGGTGATGCGCACGCCGAGGCCGCGCCGCGCCAGCCCGTAGTAGGCGGCGCCGCGCGCCACCGCGAGATCGGGCACCTGGTTCTCCAGCACCCGCGGCGCCGCGCCGAGCCACGACGCCAGCACCTCCAGCACGCGCGCGCGGATCGCCGGCGACTTGAGCACGCCGCCGTTCCACAACACCGCGGTCGGGCGACTTTGATGCAACCGCAAAAAACTCGCCGCGTGGCGGGTGATGGCCGGATCGGCGGCGTAGGGGAGGCCGAACTCCTGGATGCCGGCGCGCGGGTTCTTGTGCGGCGCCGCGTCGGCGCCCACGCGCGGGAAGAAGCCGTCGAGCACCAGCTCCTCGACCTCGGCGCGCGCCACCTCGTCGCGCAGCGCGCCGCCGATCAGCTTCGAGCCGCGGCCGGCGAGCGAGATCGACCACGCCGCGCGATCGGGCTCCGAGAGCAGCCGCTCCTTGGCCACGCGGCACGCCTGCACCAATTGCTGGAAGCCGTGCGGATCGAGCCGGCCGCCGCGCATGAGCCGCCCCTCGACGCGGCGGGCGAGCGCGAGATCCATGTTGTCGCCGCCGAGCAGCAGGTGATCGCCGACGGCGGTGCGCTCGAACGTCGGCTCGCCGCCCGCGCCCTCGAGCACGCGGATGAGCGAGAAGTCGGTGGTGCCGCCGCCGACGTCGAACACCAGCACGGTGTCGCCGATCGCCAGCTCGTCGCGCCACGTGGCGGTGCGATCGGCCAGCCACGAGTAGAACGCCGCCTGCGGCTCCTCGAGCAGCGTCGGGCGCAGCCCCTCGCGCTCGGCCGCGCGCAGCGTCAGCTCGCGCGCCACCTCGTCGAACGACGCCGGCACGCACAGCACCACCTCCTCGTCGCCGAGCGGGCGCCCGGTCGCGTGGCGCCAGAAGCCGGCGAGGTGGCGCAGGTACGCCGCCGAGGCGTCGACCGGCGAGATCTTCTTCACGCCCTCGGCGGCTTCGCCCCACGGCAGGATCGGCGCCAGCCGATCGACGCGCGGATGGCACAGCCACGACTTGGCCGACGCCACCAGCCGCCCCGGCACGTGCGCCCCCTGCGTGCGCGCGAACTCTCCGACGGCGGCCTTCCCCACCGCGATCGCGTCTCTCGATGATGCGCCCGCATCATTCGATGATGCGCTTGCATCATTTTTTGATGCGTCTGCATTACGCCACGGCAGCTCGAGCGCGCCGGGGGCCAGCTCGTGCTCGCCGGCGAGGTAGAGGAACGACGGCAGCGTCGGGCGCGCGGCGATCTCGCCGGGGCCGATCAACTGCGCGATGGCGTCGACTTCGATCTTCGCCGCCGCCCGCTCGAGGTCGGCGTGCGCCAGCGCCGAGTTGGTGGTGCCGAGATCGATGCCGACGACGTACCGGCTCATGACGCCGCGCGGATCATTCGCCCGCGCTCTCGCGCACGTTGTACTCGAGCTTCCACTTGCGCGGGCCGTTCTTCTCGACGCAGTACAGCTCGAGCGTGCCGATCTCGGTGACGCGCGAGCGCAGGTCGACCGGGATCAGGTGGCCGGCGTCGGCCGCCTTCTCGTCGCCCATCACCGTCGAGACCGGCGCCAGCTCGGTGAGCGATTCGTCGACCTGCTCGATCAGCGTGCCGACGCGATCGTCGCGCCGCGTGGTCGACGACAGAAAGCGGAACTCCGCCGGCTCGCCGACGACCAGGCCGAGCTCGCGCGACTCCAGCTCGGCTTCGGTGCCCTCCTCCATGCCGAACGGCGCGACGCACAGCGCCTTGAGCGGCGGCGACAGCCCCGGCACCGCCGGCATCGACGACTCGATGCCGATGTAGTACGCGCGCGCGGTGCCGCCGCGGATGCGCACGCCCTTGCCGCGCCGCACGAGCCCGTAATACGCCGCGCCGTGCGCGACCGCGAGATCGAGATCGGTGCCGGTCAAGACCTTCAGATCGTCCTCGGGCGAATCGGACCACGAGTCGAGCATCTCGACGATGCGCTGCCGGAGCGGGCGCCCCTTCATCACGCCGCCGTTGAACAGCACCGCGGTGGCTTTTCGGTGCGCGCCGACGAACGCCGACAGGTGGCGCGTGACCGCCGGATCGGCGGCGAACGGCAGGCCCAGCTCGCGCAAGCCGACGCGGCGATCGCGCTTCGGCTTGGCGCCCAGCTCGACGGCGGGGAAGAAGCCGTCGACCAGCAGCTCGACGTCGGCGCGCTTGACCTCGGTCTTGATCGAGCCGCCGATCACCTTGGAGCCGCGGCCGAGCACCACCACCGGCGCGCTCTCGGCGGGATTGGCCGGATCGAGCAGCTGCTCCTTGGCCGCGCGGCACGAGTGCACCAGCGACGCGAACTGCCAGTTGTCGAGCTGCGCGTCGAGGCGCGCGCGCACCGCGTGCGCGAGCGCCAGGTCCATGTTGTCGCCGCCGAGCAGGATGTGATCGCCGACGGCCACGCGCTCGAGCGACAAGTTGCCGTCGGCTTCGCTGACCGCGATCAGCGAGAAGTCGGTGGTGCCGCCGCCGACGTCGCACACCAGCACCACGTCGCCGACGGCGAGCTCGCGCCGCCAGTCGTCGGCGCGCGTCTGGTGCGAGCCGAGCCACGAGTAGAACGCGGCCTGCGGCTCCTCGAGCAGCGTGACGTGCGGCAGCCCGGCCTGCGTCGCCGCGCGTACCGTCAGCTCGCGCGCCACCGCGTCGAACGACGCCGGCACGGTGAGCAGCACGTCCTGCTCGGCGAGCGGCGCGTGCGGGAACGCGTGATTCCACGCGCCGAGGATGTGGTCGAGGTAGCTCGACGACGCCTCGACCGGCGAGATCTTGCCGACGTCGTCGGGCGCCTGCCACGGCAGGATCTCCGCCTCGCGATCGACGCCCGAGTGGCACAGCCACGACTTCGCCGACGAGACGAGCCGCGTGGTGGCCTGCGCGCCGTGCGTGCGCGCGAATTCGCCGCCGACGATCAGCGGGCCGTGCTCGTGCCACGGCAACCGCAGCGCGTCCGGCGGGAACTCGACGCCCGACGAGAGATAGAGGCACGACGGCAGCGACGGGCGCGGCTCGGCGCTGCCCGGCGCGACGATCTGCAGGATGGGAAACGGCTGGATGCGCGGCGTCTCCTCCTGCGTGTCGACGTACGCGACCGCGGTGTTGGTGGTGCCGAGATCGATCCCGACGATGTAGCGCGCGGCGCTCACTGGCGCACTCCGTGCGCCGTGAGCGGACGACCATTGTTGATCGCATTTGCTTCGCAAATGCTCATGAGAGCTCGACCTCCGCCGGCGCGACCACCGTCGGATCGGTCGCCGCCGACGAGAGCGGCAGCACGATGCGCGCGGTGCACCAGCCGTGGTGCTTGAGCGTGCCGGTGAACGGCGGCTCGCCGACGATGTTGCCGGTGAGCCGGATGCGCGACGGATCGAAGCCGGCGTCGACGCGCACCTGCGAGTTCTCGGGCGCGCGCATCACCGGCTCGAGCGGCGCGTGCTCGGCGAGCGCCTTCTTGCAGCCGCGGTGGATGTCGCGCACCGCGGCGCCGATCTGCGCGTCGGAGTAGCCGTCGATCTCCTCCTGCAGGAAGTCGAGCAGCCGGCCCTCGCGCTGCAACACGGCGAGCAGCTGCACGGCGCCGCGCGTGCCGTCATCTTTGGAGACCGGCGAGGCCGGCGCAGACGCGGGCGCGGCCGGTTTCTCGACGGGCTTTTGCTCGACGGGCTTTTGCTCGGCGGCAGATTTGCCCGGCGCCAGCTCGGCCTCGACCAGCTCGGCCGATCGCGGCGGCAGCGGCGCGGGCTTCTTGCCCTCGGGCAGAAACTGCACCGCCTCTTCGGGCAGGCGCTTGTAGAAGAGGATCAAAAAGAAACAGCGCAGGGCGATTAAAAAACGCATCGCGCATGGCGTAGTCTGCGACCGGCGGCCTGTCAACTGCTCCGCGGCGCGGGTCAGATCGCGCCGCAGTTGTCCTGACAGGCGTAACGCAGCTTGTTGTCGCCGATGGCGCCGCAGTTGTTCTGGCAGTAGTAGCGAAGATCGTTGTTGCCGATGGCGCCGCAGTTGTTCTGGCAGAAGTAGCGCAGGTCGTTGTTGCCGATGGCGCCGCAGTTG
>Ga0070741_10007069_pt1 | contig 23583 bp, 30 predicted proteins | sample Coa_R1_4_FD_66440 | JGI IMG/M metagenome (GOLD analysis project Ga0070741, IMG submission 66440) | Surface soil microbial communities from Centralia Pennsylvania, which are recovering from an underground coalmine fire - Coalmine... | ecosystem: Environmental > Terrestrial > Soil > Unclassified ...
ACAACCGCCGCCGGCGACACAGCCGCTGCGAGATGAAGTCCCCCATCGACTACGAAACGGTCGCTACCGTGAGCGACCCAGCTGCATAACGGAACCCTCCACGATCAGGGGGGAAGCCCATCGCTCTTGTCCGTGTCAAACATGCGGTTTGAGACGGCCCCCCGATGTTTGACACGGGACGAACGAAAGCGCTGGTCAGGGCGTGACTCGTCGGGGTAGCACCCCGAAGGTTCATGACTCCGGTACCGCAACTGGTGCGTGCTGGTCTGACGCCTTGCGCAACACGGCGGCGCCGATGACGGCGGCCGCGGTCGAGGCCACGAGGATGGCGAGCTTCGCGGCGTCGGCCAGTTGTGGGTCGTCGAACGCGAGACCAGCGATGAACAGCGACACGGTGAACCCGATTCCGCCGAGCGCGCCGATGCCGGCCATGTGCGACCACCGCACACCTTCTGGGAGCACGGCCAGGCGGAGCCGGGTCGCTGCCCAGCCTCCGGCCATGATCCCGACGACTTTGCCGACCACGAGTCCGAGCGCGACACCGGCGGCGACTGCCCGGGCGCTGCTGGTGGCGAGCATGTCGCGGTGGATCACGACCCCGGCGTTGGCGAGCGCAAAGCACGGCAGCACCACGAAGCTGGTGAAGGGGTGGAGTCGCACCTCGAGGTGCTCGGCCGGCGAGATGCTCTCGCGGGCGATGACCATCATCTGCTGCACTTCGGCCGCGTTGGGTTCGTCGGAGAGATCCAGCGCCCACCGCTTGACCGTCTCGGTCGGCGCCAGCGCGCGAGCGGGGGTGAGCAGACCGAACGCGACGCCGGCGATGGTGGCGTGCACGCCCGACCGGTACGTCGCGTACCAGGCGGCGACGCCGAGCGCGGCATACAGCGGCGGCCAGTCGATCCGCACCCGGATCAGCCCCGCAGCTGCCACGAGGAACGCGATCGCGACGGCCAGCGCGGTGAGGTCGAGCGTCCCGCCGTAGAAGACGGCGATGACGATGATGGCGCCGATGTCATCGACGATCGCCAACGTCAACAGCAGCACCTTCAACGATCCCGGGAGCCGGCGCGCCAACAAGGCGAGCACCCCGAGCGCGAACGCGATGTCGGTCGCCATCGGAATACCCCACCCGTGCCCGGTGCCGCTGCCCGCGGTGGCGGCGAGGTAGAGGCATGCGGGTACGACCATGCCCCCGATGGCGGCGAAGACGGGGAGCGCCGCGACGCGCACGTCGGCCAGCTCGCCCCGGACGATCTCGCGCTTGATCTCGAGTGCGACGACGAAGAAGAACAACGCCATCAGCCCGTCATTGACAAAGTGACGGAGGTCCTCTGTGGTGCGCAGTCCGCCGGCCTGCAGGACGATCGGGTTGTGCCAGAGCGTCTCGTAGCTGTGCTGCCACGGCGAGTTCGCCCACACGAGCGCGACCACGGTCACCGCCACCAGCACGATGCCGCTGGCCGCCTCCGTCTCGATGAAGCGATGCACGACACCAGGCAGGCTGCGCGCCGGCGTCGTGCTACGCGCTCTGTTCGGGTGATGCCCTGACGGCACTGGAGCTCCTCGGTCGCGTTCGACTACGAACGCCGACCAGGCTTCCCGGCACGCCAAGACTCATGGTACTGGCCGAGCGCGGCGGGCCGGTCGTCGTGTCTGGCGTCAGCTGTTGAGTGTCTTGGCGAGGCGCAGCTTCTCGACCTGGTATTCGGGGGTGCGATGTCGCCGAAGCGCGCGCGTTGCTGGCTGGCCTTCAGTGGTCTTCGGCCGTCGCAGGCGACAGGGCGGCGGGATACAGCGCCAAGGTGTCGCGGATGCGTTCGAGGGCGGCGCGCTGGCGGGCGTCGCCCGTCTGGGTTGACCATGCGGCGACGGTGGTCTCGGCGCGGTCGGCCCAGTCCAGGAGCATGAGGGCGTGGTGGGAGAGGAAGTCGAACACGAGGGAGCGGGTGTGGACCTGGTCTTGGAACGGGGCCGTGCCGGCGAGGTACTCGGCGCCGACGACCCGGCCGACCTCGAGGATGGCGTGGGCGTCAGAGCGGACCTGGGCCAGCGCGGCCCGAAGCTGATCATCGGTGCCGAGGCCACCGAGGAACACCCGCAGCAGCGGTTCGCACTCGAGGGCGGTGGGCTTGGGTGGGCTGGCCAACCAGTCGCGGAGCTGCTTGCGGCCTCTGGCGGTGATGGCATAGCTCGTGCGTGCGCGTCGACCGGTGAAGCTCTGGCGATCCTTGGCCAGACCCTTGGTCACCAGGCCTTTGGCTTCCTCGTAGATCTGGCTTTCGGCGCGGGGCCAGAAGAAGCGCATGTTTCGGCGGAGCTGCTTGGTGAGCTCCCAGGTCGACCACTCGGGACGTAGGGCGAGCAGCCCGAGGATGGCGTTGGCGGTGGTCGCGGTTCGCCGCATCCCTTGACAATACTCCGACATGGAGTGTACAGGTAGTGATACTCCAAGGTGGAGTGTGACAGGAGGACTACGAGATGGCTGTGGCCCGGGTGTTCGAGGGGAAGGGCTGGACTGCGCAGCAGTACGACGAGCTCATCGCGAAGCTCGTCGCCGAGCTCGGACTGGCGCCGGGCCAGTCGGCGCCGGGTGTGCTGTTCCACTGGTCGGCGACGACGGATGACGGCATGCGGGCAGTCGACGTCTACGAGTCGCGTGAGGCGGCCGACCGCTTGGTGCAGGACACCATCGGACCGATCGCGGTCGGCCTCGGCCTTCCTTTGCCCGACATCACCGAATACGAGGTGCACAACCTGCTCGCGCCGTGACGTCGCCTCGTCCTCGAGGGCGGGCGTGCAATCGTCCATGCGCTGCTTGGAGCGCGACATCCCGCGACCACTCCTGACTACACAAACTGACCGGTCGGTTTCTATAGTTGGGCCGTGCCCAAGCTTGAGGCGGCGGTCAAGGAGCAACGTCGCCAGCATCTGATCGACGCGGCGTGGCGGTGCGTGTCCCGGGGCGGCTACCGCAGCCTGAGCGTGGACGACGTGTGCACCGAGGCCGGGCTGTCGAAGGGCGCGTTCTACACGTACTTCGACCAGAAGCAGGACCTCTTGCTCGCGCTGTTGGACGATGACGCCGCCGGGTTGAGCGATGTGGTGGCCAACGCTGCTGAGCAGTCGAATGGTGTCGAGCAGATCCGCCGGTTCGTGGCCGCGGTCGTCGACCGCGGGTCGGATTCGGCTGCGGTGCAGTTGCGCGCCGATCTGTGGGCGGAGATCGCGGGGGACGACGCGCTCCGGGATCGATTCTTGGAGGCGATGCACCAGCGGCGAGCGCAGCTGGCCGGACTGATCACCGAAGCAACGGCCGCGGGCGAGCTCGTCGAGGTGCCCGCCAACGCGTTGGCTGCGGTGTTCCTGGCGCTCGGCGATGGCCTCATGCTGCATCGGGCGCTCGACCCGTCCGGGTTCCGGTGGTCCAACGTCCGCCGGGCGATCGACGCGCTGCTCGAGGGCCTCCAGCCCGCGCCCGGAGCCTGAGCCGTGACCGCCTCTGACGCGCCCGGCCCGGGCCGCTGGATGCTCCGGCCGCGGGCCCGCACCGCGACGCGCGCCCGGCTGGTCCGCCACCGCGACGAGGTCTTTGCCCTCGGGCGCCGCACCCGCCAAGTGGTCCTCTTCGCGGCCGTCACCGGTGCGGTCACCGGCCTGGGCGTGGCCGGCTTCGAGTCGATCACCCGCGCTGGGCTGTTCGACCATCTGACCGACGCCCCGCTCTGGGTCCAGATCGTCGCGCCGCTCGTCGGACTTTCCCTGGCTGCGCTGGCCCTGCGATTCCTCGCACGCGGGGCGACACCCGCGACCGCGGATGAGTACATCAAGAACTTCCACGAGACCGGTGTCCGCCTCGACCCCCGGCCCGTGCCGGGCCGTCTGCTCGCCAGTATCGCCACGCTCGGCCTCGGCGGCGCCATGGGGTACGAAGGACCCTCCATCTACCTCGGCGCGACCGTCGGGTCTGTCCTCCAGCGTCGCTTCAGCCGACACTTCTCCCGCGACGACGCCAAGGTGCTCCTCGTCGCCGGCGCCGCGGCCGGCGTCGCCGCCATCTTCAAGGCGCCCGCCACCGGGCTCGTGTTCGCGCTCGAGGTGCCCTACCAGGAGGACTTCGCCCGTCGCATGATCGTCCCCGCCGGGATCGCGTCAGCGGTCAGCTACGTGGTGTTCGTCGCCATCGCCGGCACCACACCGCTGTTCGCGGTCACCGGATCCCCGCCCTTCGACCTTCGTGATCTCGGCGGGGCCGCTCTGCTCGGCGTGCTGTGCGGCATCGGCGCCCGCCTGTTCGCGCTCGCCGTGGTGCGAGCCAAACGGCTCGCCGCCGGCGTGCACCCCGCAGTGCGCGCCATCGCTGCAGGCGCCGTCCTCGTCGCGCTCGCGCTGATCGCTAAGGCTGCCTTCGGGAATCCGCTCACCCTCGGCGCCGGCTACGACAACCTCGCCTGGGCCTTCGACCCGCGCCGCGCTGTCGGTCTGGTTCTGCTGCTGTTCTTCCTTCGCGCCGTCGCCACCGTCGCCACCGTGTCCGGCGGCGGCGTCGGCGGCCTGTTCATCCCGCTCGTCATCGAGGGCGCCCTGCTCGGCCGGGCGGTGGGCGGGTTGTTCCGCACGGCGGCGACGGGCAGCAACTTCTTCCCGCTCATCGGCGTCTCCGCGTTCCTGGGCGCCGGCTACCGCGTCCCCCTCGCCGGCGTCGTCTTCGCCGCCGAGGCCACAGGACGACCCGGCTTCATCGTCCCAGGGCTCATCGCGGCCATGGTCGCCCAGCTGTTCATGGGCCGCGCCTCGGCGTCGCCCTACCAGGTCGCTGCCCGCGCCGGTCACCTCGAGCGCCGCTTCGCCCTTCCCATTACCGCGGCGCTGCGGACCGATGTCGCCACCATGCCCCCCGACACCACGCTCGATGAGTTCTTCTGGCAGCACCTCATCGGCAACCGCGAGAAGGCGGTCGCCGTTGTCGACGGCGCCCGGTACTTCGGCATCATGCGCATCGAAGAGCTTCAAGCCGTGCCGCAGGAACAATGGGCGACCGAAGTCGTCGGCGAACACCTGCGCACCGACTTCCCTGTCGTGAAGCCCGACGTGCTCCTCCGCGACGCGCTCGCGCTCATGGAAGAAGCTGATGTCGACCTCGTGCCCGTACTCGACGGCGACGACTTCGTCGGCACCGTCACCACCACAGAGATCCTCAAGCTCGACGAGATCCTCGGTCAGACAAGCGGCGAGCCGTAGCGAGCGGATCGGATCTGCTTCACGAGCTCAGGTCGGCATGACGAACCCGTCGCACAGCACCACGACACCGCTGGTGTTGTCGGTGCGGTGATGTTTGATGGCCTGGTACGCGTCCGACTCGTACCACGCTCGCGCTGCGTCCTTCGAGTCGAAGCGCAACACGATGGTGACGTGACCAGGCGCGCCTTCCTCGGCCTCTGACGTGTAGTCGGCGACGAGGATCTCCGCGCCGCTCGACGCCATCGTCGGCATCGCGGCTGGGGGATAGGCCTGATAGCCCTCGGCATCGGTGATCGAGTAGTTGAAGACGAGGTACGCGCTCATCCCAACTGTCTAGCGGTGGGCGCTCGCGTCGAAGGTCCGACGTTCAGCGCGGCGGTGCGGGCGCGATGTTGGCGTTGAGGTGGAACACGTTGTTCGGGTCGTAGTGCGCCTTGATCTGCGCCAGCTTGTCGTACTTGTCGGCCCCGTAGGTGGCCCGCAGGCGGTCGTTGTCGGCTTCGACCATGAAGTTGACGTAGCCGCCGGAGCCGCCGGCGTGGGGGAGCAGCGCCTCCCAGAACCCGCGCACCCACGCGCGGTCGGCGGCGAGCAGGTCCATGTCACCGGGGGAGGTGGCGTCGATGTTCACGAGCCACTTCGACGCGCGGCTCCCGCCGAAGGCTGTCGCGTCGTCGGCGACGTCGCTGTAGGCGCCGCGCATGGTGAAGACCGGCATGAGCGACAGCGGTGACGCCTTGCGCGGCATCTGGTCGGCGATGACGGCGATGGCGCCGTCGGTGAGCTCGTCGAGGTAGATCGCCTTCTCGTAGGCGAGGATTCCCCAGGGTGCGCTCTCGTCGAGCATCTTCTGAAGCTCGGTGTAGGGGATCGGTGTGACGAAGTGGAACAACGGCGGAAGCGTGTCGAGGATCGGCTGCACAAGGGCGGCGTGTTCCTCGGGTGTGCTCCAGCCGACGACGGCGAGCAGGTAGCCGGGGGCGAAGTGGTGCTCTTCGGGGACGAACGGCGCCGGCGGCGCGTTCAGTCCGACGATGGTCAGGCCGGTGTCGGGCGGCGTGGTCGCGATGTAGTCGCGGGCGAAGGTCAGCATCTCGACGCCCTGGTCGAGGGGCCAGAAGAACAGGCCGAGCTGCACGATCGGGCCGACGTCGTGCAGCGCGAACTCGAACTCGGTCACGACACCGAAGTTGCCGCCGCCGCCGCGCAGCGCCCAGTAGAGGTCGGGGTGGCTGGTGGCCGATGCCGTCACGTGCTGGCCGTCAGCAGTGACGACCTGTGCTGACACCAGGTTGTCGCACGACAGCCCGGCCTTGCCGGTCAGCCAGCCGAACCCTCCGCCGAGGGAGAGTCCGGCCACGCCGGTGTGACTGATGAAACCGCCGGTGACGGCCAAGCCGTGTTCCTGGGTGGCGGCGTCGAGGTCGGCCCACGTGGTGCCGCCGCCGCACCGGACGCGCTTCGTCGCCGGGTCAACCGTGATCGCTCGCATCCTCGTGAGATCCACCACGAGGCCGCCTTCGCACACGGCGTAGCCCGGATAGTTGTGGCCGCCGCCGCGCACCGCGATCTCGAGCCCCTCGCGTCGAGCGAACGCGATCGCGGCCGAGACGTCGTCAGCGGACGTGCACTGCGCGATCGCCGCGGGGTGGCGGTCGATCTCGCCGTTCCAGACGCTGCGGGCCGTGTCATAGCCCTCGTCGCCCGCCGTGAGAACGGTGCCGGCGAAACTGTCCCGGAACGAAGCCAGCGTCGAGTCGGAGAGCGTGGTCATCGGTAGCTCCTTCGTCGCGCGCTCGGTCCGCGGATCAGCCCATCACGCGCAATTCGTGAACGTTGTGTCCTGTTGGTCGACATCGTCGTTACAGCGGACGACGCTACGACTCCTCGCTTGTCCGCGCTCGCTGGCAGCCGACTGCGCGGGTCTGTTGACGCGTACGCCGGCGGGAGGGAAGATCGTTTGTCTCGAAAAAGGGGGTCCGGTCGATGGCGTGGAACCTGACGGGAAGTTACGTCGAGACCTGTTCGTGCGAGCTGATGTGCCCGTGCAACCTCTCGTTCGACCACGGTGCCACCTACGACTTCTGTCGGGTCACGCTCGTGTTCAACATCCGCGCGGGTCAGATCGACGGCACCGACATCGCCGGCCTAAAGGTGGCGGCCATCGCGGACACCCCGAAGGTGATGACCGAGGGGAACTGGAAGCTCGGCGTGTTCGTCGACGCCCGGGCCACCGACGAGCAGTTCGACAAGCTGATCCAGGTGTTCAGCGGTCAGCTGGGCGGACCGATGGCCGCGCTGACACCGTTGGTGGGCGAGATGCTCGGCGCTGAGCGCGCCGTCATCGATGTTGTCGACGACGGGCTGCGTCACAGCGTCCGCATCGGCGACGCCATCGACTTCGAGATCGAGGACATCGTTCCGTTCGGAGTCGAATCGGGTCTGCCGGTGCGCTTCGACGGGATGTTCCATCCGGTCGGCTCGAACCTCACGATGGCCGAAGCGAAGCGGTCGAACATCAACGCGTTCGGCATCCAGTACGAGGGCAAGACCGGGTTGTCGACGTCCGAGTTCTCCTGGGCCGCCTGAGGTCATGAGCGTCACGGCGGAGGCAAGCCTTCCCTCGAGCGGAGGGCTCGCCCCCGCGTTCTCGGCGGCACGCGCCCGGCTCGGGCTTGTCGCGCTGCTGTTCGCTGTCGCCGCGGCCGGTTGGTGGTGGACGGGCGATCAGATGCGGGGCATGGACAACGGACCGTGGACCGGTCTCGGTTCGTTCGGCTGGTTCCTGGGTGTCTGGGTCGTGATGATGGCGGCGATGATGTTCCCGTCGGTCTCGCCGACGGTGGCGCTGTACTCCCGCATGACCAAGCAGCGCTCGCCGCTGTCGCCGATGTTGTTCGCGTTCGGCTACCTGCTCACGTGGGCCGCCGCCGGGGTCGTCGCCTTCGCGATCGGCGCCGCACTCAACTTGGTCGCGGGCGGCCTGTTCGCGTGGGACCGGGCCGGGCGGTGGACCGCGGGCGGCACGCTCGTGGTCGCGGCGGTGTACGAGCTCACACCGTTGAAGGACGTGTGCCTCGGGAAGTGCCGCAGTCCGCTCGGTTCCCTGTTGGGCTCGTGGCGCGACGGCCCGGCGGGTGCGTTGCGCATGGGCGCGCAGAACGGCGCGTGGTGTGTCGGCTGTTGCTGGGCGCTCATGGCTGCGCTGTTCGCGTTGGGGATCATGAGCGTCGTGTGGATGGCCGTGATCGCCGGGCTCATCGCGTTCGAAAAGACCGTCCCGTGGCGCCGGGTCGCGTCCTACGGAACCGCCGCGGTGCTGCTGGCTCTCGGGCTGCTGGTGCTGACCGCACCGAGGTCCGTCCCGGGTCTCACGACGCCGAGTGACTCCCCGATGGAGCAGATGGCGCCGATGGGTTCTTAGCGGTCGGCGCGGTACGCGAAGTTCGTCGCGAACCCGCACCGGTCGGACCACTCCCACACCAGCGGTTCGACAGCGGCCCGAAGCGTCGTCGCTCGCACTTCTTGGCCGGGTTGGTCGAGGCCGGGAATGCCGCACGCGACCGGCTCGTCGGAGTGGACCTCCTCGTCGGCGGCCACGTCGACTCGTCCTTCCACCCAGATCCGCCAGTGCCGGCGGTTGTGATCGAGTCGGACGACAGCGGGGCCGACGCTGGCGACGGCCTGGATGGCGGGGCTGTAGTTGCGGCTCGGCGTCCCCCCGACGCGTCCGAGGAAGATGTCAGCCAGCGCGGCCTGCTGAGCGAGGTTGGCCTCGTCGTCGATCAGCAGGGCCACCGTCCACGGTGAGCCCGGTTCGTCGTCGTTGTAGCTGCCGACCATCACGACCTTGCGATCAGTCAGGTCGAGCTCGCCCGAGAAGCCACGTTTGATCCACCACGACAGCGCGAAGTCGCACACCCCGAAAGTGGACCGGCCGCCGTCGCGTCCGCCGACCTGTCGGCACGGGCAGATCGGCAGGCAGCTGCACGCCTCGAAGTAGGTGCCCTCGACCGACCACGCCAACACCTCCGTCTCGCTCATGGCTGTCTCCTCACCCGAGCCCGGACGCGCCCGCCCGCGATGTCAGTGTCGCGCTCGCTGCGTCTCCGCCGCGGTGGCTGGGCGAAGAGTGCGACCATGCGGTGCGTTCCTACGTCGCGGAGGTGGTCTCGTGGTCGGCGCCCATCCACCCCGGGCGACGTGGGAGTCCTACCGCGACGCCGCCGTGATGTTCTTCCGTGGCGCGACCGTCGGTACGGCGTCGCGCATCTCGCTCGTGGTCGGCACGTGGCTGAGCCTGTTGAACCAGGGCCACGCCATCTCCGACGGCCGACCGCCGTGGGCCAAGGTCGCGCTCAACTACCTCACGCCGTTCGTCGTCGCCAGTCTCGGCTATCTCGCCGCCCGCCGCCGTCGCAATGTCGAGCGTCTTGTCGCGCTCCTCGAGCGCGACGACTCTCCCGACGGGTGACGAGACGTTTGGCTTTCGACCCTGATCACGCGGGATTCGTGCCATGCCTCTGCAGGTCTGGCCCTCCGAGGATCGCTTTGATCTTGCGAAGGTCCTTGCGGTTGGCGCGGCGCATCGCCGGAGCCATGAGCGGCGCGATGATCCTGGAGAAGCCGGCCGGCTCACCTCGATTGCGCAACGTCATGCGCGTCGCCGCGGTGTCAACCGGCGTCCAGGTGTAGGTGGTCTCCATCGGGAAGGGGCCTTGAGCGGTGCGCATCACGAGCCGCTTGTCGGGCTCGAGCTCGACGAGCTCATAGGTGTACTCGAGGCGCCGTCCGAGGAAGCGGGCGACGAAGGTCATCTTCGAGCCGACGCCAAGCGGCGGCGAGGTTTGCCAATCGACCGAGTCGATGTTGGCGTACCAGTCGGGCGCGTTGGACGGATCAGCCGCGTAGGGGGCGACGACCGCGACAGGCCGGTCGATCATGATCTCGGTCTGCACGTCCACGCTCACTTCTTCGCTGCCTTCTTCTTCGGCTGCTTGGGTGGCAGCGCGGCCGCGGCGGCATGCGCCTTCATGATCCACGGCTTCGCCTTGCGGGCAGTCCAGTCGGCAGGCAACGTGACGTAGCCGCCCATCGGCCGCTCACTCGGGCCGAACGGACCGGCCCCCGGCATGGCCTCGAGCTTGGAGCGGTCGGGTTCGTCGAGGCGCACGCCGACGTCGCTGCCGAACAAGCCCATGAACATGTTGCCGTTGATGAAGGCGCCGAGGTTGCCGAACATCGGCTTGGTCTCGACACCCGGTCCCTCAGGAACCAAGGCGCGGAAACGATCGCGGTCCGCATCGGTCGGCTTAGGGATCTCCACGAAGGCGTCCTCTCCGTTGCTTGCGTGCGCTCCGGTCAGACGGTCTTGAGCGTGAGGGTCTCGCGATCGTGCAACTGCTCGGCGTCCATCCCACCAGCATGCTCCGCGTGCGCCTGGCAGGAGTCATGTTGCGATCAGCCCGACCGTCACGGCCGGTTGGATCGTGAGGTTGTCTGCGCGAGGCGCTCGGCGGCGGCGGTGAGCGCGGCGTCGAGGTGTCGGTCCCACGTGCGGCGTTGGGTGTAGGGGATGGCGGCCCATTCGCGGAAGCGGCGACCGTTGGGCGCGAACGCCTCCGCTTTCCCTCCGTCGATGAGCCGGTTGACCTGGCCCTCGTCGAGCTTGACGACCAGGTCGCCGGTGCGGCGGTCGCAGGTGGCGAAGAAATCGCCGTGCAGGCGGAGGCAGGGGAACCCCATCATCGTCGAGCGGGTGACACCGGCTTGGGCGAGGAGCGGCTGGGCGAGCTCCCAGAACCGGGCCTCGCCGGGTGTGCTGTCGGTGCTCATGCGAGGCCGAGCGACTTGGCCGTCGGTACCCGTTCCGCGGCGAGCGCGTCGGGGCCGGGTTCAAGGCCGGCGGCGACGTCGGCGAGGCGTCGGAGGTAGTTGTCCCACCCGCCGGCGTGTGCGTCGGCCATCGGTCCCGGAAGCCCGCGGTGCACGAGGTGCAGCTCGGTGCCCGTGCGGGTGGGGCGCAGGTCGATCTCCACGGTTGTCGAGCCGGGCGGGACTTCGACGTCGGGGCGTTCCCAGCCGAAGGTGAACACGACGCGACGGTTGGGCACGACTTCCACGTACCGGCCGGACACGACGTCGCCGTTGAGGTGTGTCCAGGTGATCACGCCGCCAGGGTTGGGATCGAGCGTTGCCGTCGGCGCCATCCAGGCGACGAACCGCTCCGCTTCGGTGAGCAGCGCGTACACATCCTCGACATCGGCGTCGATGTGCACGACGCGATCGACGAGCTTCACGCCGATCGCGTCCGCTTCGCCGGTCGCCGCTGCGCCTCGGCCGTGCGCTTGAGGTTGTCGAGCGCGCCACCCCACAGGTCATCGAGCGCAGCTCGCACCTCGGCCAGCCGCGCCAGGTCGACGCGGTACAGCCGTCGACGCGCGTCGACCCGCACATGCATCAGTCCGGTCTCGCGCAGCAGCTTCAAGTGTGGGCTCGCCGCCGACGGCGCCAGCCCGGCCGCGGCTGCCAGCTCAGTGGCCGTGCGCTCCTCGTCGCGCGCGAGTCGCAGCATCGCTCGACGACCGGGATGGCCCATCGCTCGAACCGCGTCGTCGAGCAACGGTGAGCTCACGGTTGGCGACCCATCGCGCCCAGCAAACGATCCTGCGGCGATGCGTCGGCGGGCACCGGCACTTCGGGACCGACGAGGCCTGCCTGGCGGCCGATCTCCGGCATGGCGGGGAGGAACATGGCCACGCACGCCGCAGCGAGGTCATCGTCGAGCGTCGGGTCTTGCCCGGTGGCGACGGCGAGGTCCCAGGTGTGCACGAGCTGGTCCATGAACGTGCCCGCGGTAGCCTCTGCCATCGACCACTCGAACCCGGCCGGGGACATGCACCGCCGCTCGAGCGCCCCCGGCTCGCGCAACTCTGCGACGCAGCGCGCCACTGCCGCGGCGTAGGCGCCGACGTTCGTCCCGGGCGGTTCATGCGCGACGCCGAGTGCCCCGAGCAGGTAGCTGGTCCCGCCGGCCATGTGCTCCAACAGCTGGGCGACCGTCCATTCCCGGCATGGCGTCGGAGCGTCGAGCTGCAACGCGTCGACCTTGCTGGCCATCGCGGCCGCGTGACTGGCCGCCCGCTCGAACAGGGTGACTGGATCTTGCTCCACGAACGACCTCCTAGTTCAGCAACTCCTGAATTGAGAGGATGCTGAACTATTCGGCCGTCGTCAAGCCCTCGTCGTCGCGTCGTCTCGACCCGGGCGCGACCGCGACACCGAACAGCCCGAGCAGTTCGCCCGCGCCGTCGCCGCGTTCGCGTCCGGAGACGTCAGTCGCACCATGAACGTCCGCGTGAGGCGGGGTACCGTCTCGGCCCGCGAGTCGCGTCGAACGCGCATCCGACCCTCCGGACGGCGGCGGATGAGCCCGGACGTGTCAAACACCGTGTCAAACGAACGACGACGCACCGGTTCGAACCGGACCGGACCCAGCGGCACCCGTCGGTCGCCTGACCTGCACGAACCTGTACCGGGGCGGACGACGCCGGACCGGCCGACACCTCTATACCCGCCCTCATAACCCGAAGGTCGCGGGTTCAAATCCCGCCCCCGCCACTGAAGGCCCTGGTCAGGACACGTTTCTGCCCAGGGCCTCATCGCGTTCGTCGATGTCTACCGGGTCGTCTACCGGGTTGAACTCGGTAGAGGCACTCGGTAGAGGCGATGACGGAAGCGAAGGTGCGCGCAGCTTCGGCTTGCATGCCCGGGAGCACGTGCTGGCAGGTCGCCATGGTGAAGCCGGGCGTCGCGTGGCCGAGGCGTTCGCTCACGACCTTGATCGGCACGCCGGCCTTCAAGAGCAGCGTGGCGTGCGTGTGGCGCAGGTCGTGCAGCCGTCGCCGCTGTACGCCGGCGCGGGCCACGAGCTTGTTGAAGATCTGCGTGAACCGATCGGATGCGTCGGCCTGCCGGAGGGCGTGCAGAAGACGTAGTCGTCTTCGCTCACGCGACGACCGAGCTCGTCGTCGAGTCGATCCCGCCAGCGCTCGAGTACCTGCACGGTCGCGGGTCGAGGTCGACCCACCTCCGGGAGTTGTGGGTCTTGCCGCGACTCTCGTGCAGCTTGTAGGACATCGACACCAGCGATCGGCTGATCGACAGGTTTCGGCCGACGAGGTCGACGTCCTCCCACCGCAAGCCGAGCAGCTCGCTCCGGCGCATCCCGGTGTTGGCCGCGAGCCAGAAGGCGGGGAAGAGTCGGTCGGTCTTCGCCGTCCGCAAGAAGGCTTGGAGTTGCGTGGCGTTCCAGGCGCGCACGTCGGTTCGTGGTCGTCGTCGTTTGGGTGGTTCGGCGTCGTCGGCGACGTTGCGGACGATCAGGCCTTGGCATGCGTCGCGCAGTGCGCGATGGAGGATGACGTGGATCTCGAGCACGGACTTCGCGTCGAGGCCTCCTTTGCCGTCGGCGCGACCGTTGGCCAGGAGCTCGGCGTAGAGCGCGTCGAGGTGATGCCCTCGCACGCGACGCAGCGGCAGGCGGCCGATGTGGGGCACAACGTGCAGCTCGATGTTGCGGCGGTAGCCGTCCCACGTGCTCGGCCTGAGACTGACCTGCTTTCGGGGTAGCCACGTGTTGAGCAGGAACCGAGCCACGGTGAGCCCCGGTGCCACATCCTTCGCCCGCGCCGCTTCGGCGAGCAGCACCGCCGCACGCTCCGCCGCGGCGCGATCGGTGCCGGCCGCGTGCCAGCGGCGCCGCTCCTGTCGGGTGATCGGGTCGAGGCCCTCGTAGATGACGGCGTAGAAGCGACCCTTCCTCTCGACGACGTAGCCCCGCATCGCGCTCCTCCTCTACCGGTAGATCCAGCCGGTAGAGATAGGCCAGAACCGCAGGTCACGCCCGATCCTCACCGGGTCAAACCGAAGGTCAACCCGTCACGAAAGCGGTCCGTGGCGGTGCGAGGCGAGTCGGCGGTGACCGCTTGTCATCACGATGTCATCACTCCGATCCTGCGAGCGCCCACAACCAGCGGTCGCTGACGGCGACTCGTACGCTCGCGTCGATGGCGGACGTGACGGCTGATGGAGTGGCGTCGGGGTTCGCGGCGTTGGCACAGGTGGATTGGCCGGCGGCGCGCGACGCGTTCACGGCCGCGCTCGCGGATGGCGATGCGCCTGAGCCGCTGATGGGTCTCGCGAACGCGAGGGACCTTCAACTCGCTGCGGGGTATGCCCGACGCACCGGCCACCTTCGTCAGCTGCGACGTCCGCGAGATCATCGGCCAGGTGAACCCTGCTGCCGGGTGACCGGGACGACCTCGACCGCGGACTCAAGGAGACCAGCGGCTGAGCGTTGATGCAACTCGAGCCGACGCGTCCTCCCCGCTATGCCGTGGAAATGGGAGGCAGGCCTCCTGTCGGCGGCTCGTCGGCTTCGTACGGTCAACCTCGGTGTTATTCGAGCGAGGAGATCGAGGGATGGCGACGTGCCAACGACTGATGGCGAGCTGTACTACGAGGACCACGGCACCGGCCAGCCCGTCGTGTTCATCCATGGTCTTTGGCTGACGAGCCGGTTCTTCGCCCCACGGGGTCGATCCCGCCGTGCCCGCCGGTCTCGACTTACGGATCAGCGCCGCGCTGTGAACGACGTGGACCAGCGGCCGTGCCTCGCACGGGACTTTCGCGCTCACACCTCCGGGGCGACATGACCGGCTAGCGACGCCCGCTCCCGTGTTGTGGCTACACTGGTGGTCACAATCCGTGGAGGTGAGCGGTGCGCGCTGTCGGTGTTCGAGAGTTCCGGGATCAGGCGACGTCGATGATGGGCGCGGGCGAGACGTTGGTGATCGAACGACATGGCGAACCGATCGGCTTCTACGTGCCGATCACCGCCAAGGATCGCAAGGCGGGCCGTAAAGCACTCGGCCGGCTCGGCGCTGCCGTCGATCAGCTCCTCGCCTCTGCTCACGTAGACGAAGACGAGCTCGTCAGTGAGGTGAGCCGGCGCCGACGCTGATGCGCCTGGTTGTCGACACGAGCGTGTTGGTCGGCGAGCTGCTTCGCCGCGCCGGGCGCGAGCGTCTCGGCGACGCACGGCTCGAGCTGTTTCTGCCCGAGCAGATGTGGTCCGAGTTCCAAGTCGAACTGCCGCGCCGCATCGCGGCGTTCGTGCGGCGGCGATCGCTTCCCGCAGAGGTGGGCGAGGAGCTGAGTCGGCTGTGCTTGAGCGCGGTCGACGCGAACGTGGTCGTTCTCGACGAGGCGATCTACTCCGCCATCGAGGACGAGGCCCGCGCCCGGTCATTGCGCGACCCGAACGACTGGCCGGTCGTCGCCTCCGCCCTCGCGCTCTCCGCCGACATCTGGACCAACGACAACGACTTCCTCGGCACCGGCGTCGCGACCTGGACCACCGAGACCCTGCAGGCGTGGCTCGACCGCACGTGATGACCGATCGACACCTCTATATTGCTGCGCGGCCGAGACCTGCGGTGGCAAACGTGTCAAACAACTTGTCAAACGAACCACGACGCACCCGGCCGGACTGGCCGACATGTCAGCGGATTTGTCAGCGCACCACGGGGCTACCAGTTGCCTGACCTGGATGTTCGTGCCACCATCCCAGACGAGAGCACACGGCCGCAGACGAGGCCGACTCGCTGACCTCATAACCCGAAGGTCGCGGGTTCAAATCCCGCCCCCGCCACCAGTTGCGCAGGTCAGAGGCCCTTTTCGGTTCGCCGGAGAGGGCCTCTTTGCGCAGGTCGCGAACCCGAAGGTCACCGCGGCGAGAAATGGCTGGTCAGCGATGGTCTCGATGGCGTCGTGGCTGACCTGTTGTCATCACGATGTCATCACTTCGATCATGTGGGCGATCGATCGTTGGGCCGCTTGGCCTGGTACTCGCGCCAGGTGAGCCACACGACGAAGGCATCGAAGACGGTGAGCAACGTAAGGCCGATCGTCGGGTCGAGGGCGATGCGGTAGAGCTGGTAGGCGATGAAGGCGCCGAGGAGGGCGATCATCGCCGGGTACGCCCACAGCTGGTCGCGGAGCACGGCGATGATCACGACGACCTTGGCAAGGCCGTGGCTGAGCAGGTAGATGCCCGCGTAGACGGTGGTGCCATGGGTGAGGCCACTGGTCGCCTGGAGGAGGTGGCGGGCGATGAAGTCGTGCGGGTCCTGGGACAGCTCGTGTTGGGTGAGGGTCCGGGCGAGCGCGTTGATCTCGCTGGGTGAGAGCACGAGCAGCAGCAGCCCGCCGATGATCTCGAGCGCGCCGTCGATGGCCTTGAGCGTGACGCTGATCTTGAAGGCGCGGTCGAGTCGTTTCGAGACGGCCATGGTCGCTACGCGAAGCGGATGACGCTGATGAGCCCGAAGGCGAGGCTGTAGATGGCGAAGGGCAGCAGCGTCTTGGTTTCGAAGTAGCGGACGAGGAAGCGCACGGACAGGTAGGCGGCGACGCCGGCGAAGAGCGCGCCGACGAGGGCTTGGGTGCGGATGCCGTCGCCCAGGTGGCCGGCGAGGTCGGGGACCTTGTAGACACCGGCGGCGAGGATGATCGGCGTTGCGAGCAGGAACGAAAAGCGGGCGGCGTCTTCGTGGTCGAGGCCGCGCACGACGCCCGCGACCATGGTGATGCCGGAGCGGCTGATGCCGGCGAACAGCGCGCCGATCTGCGCGATCCCGACGACGCCGGCTTCCTTGAGATCAAGAGTGTCGAGCCGGCGGCCTTCCTCACCACCTTCGGAGTGCGTCCTGCCGTGTTCGACGGCGAGCTGGTGCACGGAGGACCATCGGCGGGCGCGTTCGCCGGCGAGCAGGATCACACCGTTGAGGGTGAGGAAGATGGCAGCGGCGAGCGGCTTCGCGAACAGTGTCCGCAGCGCGTGCTCGAGGGCCAGGCCGGTGAGCCCGGCGGGAATGGTGGCGACGATGAGAAGCCAGGCGAGGCGCTGATCGGCGGTCTCGATCCGCCGGGTGCGAAGGGTGGTGAACAAGCCGCGGATGATGCGCACCCATTCGTCGCGGAAGTACACGAGCAGCGCCAGCGCGGTGGCGACGTGGAGGGCGACGACGAACGCGAGGTAGAAGCTCTCGTCCGCGGACTGGGCGGTGACGAGCTTGTCCCACCCCAGCCAGGCGGGCACGAGCACGGAGTGGCCGAGACTGGAGATCGGGAACAACTCGGTGACGCCTTGGAGGAGGCCGATCACGATCGCTTGGAAGTAGCTGAGCACGAACGGGCTCCTCTCGAACCGGTATCTACTACGACTGTCGTACCTTAGGGACCTGGACACCTGTAGTAGTTTCGATGGGGTGAGGCGCCGGACACCGGACAACGACCACGCCGGCGCCCGTCGACGTTCGGGTGAGCTCGAAGCCGACGTGCTGGCCGCGCTGTGGGCGTCGCCGGAGCCGATGGTGCCGGCGGACGTCCAGGCGGCGGTGGGCGGCGCCCTCGCCTATACGACGGTGATGACGATCCTCGTTCGGCTGCATGACAAGGGCGTGATCGAGCGGGAGAAGATCGGCCGGGCCTACGCCTACCGTCCGGTGGTGCAGGAGACGACGGTGATCGCCGAGCAGGTCCGCCGCCTGCTCGAGCGGGGCGCCGACCGAACCGCTGTCTTGCAGGGGTTGATCGAGGGGCTCGCCCCGGATGACGCGGACATGTTGCGGGACCTGCTCACGAAGGCGGACGGGAAGCGTCGGGGCCGGTCGTGACGACGTTCGTGTACGTCCCGTTCGTGGCGTCGCTCGTCGTCGCTGGTCTGAGCCGCACTGCGGGTCGGCAGGTGTGGCCGCGGGCGGCAGCGTGGGCGACCACGATCGCGGCGGCCGCGCTCGCCGCGTCCACGGTCGGCGCGCTGGCTGTGCTCGCCTGTCCGGTGCCAGCGCAAGTCCCCGTCGTCGCAGCGGTCGGCCGGTGGCGTCCCGGCGCCATCTCGAGTCACTTGCCGGTGCCGGCGTGGCTGTCCCTTCTTGCGGTCGCCGCGCTGCTCGGCCTCGCCTACCGGGCGGCACGTCAGGGGCGCCTATTGATCGATGACGTGCGCGCCCTCGTGGTCGCTCACCGCCAGCTCGCCGGCTGCCGCCACGGTGATCTGGTCGTCACGACCGTGGACGCGCCGCACGCCTACGCGCTGCCCGGTCTGGGGTGTCGTGGCGCCGTCGTGGTTTCGTCCGGGATGTTGGCGCTGCTCGACGATGCCGAGCGCGCCGCGGTTCTCGCACACGAGCGGTCCCACCTCCGGCACCACCACGCGCTGTTCGAGCTCGTAGTGCGGGTCGCGGTTGCGCTCAACCCGCTCGTGATCAGCCTCGAGCATGACGTGCGGTTCGCGTTGGAGCGATGGGCCGACGAAGACGCCGCCGCGGCGACGGAGCGTCCGGTCGCGGCGAGCGCGTTGGCACGCGCTGCCCTCGGCACACTCGGCGCGACACAACCAGTCCGCCGGTTCCCGCGTCTCGCGCTGCACTCGCACTGGACGACGGCACGCGTGGCAGCGCTGCTCGACCCTCCCCAGCGGCGTGTCCGACCAGTGTGGCTGCTCGTCGTCGCCGCGGTGCTTGCCGCCCTCGCGCTTGGTTGGGCGCTGCATGACACTGAGCGGTTCTTCGAAGCCGCCCGGCTGTGGTCGCATCGATGATCCGGCTGCTGCTCATCGCCGTCGGGGTGATCGTTGCGTCGTGGGCAGTGCTGATCGTGCTGGCGCGGCGGCTGCCGCCCGGCGCAGCCAAGGACCTGGCCAGCGTGCTCCCCGCGTGCGCGACAACGGTTCGGCGTCTACGGAAGGACCCGCGCGTGCCGCGGCGGGCCAAGCTCGCTGTCGGCTTCGCCGGCATCTGGGTCGTCTCGCCGATCGACCTGATCCCCGAGTTCCTCCCGGTCATCGGCCCACTCGATGATGTGGTCGTCGTCGCGCTCGCCTTGCGCTACGCGGCCCGGCGCGTTCCACGCGAGGTGATCGCCGAGGCGTGGCCCGCAGAGCAACGCATCCTCGACCGTCTACTTCCGCAGCGTTCCTAGCGGCCACGCGCCTCGGGGCCGGTCGGGTCAGGCGGCGTGCAGGGTCGTGTACATGCCGGCGGCGTAGTGACCGGCGAGGTTGCAGACGAACTCGTAGTCACCGGTGGGAAGGTTGAGCGTGACCCAGCTGAGCCCGCCGGGTTCGATGCCGTCTCCCGCGCCAGCGCCGCAGTTGTTGGATGCTTCGCCGAGGCTGGCAGTCTCCTCGACGCGGTTGTCGGTGCCGACGGGTGGCTCGCCGGCGGTGTCGCCGGTGGCGAGGGGGAGCACGACGAGTTCGTGGACGAGCGAGCCGACGTTGGAGACCCGGAACGACACCGTTCCGGCCGGGACGGTGTGGCGGCTGGCGGCGAGGCGCATCATGCCGCCGGTCGTGGCGCCCATCATGGGCCCGCGGCCGCCCATGTTCATGAGATGCACATCGACAACGGTTCCGGCGAGACCGGGCGCGGTGCAGGCGCCGTTAGGTGCGTGGTGGCCGGTGTCGAACGCGCCGGTGGCGGCGGCGAGACCGACGGTGGACAGCCCGGCGAGCACGACGACGACCAATGCGACCTCGACGAGCGTGGACCGGCCCCGCGGGGACGGTTTCATCGGGAGCGCAGCAGCTCGCGGCGCTGGTTGTACTCGTCGCCGTCGATCTCACCGCGGGCGAATCGCTCGTCGAGGATCCGCAGGGCTTCGTCGGGCCCGGCCGAGGCGGCGGGGCCGGACGGGCGGTGACCGACGTTTCGCACCACGTAGACGACGACCGCGGCGACGAGCCCCCAGAAGGCGAGCATCATCAGTCCCATCGCGATCCACGCGCCTGGACCCCAGCCGCCGTCGCGCCAACCGTCGTACATCACCGGTTCATCGTGAGCTTCCCGCCGGCGTTGCGGCAGGGTCGAACGTCACTGCATCGACGGCCACCGGTCGGAGGTCGATGCCACGGAGGAGCTGTGCGTTGAGGGCGACGACGATGGTCGACACGCTCATGAGCACCGCGCCGACGGCGGGCGGGAGGGTGAAGCCGGCCCAGGCGAGAGCGCCGGCGGCGAGGGGGATGGCCAGGATGTTGTAGCCGGCGGCCCAGGCGAGGTTCTGGAGCTGCTTGCGGTAGCTGGCCTTGGACAGCCGGATCACCGCGGTGACGCCGCGAGGGTCGCTGCAGGCCAGGATGATCCCGGCCGACTCGATGGCGACATCGGTGCCTGCCCCGATGGCGAGACCGACATCGGCGCGAGCGAGCGCGGGGGCGTCGTTCACGCCGTCGCCAACCATCGCCACGGTGAGCCCCCGGGCCTGGAGCTCGGCAACTTTGGCGTCCTTGTCCTCCGGGAGCACCTCGGCCATGACCTCGTCAACACCGACGTCCGCGCCGACGGCGTCGGCGACCTGGCGGGCGTCGCCGGTGATCATCACGACCCGCCGTCCCATGGCCTGCAGATCCCGCACCGCCTGACGGGCTTCCGGCCGGACCTCGTCCTCCAGCGCGAACGCCGCGACGACCATGCCGTCACCGACGAGGTAGAGCACCGCGGCGCCGCGGGCGCGCCAGCGGTTGGCGACGGCGGTGATCTCGGTGGGCTCGGCGAGCTGCCGTTCGCGCAGTAGCGCGGGTCCGCCGACGGCGTACCGCTTGCCGTCGACAGTCGCTTCGACACCGCGGCCGGTCAAGGATCGGAAATCGGTCGCCGTTGCGAGGGGGCCGTGGTCGGTGGCGGCCCGCACGATGGCGCGGGCGAGGGGGTGCTCGGAGTCGGCCTCGACGGCGCCGGCGACGCGCCATGCGGTCTGCTCGTCGATGCCGACGACGGCGATGCCAACGACGGCGTGCTCGCCTTTGGTGAGGGTGCCGGTCTTGTCGAACAGCACCGCGTCGACGGTGCGCATCTTCTCGAGGGCGATGCGGTTCTTGACGAGGATGCCGTTGCGGGCGGCGAGCGCGGAGCTGAGGCTGACGACCAGCGGTGTGGCGAGTCCGAGGGCATGGGGGCAGCTGATGACGAGCACGCCGACGGTGAGCAGTACGGCGGTGTCGACGCGACCGGCGGCGGCCCACGCCGCGAACGTGATCACGGCCGCGCCCGTGGCGACGTAGAACAGCAGCGCGGCGGCCCGGTCGGCGAGCGCTTGGGCGCGGGACTTCGACGTCTGCGCTTCGGCGACGAGGCGCTGGATCCCGGCCAGCGCGGTGTCGTCGCCGACGGCGTCGACGCGTACTCGGATCGACGAGTCGGTCGACACGGTCCCCGCGATCACGGCGTCGCCCGCGAGCTTGGCGACCGGGCGGGACTCGCCGGTGATCATCGACTCGTCGAGCTCAGCGGCGCCGTCGACGATCTCGCCGTCGGCGGGAACGCGACCGCCGGAACGTACGAGCACGACGTCACCGGCGCGCAGTTCGCCGAGGGCTACGGTTTCGACGCTGCCATCCGCGGCGACGCGCTCGGCCTCGTCGGGCAGCAGGGCGGCGAGCGCGGCGAGGGCGTCCTGGGCCTGGCCGAGGGCCTTCATTTCCTGCCAGTGGCCGAGCAGCATGATCGTGATCAGCGCGGCGAGCTCCCACCAGAACTCCTGAGAGAACCACCCCGCCGAGTAGGACAGCGAGGCGGTGTAGGCGACGGTGATCGCCATCGCGATCAGCAGCATCATCCCTGGCTGCTTGGCTCTCGCTTCGCTCACACCGCCGGCGAGGAACGGCCAGCCCGCCCAGAAGAACACGAACGTCCCCAGCACGGGCCCGATGGAGTCCATGCCGTAGAAGTCGAGGCGGTAGCCGAACCAGTCCATGACCATGTGGCTCGTCGCGACGATCGGGATCGTCAACAGCAGGCTCCACCAGAACCGCCGGCGGAACATCGCCACGTGGTCGCCATGGCCATGGCCACCATGACCCGCGTGGTGCTGATGGTCGGCGTGCTCGTCGGGCTGACTCGCGTGGAGATCGCCCACCGCCTCTCGGTCATGAACGTGAACGCCTTGGGTGGCCACGGTGCTGTCGTGCGTGTGCGGCATCGGTCCTCCTAGCTGCGCACGAGCCGGCGGATCGCGGCCGTCGCCTCGGTGATCTTGTGGTCGCGCTCGCTCATGTCGTCACTCTCGATCGCCTGGACCACGCAGTGCCGAAGGTGGTCGTCCAACAACTCGAGCGCGACCGCCTCCAGCGCCTTGTTCGCCGCAGTGAGCTGGGTCAGCACGTCGATGCAGTACCGATCGTTTTCCACCATCTGGGCGATCCCCCGCACCTGACCCTCCACCCGGCGCAACCGCGCCACCACCTGTTCCTTTGTGTCCGCATACCCGGCCATGAGCCTGATACTATACCCTGGTAGGGTATATACCACGCCGAATCGCAGCGGACCTTCAGGCCTGACGACCTGACGACCGGACTGGGAAGCGCTGGGGAGCGTGCCTGTTCACCCCGGGTCGTGCTCGACGTTCCCGCCGCCGATGTCTCGCAGCTCGCTCATTGCCAAGCGCATCTTCGGTTACCTGCGCGTGGTGTTCGCTTTCGGCGATTTCGACGAGAAATTCGCAAGCCAGGCTCCACGAACGCGGTGCGGAGCTTGTCAGCAGCGAAGTCATCCAGTACGAGGACGTCTATCGCCTCTGCTACATCCGCGGACCCGAGGGACTTCTCCGCGGCCTCGCCGAAGAACTCCGCGGAACGTGATTCCGCAGCGCGAGCAGCATCAGCGACATGTCATCGGATTTGTCATCAGACCCCACACCCCTCACCTCCGCCGGACGCCCCCTGTCTGTCAGGCTGATGTGAGACAGCTGCTGTAGTCCCTCGATGCCTTCAGGGCGAGACAGGATCTGTGACCGATGGCAATGCGTTCCTCTTCTCTTGTTGTCGCGCGCGCTCATGATGGCGGTGTGGGGTGACGACGTCGACCCGGCGGCACGGCCTCGACCGCGTCGGTCGTTCAGCCCCGAGTACAAGCTTGGGATCCTCGCGGCGGGGCCCTCTTTGGTGGATGAGAATGGTGTTGGTCGCCCGCCGGCGCCGGAGCTCAGTGGTGCCCTGTAGCCCGTAGGTCAGACTGGCGCCGGGGCTTCAAGGCACCTTGGATTGTGCTTCGAGCGCGTGTCTCAGATTCTCGTGACGCTAGAAGCCCCAGGGGCGGCCATCTCATCGGTGACGAGGAGGTGGGTGGGCATGGAGTGATCGTCGATCGCTGCGCGGCGCTCGATGTGCACAAGGACACGGTGATGGCCTGCGTCCGCAAGGTCGGCCCGGGTGGCCGGCGGCGGGTGCAGGAGGTGCGGGAGTTCCGAACCTGGACGTCGTCGCTGCGCGAGCTGCGG
>Ga0070741_10007070_pt1 | contig 23577 bp, 24 predicted proteins | sample Coa_R1_4_FD_66440 | JGI IMG/M metagenome (GOLD analysis project Ga0070741, IMG submission 66440) | Surface soil microbial communities from Centralia Pennsylvania, which are recovering from an underground coalmine fire - Coalmine... | ecosystem: Environmental > Terrestrial > Soil > Unclassified ...
GATGCACCGCGTTGGCCTTTTCGATATCTTCCACGCCCGCTGGTTCGCCGTCAGCCTGGGCCTGATGATCGTCTCGACGGCCGTCTACATCCTCAGCCGCCTGCCCGCGATCTGGATGGCGGTGACGCAGCCGCGCAAGCGAGTGCCGGAGCGCTACTTCGAGCTGGCGCCGCACCGCTATGACTTCGAGACGGTCGTCGCCGCCGACGACTTCGCCGCGTTGCTGCGACGCAAGCGCTTCAAGGTTGACACGTTCGTCGAGCCGGAGGCGACGTACCTCTTCGCTGACCGCTTCGCCTGGGCGCAGTTCGCCACGGTGCTGACCCACGCCGCGATCGTCGTCTTCGTGCTGGCGGCGGTGGTCAGCCGCGCCGACGGCTTCTCCGAGCCGCTGTTCATAGGTGAAGGGGCGACGGCGCCCGTATTTCCGGTCGTCGCGCAGCCCAACCAGATGCAAGTGAAGATACTCGATGCCATCGGCGTTTACGGCGCCGACGGCCTGCCGACCGATTACCGCACGGAGCTGGCGATCTACCAGGGTGGCCAGGAGGTCAAGCGCTGCGTCACCACCGTCAACTCGCCCTGCTCCTATCAGGGCTATCGCTTCCACCAGGCGGCCTACTACGGCTATGGCGCGGAGCTGCAGGTGCGCGACCTGCGCAGCGGCGATATCATCTATCACGAGACGTTTTCCCTGGACGATCAGCGCCCGGCGCCCCACTTCATCATTCGCGATGCCGCCAGCAAGCAGGTCCTCTTCGACGACTCGCCGGTTCTGGGCCAGGGCGTGACCACGGAGACCGATCAGGGCCCGGTGGTAGCGGCGCTCTCGCAGATCAGCCTGCCCGATGGCCGCAGCTACATCGTCGGCATGCGTAATCTGGCGTCTGGCGGCAAGGGCGGCTGGTCGCTGTTGCTGCTGGACGCCTCCAGCCCGGCCGCCGCCAGCTTGCAGCTGGCGCAGGGGGCTAGCGGTGTCCTCGGCAGTCTGGAGGTCGAGTTCCTGGGCGTTGTCGGCATACCGGCGCTGCTCCGTGACGATGTCCCTCTGCCGGCCGGCGCCCCCGGCGGTGGCCAGGTGCTGCTGCAGCTGAGCAACGTTTACGCCGGTACCGGCACGGCGTCCGAGGGCACCGCCGTGCAGGCGCCGGTGCGTGCCGGCGAGCCGACGCTGACCATGCTGGGAGCCAGCAACAGCGCGATGGTAATGCGCCCCGGCCAGAGCCTGACAGCCGGCAACTACCAGTACACATTCGTCGGGCAGCGGGAGTTCGCCGGGCTGCAGGTCAAGAAGGACAGCAGTGACCTGCTGGTCTGGGCCGCGATGGGTCTGCTAATTGCCGGTCTTCTCGCCTCCTTCTGGGTGCCCCGAAGGAGGCTATGGGCTAAGATAACGGCTGACCGGACCTACCTGGTCGGCCAGACCAACCAGATGGCCAACCTGCGCCGCGAAATGCGGGCGCTGGCCGCCGAGTCCGGCGCCAGCGTGAGCGAGGACGAAGACTAAGTGATGTATGCCCTGCTGACCCGCCTCCTGACCATCGAAATCCCTTTCGATCCCAACGTCTTCAGCATCGGCGGACTGGATATCAGCTGGCACGGAGTCTTCACCGCCATCGGCGTCATCGCCGGGGTGAGCATCGCGGCCTACTTTGGCCTGAAGGCCGGCATCAGCGAGGACCATACCTACAACATCGCCCTGGCGGTCGTCGTCGGCGGCATCATTGGCGCTCGCACCCTCTACGTCATGGAGAACTGGAGCCGCTTCGACAACAACCTGGGCGACGTGTTCGCGCTGAACGCCGGCGGCATCTCCATCTACGGCGCGCTGATCGGCGGTAGCCTCTTCGCCTGGATATACTGCCTGTTAGCGAAGGTGCCCAATATCCCGGTCGCCGCCGACGTCGGCGCGATGGGGGGAATCGTCGGCATGGCGATCGGCCGCATCGGCGACATCATCAACGGTGAGCACTACGCCCAGGCCACCAGCTTGCCCTGGGCCGTGCGCTACACGGATGCGCAGAGTCCCGGCTTTTACGGCAACCCGCTGGGCCAGGGTGTTGCCACGCACCCGGTCGTGGCCTACGAGTTGTTGGCTGACCTTGCGATCTTCGCCGTGCTTTACCTCATCTACAAGCGGGTCAACCGTCCCGGTGTCACCTTCTTCAGCTGGGCGATACTCTACTCGGCGGTGCGCCTGCCGCTCAGCTTTTTGCGGCTGGACAACACGGTTCTCTGGGGACTGCGCATGGCGCAGGTGGTCGCGATCATCGTGCTGGCGATCTCCATCCCTGTCCTTTACTACCTGCTGTTCGGTGTGCCGAAGGCGCGCGGCCCCAGCCGTGCCCAAAGACGGCGGTTGCAACGCTCGGCTCGGCGCCGCGCCGGCTAGCCGCCGGTGGACAACGGCTTATACCGTTCCGTATGATGAAGAACGGTCGCGGCTAGAGCCCGGCCATCTACCAGGAGGAAATCTTTGGCAACTCGCTCAGCCGCCAAGGCACATCGCAGCTCACTGAAGCGCCAGACGCGCAACCGCGCCGTTAAGAGCATGACGCGGGCACAGGTCAAGAAAGCGCGCACCACCCTGGCGGACGACCCGAAAAGCGCCGCAGCCGCCCTGCAGCTGGCGGTTTCCGCCCTGGACCGCGCCGCCAAGAAGGGCGTCTACCACCGCAACAAGGCAGCACGCCAGAAGTCCCGTCTCATGGCCCGGCTCAACGCTACGGCTCGCTAGTCCAGAGCCAACCCTCGGACGATACCGGAGAGAAAGTGGTCCAAGAGCGTCAACCGACCTCCATCCGCCAGGCGATGGGCCATCTGCCGGAGGCGTTCAACGCGGAGAATGCTGCCGATGCCAGGGCCATCATCCAGTTTCATTTCACCGGCAATGAGGCCGGGACCTGGACGATCACGATCGCCAACGGCAAGTGCCAGGTTGAGGAAGCCAAAGCCGAACACCCGACGGTAACCGTTTACACCACCTCAGACGTTTGGCTCAAGATCATTCGCCGGGAGATGGACCCCGCCACCGCCTTCATGAGCGGGCTCTTCACCTTTATCGGCGATATAGGGACGCTGGTGCGGATGCGGGAGTGGTTCCCGCAGGGCGACTAACGTACCCCGGCAGTCGCGTCGGTGCCGGCCAAGATGATGATGTCCGCCGCGCCGTTGACGGAGTTGATCGGCGGCGTTTTCTTCGTAATTACACGGGCGGCGGGCAACCCCAGCCACTCGGCTAGCTTACGGGCCGTGTACTCCTTGTTCCCCAGGTTGTAGATCAGCGTCTCCTTCGTATCGGAGGCAGCGTTATCCGCCAACGATATCCGGTCCGCAGGTAACCCTTGCGCCGTCAGGGCCTCTGAGACGTCGTTCGCCAGGCCGGGTATGTCGGTGCCATTTTGAATCTCGATCCGGGCGTCCTCCGCCAGGACCACGCTGTCCAGGAACATCTGCTGGACGATCTTGTGCACCTTGTCCCAGTCCGCTATGAGTACTGCGGCGTAGCAGTTGTAACAGTCGGACACGGCATCGTTGATGGAGTACATCCTGATCTGATCCGGCGGTATGCCGCGGCCCAGTGCCGCCAGGCCCGGCAGCCGGAAATCGCTGATGTCCGTCTTTACAGCGTCCTTGTACTTGCCATAAAGGGAGGTCACTTTGTTCGGCGCCAGGAAATTGATCCGGCTGGCTTTCTCAGCCGTGGCGCGCATAACCAGCTGCTGCCGCTCGATGCGGTGAAGGTCATTGGAGCCGAAGCGTATGCGAGAATAAGCCAGGGCCGTACTGCCATCCATGTGCTGCAGACCCGGTTCGAACTCGACGACGTAGAAGTCACAGGAGTAGCACTCCTGGTATGACGGGTCGACTGTGTACTCCGGCACATTGATGTCGATGCCGCCAAGCTCGTTGATAATGTCGATGAAGCTCTCGAAGTCCAGGACGACGTAATTGTCGATTGGGATGCCGAAGTTGTGCTTGATCGTATCTTTGATGAGGGCCGCACCGCCGCCGGGGTACTGGATGACACCGGTGGACCCGTACTCGTAGACCACATTGATGCGGTCCTTGAAGTAGCCGCCGTGGCCGGTTGGGATATCGACCAACAGATCGCGGGGGAGGCTGAGAACGCTCTCCGTCTTGCTGTAGGGGTCGATCGACATGATGAAGATGGTGTCAGTGCGGGTGGTCTCATCTTTTGGCTCGTCGGCGCGGCGGTCCAGACCCATGACGAGAATGTTGATGCGCTGGTTGATATCGGCGGCGGCTGGGGTATTGCCGCTATCAACTCCCGGGAGGTTGGCGAAGATGCCCGTCTTGAACTCGTTGCCAGGCAGGAAGTAGCTGTCCATCCTTGCCGCCACCGCGATGGCGCCGTAGAAGGAGAGCAGCGCGAATAACGCTATGCCCAGGACGATGCGTGCGCTGGTATGGGTATGCTGCACGGCTTCATCGCGCGGCCGCAGCGGTAGTTGTCTCTCAAGGGGTTGCTCTCTACTCATTTAGGGTATCGAGTGTGGTCGGCGGCTCAGCCGGCGGGCTCCCGCCCCGATCGCCTTGCGGCGGATACCCCGGCGTTCGTCGCCAGGGCCGATCGGTGATCTTGGTTGCTCCCAGTGTAGACTCTCTCCACCCGTGCAGCTATCCTGCAGAGGATCTCGTAGCTGATGGTGCCGCAGAGCGAGGCGATCTCCTCCACCGGTATCGATTCGGATTCTTGCCGGCCTATCATCACCACTTCGTCGCCTTCGCTAACGCCCCGTACCTCCGTCACATCGAGCATCGACATGTCCATGCAGACTCGGCCGACTATCGGCACCCGTTGGCCGCGCACCAGCATCTGGCCGCGATTGGAGAGCGCCCGCGGCAGGCCATCACCGTAGCCGCAGGCGACCAGCGCAATCGTGCTGGGCCGCTGGGCGCGCCATGTGCGCCCATAACTGACGCTGTCCCCGCTCTCTATGCGATGTAGCCTGACGATGCGGCCTTTCAGGCTGAGCACCGGTCGCAGCTCCGGCCCGGAGACATCTTCGGAGGGAGAGCAGCCGTAAAGGCCAATGCCCGGGCGTACCATCTCCAGATTGAACTCCGGCAGGCTGAGCAGGGCTGCCGTGTTGGAAACATGGCGGATGGGGATCCAGGGCAGATGCTCCGCTACTGACATAAAGAGCCGGAACTGCTCACGGGCGTGTGTTTTGTCGGCTGCATCGGCCTCCGCGAAGTGGGTACAGATGCCCTCTACAGTGAGTGAGGGCATTTCTCGCAGCCGCTGGGCCAGCGCGACCGCTTCAGCCGGTTGGAGACCGTAGCGGTTGAGTCCTGTATCGACCTTGATGTGCAGCGGCTGCTGGATGCCGGCGCCCTGCGCCTCACGCGATAGCGCCTCTGCCAGTTCCAGAGTTGTCACGATGGGCGTCAGGCGCTGCCCAACGATGCGCTCAGCATCGCCGGGATAAGAGTGGCCCAGCACCAGGACGGGCACCGCGATGCCACCTTGGCGCAGCTGCTCGCCTTCCTCCACGCAGATGACGGCAAGCAGGTCAGCGCCGGCTGCGACAGCCGCGCGCGCTATGGGCACGGCGCCGTGACCGTAGGCGTTGGCCTTGACCACCGCCGCCAGGCGGGCGCTACCGGCCAGCGCTTTCAGGGCACGGACGTTGTGTGCCAGCGCTGCGAGGTCAATCTCCGCCCAGAGCGGGCGGCCATGGGGATGCAAAGCCATAGGGTGTCTGACTGTACAACGCCGGGGCCTTCGCAAAAGTTGCCGGAGCGAGCGGCAGGCCGGGCAACTGCAAGAAACCTTTCGCGTATCTCGGCGGCGACCGCTGGCGTTACATCAGCGAAAGGGAAGACGTGAACCGGCGAGCGCTGCTCTTGGTCCTGCTGGCGAGTGCCGTCCTGCTTGCCTGCTCGGATAGCCGCCCGCCAAGCCAGCCGTCGCCGACCGCTCAGCCCTCGCCCTCGCCCAGCCCCACGGCTGTGTCTTCGCCGGTCGTAGTGAGCATCGACAAGCCCCTGCGCTTTGATGTCCCTACCGGAGGCATCGCGCTGGGATTGGCGGATTTCAACCGCGAACTCTATATCGCGGACATTGCGACGGGCGACGTGGAGCGCAAGACGGCGACACTGGAGCAGAGCGAGGACTATCCGGCCTGGTCTCCGGACGGCACACATTTCGTCTACGTGCGCCATGGCGTCTTCTGGACTGCGCCCTATGAGCTGGTCTTAGGGGACGCGATGGGCACTGTGGTGGTACTGGATAGCAGCGACGACCGCAATGGCATATGGGGGCCGGCTTGGTCACCCGATTCCCGCACGCTCGCATATTTGTACGGGCAGCCCGATCTGGGCATGCCTTCAGGCTGCGAAACCGAAGCCCTGCATGAGATCAGACTACTGGACGTTATCACCCTGGCTCGCCGCTCATTGGACTTCCAAACACCTGCCAGCTGCAGGGCTTTCGGGGCCCCGCGGTGGTCTCCCGATGGCCGTAGCATCGCCGTCGCGGCCAACGGCCTGTACACAATGGACCTGACCAGCGGCGAGGTACGAGATTTGCTCTCTGGGCAGGGGGTCTACGCCATGGACTGGTCGCCGGACGACACAATGATTGCCGCGCAGGCCTACGGCCCGCCGGGTCAAAGAGGCATTGAACAGCCTCTCATCGTCGTGAACGCCGACGGAACCGACCAGAGAGTCGTCGCTGGTTGGTCACTGGAAGGTTTCAGAGTGGTCGAATGGGCGGTGGATGGCAGCTTCATTGCCTTCTCAAGCGGGCAGAAGCTGCTGGCGGTGAGCCCGGATGGGGGCGAGCCGTGGACGCTGGTCGATAGGCCAGCCTACGACCTCCGCTTCTCGCCAGACGGCAAACAAGTCGCTTATTTCGCGCCGCCGGGGCAACCGTCCTACGACATCTACATTACCGATCTGGCGAATGGACAGGAGAGACGACTCATCCACGGCAGCTGGCAGCCCGGATCTCTCGCCTGGTCGCCAGACGGCCGCAAGCTGGCGTTTACATCCGGCGACGCTCAACCCTGGGGAATCTACGCTGCGTTGCCGCAGGGAGAGTTGCTGCCCCTCTGGCTGACTCCTGACGGTGCATTCTACCTGACAGCCCTCGTCGGGGACGCGTTCTACTCTTCTACCGAACGGAGCGCGCCTTCAGGCAGCGTGGCAGAGTGGCCATTCCGCGCCTCCTTCTCGCCGGATGGGAGCATGTTCGCGCTGACGGCGATCTCCACCGCGGTGCCTTTCTCTGACAACTGCTCCGGCCTGGATCAAGACCTCTTCGTCCTTGCCACGGCGACAGGAAAGGGCTTAAACGTTACGAACGATACGACCGCAAGCCAGATGGGGCCCGTGGCGTGGTCCCCGGATGGCCAGTGGTTGGCGGTCACCGGCGCTCGTGGTTGCGCCACGAATCGACTGGAGATGATCCGTCCCGATGGCACGGGCCGCCGGACGATCATGGACTATCCGGACACCGGGAAGTCGGTGGTGCCTGTCGCCTGGTCACCGGATGACAATTCGGTGATTTTTGCGGTCACAACAAGGGGTACGCCGGACTCCTCTCTGGGCTTGTACTCGGTCGACGTTCAGAACGGCGTCTTCAGGCAACTCCTGGCGGTTGGGGACGCCGGTGATTGGTTGCCCGGCCCGTACGATATCGAAGGTCAGAGGCGGGTACAGGTAGTTACCGGCGCCGATGAGGTAACTGTCGCGATATTCGCCAGGGAAGGCTTCGGCGTGTTCAGGGCGGACTCCAATGGCGGCCTTGTGCGCCAGGTAACCGGCGGCCAGCAGGTCTTTCCGCAGTTTGGTCTTTCGCTTTCGCCGGACGCTAAACGAGTTGCTTATGTAACCTGTGATACCGGTGAAGGCGGTTGCCGGTCAATTCTCAACATCTACGACATCGAAACCGATACCACGATCGCGGTAGCTTCACGCACCATTATCGACTCGCTCGCCTGGTCTGCGGATGGGTCGCAACTGGCGTTCGTCTCGCACGTGCCGCCCTGCGCCATGGGGGAGGGGTTGCCGCCGGGACGCCTGGAGGTGGTGAACGCAGACGGCAGCGGCCTCCATACAGTGATCGATCGCTGCATCGTGCGCAGCATCGTCGGCTGGGCGCCTTGAGAGGCCGCATTGAGAAGCGAATTAGGTTTGACCCTCCTATAGCGGGGACATATAATGAGCGCTGCTCGCCCTGAGGGTCACCAATTTCTCGCAGCCGGAGGATACCGTGCCCAAGCGCACCTACCAACCAAAGAAGCTTCGCCGCAAGCGCAGGCATGGTTACATGGCCCGAAGTAGCAGCAGTGAGGGGCGGGACGTTCTCAAGCGCAGACGCCTGAAAGGACGCTGGCGGCTCACCGTCTAGGCCGCAATGGACAGACGGCACCGGCTCACGGGTCGTAAGTCCTTCAGCAACGTCTTCGGGCAGAGTCCGGTTTGGAGCAACAACCTCCTGGTGTTACGTGCTCTGCCGAATCGTTCGGAAGACAGCCGCTATGGATTCGTTGTTAGCAGACGCGTCGGCAAGGCGGTCGTGCGAAACCGCGTACGGCGAAGGTTGCGGGAGGGAGTGAAGAGCTTGGGCGTGCCCGGCGGTTGGGACATTGTGGTGACGGCGCGGCCGCCCGCCGCCGCGGCCCCGTTCAGCAGCCTGCGCGACGCTATGCGCAACCTCTTTCTGCGCGCCGGCCTGCTTACGGAAGGCGCGGCCGGCGGCTAGCGATGCGTAATTCGGCGCTCGCCTTCATCCGCTTCTATCAGACACGCATTTCCCCGGGCCGGCCTCCGGCCTGCCGCTTCCAACCCACCTGTTCAGAGTACGGCTACGAGGCGATCGAACGGCACGGGGTGATCAAGGGGAGTTGGCTGACTGTCTGGAGGTTGTGCCGGTGTCACCCCTTGCATCGTGGTGGATACGACCCCGTCCCCTAGTCGCACGGGTCGCCGGCGGCGCCTCATCCTGGTGCTGCCGCTTGCCGTATTTATCGCGATCGCTCTATCGGCCTGCGCCCGGGCGGCTACTCCAGAAGGTTGGGCATCGGCTGTCGTGAGCAACGATACCGTCTTCGCCTCGACCAAGGCCGGCGAGCTTACCGCCTTTCACGTCAGCGACCCCAACGCTATCTGGAGCAGCGTCTGGATTTTCCCGGCCGGCAACGATAAGGAGAAGCCGAAGGCTATATACGGTACGCCTGTTGTAACCAGCGACACCGTTTACTTCGGCGCCTACGACAACAAGGTATACGCCCTGGACCGCAGCAACGGCCGGCCGCGCTGGGATGCTCCATTCGAGACGCACGACCCCATTATCGGTGCCGTCATCCTGGACCCGGCGAGCAACACTCTCTTCGCGGCGTCCGAGGACGGTATTGTCTACGGCCTGGACCCGGCGACCGGCCGGCTCAAGCCGTCCTGGCGCTTCGATACCGGAAGCCAGATCTGGGCCAGCCCGCTGCTGGAGAACGGCATCCTCTACGTGCCGGTAATGAACGGCAAGCTCTTCGCGGTGGAGGCTTCGACCGCGCATCCGATATGGGCGGAGCCGTTCAAGGCCTCGGCAGGGCTGATCTCCAAGCCAGTGCTGGCAGACGGCAAGCTGCTGGTGGGTGGCATCGACCGCAAGCTCTACGCTATCAATTCGTCAACCGGACGAGCGGCCTGGTCGCAGCCGCTGGTGGCCGACAACTGGTTCTGGGCTGAACCGCTGGTCGCGGGCGGCGTGGTTTACGCGCCCAGCCTGGACGACCGCGTCTACGCCGTGAACCTGAGCGACGGCTCAGCTGCCTGGCCACAACCGTTCAAGGCCAGCGATCCCATTCGCGCCAGGCCGATCATCGCTGGGGGGACGCTAGTGGTGGTCGATCGCGCAGGCATTGTGTTCGGCCTCGACCCGGCAGACGGCACCATGAAATGGCCGGCTCCGGCCAACCTGACGGAACAGGTGTTTGCAGACCTGGTTATGCTGGGCGAGAGGATACTGATCTCGGCTCACGGCGGCGCGCTCTTCACCGTTGACCCGGCTACGGGCGCCTTCAATCCGGTGGTGACCCGCTAGATGGACCGCCTGTTACGCCGTCCCCAGCAGACCAGTGGCGCCCCATCGCGGCCGGGCAGCAGCAACGTGATGATGATCGTCATCGCCGGCATCGTCCTGGCGATCATCATCGCCATCAACGCCGGCTACGATCCCTGGAACGCGCTGTTCATCAATCCGCTGATCAACTTCCTGATCCTGTTCAACAACATCTTCTTCCACAACTTCGGCATCGCCATCATCCTCTTCACCATCTTCATGCGAATGGTCACCATGCCGCTGACCATTCGCCAGTTCCAATCGACGCGAGCGCTCAGCGCCATCCAGCCGCGCATGCAGGAGATCCAGAAGAAATACAAGGACCCCAAACGCCGCCAGGAAGAGACGATGAAGCTCTACCAGGAGGCCGGCATCAACCCGCTGGGCTGCTTGGTGCCAATGGTTATCCAGTTCCCCATCTGGATCGCGCTCTACCGCGCGTTGCGCATCATGGTGGGCGGCACGCCGGAGAGCCTGGTGCAGCTCTCGCAGCGGCTCTACCCCTGGTCTTACCTGCGAGGGTCCGTACCGCTGGAGCAACACTTCCTCTGGCTCAACCTGGGCCACCCCGATACGACGTTCGTCCTGCCGGTCTTCGTCGGCGTGACGACTTACCTGCAGCAGAAGATGACCACGACGACCCCAACTACGCCGGAGCAGCGCCAGCAGCAACAGATGATGAACTGGATGATGCCGCTGTTCTTTGTCTGGATTACGCTGGCCGTCCCGTCCGGGTTGGGCCTCTACTGGTTCGTCAGCAACGTGACGGCCGTGATGGTGGGTTACATGGTCATGGGCAGGCGGATCGATTGGCGGCAGCTTTCGCCGTTCGCGGTGCCGGCGCCGGCACCAGCCGCACGAGCGCCGCGACCTGAGCGAGAATCTCAGCCGCGCCGCGAGCGCGAGGCGGAAATCGTGGACGATTCCGGTATAGAATCTGAAGCAACACCTCTGGAAGCGGAGAGGAAGACACATGCAAGAAGGCGTAGAGGTAAGCGCAAAAACCGTTGACGAGGCCATCGATAAGGGCCTGGAACAGCTCGGCCTCCGCCGCCACGAGGTACGCGTCGTCGAACTGGCCCCCGGCAAGCCGGGACTGTTCGGCCTGGGCGGCGAGGACGCCCGCGTCCGCCTCATCCCGCTGAACGAGGCCGAGATCGAGGCGCGGGTTCGCGCCGCTCGCTTCGAGCCGACGCCCGCCGAACTCGACGAGGACGAAGATGAGCTGCAGCCCTCGTTTGACGACGATGAGCTAGAGCCGTCCTTCGACGGCGATGAGCCACAGCCGTCTTTCGACGCCGACAGCGAAGTGCCGAGCTACGAGCCGGAGAACGAAAGCGACCTCGAAGTCCACAACATTGAGGCGCCGGAGGTCCTGCGCGCCGCCGAGCACCTGCGCGAGCTCCTGCAGTTGCTGGCCATCGAGGCAGACGTGCAGGTACGGGCGCCACGAACGCCGGGCGATGGCAAGGGCCGGGCCAGCGCTGTCCTCGACATCACTGGCGACGACCTGGCGCTGCTCATCGGCCGCCGCGGCACGACGCTGGCGGCGCTGCAATATCTGGTGAACGTGGTCGCCAACCGCCAGGGAGACGGCAAGATCATGCTAACCGTCGATATCGAGGGCTACCGGCGCCGGCGAGAGGACTCCCTGACCAGCCTGGCCTATCGCATGGCCAGCCGCGTCCGCCAGAGCGGCCGCCCGATCAGCCTGGAGCCGATGCCGCCCAACGAGCGGCGCATCGTGCACATGGCGCTGGCCGAAAATGCCGCCGTCTCCACTGCCAGCATCGGCGAGGGCGAGCGTCGCAAGGTGGTCATCTCGCCCCGGCGCCGCGAAGGCGGCGGCCCACCCCGCCGCTACTAGCCGCTACGGGCAGTGCCGCCCGATTTCCTCCCCCAATTTCTGGTAGTCGGACACGTCCTGGAGGACGTGCTACCGGACGGCAGCAGGCGGCTCGGCGGGGCCGCCACCTACGCCAGCCTGCAGGCCCTGCGACTGGGCCTACGGGTCGCACTGCTGACCACCGCGCCCGCCGACTTCGACCTCTCGCCGCTGGCGGGCGTCGAGCTGCACCGCATCGATAGCCCGGTCGCCAGCTCCATGCGCAACGTCTACGAGGGCGGGCAGCGTCGCCAGTACCTGCTGCAGCGCGGCCCCGTCATCCGGCCGGAGGACGTGCCGGCGGAGCTGGCCGCTGCGCCCGTCGTGCTGCTGGGGCCGATCGCGGGCGACGTCGACCCTGCGGTGGCGGAGCGCTTTCCCGGCTCGCCGGTCGGGCTCGGCGTGCAGGGCTGGCTGCGCGAGGCTGGTCCCGACGGGCTCATCGGGCCGTCGCCCTGGCGGGACGTATCGCTGCCGCCGAACGCGACCGCCATTTTCGTCTCCGACGAGGACCTGCCGGTGACCGAGCGCCGGGCCGCCCTCGACGACTGGGCCGCGCGGGTGCCGGTCGTGGCCTGCACGCGCTCGCAGTTCGGCGCGGAGGTGTGCTGGCGCGGCGAGCGGCGCAGCATCCCGGCCTTCCCGGCGCGAACCGTCGACCCCACCGGCGCTGGCGACGTCTTTGCGGCAGCGTTCCTGGTGCGCTTCCGCGAGACGGAGGACGCGTGGCTGGCGGCGCGCTTCGCCGCCGCGGCGGCATCGCTCGCCGTCGAGGGCGAGGGCTACTCCGCGATCCCCACTCGCGCGCAGGTGGAGGAGCGGCTACTCCCCTACCGCTAACCCGATCAGCCGGTAGGTGAGCTTGGCGGCGAGCTGGGCGTTGGCCTTGGGGCCGAGCGAGGGCGCCAGCTCCGTCACATCGAAGCCGACGATGCGTTTGCGCTGCGCTACCAGCGCCAGCAACTCCGACACTTCGTCCCAGAGCAAGCCGCCCGGCTCCGGCGTCCCGACCGCCGCTACCTGCGAGGGGTCGAAGCCGTCCAGGTCGATCGTCACGTAGACGTCGTCACTGAGCTGAGCGGCCACGGCCTCCGGGCCGGCGGCGCGGAACTCCAGCGGGCTGAGGAAGGTCAGGCCGCGCTGGCGGATGAAGTCGTGCTCCTCTCGCGTGGCGGAGCGCAGCCCCACCTGGGTCACCGGCGCGAACTCCAGGACGCGGCGCAGGGTGCAGGCGTGGTTGTAGGGCGAGTCCAGGTAGTCGTCTCGCAGATCGGCGTTGGCGTCGAAGGCGAGGACGGAGAGGCCGGGCGTGCGCGAGGCGTGGGCGCGGGCCGGCCCGACCGCGATCGAGTGCTCGCCGCCCAGCGTGACGACGAACTTGCCGTCGTCCAGCAGCTCGCCGACGATCGATTCTACGCGCGCGACCATCGCCTCCGGGCTGCCGGTGTGCGGCGCCACCTCCGGCAGGGTGTGGATGCCGGCGCGGTACGGCTCCCGCCCGATGCCGACGTCATACAGCTCCATGTTGCCGGACGCCTCGATGATGGCCTGGGGGCCGTCGCGCGTGCCGACCCAGCCGCTGGTGGTGCTATCGTACGGTACCGGCAGGACGACGACGCGGGCGCGGGCGTAGTCACCGTAATCGGCGTCCAGCGCCGCGAAGTTGCGGTGCGGGTAGAAGCGGTCGTCAGGCATCGCCCGTGGCCCTAATTAGCGACCGGCCCGGCCGCGGTGGGCCTCCCAGTCCCAGTCCAGCGCCGGCAGCTTGCGAGAGCGGATCGCCTCAGCGCTGCCCTCGGCCAGGGCGCTGACCATGAGCGGCAGCGCCACCGATGCCTCGACGTTGACCGTCGCGAAGCGGGCGTCCGGCGCGATCTTGCGCCAGGATTGGGCCTCCTCGAAGGTGCAGCCGGAGAGGCCGCCCCACTGCGGCTGGTCCATGGTCACCTGGATGCCGTAGGTGTGGCCCGGCGGCTCGCGTTGGAAGATGTAGCCGGCGGCGCCGGACTGCTGGATGAAGTTCTTGGGCGTGCCGCCGCCGATGTAGATGACGCCGCTCTTCTCTGCCATCAGCGAGATGTGAGAGAGCTCAAGCACGTCGTTGATGATATCGAAGGTGACCGTCTGGCCGGTGCGAAAGCGTCCCTCCGCAATCGCCAGGCCGTGGACGCTATCGCCCAGGGCCGGGCAATAGATGGGGACGCCGTGCCTGGCGGCCGCCGTCAGGATCCCCTCCTCCTTCGCGACGACGCCGAGGGCCTCGCCCAGCTGCTGGAAGTACTCGCGGGTAGAGTAGGGGCGGTCCTGGTCCAGCGTCAGGCTGAACTCCAGGAGGAAGCGCTCGCCGAGGGAGAACTCGTGCTCCGGGGCCAGCACGTCGTAGAAGCGGACCAGGCGCAGGTGAGCGAGGCGGATGTCATCGTCGCCCTGCTGGGCGCCGCCGGCGGCCTGCCAGTGCTGGTAGCCCAGCGTTTCGTAGACGTCGTGGTAGAGGTTGGCGCCGGTGCTGACGATGACGTCGACAAGCCGGTTCTGGATGAGGTAGGTGATGAGGGGCCGCATGCCGGCCGGGACCATGGCGCCGGCCAGGCCCATGAGGATGGTGGTGCGGTCCTTGAGCATGGCCTCCCAGATGTGGACGGCCTGGCCCAGGTTGCGGGCCTGGAAGGCCGTCTGGCCCATCTGGTCGACCAGCTGGCCGCCGGACAGGCGATCGCTGACGGAAAAGGGCGTGACAGCGCCCTCGTGCAGGTCGGTCATCGAGGGCTCCTTTCTGGCGGAGACTACAGCTCGGCCGGACGGCCGCCCGTCTGGGCGCCGGAAGTTGCGGTGCCGGCGGCGGCGCCGGAAGGAACGGGGGCAGCGTACTCCAGGCCGCGTTCCAACACCTGCATCTGCACCTCTCGCAGGCGGAAGCTGGCGCGCAACTCCTCTACGATCGGCGCGGGGTCGAAGCCTTTGCAGGAGAAGGCGTCCACCCAGAGGAGGCCGCGGCGCGGGAAGGTGTGGATGGAGATGTGGCTCTCGGCGATCATGACGAAGCCGGAGATTCCCCAGTCTTCCGGCTTGGCGCCTTCGTAACGCATTACGAGCGGGGTGGTGATCTTGGTCATCCCCATCTCGTCAGGGCAGCGATCCAACAGCACGCGCACCGTCTCCTCGCTGGAGAGAAGAGTCGAGTCGCCCCCGTAGCCATCGATAACGACGTGCATTGATCCCCCCTTTACGTCAGAAATGGCCCCCACCGGACGACGCATTTCAGGGCGAGCGTACGAAGGGACCACTTAGGATATTTTATTGCTGCGGTTAAGGATGCTAGCACACTGCTACCGGCAGCCGCAATAAAACGACCGCCGATCCACCGACGATTCCCATAAACTTTTAGGCGGCCGGGTTGCCTCGACTCCCTTAAGCTGCTGGCGTCGCCAGCAGCAGGGCTTCCAGCGCCAATCGTGGGTTGATGTTGAAATCGAGGTACTGGTCGCAGCGATCCAGCGCCCGCAGGAACTCCGCGACCTCGCCGGGAGTGGTGCGGCCGGCGTCCTCCATGAGCTGGGCCAGGAAGTCAGCGTTGGAGACGCCGTCTTCGCCCTGTGTCTGCAGCAGGAGGACGTCCCGCCACCAGCTGCGCCAGTGGCCCAGCCGCTCGTGGATGGCGGCGGCCTCGCTGCTGAAACTGCTGGCCAGCGCGTCCGCCAGCTGGAAGCGGTCCGGCAGGCTCGTTCGCGCCAGTTCGCGGGCGGAGGCCAGGCCCTCCGAGCGTGCCGCCAGCAAGTCGGAGTCGGCGGCGTAGGCCAGCGCCAGCCCGACGCGGCCCTCGGCCAGCCGCGAGAGCAGCTTCGCCTGCTCCGGCGCCTGGCCCCGCTCCGCCAGGAGGTCGCGGATGACCTCGCGCGGCGCCAACCCGAACTCGACACGGGCGCAGCGGGAGCGAATCGTCTCCAGCAGCAGGTGCTCGCGCGTCGTGATGAGGATGAGCACCGTGTTGGGCGGAGGCTCCTCCAGCGTCTTGAGGAAGCTGTTCTGTGCCTCCAGGTTCATCGCGTCGGCGGGATCGATGATGACGACGCGGTAGCCGCCCTCGTAGGGCTTGAGGGCAATGGTCTGCTCCACCTCCCGCACCTGGGCGATGCTGATGTTCTTGGTGCGGCGGTCTTCCTTGTTCGTCAGGACTGTCACCAGCTGGACGTCCGGGTGCTTTGCCTCGGCGATGCGCCGGCAGCTGGAGCACTGTCCGCAGGGCGGATCGGCTTCGCGGCAGTTGAGCGCCTGGGCCAGTTGCAACGCCAGCGTCTGCTTGCCGACGTCGGCCGGCCCGGCGAAGAGGTAGGCGTGCGCCGGCCGGCCCGACTGAACGGCGAGCGACACGATACGTAGCGCTCGCTCCTGCCCGACGATGGCGAACATAACGCTATCAAGTTAGCGGACGCCGCGGCGAAATGGTAGGCTGGCGCGCACCCTTGAGCGCCTTGGCGGCGTTTCTTGAGCAGGGAAGATGCGAAATCGGTGAAAACGATAGCATTTGGCCGCAAGCTGCTGCTGCTCGGCATCTTGGCGGCACTGGGCGCGTTGGCGCTGGCCTGCGAGCCGCCCGGCGATACGGGACCGACGGTCACGCCGACCGTTGAGGAAAAGCTCTTCGGAGCATATGAAGAACTGGGGATCTACCCGCAGGCCGTGGTCACCCAAGGCCCCGTTCTCCAGGAACCTGGCTTGAGTGTAACGCTGTGGACGCCCGATGAGTTCCGGTCGGTCAAGGACTACTACGTCTCGCGATTGCCTAGCCTGGAGTGGGCGATGCTAGGGGACATGGCGGCGCAGCCCAGCTGGGACAAGCTTCCGGATAAGGGAAATGCCTTCGTGGTGGCGGTAACAAAGAATGGCATTGGAATGAGCCTGGGAGCTGCAGGTATGGAGTCAGGCGGCTCCCAAATCAACATCTCGATCTACCTGTATCCGCGACCGCTTCTTGAGCAACCCATCGTCACGTCCATGCCCATCTCTGCTCCACCGCCTTACGTGCCGCTGGAATTGACGCCTGGCCTCCGCGAATTCGCTCAACGTCTGGATCAGGCCTTGCGCACCCAGGACATCCAATTCTTCCTGGACAACGTGAAGTTCGTGCCTACGCGGTGCGATGTTCCCTTCGGCTGGCCCGCCGGTTGTGTGGATCCGATTCCGGTAGCCGAGGGTGAGAAACCGCGAGGAGTGTTCGTCGGCGACAGGCTCGTTGATATGGTTCTGGTCACCGTCTGGCAGTCTGAAGGCTTCGGCATGGACCGCGTGGAATTCGAGCCGTTTATCCGGCAGTTCGTCCTCAGTAGTGAGCCCACTGCGCGCGACCAGTACGGCGACGGCCTGCCGAAGCTGTATGCCGTCAGCCGGGTGCGGGATGAGTATCGCGAAACAGGGCAGGACTTTGACCTCATCGCGACAAGCATCGCCGGGCCGCGGCTAGGGTTCTCCTACCTTGGGTCCGAAGAGGGCCAGCGCTCAATGCTATCGTTTGGCGTGGAGTTCGATGGCAGCCGCTGGTGGATAGGACACCTTACACAGGGCCCTTTCCTGGACGGCGATAGCGCTGACGCCAGGCAGATGCTCGAGTCGTGGCAGCGCTGGCCGGCGTAGGCGCTACGGCCAGACGTCGTAGGCGGTGAGGTCGGCGTAGGTCTCGCGGCGGCGCAGCAGGCGTGCCTGGCCGTCCTTCACCAGCACGATCGCCGGCTTGAGCGCCGCGTTGTAGTTGCTCGCCATCGATGGGGCGTAGGCGCCGGCCGCCGGCATGGCGATGAGGTCACCTGGCTCCAGCGGCGGCAGGCCGATGTCGCGCAGGAGGACGTCGCCCGACTCGCAGTATTTGCCGGCCACGGTCACCGTCTCGCGTCGCGGGTCGGCCGCCTTGTTGGCGACGAGCGCCGAGTACTGTGAGCCGTAGAGCGCGGGGCGGATGTTGTCCGCCATGCCGCCATCGACCGAGACGTAGCGCCGCACGCCCGGGATGTCCTTGGTAGCGCCGACCGTATAGAGCGCCACTCCGGCCTGCCCGACGATGGAGCGGCCCGGCTCGATGACGAGTCGCGGCAGCGGCAGGTCATAGTCCTGGGAGGAGCGCTGAATGGCGCGCACGATGCTCTCGGCGTACTGAGAGAGCGATGGCGCAGGCAACTCCTCGACGTACTGGACCGCGAAGCCGCCACCCGGGCTGAACTCCGACATCTGGAAGCTGTAGCGCTCGCGCATGCGCACCGCGAAGGCGAAGACGATATCGATCGCTTCCAGGTATGGGTCGATCTCGAAGATGGGCGAGCCCAGGTGGCAGTGCAGGCCCACCAGCTCCAGGTTGTCGGCCTCCATGGCCAGGGCGACCGCCATGTCCGCCTGGCCGGTGGAGATGGGAATGCCGAACTTGCTGTCCAGCACGCCGGTCGTCGTCTTGTCGTGCGTGTGGGGGTCGACGTCTGGCGAGACGCGGAGAAGGATCGCCTGTCGTCGGCCGGCCTCGCCCGCCTGGTCGTTGAGCAGCTGTAACTCGTGGAAGTTATCGACGACGACGCGATGGATGCCGTACTTCAACGCCTCGCGCAGCTCCTGGGGCGACTTGTTGTTGCCGTGGAAGTAGATGCGTTCGGCCGGGAAGCGCACGCCGGCCAGGATCGAGAGCTCGCCGCCCGTGACGACGTCGGCGCCGAGCCCCTCTTCGGCGATGATCGACGCCAGCCCGCGGCCGATGTAGGCCTTGCAGGCGTAGAGCACCAGCGTGTCGGCGTAGCGCGAGCCGAACTCGGCCTGGAACTCGCGGCAGCGCCCGCGCAGCGTCTCCTCGTCGAAGACGTAGAGCGGCGTACCGAACTCCCGCGCGAGGTCGATGGTGTCGCAGCCGCCGAGTACGAGATGGCCGGCCTCGCTGACCGCCGCGGTCAGCGGCAGGATGCCCTTCAGGCCCGGTTCGACAGCTCTAGCCATGGTGTCTCACCGCCAAAGCATAGCCGCCGCGCGCAACGCTGCCAACTAGCTTCCCGCTAGAGGCGGGGAGAGCTGTCCCCCTCCCCTTCTAGGGGAGGGCTAGGGAGGGGTCGTCACCTTCCCTCTGGTCCATCCTGGGGGGAAGTAGGGACGCTTGCCAGTCCTGCCGCAGGATGGCCATGACCAGCGCGTCGACCGGCTCGCCCTCCCGTAGCCGATGCGCTCGCAGCACGCCCTCTCGCGCGAAGCCCAACCTCTCGTAGCAGCGGACGGCGCGGGCGTTATCGGCGTCGACGGTGAGGCTTATGCGGCGCAGCTCCAGCTCGCCGAAGGAGTGCGCCAGGACGCTGCGCAAGGCGTCGCTGCCGTAGCCCTGGCTCCAGCAGGACTTGTCCATGATGGCGATGCCAAGCTCGGCGCGGCCTTCGTACTCGTCGACGTTGCGCAGCTCTACGGTGCCCAGTAGCTGCCCCTCGCTCGACTCGATGGCCCAGGCGAGCCGGTCCTCCTGGGCGCGCGTCTCCTCCAGCCACTCCTCCTCGGCCGCCAGGTCAGGCGCCTCCGGCAGGGCGATCCAGTAGCGCACCTCGGGGTCGGCCAGCCACTTCACGAAGGCCGACAGATCGCGTTCGTCGGCGGGGCGCAGGCGTGTCCGTTCGCCGGAGAGGATGCACTCGGAAAGCATAGACGGGCCTAGCCGGAGACGGCGGCGCTGAGCCGCGGCACCGTCAGCTGCCCGTAGGGCAGCACCAGCACCCGAGGCTCGCGGCCCAGCTCCGTGCGGTAGCGTAGGAGCAGACCTTTGAGCGCGCGACTGATGTCGTGGACGGGTTCCATGAAGGCGCGCCGCGTCTCGGCCTCGGACATCGAGGAGTAGAGGTAAGTGTTGACCTTGACCTGGCACATGGCGGTGACCTGCACGCCCCACTGGTCAAAGGCCGAGAATTCCGGGTCCTCCACCATCTCCAGCAGTTCCGGCGGGCTGGAGCGGGCGCCCAGCAGGTCCGCGAAGTGGGGCAGGCCCAGGCCGTCCGGGCACTCCGCGCAGAGGATGACGGCGCCGCCCTGGCGCACTGCCTGGGCCGCGACGGAGAGCGCCTTCACCGACTGGTAGAGGTTGATATCGGACGGGTAGCCCATGTGAGCCGTCAGCGCGATATCGAACTCGTGCGGCACGTCTTGCACGAAGGCCCCTTCCGCGAAGGCGATGCCGGCATCATGTGCCAGCCTTAACTCGCCGGCGAAGACGCCGGTCAGCTGCTTGCGCTCGTCCAGGGTGACGTTGAGAACGAAGGTTGGGTTGCTGGCCTGCGCCACCTCTCGCATCTCCGTGAAGATCGGATTGTCCGTGGTGCGGCACCAGTTGGCCGCCGGGTGGGCCAACATGGGGCCGCTGTGGTTGGACATGACGGCTTCGGCGTTGGCGATCGCTGGCAGTACGGATTTGCCGCCGCCGGACCAGCCGGCGAAGATGTGCGGCTCTATGAAGCCGGTGAGGATGCGCACGGAGGCCGACATGTATGCCGAGTTCAGCGAAACGTCGATGCCGCGATCGTTCGTCATCAGGTAGGTCAGGCGATCGGGGTCCTCTGGCTTGTGCTGGGTGATGCGGTAGTTGTCCATGATCTGCGGCCCCAGCATGGAGAGAAGCTCCTCGCGGGTGTTGGGCCGGTGCATGGCCAGGCCGTTGATCAGCGTAATGTTGGGTCGCTGGACGCCGGCGGCCTCCAGCTCCGCCAGCAGCGGCGGCAGCACGACGTCGTTCGGGATGGGGCGGGTGATATCGCTGAAGACGATGGCGACGGTGTCCTGCGGGCTCACGAGGTCGCGCAGCTGGCGCGTGCCCATCGGGTCGCGCAGCGCCTCGACGATGGCGGCCGCGGGGTCTTCGACCGGCAGCAAGCGCTTCGGCTGCAGCACCAGCGAGTCGTCCGGCACTTCGACCTCGACGCCGGTCTTACCGTAGGCTAGCTGGACTTTCATGGCGAAAGAATAGCATAGGCTGGACGGCCGCTCCGCCCAGGTGCTATAGGTGAAGGCCGGATGGCAGGAGAGCTGGCCGGCCGCAAGGCGATGGTGCTGGGCGCCGAAACCGAGCTGGGCGCGGCCCTGGTACAGGCGCTGGCGCAGGCAGGCACCGACGTAGCCGCGGTGGCTGCGACGATCAGGCCGGACGACGCTTTTGCGGCCAAGCGAGCGGCGCGGCGCGCGGCGGCAGCCGGCGTCCGCGCCGAGGCCCTGGCGATCGACGCGACGAACGAGGCAGCGCTGCGCGTCACCGTGCGCCAGGTCGGCAAGCTGCTGGGAGGGCTACAGCTGGCCTTCGTCTGCGGCGGCGATAGCGCTGTCTTCCAGCGAGCCTGCCGCCTGGCCGGGCGCGAGATTGCCCGTAGCGGTGGCGGCGCCGTTGTTGGCATCGGCGAGGCATTGCAAGCTCCGGAAGGGCGGCCGGCGGGCGTGCGCTGGCTGACGCTGGCGCCTCGTGAGAGCATCGGGGAGACTGTGGAGGCGGCGCTCAGCCTGGCCGCTGACCGGGAGGAAACGCGATCATGATGTCCAAACTGAACAACCCGCCGATCATGGTGATTGCCGCCTTGCACTTTCACCGTCCCTTCGGCTTCCTCTTCTTTTACTTCAGCCGGCGCTGGCGGCGCTTCCGCCGCTGGGCGATGAGCCAGCCCGGGGTCATCCTCTACCAGGAGTCGCACTCGCGGGCGGATGGGCTGCTGCCGCGCACATGGGTCTCGATGACGTGGTTCCGGGACGTCGAGACTCTGCGGGCGTTCAACCATCACCCGGAACACCAGAGCATCATCGAATGGTCGAAGACGCAGACGAAGAGCTTCGACGTCTGGATCGAGGAGTACATCCTGCGCGAGCCCGGTAAGTACCAGGGCCTCCCCGGGCCGCTGCAGGAGGCGCTGCAGCGCGCTGCGATCGAGCTGGAGCGCGTGAAGACGAATGCCTGACCTGAGCGGCAAGGTGGCGTTGGTCATCGGGGTGCCGTTGCCCGGCGGCCGGGCGCTGGCCGTGGCATTAGCGGAGGCCGGAGCCGATGTCGCCGTGGCGACCCGTACCCCTTCGCGAGAGGAGGAGGTTCTGGCCAACTCCTGCGCCAACGAGATCTGGGCCATCGGCCGGCGCGGATTGGCGGCGACCGTCGACGCGACCGATGCGCAGGCTGTCGCGGAACTGCGGGAACGTGTGATCGCGGAGTTCGGGCGGCTCGACTTCGTCGTCGAGGCGCTCAGCTAGCGGAGCGGAGGGCGCCGCTGCGGCGCAGCTCCGCCAACGCCGTCTCAGAGAGCCCGATAAGACCGCGCAGCACGTAGTCGTCGTGCTCGCCGGGCGCGGGCGGCGGCAGCCGCACGAAGGTCGGGTTCTCGCTGAGACGCAGCTGCGGCGGCAGCACGGCCGCGATGGTTCCGTCACCGTAAGCGACTTTAACGCGGCCGTCTTCGCTCACCGGCGGCAGCGCGCCCGGTATGGCGAAGCTGTCAGCATCCAGCGCCAGGTGCGAGCCGCGACCCGTCTGGCGGCGCCGCCAGAGCGCCAGTACCGCCTGAGCCGCAATTGCGGCGCCGATGGCGGCCGCGTTGGTGGCGCTTTCTCTGCCGGTCAGCGTAACAACGGTCAGGCTGGGGTTCTCGACGGTTATCTCCGGTGCCCCAGCCTCACCCAGAAGGATGTCCACGCGGGTCAGCAGCCGCGATAGCGCCTCTTGGGCCGCCTGGTCGTTAGCGTCCAGGCTGCAGCCGTACTTGTTGAAGTTGGCCTCCGCCACCTCCGACTCCGCCCGGCCCGCACCGACGCGAATGACCTCGGCGCCGAGGTCAGCCAGCAGCCGCGCAGCGTAGGCCAGCGCGACCCCGCCCGCCAGCTCAACCACGCGCACGTGGCCCAGCGGCGTGCGGTACATCAGACGACGCCTCGCCGTCGCAGGTCGGCCAGCTGTTCTGGCGTCCCGCCCAGCTCGCCGACGAACAGCGACTCCGTGTGCTCGCCGGGCTCGGACGCGGCGGCGGCCCCGCCGAGGAGGCCCGGCAGCGCCGGCAGGCTGTCGCCTCTCGCGCCAGCGTGCAGCTTCGCTGTGAGGGCTGCCGCCACGGCGGCGGTGTCTCGTACGGCCAGCTCGATGTGCTGTGGGTTGTCGTTGGCGTCGCCGATCATCGCCGCAGACAGCGCCGCGACGAACGCCTCTAACCCCGTCTGCCATGGTGCGCCCGCCGGCCCACCCGCGCAGTCGAGCGAGACGAGCACGATGCGCCGCTTTAGCCGGCGCAACTCCTCGAACCCCAGGCCCAGCGACTCCAGGCGGCCGGCGGGGAACGTCTCGACGATGACCTCCGTCTCCTCCATCAGTGCCCGCAGCAGTTCGCGCCCGTCCTCCGAGCCCAGGTCCAGGGTTAGCGACTTCTTGCCGGCGGCCAGGTACAGCCAGGCCTCGTGGGAGCGCAGCGGGCCGCCGCCCGGCGGCTCGACCGCGATGACGTCAGCGCCGGCGTCGGCGAGGAGGCGCGCGCAGAAGGCGCCGGCGATCTCGGTCGAAAGGTCAAGCACGCGCAGGGACTCGAGCGGCGATTCGTCAGCCATGGCTAGAAGTTGGCGCGGCTCTGGCCGCCATCGACGACGACGGTGC
>Ga0070741_10007071_pt1 | contig 23574 bp, 18 predicted proteins | sample Coa_R1_4_FD_66440 | JGI IMG/M metagenome (GOLD analysis project Ga0070741, IMG submission 66440) | Surface soil microbial communities from Centralia Pennsylvania, which are recovering from an underground coalmine fire - Coalmine... | ecosystem: Environmental > Terrestrial > Soil > Unclassified ...
TGGACGAGCGTCCGCCCGGTCTCGGCATGGAGCACGGCGAGCCGCTCGAACGCATCCGTCGGATTCGCCGCCTCCTGGTCGACCGCGGCGCCGTAGCCGCGCGTCGCCGCCACCTTCAGCTCGTCGGCGCCCTCCCACATGACGACGAGCGCGTCGAGCTCCTGCTCGCGCGCCGCCCAGGCGACCGCCTGCGCGTGGTTGCCCGCGGAGATCGTGATCACGCCGTGCGCGCGCTCCTCGTCCGAGAGCTCGGCGATCCGGTTGAGCGCGCCGCGCACCTTGAACGAGCCGGTGCGCTGGAAGAGCTCCGCCTTCAGGAGCGCCCGCGCGTCGAGGCGTTCGGAGAGCGAGGCCGAGCCGAGGAGCGGCGTGCGGTGAACACGCCCCGCGATCACGCTCGCGGCGCGCTCGACGTCCTCGACCGAGATCACACGCGGGAGGTTACGCGCGCAGGCGTGCCGAGCCGGATCGTGAACGCGGTGAGCCGGCCGGGCTCGCTCTCGACCGAGACGGTGCCGCCCATCGCCTCGGTCAGCTCCTTGACGATCGCCAGTCCGAGGCCGGTGCCGACCGGACGCTCGCGGCCGTAGCGCTCGTGCAGATAGAAGCGCTCGAAGGCGCGGGCGCGATCGGCGTCCTCGAGACCGGGACCGGTGTCCTCGACGCGCACGACGCCCGGTGCGGCGACGACGCGCACGGAGCCGCCGCGGGGCGTCAGCCGCAGCGCGTTCTCGACGAGGTTCGAGACGATCTGCAGCACGCGGTCCGCGTCGGCGACGGCGGGAGCGCTGCCGTCGACGACCGCCGCGAGCTCGACGCCGAAGCCGTCGGCCTGCGCCTGGTAGCGGCGAACCGCATCCTCGGCGACGTCGACGAGGTCGATCTCCGACTGGTGCACGCTGAAGTCCGTGCGGTTCATGCGCGCGAGATCGAGCAGGTCGTGCACGAGCCGCTCGAGCCGCGCCGCCTCCTGCGCGGTGACGCCCGCCGCCTCGATCGGATCGATTGCGCCGTCCTGCACCGCCTCCGCGTAGCCGCGGATCGCCGTCAGCGGCGTCTTCAGCTCGTGGCTCACCGAGAGCAGGAACGACTGCTCCGCGGCGCGCGCGCGCGCAAGCTGCCGCGCGAGGTCGTTGAACGCCGTCGCGAGCGTCGCGAGCTCGCTCGCACCCTCGACCGGGACGGGCTCCGGATTCTCTCCGCGCGCCAGGCTCCGGCTCGCCTCGGCGACGCGTCCGACGGGTCGCGCGATTCGCCGCGCGAGCAGGAACGCGACGAGCGCCGCGAGCACGCCGCCGAGCGCTGCGGCGACGAGCAGGCTGTAGACGTACGGCGTCCAGCGCGCGCTGGAGGCGCTCGTCGGGCGCAGCAGCACGAGCACCTTCTTCGAGCCGGCGACGTTGCGCGCGGCGAAGTAGTAGTCGACGCCGCGAATCGAGACGGTTCCGTCGACCGCGGAGCCGTGCGCGAGCTTCGCCTGGTCGTCCGGGGACAGCACCCTCGCGTTGTCGAGCGAGCGCTCCTGCTGACGCTTGAGGTACGGCGTCAGCCCCTTGAAGTGGGGCGTGACCGAGGAGTTGATCCCCTGGCTGCCCGCGATCAGGTCGGCCTGGTGGCCGAGGTCGTGCAGCGCGCCCCGGTCGACGGCGCGCCGGGTCAGCACGAGGCCGACGCCGACGGTCAAGCCGACGCAGAGCGCGACGACGAGCACGATCCCGAGGAAGAGCCGCGCCCGCAGGCTGCGCATTCAGGCCGCCTGCAGCTTGTAGCCGGCCCCGCGGACGGTGCGGATCGACTCCGGATCGCCGAGCTTGCGGCGGAGCTGCGCGACGTGCACGTCGACCGTGCGCGTCCCGCCGGGGTACGTCATGCCCCACACGAGGTCGAGCAGCTTCTCGCGCGAGAGGACGATGCCGGGGTGCTCGAGGAAGCACGCGAGCAGGTCGAACTCCTTGCTCGTCAGCTCGACCTCGTCGCCCGCGACGGTGACGTCGCGGGAGTCGCGGCGCAGCACGATGTCGCGCGCCGCGAGCACCTCGTCCTCGCTCCGCTGCTCGACGCGCCGGAGGATCGCCTTGATGCGCGCCGAGAGCTCGCGGGGCGAGAACGGCTTCGCGACGTAGTCGTCGGCGCCGAGCTCCAGCCCGGCGACGCGGTCGGGCTCCTCGTCGCGCGCGGTCAGCATCACGATCGGCACCTTCGAGTGGCTGCGCATCTGCCGGCAGACCTCGAAGCCGTCGATGCCCGGAAGCCCGATGTCGAGCACGACGAGGCGGACGGGATGGCGCCGCAGCTCGCCCACGGCCTCCTCGCCGCTCCGCAGCCAGACGACCGTCCAGCCGTCCTGCTGCTCGAGGTAGGCCTTGACGAGCCTGCCGATCGCGTCGTCGTCCTCGACGAGGAGAAGGACGCCCCCGGTGGCAGCGCGCGCCATGGCCTCTATGTTCTCAGCTGGGCGCGCTTAGCCTTCCACCTGCACGAGCGTGGCCGGGCCGTTGACCTCGTGGTAGAGGACGACCCTCAGCCTCTTGCGCAGCTGGGAGGCGCTCGTGATCCGCAGGCTGCCCTGGACGCGGGCGCCCGGGTCGACCGGGACGGTCACGACCGTGTTGTCGCGCTCGCGGATCGTCACGCTCGTGCCGGTGACGGACGTGATCACGCCGCGGTCGATCCGCCAGTCCTGCGTCCCGCCGGCGGGGTTCGCCACGATCACCTCGGCGCGGATCATGTTCCCGCCGAAGAACTGGTTGATGACCGCCTTCGGCAGCGCGAAGCCGCTTTGCGCCAGCCAGAAGAAGCTGTTCACCGCGACGAGAGCGGCTACGAGGATCAGGAATCTGCGGCGCTTCACGGTCATATCTTCGTCTCCGTCGACTCGTGTTCGCGTAAGGGGATCGTAAAACGGGGGGCCGGGCCGGGCTCCGCGCCGGAGCCCGGCCCATCGGGGGAGCTACTTGGCGTTCGCGGGCTCGCGGTCGCCGATGTGGTTCGCGGCCGTCGACTCGACCTGCGACAGCGAGGACTTCGCCGCCGCGCGGACCCGGACGACGATCCGGTCGCCGACGACGAGCTTCGTGCTGTCGATCACCGTCGGAACCTTGCCCTGCCAGAGCAGGAAGATCGTGTCGTCTCCGAAGGTGAACGTCTGGTCGGGCGCCGAGCCGATCATCAGCTTCAGCGCGCGGCGGTTGCCGCCCGTGACGTGCACGTTGACCGTGTTCGAGCCGACGGAGCTGAGCGTGCCGCGGAACAGATAGAGCGGCTGAGACGGCTTGAAGAGCGACGTGCCGTGGTCACCGACGATGCCGGCGGCCTGCTGCTCGATCTGGGCCAGGTCGGCACCGCGCTGCGTGCGGACGTTGACGCGGACGTAGTCGCCGACGGCGAGGTCGCCGGCCTGGACGACGGTCGGCTTGCCGCCCGACCACTTGAGGAACTCCGTGGTGGAGTCGTACGCGAACGTCTGCGTGACCGGGGCGCCGAGCATCGCCTTCAGAGCGGCGTGGTTGCCGCCTTCGACGGTGATCGAGACGCCGCCGTTCGACGGAGTCGCCGTCAGCTGGCCGACGAACGTGTAGAGGAACCTGCCATGACCGTTGCCGGCCGTCGCGGCGCCGACACAGGTGAGTGCGGCTGCGACGACTGCAAGGAAGAGCTTCGTGCGCATCGGTTTCGACCTCCAGGACAGAAGAGTGAACTCGGTGCATGCACGATCCCCGGGTGCGGTACGGCCCCGGTACGGCGCCCGTAAAACGGACGTAAGGCGGCGTCGACTTTACGTCGTCGTGTACTCGGGGCCGGAGCCGCCCTCCGGCGGGGTCAGCCGCCCGCCCTTCGCCGTGATCGCGCCGCACTGCACGCAGTTCGACGGGGCGACGTTGACGGTCACGGTGCCGTCGCCGCCTTCGGTTCCGATCTCGTACACCTGCGCCGGGCACATGCTCACCCAGAGCTCCGCGACCTCGCGCGGCACCTTTCGCTCGATGCGGATGTGGTTCGGCTGGTCGTCGCGCGTCTTGTTCCCGGAGAGGAAGACGGACGAGAGCTTGTCGAAGGTGAGCTTGCCGTCGGGAGTCGGATACCCCGCCGCCCGATTCGTGCGGAGCAGCGGCTGCTCCGCGTCCGGCTCGGCGCGCAGCTTGCCGAGGTCGAGTCGCCCCTTCGACACGGTCATGGCGCTCGCGAGCGCGCCGCCGATGAAGAAGCCGCGGCCGAACACCTGCCGCATGTCGCGCACTTCTTCGAGGTCGGAATGGATGAAGCTCGACCGGACGGCGTCGTCGTAGGACTCGAGCGCCGTCGCCGGCGTCGCTCCGCGCTGCAGCGCCCCGAACGCCGACTCGGCGGCGAGCCGCCCGGACTCGACGGCGTAGTGGATCCCCTTCAGGCGAGGGACGTTGACCATGCCGACGCCGTCGCCGCAGAAGAGCAAGCCCGGCGCGTACAGCCGCGTCGGCAGCGAGTAGAAGCCGCCGCTCGGGATCGTCTTCGCGCCCCAGGCGACGCGCTCGCCGCCCTCGAGCAGCTTCGCGATCTTCGGATGCGTCTTCAGCTCCTGGAGCACGTCGTGCGCGGAGAGCTCGACGTCGCGATAGTCGAGGCCGACGACCATGCCGATCGTCAGCATGTCGTCGCCCATCGGATAGACGAACGAGCCGCCGAACTCGCGGTAGCGCGCGCTCTTGCGCAGCGGCCAGCCCATCGTGTGGATCACGGAGCGCAGCGGCCGCGCGACGCGCCACACCTCCTTCACGCCGAGCTCCCAGACCTGCGGCTCCTCCGAGCGGAGGCCGAAGCGGTCGAGCGCGACGCCTGTCAGGTGCCCCTGCGTCCCCTCGGCGAGCACCGTGACGCGCGCGACGAGGTCTGCGCCCGGCTCGAAGTTGCCCATCGGCTCGCCGTCGCGGCCGCGTCCCTTGTCGCCCGTGCGCACGCCGACGACGCGGCCGTGCGAGACGAGCAGCCGTTCGGCCGCGGTCTCGGGCAGGATCATCGCGCCGCCCTCCTCGGCGCGCTCGGCGAGCCAGCGGCCGAGCTGCGACAGCGAGAAGATCCAGTTGCCGTGGTTGCGCATGGTCGGCGGCGGCGGGATGCGCAGCGCGTTCCGCTTCGTCAGCACGTACACCGCCTCGTCGTGCACGGGCCCGTACGAGGGCATGTCCTCGAGCCGGTAGCGGTCCTTGAAGAGCCGCCGCAGCGCGCGCGGGTTGACGACCGCGCCGGAGAGCAGGTGCGAGCCCGGCTGCTTCCCCTTCTCGACGACGGCGACCGGCACGTCGCCGAGCCGCTCCGCGACGTCGGGATGCTCCTCGAGCAGCTGCCCCAGGCGGACCGCGCACGCGAGGCCCGCCGGCCCGGCGCCGACGACGAGCACGCCGACCTCGATCCGCTCGTCCTCGGGATCGGTCGGCTCGACGACGTACTCGCGCGCGTCGAACGGCGGCGGATAGTCGCTCGCGCGAACAGCCATCAGCCGGCCTTGCGCTGCTTCACGAGCTCGGTCAGCTTCGGGACGATCTCGTGCACGTCGCCGACGACGCCGAGGTCGCTGAACTCGAAGATCGGCGCGTTCGGATCCTTGTTGATCGCGACGATCACGTTCGAGCTCTGCATGCCGACCTTGTGCTGGATCGCGCCGGAGATGCCGAGCGCGACGTAGAGCTTCGGCGAGACGACCTTGCCCGTCTGCCCGATCTGCGCCGAGTACGGGTACCAGCCTGCGTCGACGACGGCCCGCGTCGCGCCGACGGCGCCGCCGAGCGCGCCCGCGAGCTCCTCGGCGAGCGTGAAGCTCTCCGGCGCGCCGAGTCCGCGCCCGCCCGCGACGATGATGTCCGCGTCCTCGATCGACGGCCCGGCAGACTGCTCCTGCTCGTGCCCCACGAGCTTCGCGCCGGTCGAGTGCTCCTGCAGCTCGACCGACACCTCCTCGACCTGCGGCTCGCCGCCCGCCGCCTCGCCGGCGTCGAACGAGCCCGCCCGGAAGAGCGCGAGCCGCGGGGTCGAGCGCCAGCCGACGTCGACGAGCACGGTGTCCTGCAGTGCGGGGCGCTTGCCGACGAGCGTCCCGTCGCGCGACTCGATGTCGACGAGATCCCAGTTGAGGCCGGCGTCGAGACGCGCGGCGAGCCCGGCCGCGACGTCCGCGGCGAGCACCGAGTTCGCGAAGAGCACTGTCTCGTAGCCGTTGTCCCGCACGATCGCCGCGAGCACGTCGACGCGCGGCTGCGGCAGCGGCTGCTCGAGCGCCTCGTCCCCGGCGACGTACACCTTCGACGCGCCCGCCGCCTTCGCCGCGAGCGAGCGCGCGTCCTCGCCGACGATCACCGCGTCGACCGTGTCGCCGAGGGATGCCGCCTTCGCGAGCACGCCGAGCGAGCCCTTCTGCAGCTCCCCGCCGTGCTGCTCGAGGAAGACCAGCGTGCTCATAGCAAGCGCTTCTCCGCGAGGAAGTCGACGATCTGCTGCGCGGCGCTGCCGTCGTCGTCGATCTTGCGCGCGTCGCCGCGGGACGGCGGCTCGCCGAGCGAGAGCACCTCCGTCTGCGAGCCCGCCTCGCCCGCGCTGCCTGCGTCGACGCCGACGTCGCCGAGCGTCAGCGTGTCGAACGGCTTCTTCTTCGCGCCCATGATTCCCTTGAGGGACGGATAGCGCGGCTCGTTGATCGCGTCGCTCACGGCGACGACAGCGGGGAGCGGCGCCTCGATCACGTCGTAGCCGAACTCGGTCTGCCGCTTGGCGCGCAGCGAGCCGTCGTTCACGGTCAGCTCGGCCGCCTGCGAGACGACGGGCCGCCGCAGCCGCTCGGCGACGGCCGCCCAGAGGACTGCGCCGTCCGCGTCGGATGCCTGCTGCCCGAAGAGGACGAGGTCTGCGCTCTCGCGCTCGAGCACCGCGGCGAGGATCGCGCTCGTCGCGACGAGGTCGGAGCCGGCCGCCGCGTCGTCCGACACGAGCACGGCGCGGTCGGCGCCCATCGCGAGCGCCTTGCGCAGCGAGTCCGCGGCCTTCGCGGGGCCGAGCGAGACGGCGACGACCTCCGTGTCGGAGTCGCCCTTGAGCCGCAGCGCCTCCTCGACGGCGTTCGCGTCGAAATGGTTCAGGGCTCCCTCACCCGTCCGGTCGAGGCGCTTCGAGCCGGGGTCGATCCGGGCGTGACCTTCGGGAACGTGCTTGACGCAGACCGCGATTTTCACCGCGGGAGAGCGTATCTACATGCGCTGTTTCAGAGCGAGGACATCCGCGACGAACGTCTTGCTCACCTTGTACGGGCCGCGCGCCTTCACCGAGCGCTCGCCCTGGTACCAGGCGGCGAGCGCGAGGCTCTCGTTGCCGCCGAACGCACCGAGCAGGTGGTGGAGGTAGGCGAGGCCCACGTGCACGTTGCCGTCTGCGTCGTGCGCGACCGAGTGGCCGAGCAGCACGGTCTCGACGTACGACCACGTCGACGGCAGCAGCTGCATCACGCCCTGCGCGCCGACCGACGAGACGACCGAGTTGTTGTAGCCCGACTCCATCCACGCGAGGGCGCGCGCGAGGCTCGGGTCGATGCCGTAGTAGGCGGCCCAGCGGTCGAGCGAGTCGCGCACGGCGCTCGCGTCGCTCGCCGAGACGGCGGTCGGCACCGCGACGCTCGCGGGCAGGCGCAGCTTGACGCCGATCAGCAGCGGCTTCGCGGGATTGATGTCGTTCAGGTGCGCAAGCTTCGACAGCGTCGTGCCGTGCGTGCGCGCGATCGCCGTGAGCGAGTCTCCAGGCTTCACGACGTAGCGCTTCACGGTCGTCGCGTGCACGACGCGCACCGGCACGCTCGACTGCAGACCGAGCGCGGCGAACGTCGCGGGGCCGGCGACGCCGTCGGTGCGCAGGTGCATGAGTCGCTGGTAGCGCTTGACTCCTGCAACGGTGGGTCCGTCCATGTACGCGTTCACGGGAACGTGGAGGCCGTGCCGGTTGAGCAGGAACTGGAGCACCGCGACGTCCCAGCCGAACTTGCCGCGCGAGAGCGTGCGGCTGCCGAAGAGCGGCGTGCCGAGCGGGCCGAGGTCGCGCCTGGTCCGCACGTCGGCGATGCCCGTCACCTTCAGGCCGTGGGTGCGCTGGAACGCGCGCACGGCAGCGACCGTCTTCGGCCCGATGATCGCGTCGATCGGCCCGAGGTAGAGGCCCTGCGCGCGCAGCGCGACCTGCAACCCCGCGTGCTGGGGGTTGACCGTAGCGCCCGCCGTCGCGGCTGCCGCCAGAGCCGCCGCGAGCGCCGCCGCAAGTGCGAGCCGGAAGCGCATGAGCCACCGAAATACGCCGCCCGGGACGGAATCCCTGCCCGCCGCGACCGGCGTCGCGGCGGGCAGGATTTCCGCGACTCAGCAGCCCGCGCAGTTGTCGGGCAGGTTCGCGGCGACCCGAGTCCGCGAGAGGGAGACGGGGAAGCCGACGGTGAAGATGCCTCCGCCCGCCCGCGAGACCCCCTGCGGGCCGACGACGGCGTTCAGGGTCACGAGGCTCGACTCGAGGCTGAGCGACGATACGGGCCCGGGCCCCGGGTTCAGCTCGCCGTTCCAGACGCCGCCGCCCTGCGCGAATCCGCTCGGCGCGAGCGCCGAGGCCACGTTCGCCGCGACGGTCGTGTCGCGCAGGTCGAGCAGGCCGTCGTTGGCGACGCCCGCGCCCTGGACCTGCGCCGTGCCGGTGCGGCTGACGGCCGTGACCGTGTTGCCGCTGACGAGGCCGTTGCTGAAGACGATCGGGCCCGGGCCCTGATCGAACGCCGCGAGCGTTCCGATCGCGCCGGCCGTTCCCGAGTCGCTGCGCACCGAGATCGAGTTGCCGACGACTCGAACGTGGTCGATCGTCGCGGAGAAGTCCGCCTCGAGAATGCCGCCGACCGGCGCCGAGTCGGCGGTCGAAGCCACGACGGCGCTGATGCGGTTGCCGGTGACGCTCGTCCCGGTCAGCGTGAGCGGGGTCGCACCGCATACACACATCGCCGCGTCGTAGACGAACGGCTCGCCGTTCGGCATCGAGAGCCGGATCGTGTTGCCGTCGATCCGGCTGGCGTCGATCGCCGCAGTCCCGCCGTCGCCGGCGGCGATGCCGGCGCCGTGCACGTCCTCGTCGAGGAACTGGCCGCCGTCGAACGGGGACTGGAGCGAGTTGGCCGCCGAAAGCGTGTTGTCCGCCACCACGCTGTCGTGAATCGTGAGGGCTTCGCCGTCGCCGATCCTGATGCCGCCGCCCGTCGCATTCAGGCCGTACGGCGGCGTGGCGGACGCGGTGTTGCCGGTGACCTGCACGCCGTTCAGCGTCAGGCTGCCTTTCTGCTCGGCGATGCCTCCCCCGCCGGTGAACACGTCCTGCGTCGTGGCGACGTTGTTGCTCACGGTCGTGTTCGTCAGCGTGAGGTTGCCCCAGCTCGCGATTCCGCCTCCGACCGGATTCGCACCGGGACAGTCGCTTCCGCCCGGGCACGGCATGCCGAAGTCGACCGTCTGGCTGTTGGTCACCCGGTTGCCCGTGATGATGCTGTCGCTGATGGACACGTTGCCGGCGAGTCCGGGACCTTGCGGGCCGAGCGGTGGAGCGACGAAGACGCCGCCGCCGAACGGATCCCAGGCGTTCGGAACCGTCTCGTTGTCGCCGCCCGTGATCGTGACGCCGCGAATCGACACGTCGGGCTCGGCCGAGCGGCTCTCGTCGCCGATCTCGATCACCGGCCCGCCGCCTTTGATGATCGTCGCGTACGCGCCCGCGCCGACGATCGTCACGCTCCGCTCGACCACGACACCGCCCGCGTAGGTGCCCGGAGCGATCACGATCGTGTCACCGTCGCTCGACGTAGCGAGCGCGCCCGCGAGCGTCGGATAGCAATGCGGGCCGGGACCGACGCACAGCGTGTGTCCCGTGGTCGCGCCGCCGGTGGGCGCCGCGACTGCGAAGAACGCGAGCACGCTCGCGAGTGCCAACCACCTCATCGACCGCTCCTTTCGCTCTCTCTTGTCAGTGGCCGATCCGAACGAGTGCCGTGACGCCTGCGTGGTCGGAGGGCCAGAGGCCGCCGGGTGTGCGCTCGAACGGGAGGTCGCCGAGCCTCGCCTCGAGCAGCACGCGGTCGTCGCCGCGGGTGAGGACGTCATCGACCCGGCTGTCGAGCGTCGGCAGCGGGTTCCGCAGGTCGCCGGCCTCGCAACACGTGTAGCCGGGGTCGCGATGCCCGCTCGTGAACCAGCCGTCGACGAAGCCGGCGGCGAGCAGATCCGCGTACGACGCGGTGCCCGAGCCGTCGGCCGGCGAGTTGAGGTCGCCCGCGAGCACGACGGGCAGCCGCGAGACGGTCGGCCCGGCCGCGAGCTCGGCCGCCTGCGCGACCTGCACCGGCGGCGCGAGCGGATCGAGGTGCGTCGTGACGAACCGGAACGCATGACCGTCGACCGAGAGATCCGCGAACGCATAACTGCGATGGACCGTGAACGTCCCGAGCAGCGCGGTCGGCAGCTCGAGCGTCGCCGCGTAGTTCGCCGCGCTCGCGTCGAGCACCGTGACGTGCGCGCTTGGATCGGTCCGCACGAGGAGCGCGTCGCGGTCGGTCAGGCGGACGTCCTCGCCGAGGCTCGTCGGCACCTCGGCGTCGTAGTTCGACGACACGGCGACCGGGGCGTAGTGCAGGCCGCGAGCGGCCAGAGCCTCGACGAGCAGCGAGACGAAGTCGTAGGCGACGTGCGTTGCCGGCCCGCCGAGCGGCCCGGGCCGCCAGAGCGCCGCCTCCTGCAACCCGATCGCGTCGGGCCGGACGAGGTCGATCTCGCGGGCGAGCGCCTGCGCGCGGCCGGGGAAGTCGGTTGCCTCGACCTGCGAGTACGCGGCGCCCGCAGCGGTCACGAGCTCGACCGGCGTCGTGGCGGCGAGCACGGGATCGAGATCCGTGCCGAGATAGAGGTTCTGGGTCATCACGGTTGCGACCCCGGGGGTCGCTCCCGCCGAGGCGGCGGCCGCCAGGCAGGCCGACGCGGCGAGGGCAAGCGCGAGCAGCACACGCATGAATCGCTCCTTTCTCATTGCGCCGCCGGCTCGAGCCATTCGGCTCCCACGACGCGCTCGAAGGGCAGGCCCGCCGCGAGCGAGAGCTCGCGCACGTCTTGCTCGCGACCACGGAAGAGGCAGAAGACGATCTCGTCGGCGGCCATCAGCACCGTGCCCAGGTGGCCGACGTCGGCGCCGTCGTCGCGCAAACGGGCGGCTGCGCGCTCGACGCGCTCCGCCGCCTCCGCGAGCAGAGCCTCGCTGACGTCGGGCCAGTAGCACTCGGCCAGATAGATCCGCGTCACGGGCGTCGACGCTACGACGCGGCTTTCCCCGCGGAATCGGGGATTCCCCTCGATCTGTCTACGCGGACACGCGCTCGGCGAGACGCGTGCCGAGTTGCGCGCGCGAGCGGATCCCGAGCTTGCGGTAGACGCGCGTGAGGTTCGCCTCGACGGTCTTCTCCGTCATGAAGGCGGCGGCGGCGATCTGCGCATTCGACAGCCCGGAAGACGCGAGCTCCGCAACACGCAGCTCCGAGGCCGTGAGGTCGTCGGGCGCGCGCGGACGCAGACCGACGCGGCGAAGCTCCTCACGCGCACGCGCCTCCCACAGGTGCGCGCCGGCTGCCGCGAACACGTCGGCAGCCTGCGCGATCGACGCCGCCGCCGCGCGCTTCCGCTTCAACCGCCGCTCGACGACGCCCTTGACGAGCAGGGTCCGCGCCCGTTCGAGCGGCGCGGGAGCGCGGTCATGCTGGGCGAGCGCCTCGTCGACCGCTGCCAGCGCCGGCTCGAGCTCACCTCGTGCTGCGTGCAGGACGGCTCGGCAGCGTGCAGCGGCGCCGAGCGCCCAGGCCCGGTCCAGCCGCTTCGCGGCTGCCGCAAAGGCCTCGACGTGCGGCTCCGCGCGCGCGAGCTCCCCGGCCTCGACGAGCGCCTCGACCGCGTCGGGGAGCCAGAAGACGAGGACGGGCTCCCCGATCCCCGCCTCCGCGACGGGCAGCAGCGGCTCGAGTGCCACGACAGCAGCAGTCGGGTTGCCGAGCGAGAGCTCGAGCACGCCGAGTGCCTGACGCCACCAGCCCTCGGTGATGGCGTACCCCGTCGTCGTGCCGAGCTCGAGCGCCTCGGCGGCATCGCGTCGCGCGGACGCGACATCTCCCTGGAGGGCCGAGACGAGCGCGCCCCCCGCGAGCGCGAGCACGGTCAGCGGGGCGGCGCGGATGCCCGCCGCAAGCTCACGTGCCTCGTCGACGAGCTCGCGGGAACGCCGCAAATCGCCGCGACGCGACTCGGCCCAGGCGAGCTGGAAGTCGACGAAGACGAGCTCGGCCTCCTGACCGCGCTCGAGCAGCCGCCTCCGCAGCGCGCCGAGGAGGCGGCACGCCTCGTCGAGCTCGCCGAGATACAACGCGAGCAGGCCGGCGATCGTCGACGGCCGCAGAGCGACCGGAACTGCGACGTCGTGGTCCTCCAGCACGAGTGCACGCTCGACGCGCCCCCGATCGACGCCTTCGCCGAGCATGCACTCGATCATGGCGCTCGTCGCGAGCACGACGGCGAGCATCGGCGAGTCGCCGCCGAGCCGGCCCAGTGCGTCTGCGACGTCGACACGGGCGCGCGGCAGCTCACCGAGGTTGATGCGCATGTACGCGAGGTTCGCGACGATGAGCGGGGCGAGCACCGGATCGTCCCCCGCCTCGTCGCGGGCCTGCTCGAGCATCGCGACGGCCTCGGGAATGCTCTGCTGCGCAGCCCGGGCGTCGGCGAGCAGATGAAGCGCTCGTGCGTGCACCACCCCGGGCGCAGCGGTCGCCGACGCGACCTCCAGCAGCTCGACCGCGCGTGCGAGCTCCCCGGCGTGGGACAGGTACTCCGCGACGTCGATCGTCCGCCGACGTAAAGCGTCCGGACGACTGTGGGGCGTCAGCCTGCGCGCCTGCTCGGCGAGCTCCGCGGCAGCCTCGGGAGCTCCGCGGGCCTGTGCCTCGGCGGCGGCTCGCTCGAGCCTCGTCGCGAGGTCGTCGTCGGTACCGGCGACGGCGAGCGCGAGATGCCGCACGCGGATCTCCTCCGTCGGAGCACGAGCAGCGAGCCGCCGATGAACGCTCCGCAGCTCACCTGTGGACGCCGAGGCGAGAAGCGCCTCCGCGTAGAGCGGATGCCGGAAGCGAATGTCGACGCCGTCGACGTCGGCGATCTCGGCCTCGGCGGCGGCGGCGAGCGCCCGCCGTGCGTCCGCGGGAAGCAGCTCCGTCGTCGCCGCACGTGACGCGGCCGCATACAGGAGCGCTGTCCGCACGCGGCGCGGTAGGCGGGCGAGCCGCTCGTCGACGAGCTCCTGCAGCGAACCGGGGACAGGGAGTACGCGAAGCTGCATGGCGCCGTCCGGCGGAAGCAGCCGTGCGATCTCGAGTGCGTAGAACGGATTGCCCGCAGCGGCGTCGGCGACGCGCAGCAACGTCCGCCGCGGAAGCGCGCGACCGAAGCGGTCGACGATCAGCCGCTGCAACGCTGCGGCGCTGAGCGGCCCGAGCTCGAGACGCCGGAAGCGCTCGGCGGGGACGCCGTCCTCGACCGCAAGCTGCGCTGTTGCGTCCGTCCCCGTTCTTCTGCACGCGAGCACGACGACCGGGAGTGCAGCGATTCGGCGCACCACGAACTCGAGGACGCGCGCCGTCGGGCTGTCGAGCCGGTGCACGTCGTCTACGGCGACGAGCAGCGGCGCCTCGGCAGCGAGGGCGCGGATGACGGACAGCGTCGCGGCGGACACGGCGCGCCGGTCGATGCGTCCGACCGGCGTCTCGCGCATGAGCGCTACCGAAAGCGCGAAGCTCTGCGGATCGGGCAGGCCGGCCAAGACGTCCTCTGCAACGTCTTCGAGCAGATCGGCCAGCGCGGCGAACGGGAGCTGCTCGTCGGCATGGCCGGGACGGGCGGCCAGCACGTGGAAGGACCGGCCCCGTGCATTCGCGACGGCGTCGTGCCACAGCGTCGTCTTCCCGATGCCCGGCTCGCCGGCAACCACGACCACGGCGGCGCCCGCGCCGGTTTCGTCGAGCGCGTCGAGGATCGCCTGCCGCTCCGTCTCTCGTCCGAGAACGGGTGCCGGCACTGCGTCGCACTCTGGCACGCGCGCCGTGCCCGAGCCAAGTGCCCGTCAGCTGAGCGAGGGGTACCGCGGCGGGCGCTTCTCGACGAAGGCGATGAGACCCTCTTTCGCGTCTTCGCTCGCGAAGAGCTCGCCGAACTCCTCCGCCTCGCGGTCGAGCGCGCCCGGGGCCATGTTGACGAGCCGTTTTGCGAGCCCGAGCGCGGCGGGGCTCTTCTCGGCGAGCCCGTGCGCGACCTCGAGCGCGCGTTCGAGCACCGGATCGGCGAGCTCGTGCACCAGTCCGACACGAAGCGCCTCCTCGGCCTCGATCGTGCGACCGCTGAAGATCAGATCCTTCGCGACGCCGACGCCGCAGACGCGTGCGAGCCGCTGCGTGCCGCCCCAGCCCGGGACGATGCCGAGATTGATCTCCGGCTGTCCGAGCTTCGCGCGCGCGGAGGCGTAACGGAGGTCGCACGCGAGCGCGAGCTCGCAGCCGCCCCCGAGCGCGAAGCCGTTGATCGCGGCGATCGTCGGCTTCGGCATCTCCTCGAGGAGGCGTCCGGCCTCGTGGCCGAGCGCGCCCCACTCCTTCGCCTGCCGCGGCTCGAGCCCGCTCATGTACTTGATGTCGGCGCCGGCGACGAACGCCCTCTCGCCCGCGCCCGTGAGCACGACCGCGCGGCTCCCGGCGTCGTCGGCGAGCTGGCGCAGCCGGTCGCGCAGCTCCGTCAGCGTCTCGACGTTCAGCGCGTTCAGCGCGTCCGGCCGGTCGATCGTCACGACGGCGACCGCGCCGTCGCGCGCGACGTCCACGCTCAAGCGGCGACTGCTCCCTTGAGGAAGTCGACGATCTCGCCCGTCGGCGCGCCCGGCCCGAACACCTCGGCGACGCCCTGCCGCTTGAGGGCCTCCGCGTCGTCGGCCGGGATCGTGCCGCCGACGACGACGAGCACGTCGTCGGCGCCGTTCTCGCGCAGCAGGTCGAGGATGCGCGGAACGAGCGTCATGTGCGCCCCGGAGAGGATCGAGATGCCGACGGCGTCCGCATCCTCCTGGATCGCGGTCTCGACGATCTGCTCCGGCGTCTGGTGGAGGCCGGTGTAGATCACCTCCATGCCGGCGTCGCGCAGCGCGCGGGCGATGATCTTCGCGCCGCGATCGTGCCCGTCGAGGCCGGGCTTCGCGACGACGACTCGAATCTTCCGTGCCATCGGCGCAAGTGTATGCGGGCGTCGCCGCTAGCCGGTGAACGTGAAGAGTCGCGCTCCGGGCGTTAGAGGCCGAGGCGCAGCCTGCAGCTCATGCACGCCGACCGCAAAGCCGTCGGGCCCTGCAGAGACGAACGAGCGCTCGGCGAAGCCGGCTTCCGCGAACCAGCGGCGGATGGAGGGCGTCAGGTCGGGAGCTCGACGATGTCGCGTCCAGATCACGCGCGCGGACGCGGCGCACAGCTGCGGCAGCATCTCGATCGTCCTCCGGACGTCCGCGTCGGCGATGCGTCCGAAGACGCCGCAGACGAGCACGAGGTCGGCAGGGACGGCTCCCTCGTACGCGTCGGTGACCGACGCGTCTTCGCACACGAACTCGAGTCCGTCTATGCCTGCCTGCTCCGCGCGCAGCCGGCCGAGCCGGACGTTCTCGGGATCGAGCTCGACGAGCCGCGCCTCGACACGCACGTCGCCGCCCGCCGCCGCGAGGACGCCGACAAGGTCGTGTCCCTGGCCTGCGCAGACGCTGACGATGCGCACGCACGCGCCGCGCCGCGCCGCCAGGGCGTCGCGAACGGCCGCCTGCACGACGAGCAACCGCCGGTGCAGCCCGCTCCCGGGATCCTCGTAGTCCCGGTGCCAACCGACCCAGTCGAGCGACGACACCGCGCCCACGGTACGGTCAGGGTCGGCGGTGGCCCGCAGGCGGCGGTGATGCCGGCAGCAGCCCGAACGTGAGCCGCCGCAGCCGCTGCCGGCGATGCTTGCCGCGGGCGCGTTCGGCCTCCATGCGGGCTTCCAGCTGGTCGAGCAGGAACTGCACGCGCAGCGCGATCTCGGCGTTCGGCCGCATCGTCCGTACTGTACGCCGGGCCGGCGCCCCGCTCAGTCGTTTCCGGGCCAGGGCTCGTCGGCTGCGCCGGCCGTCTGGGCGTTCGTCGACGTCTCGCGGTCGTCCTCGCCCTGCGGTGTGGCGACGGGCACCTCGCCCTCGGCGTCGGCCTTCGCGCCCGCGAAGAGGCGCTTGATCCCGTCCAGCAGTCCGATGGCCGCGAGTATACGACTGGTCAGCCGATGGAGCTCGCGAGGAGCTCCTTCGCCGCGGCGAGATCGGCGCTTCGCACGAGGATCTCGCGGGGGCCCGCCGCGATGAAGTCCTCGAGCGGCGAATCGATCGCTTTCGTGTCGCGGGAGGCGCACTCGATGCCGGCCGACCGGAGCAGGCCGCAGAGCACGTCGGCCTCGGGTTCCCCCGACACCACGGTCAGCACGGCTTCGTCGTCAGGCTCCATACCGGGAAGGCTACTCGCACGAACGGCGGCCGGATAGCATCGCGCCGATGCTCGAGGTGCGTCCCGGAGTCTGGCACTGGCAATCGCCGCATCCCGACTGGGACGAGCAAGAGTGGTGGCCCGAGGCCGTCTCCTCGTACGCGATCGAGCTCGGCGACGAGCTCGTGTTGTTCGACCCGCTCGCGGTTCCCGACGAGCTGCGCGAGCGCGCGACCGCCGTCGTCCTGACCGCGCCCTACCACGAGCGCGACGCACGACGGCTCGGGCTCCCGGTGCACACGCCGCCTGCCGACACGTGGGAGGACTGGGTCGAGAAGTTCGGCATCGACCCCGACCGCGTGCGCGGCATGGAGAGCGAGGACCTCGCGTGGCTGCGCGCGGGCGAGGGCGAGGGACACTTCCACGGCCCCGGCGCGTGGCCGTTCGGCATCACCGCCTACGCGGGCCGGGAGGACAACGACCTGGTCCTCTGGCTGCCCACGCTCAACGCGATCGTCAGCGGCGACTCGCTCTCCGATTTCGGAGACGGGCTGAGCATTCAGCTCGGCGGCCGCACGCACGTGACAGAGGACGATGTCGCCCGCCGGCTCCGCCCGCTGCTCGACCTGCCGGTCGAGCTCGTCCTGCCCGCGCACGGCGAGCCGACGGATCGCGCCGCGCTCGAGCGCGCGCTGTCGTCGGGCTAGCCGCGCCGAGCCTTGCGCCGCTGCCAGGCGCGCATCGCGATGCGGACCGCTCGTCTGAGGAGAAGGAGCACGGGCACGAGTCTACGTCCAGCGCCGTGCTCTCCCCGCGCGACGGGGCCGGGGGTCGGCGCCTAGAAGACCGGGGTCTCGCGCCACACGCCCCACACGTCGCGCAGCGCGTCGCACATCTCTCCGAGCGTGGCGTGCGCGCGGGAGCAGGCGAGGATCGGCTCCATCAGGTTCGTATCGCCGGCCGCGGCGCGCTTCAGGCCGGCGAGCGTCTGCTCGACCGCAGCAGCGTCGCGCCGCGCGCGCGTCGCCTGCACGTGCTCGATCTGCTTGCGCTCGAGCGCCGGATCGATGCGCAGGATCTCGAGCGGCGCCTCGTGCTCGAGCTCGTAGCGGTTGACCCCGACGATGATCCGCTGCTCGGCCTCGACCTCCGACTGGTAGCGGAACGACGCCTCGGCGATCTCGCGCTGCATGAAGTTCTGCTCGATCGCCGGGATCACGCCGCCGAGCTTCTCGATCCGGTCGAAGTAGTCGTACGCCTGACGCTCGAGCTCGTTCGTCAGCTGCTCGAGGTAGTAGGAGCCGCCGAGCGGGTCGATCGTGTTCACGACGCCGGTCTCGTGGGCGATCACCTGCTGCGTGCGCAGCGCGAGCCGGACCGCGTGCTCGGTCGGCAGCGCGAGCGCCTCGTCGAAGCTGTTCGTATGCAGTGACTGCGTCCCGCCGAGCACCGCCGCCAACGCCTCGATCGCGGTGCGGATCAGGTTCACCTCCGGCTGCTGCGCCGTGAGCGACACGCCGGCGGTCTGCGTGTGGAAGCGCATCAGCCAGGACCGCTCGTTGCGCGCGCCGTAGCGCTCGCGCAGCTCGCGGGCCCAGATCCGCCGCGCCGCCCGGTACTTCGCGATCTCCTCGAAGAAGTCGAGATGCGCATTGAAGAAGAAGGACAACCTCGGCGCGAAGTCGTCGACGTCGAGACCGCGCTCGAGGCACGCGTCCACGTACGCGAACCCGTCCGCCAGGGTGAACGCCAGCTCCTGCGCCGCCGTCGACCCCGCCTCGCGAATGTGATAGCCCGAGATGCTCACGGGGTGCATCAGCGGCATCTCGCGCGCGCACCACTCGATCATGTCGACGACGAGCCGCATCGACGGCAGCGGCGGGAAGATCCACTCCTTCTGCGCGATGTACTCCTTCAGGATGTCGGTCTGCACCGTTCCGCGCAGCGCCGCGTGCGGCACACCCTGCTCCTCGCCGACGCACGCGTAGAACGCGAGCAGCATCGCCGCCGGCGCGTTGATCGTCATCGACGTCGACACGTCGCCGAGCGGGATGCCGGCGAAGAGGGTCTCCATGTCCTCGAGCGAGTCGATCGCGACCCCTTCTCTCCCCACCTCGCCGAGAGATCGAGGGTTGTCGCTGTCGTAGCCCATCAGCGTCGGCATGTCGAACGCCGTCGACAGGCCCGTCTGCCCGTGCTCGAGCAGATACCGGAAGCGGGCATTCGTCTCCTCGGCCGTCCCGAACCCCGCGAACTGGCGCATCGTCCACAGCCGTCCGCGGTACATGGACGGGTAGACGCCGCGCGTGAACGGATACTCGCCCGGGCGGCCGAGGTCGCGCTCGTAGTCGATCTCGACGGTGTCCGGGGCGTACAGCGGCTCGTTCTCGACCCCCGACATCGTCGAGAACAGCTCGCCCTCGCGCTGCGGGCCGGCCTCGAACCGCTCCCGACGCCACTCCTCCGTGCGGCCGACCGCCCTCGGATCTTCGGTCGTCGCCATCCGCGGCGAATTGTAGGGACCGCCGTTCATCCCGGATTCACACCGCAGCGACGACCGAATCCCACCGGGCGCTGCCGTCAATGGGGACGATGCGCGCGAACGCTCTCAGCGGCCCTCTTCCGCAACTCTCTACCTCGACTTCAGCCTTAGACAGCCGCTCGCGCCGTCCGGCGTCGGGGCCATGCTCGGTAGCCGACCGGCGAACGGGTGACTCAAGCGCGCGGCGCGGGAGGCCGATATCTCGGATCGACGGCGGCCTTCGGCAGAGGCGAGCGGCGTGAAGACGAGTGTGCGGCAGGACGACAGCAGGATCGATGTGCGCGCAAGCGCGCTTCAGCATGTTCTGATCGCATGCCTCGTGCTCGTGTTCGCCGGCGCTGCTGCGTACGCCTCCCTGCACCGCACGGCGACTGCCACGCCGACCTCCACGCCCTCGTTCATCCGCCACGAGTTGGGCGCGCGCGCCTCGTCCGCACCGCACGCACGCACCGTCGCAGCCGGCACGACTGCATCGCTCGAGTCGAACGGCTACACGCTCACGAACAACGTCGGCTCGCTGACGCTCACGCAGAGCGACGGCGGCTCGAACGCCTGGACGCAGTACCGCAACGGCGCAGCCCGCACTACCTCGTACGGAAACGAGTCCGTCGTGCTTGGCGGGTCGCGCGTCGACGCCGAGCAGTACGTCACGGTCAACCGTCACAACGGCTCGTACGAGTGGCGCTGGCGTATCTCGGCCGGCTCGCTCACGCCCGTCCTCCGTCCGGACGGCAGCGTCCTCGTCTCGCCCGCGCACGTCGTCGACGGCTTCGGGATCCTGCCGGTCTCGATCCTCGACAAGCGCGGTAGGAAGGTCACGCCACACGGGCTCACCTGGGGCGTCGAGCACCACCAAGGCTCCTGGTGGCTCACGCTCTCCTTCGACGACTCGGGCTTGCCGCTCCCGTACACGATCGACCCGGCGACGGAGTCGTTCCGAAATGCCCAGTCCGCCGGCAACGCCAGCGCGACGACGCTCGTGATCACGAAGCCGACGGGCCTCGCGGTCAACGACCTGATGCTCGCGCAGATCACGGTACGCGGCGGTTCGAACGAGTTCACGTGCGCGCCGAGCGCCACGGGTACGTGGAACGTGATCTTCACGACGAACGACAGCACGACGCTGCAGCAGGTCCTCTACTGGAAGGTCGCGACGGCTGCGGACGTCGCTGCGACGAACTACACGTTCAGCTTCGACACCTCGGGCGCCACCTGCCCCTCCCCGGCCGCCGTCCGCGCCTCGGGGGGCATCAGCGCGTTCTACGGCGTCAACGACGCGAGTCCCATCAACGCGAGCAGTGCGCTTGTCACGACGAGCAGCACCACGATCGCGACGACAGCGATCAACAACGGCACAACCGGCAATTTCCTCGTCTCGGCATTCGGCGTCGCCTACGGCGAGGCGATCACGCCCGCGAGCGGTAGCGAGCGCTACGACGTCGGCTCGACCGGGAGCACCATCGGAAACCGGACGGATTCGGAGCTCTCGACGTCGGTGACAGCCGGGACCGGCAGCATGAGCCGCAGCGCCACCATCGCCACCGCCGCGGACGGGATCGGGCAGCTCCTCACACTCGCGCTCGACACCGTCGCGCCGACGAACGCACTCTCGCTCGTCGGCGGGGCAGGTCAGGCCTATCAGAGCGGCAACACCGTCTACTACAACGGCAGCGCCGCGGGCAGCTTCCAGTTGAAGGACACGGTCACCGAGACGGGGTCGGGCGTCGCGAACGTCGTGTTCCCGGCGCTCGGCGGCACATCCACCGGCTGGACGCACACCACCGACACCGAGACGACGCCGGTCGGCGGGCCGTACGTCTCTGCGAACACCTTCTCGTGGAACTCCGGCACCTCCACCTCCCCGACCGAGGCGGTCGCGGCCACAGACAACGCGACGAACGCGGCGACGACGACGCTCACCTTCACGAACGACTCGACCGCCCCGACGGGCGGCGCGATCAGCGGCGCCTCGAGCGGCGGGTCAGTGACGCTGACGACGACGCCGTTCACCGACGCGGGCTCGGGCATCGCGTCGAACACGATCACGCGCTCGAACGGGCTCGCGCCGACCGTTCCGGGAGCGGCATGCCCGACGAGCGGCTACAGCGGCTCGACCGTCGTCACGAGCCCGGATTCGGGCGTCACCGACGGCCTCTGCTACGTCTACACGCTGACCGGCACCGACAACGTCGGCAACACTGCGACCGCCGTGTCGAGCCCGGTGCTTGTCGGCTACCCGGCCGCGGTGGGCTCGACCGGCAGCACCGGCACGCCCACGTCGCTCACCTTCTCGGTGACCGTCCCGAACAAGCTCGACGAGATGCTCGTCGTCGGCGTCACCTCCGAGCTCGCTGCTTCGAACAACTGCCAGGCGACCGTCACGTACGGCGGCACGGCGATGACGCAGATCACGAATGCGGTCACGACCTCGACCTCGTACGAGTGCACGAGCCTCTGGTACATGAAGGCGCCGCCCGTCGGCACGGCGAACGTCGTCGCGACGTTCCCCTCGGCGATGGACGGTGCGACCGCAGGAGGCGTTGTGCTCTGGAACGTCGCGCAGGGCGCGCCGGAGGCGTTCAACTCGAACGTTCAGAACGCATCGCCGCCCTACGCGTCCGCGACGCTGACGACGCTGACGCCGAACGACACCGTCGTCGACGTCTACGACAGCGGGCAGGGCGTCGGCGATCTCGCCCCCGCCGCGGGGCAGACCGAGCTCTGGACGGCAGACGGCAGCACCACGCACTCGGGCGGCATGAGCATGGAAAGCGTCCCGACGCCCGGCTCGACATCCATGACATGGACCCAGACGGGCCCGAACCGCTCGATCGACATCGCCGCGGCGTTCGCGCCGTTCGACCAGACGCCCCCGTCCGACACGCTCGCGCTCACGTCGCAGTCCGGCGGCTCGTACGTGAACAACGGGACGCAGACGATCTACTACCGCGGCGCTGCGCTCGGCAGCTTCCAGCTGCAAAACACGGAGAACGACGGCGTCGGCGGCTCCGGCTCGGTTTCGAGCGGCTTCAGCGCGCTCGGCGGCACGACGACGGGCTGGTCGCACACGCCGCAGACGATCTCGACCCCGGTCGGCGGCCCGTACGTCTCGACGAACAACTACTCGTGGACGGCCGGCACGAGCTCGTCGCCGACCCTGCCGATCGTCGCAACCGACGCGATCGGCAACCAGGGGACGACGACCTACACGCTCGTGAACGACAGCACCGCACCGACAGGCGGCGGCCCGGTCTCGGTGCCGGCGTTCTCGAGCTCGCTCGGCGGGATCACGATCACGGTGACGAGTAACTTCAGCGACGGCGGCTCCGGAATCGCCTCGAACGTGATCACGCGGTCGAACGGCCAGTCCCCGTCGAGCCCCGGCGTGTGCCCCGCGAGTGGCTACTCGGGTGCGACCGTCGTCACGAGCCCCGACACCGTCCCGACCGACGGCCTCTGTTACGTCTACACGCTCACCGGCACCGACAGGGTCGGAAACACGGCTTCCGTCAGCTCGAGCCCGATCCTCGTTGACACGACGGCGCCGTCGGCGCCGACGGTCACGTTCAGCGGGCTCTCGGCCGGCAACGCCTACGACAACGGCTCGGGCACGCTCTTCTTCCGCCCCTCGGCCGGCGGCACGTTCACGGTCAACGCGTCGGCGACCGACGCGCAGTCGGGCGTCGCGTCGTACGCGTTCGGCAGCCTCAACACGAACGGCGGCTCGAACTTCGGGACGAGCCAGTCCGGCAACCAGCTGAACGTCACCTTCACGGCCGCAACGACCGGGCCGACGACCGCACGCACCGTCTCCGCGACGAACAACTCCGGCCTCACCGGCGGCAACGGGACCTACACGATCACGCAGGACACCTCGTCGCCGACGGCGACGACGACCTTCCCTGCGGCGGCCGGCGTCTACAACGCCGCCGGCTGGAACGCGACGGGACAGCTGGCGGGCACCGCTTCCGACGCCGGCAGCTCGGGCGTCCAGGCCGTGAAGGTCTCGATCCAGGACACCACCGTCGGCGGCTCGAGCTGCTGGAACGGCACGAGCTTCACGGCCGCCTGCCCAAACTACGTGGCCGCGAGCGGGACGAACTCCTGGACCTACGCGCTCGCCGCCTCCGCGCTCACGGACACGCACAACTACACCGCCACCGTCGAGACGATCGACAACGTCGGCAACACCAACGCGGCCGCCGCGAGCGTGTCGTGGACGTATGACTCCTCCGCGCCGAGCACGGCGTCGCTCACGTCCAACGGCGTCTACAACGGAGCCGGCTGGCCCGGGGCGATCACCGGCACGACGACCGATTCGGGCACCGGCAGCCACGGCATCAGCGCGGTCAAGGTCTCGATCCAGGACGGCGCCGGCAGCTGCTGGAACGGCGCCTCGTTCGCCGCCGCCTGCCCGAACTACATCGCCGTCACGAGC
>Ga0070741_10007074_pt1 | contig 23570 bp, 23 predicted proteins | sample Coa_R1_4_FD_66440 | JGI IMG/M metagenome (GOLD analysis project Ga0070741, IMG submission 66440) | Surface soil microbial communities from Centralia Pennsylvania, which are recovering from an underground coalmine fire - Coalmine... | ecosystem: Environmental > Terrestrial > Soil > Unclassified ...
CTGCTCGAAGCATCACGCATCAATCCGATGCTTCTTACAGTCATTTGTTCGGATGCAATAGCTGTCATGATGATCATTCGTATCGCCATCAGTGTTTTCGCGCTGACCCTGCTTGGCCTCGGGGTTTCATTGAACGCCGCGCAAAGCGAGCGGGACGCTGCGGCCGCCACTATGGCTACGCTCCATCGCTAGATGGCCTGCGGCCGAGACGCCAGAGCGCGCCGATCAATGCCATGTTGGTCAGGGCAAACGCCGTCAAAATCCCGATCGTTGCATCGACGCCGTATGCCTCGATCAGCAGAGCGCCGGCAGACGGCGCCAGGGCCTGAACGATCAGGCTCGGGAATGCGAGCCTGCCCATCAGGCGCGGAAAGCGCACCGGCCCGAACAGGGCAAGCGGCAGCGTGCCGCGGCCTATCCATGAAATTCCGTAACCTGCGCCGTAGAGCACGATTACAAGCAGCAACGCCGGCACCGCCCCATACAGAAGCAACAGTCCGGCGGCCATCAGCGTGCACGAGGCGACCATCGTCCAGATCGGATGATAACGGCTGCCGAACAGGCGCTCGACGACACGGGCACCGACCTGCGCGGGACCGAAGAGCGTGCCGAAGCTGACCGCGACGGCGAAATCGAGCCCCCTCGCCTGCAGAAAAATAAGCAGATGCACGACTACAATCGACCCTATGCCCGCGGCGATCGAAAGCACCGCGGCAAGCAGCGCAAAAATCAGAGTTTCGTGCTCGATGCGCGCGGGTTGCCCGCGCGGCACCTGGCCATCCGCCGCTGCTGGTTTTGCGGCCATTGCAACCGGCCTTACGGCGATCATCTGCAACGGCAGGACGAGAAACAGATGCAGGGCGGCATAGATCAAGCAGGCCGCACGCCACCCGACGTGGTCGATCATGAAGGCGCTCAGCGGCCAGCAGATGGTGCTGGCGAATCCGCCGAACAGCGTGAGATTGGTGATCGGCGTGCGTGCCTCGCTGCCATACATGCGGCCGAGCGCGGCAAAGACCGCATCGTAAAGCCCGCTGCCCATGCCGATGCCGACCAGCAGCCAGGCCATGAAATACACCGGCAACGCCGGCGACAGACCGATCGCGGTCAGGCCCGCTGCGTAGCAGAGCGAACTCGCGAGCAGGACCGGCCGGCCGCCGCGCCTGTCGATGATGTGGCCGACGCGCGGCGATATCAGGCCGGCAACGAGAAGGCCAACTGACGTTCCCGCAACCACGTAGCCGAGCGACCATCCCGTTTCCGCAACGATCGGCTCGGCAAATACCGCGGGAAAATAAAATGAGGTTCCCCACGCCAGGATCTGACCGATGCCAAGAGCCGTGATGACAAGGCGGCGGTCAAGGCGGCGTGCCGTACTGATCAACGTCGAATCCACAGCGTTTCAGCTCGCCGGCTGTGTTTCGGCCTTGTTGCCGGCGAAAGCCGCGGCACGGCCGGCGCGCGAATTCATGGCGTCTCTCCCCTCGGGTGCGGACTCGGGGGCAATGTACACAATCGCGCGTCGGCGGCACCCTCATGTCGCACTGCACAAATTCTGCCCGGCGAGTTGCCGCGGCCGGGACGGTAAATTCTAAATTAATTATTTAAATACAAAGCTTTAAGCTATGCATTTTTCGCTTAGCTGCAGCGCAACAATATTGCTTTTCATGGCAGCGAACGTGCCTATGTTGCGGTTGAACAATCGACCGGTATTGAGCCGGACCGAAGGAAAGAAGGACTGCAATGATCGCCGCACTTGTCCGCTTCATCCAGGAGTGGAAGCGCTACAACCAGAGTCTCAACGAACTGTCGCGCCTGGGCGACCGCGAGCTTGCCGACATCGGCATCAGCCGCTCTGACATCCCGCGCATTGCCTGGAACTCTGCGCACCGCGACTAACCGGGCAGATTGCGCCTTTATCGGAAAACGCCCGCGGTCTTCCGCGGGCGTTTCGTTTTTCCACGCGAGACGCCCTTCCTCGCCTGAGGCCTTACTTGCGGATGCCGGCGGAACTTGCTGGCAGGATTGCAGCTTCCGGCCGTAAAGCCTATCCATCAGCGGATGACATCGCGGCAAACGGGACCGGTTCACGTCATTGGCAGCGGCCTCGCCGGCTCGGAAGCCGCCTGGCAGCTGGCGCAGGCAGGCATCCCCGTGTCGCTCCACGAGATGCGCCCGGTCCAGTCGACGCCTGTCCACAAGACCGATCGCTGCGCGGAGCTCGTGTGCTCGAATTCCTTTCGCTCCGACGACAGCGCACACAATGCGGTCGGTCTCCTGCATGAGGAAATGCGACGGCTCGGCTCGCTCGTCATGCGGGCCGCTGATGAAAACCAGGTCCCGGCGGGCGGCGCGCTCGCGGTCGACCGTGACGGTTTTTCGGCAGCAGTATCCGCCGCGATCACTTCTCATCCGTTGATCGAGCTTCGGCGTGAAGAAATCACCTCACCGCCGGACGACTGGGACAGCGTCATCATCGCAACCGGCCCGCTGACGTCCCCCGCCCTTAGCGCGACCATCGGAAAACTGACCGGCGAAGCGCAGCTTGCTTTTTTTGACGCCATCGCGCCGATCGTGCACCGCGACAGCATCGACTTCGGGTGCGCCTGGTTCCAGTCGCGCTACGACAAGGCCGGCCCCGGCGGATCCGGGGCCGACTACATCAACTGCCCTATGTCGCGCGAGCAATATGAAGCGTTCGTAGCGGCCCTGCTTGCGGCGGATAAGGCGAGCTTTCATGACTGGGAGGCCTCGACACCCTATTTCGACGGCTGCCTGCCTATCGAGGTGATGGCGGAGCGTGGTCCCGAAACGCTGCGGCATGGGCCAATGAAGCCGTTCGGGCTCACAAACCCGCATCGCCCCGGCGAAAAACCCTATGCGGTCGTTCAGCTGCGGCAGGACAACAGGCTCGGCACCCTCTTCAACATGGTCGGCTTCCAGACCAAGCTCAAACACGGTGAGCAGGTGCGCCTCTTCCGTACCATCCCGGGCCTGCAAAACGCCGAGTTCGCCCGGCTCGGCGGGCTCCACCGGAATACGTTCCTCAACTCGCCGAAATTGCTCGACGCGACCTTGCGGCTACAGGTCAACAAGTGCTGGCGTTTTGCCGGACAGATCACCGGCTGTGAGGGCTACGTGGAATCCGCGGCCATGGGTCTGCTTGCCGGCCGCTTCGCCGCCGCCGAGCGGCGTGGACAAGCCATCGAGCTTCCGCCCGCCACTACCGCGCACGGGGCACTCCTTGCGCACATCACCGGCGGCCATATCGAGACGATCGACGCCGGCCCGGCGTCCTTCCAGCCGATGAACGTGAATTTTGGCCTGTTTCCGCCTTTGGCCGAATCTCCTGCCGTCGACCGCAAAAGCGGACTTGGGCGTGCCGCCGCGAAAGCCCTGGCGCGCAAGCGTGCCCTGACCGCCCGCGCGCTTGCCGATCTCGACCGCTGGATCGCCGGCGAACCGCCGGCCGTCGCCGCCGAATGACTAGCCGCCAATCCGTGCAAGCGATTTCGCAGCCCGCCAGACAGACCACTGGCGCCGCCATGGCGAAATGACGGGAGGCCGAAACGGCTGGTAGCCGGTTCGTTCCATTGCCGCCAGCCATGGCCGCAGCGGTGCCAGGCAGAGAAAGGCCGGCCATACACTGTCCGGCAGTCCGGCGCTCAGCCTGGCAACATTTCCGAGGTGACGGCGGGCGCGAAGACGAAGTTCGGCGAGCACAGCCCGTAGCTCGGTGGTCGCGCGCATGGCAAAGAGGTCTTCCGCGTCGGCTCCGTATAGCCCGAGCATATCGAGCGGCACGAAAAGCTGACGGCGCGCCGCATGACGCGGCAGCCAGGCGAGCACATTCGCGATCGTCCGCGCCTGGGCTGCCTCCGTGACAGCGGCCCTCGTCTCGGCCGTCGCGTCGAGAATCCGCGCGGCAAGAGCAAAGATGGTACCTGCGGTGCTCGCAGCATATGTCTGCAGAGCTGAAATCGTGGGCAGCGGTTCGTCGTAGACATCGAAACGGTGCGCTTCGACCAGGCCGGCAAGCGGCCCTGCCGGCAGCCCGTACCGCTTCAATGTCGCAAGCAATGACGCTGCGACCGGATTTGCATTGGCTTCTCCCGCCCGCTCGCCGTCCAGCACCTCGCGCCACCACTGCAGCCTGATCTCGCCGGGCATAGGTTCGCGCGCCAGGTCGCGGATCCGCGAAATCTCGATGTCAAAGGCATAGAGCGAAAACAGCGCGTCACGCCGCTCGGCCGGCGCGAACAATGTCGCAAGGTATCGGCCGTGATCGGCGTCGCGGACCAGCGCCGCGCAATATCCGAAGGTCCCGTTCATCCGGACAGCCTAACGCCTGAGCTAGGCGACGGCGACCAGTCCCGCGCCGACGCGGCGGTTTTCAGCCAACAGGATGTTGTACGTGCGCACGGCAGCGCCGGTCGGCATCGCGTCGACCGGGAGCGCCAGATCGCGAAACCGGCTGCGCAGATGCTCGGGCAAGACCCAAGGGTCGCGCCCGGCGCCGATGAGAAAGAAATCGAGCGTTTGCGCCCGCTCGAAGACCGCGGCGAGAGCCGCCTCGGTCACGTGCGCAGCATCGTCGACCGGCCAGGCCCAGATGCCGTCGGGAAGGCACAGGAGCGATCCGCGGTGCGACATTCCCGCAAACCGGAAGCCGCCGTCGCCATAGGCGTCGATAGGCGCAGGCTGCGGCAAATGCGGCGCATCGGCGCGGCCGCCCATGGACATGTCTACTTGTCCCGGTCCGGAGCGCTGAGCGAATCCCTGCCGGTCCCGACGCCGAGGTAGATCAGGATCGGCGACGCGATGAATACCGACGTATAGGTGCCGACCAGCACCACGCCGAACATCATGGTCGCGGTGAAGCTGTGAATCGCCTGCCCGCCGAACAGCAGCAGCGCGAGCAATGCCAGCGACACCGTGACGTGCGTGATGACCGAGCGCGACAATGTCTGGTTCACCGACGCATTGAGCAGGTCTGGCATCGGCATCCTGCGGAAACGGCGCAGCATTTCGCGGATGCGGTCATAGATGACGACCGTGTCGTTGAGTGAATAGCCGAGGATCGTCAGCAGCGCGGCGATGCTGGTGAGGTCGAAATCGACCTGCGTGACCGACATGAAGCCGATCGTAAGCACGATGTCGTGCACGTTTGCGATCATCGCGCCGAGCGCAAACTGCCACTCGAACCGGAACCACAGGTAAATCAGGATCCCTACGATCGCGAGCATCAGTCCGATGACGCCGTAGGACAAGAGCTCGCCGGACACGCGCGGGCCGACGACTTCGACGCGCCGGTAGTCGACGTCCGCGCCCAGCGCCCCGCGCACCTTGCCGACGGCCTCCTGCTGGGCTGTTTCACCGCCGGGCTGCTCTGCGATGCGGATGAGCACGTCGTTCGGCGCACCGAACTGCTGCAGCTGCACCTCGCCCAGGCCGAGGGAGCCGAGCGAGGCGCGCATCTTCGCGAGATCGGCAGGACCTGCTCTCGTCTGCACCTCGATCAGCGTGCCGCCTTTGAAGTCAATTCCGAAATTCAGGCCGTGGAAAAAATACAGCGAGATGGCGACGATCGACAGCAGCGCCGACATCGGGAAGCTGATGCGCCGGAAGCGCATGAAATCGAACTTGGTATCGTCGGGAACGATGCGAAGCAGACGCACGATGCGGATTCCTAGATGGGCACGCGTTGCGGGCGACGCCAGCGCACCCAATAGGCAACAATCAGCCGTGTCAGGGTGAAGGCGGTGAAGACCGTCGTGATGATGCCGATGCCGAGGGTCACGGCAAAGCCGCGCACCGGCCCGGTGCCGATATAGAACAGCACGGCGGCGGCAATGAACGTGGTGATGTTCGAGTCGAGGATCGTCGCAAGTGCGCGCGTGAAGCCCGCGTCGATGGCGTTGATCGGCGTCCTTCCGCCGCGTACTTCCTCACGGATACGCTCGTAGATCAGGACGTTGGAATCGACAGCAATGCCGACGGTCAGCACGATGCCGGCGATGCCGGGGAGCGTCAGCGTCGCATTGAGCATGGACAATATGCCGAAGATCATGGCTACGTTGACGGCAACGGCGACGTTGGCGAACAGCCCGAAAAGCCCGTACGTCGCAAGCATGAAGACGATCACCATCGCCGCGCCGACATAGGACGAGAGCTTGCCCTTGGCGATCGAATCCTGTCCGAGACCGGGGCCAACCGTTCGTTCTTCGATGATGGTGAGCGGTGCCGGCAGCGCACCGGCACGCAGCAGAATGGCAAGATCGTTCGCGCTCTCGACCGTGAAGCTGCCGGAAATCTGCCCGGAACCGCCGAGGATGGGCTCCCGGATCACCGGTGCCGAAATCACCTGGTTGTCGAGAATGATCGCAAACGGTTTGCCGACGTTTTCCTGCGTCACCTGCGCGAACTTGCGCGCGCCGGACGTATTGAAACGGAAATTGACGACCGGCTCGTTCGTACGCTGGTCAAATCCCGGCTGCGCATCGGTCAGATCCCCGCCCGATACAAGAATCCGCTTTTCGACGAGATACGGCGTCCGTGGCTGCGACGCGCTGTAAAGGATTTCAGAATCCGGCGGAACGCGACCCTGCAGCGCCTGCTCCGCCGGCAGTGAAACATCGACCATCCGGAAATCGAGCTTCGCCGTCTTGCCGAGCAGTTCCTTCAGCCGGGTCGGATCCTGCAGGCCCGGAACCTGCACCAGAATGCGATCGATGCCCTGGCGCTGGATGAGCGGCTCGACAGTACCGAGTTCGTTGACGCGCCGTTCGATGATCTGGATGGATTGCTCGACCGACTGACGAATGCGCTCGGTAAGCGCCGGCTCGGTGACGGTCAAACGAACCAGGTTACCCGCTTCGGTCGTGACATTAAGGCTGCGCTGGCCCGTGCTGCTGCCGAGAACACCGCCGATCGGCTGCGACAGCTCCCTGAGCTTGTCGAGCGCCTGATCGAAATTGCTTCCCTCGCGAATTCGGACTTCGACACTGTTGCCGCGGACTACGAGCCCGGTGTAGCCGACGCGCGCATCGCGAAGCACGCGGCGGGCGTCATCACGCAGGGATTCCAGTTTTTCCTTGCGGACCGCTCCACTGTCGACCTCGAGCAGGATGTGCGAGCCGCCCTGAAGGTCCAGCCCCAGCACAACATGGCGTTGCGCCCATTTCGGCCAGCTCTGCACCAGCTTCTCGGGCAGGAAATTGGGAACGGCAAAGAGGCATACCACGAGCGCCGTCAGGACAATCGCCGTCGCCTTCCACCGCGTGAAATAGAGCATGACGTCCCGACTTGCGGCTCAAAAAAGGTCGAGGCTGCCGGCTTCAGCTGGCTGGGGCCTCTTCCTTGACAGGTTCACCTTTGGCGCGAACGTCGGTGACCATCTGCCGCATCTGGCGGATACGCACGTCGTCCGCAATCTCTATTTCAATCTGGTCATCGTCGATCACTTTGGTGACCTTTCCGATCAGGCCGCCATTGGTGATGACCGTGTCACCCCGCCGTACATTCTTGACCATTTCCTGGTGTTGCTTCACCCGCTTCTGCTGCGGGCGCAGGATCAGGAAATACATGATGACGAAAATCAGCGCGAAAGGAAGCAGCGACACCAGCATGCCGCCATCGCCCCCCGCGCCGCCAAACAGCGATCCTTGTCCTTGCGCAAACGCAGGCGTTATGAACATTGAAGCGTGTTCCTTGCGTGGTTTCCCGGCGCCCGACGGCGCACTGATTTTCGCGCGGACTATAGCGGCCGCACGCCCAATTGCAACGATGCTTCTGCCGCGAAAACCGCCGGTTTGCAGCCGTTTTGCCGCAAGGCCGCTTGCTTGACCTACGCTGCCCCGCTAAGAGCAGCTCGAATTTCCGGAAACATGCCGATGGCCAAATCGAAATCCAGAACCTCGCGCCGGCGGCCGGCCAAGAACGTCGCCCGACAGGCCGGCCAAAATGACGTTCTCGAGCGCATCGCCACCGCTCTGGAAAGGCTCTCGCCGCAGCGCAACGAACCGGTCGATTTCGACGCCGCGGATGCCTTTGTCTGGCATCCGGACGGACGTCTTGCGCCGGTTGCCCGCGTGAATCGCGTATCGATGTCGCTCCTCAAGGGCATAGACCGCGTGCGTGACGTCCTGGTTGAAAACACGGAACGGTTTGCCAGAGGTCTTCCCGCCAACAATGCCCTGCTGTGGGGCGCCCGCGGCATGGGCAAGTCCTCGCTGGTAAAAGCCACTCACGCCGGGGTCAACGCGGCCTTGCGCGCCGGCAGACGATCGGGACCGCTCAAGCTGATCGAGATTCACCGCGAGGACATCAATAGCCTTCCGGCGCTGATGGCCCTGACACGGGGTGCACCTCACCGTTTCATCGTATTTTGTGACGATCTGTCCTTCGATGCCGAGGATACAGCCTACAAATCACTTAAAGCATTACTTGAAGGCGGAATCGAAGGCCGGCCGGACAATGTCATTTTCTACGCCACGTCCAACCGCCGGCACCTCATGTCACGCGACATGATGGAAAACGAACGTTCGACGGCAATCAATCCCGGCGAGACGGTGGAAGAAAAAGTCTCGCTGTCGGACCGGTTCGGCCTGTGGCTCGGCTTCCATCGCTGCAGCCAGGACGAATATCTTGCGATGATCGACGGCTATACCGCCCATTACGGGATTCCCGCCCGCGGCGAGGATCTTCACCGTGAAGCCTTGGAATGGGCGACGACGCGCGGCTCGCGCTCGGGCCGAGTGGCCTGGCAGTTCGTGCAGGACCTTGCGGGAAGACTTGGCGTGGCCTTGAAGGAGTCAGGAAGTGGGTAGTGAACAGCGATTAGGCAATTCTACTCGCGCGTCACTGTTCGCCCTTCTTAGGCACCGCCGAGGAATTGCGTCGGGTCGACCGGGGTCGAACCCTTCCGGATTTCGAAATGCAGCTGCGGCGAGGTGACGTTGCCGGTCTGCCCTGCGTGCGCAATCACCTGTCCGCGCTTGATGGTATCGCCGCGCTTGACCAGCAGCTCTTTCGCGTGCGCATAGGCTGACACATATCCGTTCGCGTGGCGGATCAGGACGAGATTGCCGTAGCCTTTGAGCTCGTTGCCCGCATAGGCAACGACACCGTCCTCGGCAGCCTTAACGGGCGTACCCTCCGGAACCGCCAGATTGATCCCGTCATTCTGCGTGCCGTTCGATTTGCTTCCGAAGCCGGCGATTACGCGGCCACGCACCGGCCAGCGGAATGACGGCATTGCCCCGCTCGGCTCCGCGGCCTTGACGACGCTCTCGGTCGTGCGCGGCTCTTCTTTTGCCACGTGTGCGGTTTGTACGGGCGCCGTGCTCGCAACCTTTATCTTCTTTTCGGCCGGCACAGTCCGAGGTTCGGCGACCTTTGGAGCTGCCGGCGGCGCGGACGCGACCTGATGACCGCCAGTCGGAATCGTCAACCGATCCCCGGCAGTCAGCTTCTTGGATGTATCGATGTGGTTGGCCTTGGCAAGCCCGGCCACGGACACGCCGCTATGCCGCGATATGCTGTTCAGCGTCTCGCCGGCCTTGACCACATGGACGTTTCCGTCGGTTTTCGGATGTGATGCCGCCGCATATGACGGCGCGCTCTTCGACGGCGCCGAAACATAACGCGGAATGACCAGTCTCTGGCCTGGCCGGATCTGACCTGGCTCACGAATACCATTGGTCTGCATGATCGCAGAGGCGGGCACGCCGTGCTTTCGCGCAATGCTCTCGACTGTCTCACCGTAGCCTACAGTCACGGGCGAACCGCCGTTCCAGGTCCACTGCCCGCTCGAAGCGGATCCGCCCGTCACATCCGAATACTGACTGTTGGAATTGTAGCCGCCCGAGTTCACCGGGGCATAGGCCGGTGTATACGTCGGCGCACTCGCCGCTGCGACGGTCGCCGGCGGACTCGGCGCCGGCAGAGGTTGCGCTTCGACACGGCTGGCCGGCGAATAGGCGGGCGCTGCAGCGGCCACGTTCTGCGGCGGGCGATCCGTCATATTGGAACTGGAGTCGAAACGCGCGGAGTCCGAACAACCGGCGGCGGTAGCAGCTACCAGCGCGAGAACTGTAGCGCGCGGCCATCCAAGCGGGCGAGACTCCACTTTTGGGCGCGGCATGTGGTTACTCACTCGTGCGCAGGAAACTTAGAATTCGAAATAAACCAGCCGCGAGTAAACAACCGTTTAAGAATTAATGTGCCCCTACCGACGGACCTCGGAGCAAAATGGCCTGCGGTACCCGCGGGATTTTACAATTCCTGCGCCTGTCCCGGCAGCATCGGCACAAAACGCACCGGAATAAGGTCTTCCTGCCGGATCCCCGTTTGCGACTTGGTAAGCTTGATAATGTGTTGCGATCCTGCGTGCGAACCGAGCGGCAGGATCATGATGCCGCCGTCCGCAAGCTGTGCCAGCAGCGTCTCGGGGATCGTTTCAGCCGCCGCGGTGACCATGATGCGATCATAAGGTGCCTTTGCGGGCATCCCGGCAAATCCGTCACCGACGACGACTTCGACATTGTCATATCCGAGTGCCTTGAGGCGGTCGCGGGCCTGGTCGGCGAGCGTGCGGTATCGTTCGACACTGACAACCTCACGCGCAAGCCGGGACAGGATCGCCGCCTGGTACCCCGACCCTGTGCCGATCTCCAGGACGCGATGGTCCGGAGCCACCTCCAGTTGCTCGGTCATATAAGCGACGACATAGGGCTGGCTGATCGTCTGCCCGCAGGCGATCGGCAATGCCTGGTCCGCATAGGCGCTGCCCGCAAATGACGTATCGACGAAATATTCGCGCGGCACTTCGTCCATCGCTTTCAGCACTGCCTGATCGGCAATGCCTCGACGACGCAGCGTCAGGAGGAATTCCATATGATGATCGTCCTGCCGGCTGTGCGGTCTTTTTGACACGTTTGGGCCCCTTTACCGGCACTATTAGCATGTTTGATGAAAATCGGGCTAAGCTCGCCACCGGCACCGAAGGGCTGATGGAACCGGGTAACCGCGATTGAGTTGCAAGGCGGGAGATCAGCCATGAAAAACGCCTCGGCAGCACCACGTCTTCTGGTGGTCGAGGACGAATATTTGATCCGCATGCTGCTTGAGGACATGCTGGACGACCTCGGTTACGGCATCGCGGCGGCAGTCGGGACGCTTACGGAGGCTCGACAGCTTGCGGCGCAAGGTGACTTCAGTGCCGCAATCCTTGACGTCAATCTCGACGGCCAGGAGATTTATCCGGTGGCGGATATCCTGACCGAGCGCGGCCTTCCGTTCGTGTTTGTCACCGGCTACGGCGAGCGCAGCCTGCCGGAGCAATATCGAGACCGCCCTGCCTTGCAGAAGCCCTTTCAGGTGGAGCAGCTGAAAACGGCGCTCGCCGGACTGCTCGGCTAGTCAAAGATATCCGCCAGTTTTGTCATGAACGGCTCGTCGGTTAGATCGAGCCGCAGCGGCGTCACCGCGATGCGGTTTTCCGTCAGCGCGGCAAGATCGCTGCCGGGCGCAGCGCCGACAACGCCGCCGCGCGCAAAGGCAATCCAGTAGTAAGGGTTGCCGCGGCCATCGTGGCGCGCGTCGATGCGCAACAGATCCTGATCGCGCTTGCCCTGCACCGTGATGGCAACGCCCTTGACGTCCTCGGGCAGGCAATCCGGAAAGTTCACATTGACGAGCACGTCGCGCGGCATTCCGGTTTTCAGCACGCGTCTGATCAGATCGGGCGCAAACTTGATCGCGGTATCCCAATATGGGTGATGCTTCGTCGTGAACGCGTAGGCCTGCGACAGCGCGAATGACGGGATGCCGAGCACGGTGCCTTCCATTGCTCCCGCGACCGTACCGGAATAGGTGACGTCCTCCGCGCAGTTGCGCCCCCGATTCACTCCGGAGAGAACAAGATCGGGCTTCTCTTTCATCAGATGCCGGACACCCATGATGATGCAGTCGGTCGGCGTGCCCTTGACCGCGAAATGGCGCTCGCCGACCTCGCGCATGCGCAACGGATCGTTCAGCGAAAGCGAGTGCGACACACCGGATTGATCGATTTCCGGTGCCACGATCCAGACTTCGTCGGAAAGCGTGCGCGCGATTTTTTCGCAGGCCGCCAGTCCCGGCGAGTGAATGCCGTCATCATTGGTAATGAGGATACGCATCAATTGCGCTCGATCGTTTTCAGTCCGCCCATGTATGGCGCCAAAGCCGATGGCACCGCAATCGAGCCGTCTTCCTGCTGATAGGTCTCCATGACCGCGATCAGCGCGCGGCCGACGGCGACACCGGAACCGTTGAGCGTGTGCACGTGCTTCACGCCGTCCTTTGCCCGATAGCGCGCATTCATGCGGCGGGCCTGAAACTCGCCGCAGTTGGAACAGGATGAAATCTCGCGATAGGCGTTTTGGCCCGGCAGCCAGACCTCGATGTCGTAGGTCTTCTGCGCGGCGAAACCCATATCGCCGGTGCAGAGTGTGACCACGCGATAGTGCAGATCGAGCTTCTTGAGCACCTCTTCGGCGCAGGCGAGCATCCGCTCGTGCTCGTCCTTTGATTTGTCCGGTGTCGTGATCGATACCAGCTCGACCTTCGTGAACTGGTGCTGGCGGATCATGCCGCGCGTATCCTTGCCGGCGGCGCCCGCTTCCGCGCGGAAACAGGGCGTGCAGGCGGTCAGGCGCATCGGCAGCTGCGCCTCCTCAATGATGGATTCGCGCACAAGATTGGTAAGCGGCACTTCCGCGGTGGGAATGAGCCAAAGGTCGGTCGTGGTGCGGAATTGGTCCTCGGCAAACTTCGGTAGCTGCGCTGTTCCGAACATGACATCGTCACGCACCAGGATCGGCGGATTGACCTCCGTATATCCGTGCTCCTTTCCCGTATGCAGGTCGAGCATGAATTGTCCAAGGGCGCGCTCCATTCGCGCCAGGCCCTTCCGCAGAACGACAAAGCGGGCGCCGGACAGTTTTGCCGCCAGTTCGAAATCCATCTGGCCCAGGGCTTCGCCGATCTCGAAATGCTGCCGCGGCTTGAACGCATAGTCGCGCTTCCTGCCGAAGGCATGATGCTCGACATTGCCGCTTGCGTCGGCGCCGTCCGGAACATCGTCGAGGGGCATATTCGGAATTTGCGCGAGTTCCCGATGCAGGTCGGCGGCGACCTTGTTCTGCTCCTCCTCAAGCGTCGGCAAGGAGCCCTTCAGCTCGTTCACCTCGGCCATCAGCCTGCTCGCCCTGTCCTCGTCTTTGGCCTTTTTCGCCTCGCCGATCTCCTTCGAGGCCGCGTTGCGGCGGGCCTGCGCCTGTTCGAACTTCGTGATCGCCGCGCGCCGCCTTTCGTCGAGCGCGATGAGCATTTTCGACAAAGGCTCCAGCCCGCGCCGTTTCAGGCCGCGGTCGAAGGCGTCAGGGTGCTCGCGAATCCATTTTATGTCGTACATGGCGGGCGCCTTTTAGCACGTCGTGGCCGGGCAAAAGGCACGAAGTGCCGTCTTGGTATCACTTGTCCCGGCCATCCACGCCTTCCTGGTGCGCGAAGACGTGGATGCCCGGCATAAAGCCGGGCATGACGGAGTCAATACCGAACCGGCGCCCTATTCAGCCGGCTTCGCGTTCGCCGTGGCGGCCTCAGAAGCTGCCTTCGCCGCAGCCTCGGCCTGCGCCTTCTTCTCGACCATACGCACCGACCAGATCGAACCCTCATAAAGAATGAGCAGCGGAATGGCGAGCGACATCTGGCTCAGCACATCGGGCGGGGTCAGCACTGCAGCAAGCACGAAGGCACCGACGATGAAATAACGCCGTTTGGCCTTGAGCTGCTCAGCCGTGATCAGGCCGATGCGTCCGAGCAGCGTGAGAATGACCGGCAACTGAAACGCGACACCGAAGGCGAGGACCAGCGCCATCATCAGAGAGAGATATTCGCCGACTTTCGGCATCAGCGCGATCGAGGCGTCCGTTTCAGAGCCCGGTTGCTGCATGTGGAGCGAGAAGCGCACCAGCATGGGCAGCACGAGGAAATAGACCACCAGCGCGCCCAGCGCGAAAAAGACGGGCGTCGCGATCAGATATGGCAGGAACGCCTTACGCTCGTGACGGTAGAGCCCCGGCGCCACAAACATATAGATCTGCGCTGCGACGACCGGAAAAGACAGGAAGGCCGCGCCGAACATCGCAAGTTTCAGTTGCGTAATGAAATATTCGAGCAACGCCGTGTATATGAACTTCGAATTTTCCGGCCCGGCAACCCATACGAATGGCCACACAAGGATGTTGTAGATGTCCTTGGCGAACACAAAGCAGACGGCAAACATCACGCCGAAAGCCAGCAGCGCCTTGATCAGCCGCGACCGCAGCTCGATCAGATGATCCATCAGCGGCGCCTTGGTGGCCTCGATATCCTCGTGCGTCATGCGCTGCCCCCGGCCTGCTTCGGCGGCGGCGTGTCGGCAGTTGCAAAATCTTTGTCGCTGACCTGCGTTGCGGGCTCGGGCAACGCGACGTCCAGCACCGGGGCCGGCGCGGGTTCCGGTTCCGCCGCATTCGCATTTTCATGCGCGTCGGCCTTTGGCAATTCCGGTTTGCTCGCGTCGTCGAACGCGCTTTCAATTTGCTTTTGCGTGTCTGAGAGCGGATCAAAATTTCCCATATCGCTGACCGAGTTCTTCAGATCCTCGGCCTGCTTTTTCAGTTCGGCCAGTTCCGCTTCACGCATCGCCTCCTGGAACTGACCCTGGAATTCGGAGGCCATGCGACGCACCTTGCCCATGTATTGACCAAGGGTCCGCAGAACGGTCGGCAGCTCTTTCGGCCCGATCGCGATCAGCGCGACGATGCCGATGACGACGAGCTCGCCCCAACCAATGTCGAACATGGATTAGTCAACTCCGAGGCGCCATCATAAGGGCGCCGCTACTACAACCGGGCCGGCCCGCGCCTCTCCGAGAACCGGCGCAACGGTCAGGAGCGCACACTCTCGGCGCGCCGCTCGGACTCCGTCTTGGAAGCATTACCGCCGGCCTCAATCGTCTTGACCGGTTCGTTTTTTGCGTCCGCGGTCTTCTCGTCCTCCGACATACCCTTCTTGAAGGCCTTGATGCCCTGGGCGAAGTCGCCCATGAGCGACGAAATCTTTCCACGGCCTCCAAAAAGGACCAGCACAACCACAAGAACGATGATCCAATGCCAAATACTCAGGGAACCCATCAGCAAATCCTCCGCAGCAACGGGCCGTTTCGGCTCGTCCCGCCATGTTTTCAACGTGAAACTAGGCCCCGCAGGCGACAAAAACAAGGACTTCGCGGACGGTCAAAGCGCCGCGCAATCCTTTGAATTTAGGCCATTTACCTTATGCGGGCGCGTTCACTTTTCGGAACGGGACGCCGGCGGCGCGAGGCCCAGATCAAGGTCTCCGGGATCGAGCGGATCTTCGTCGTCACGCAGCGTTGAATCGTCCGAGGGCAACGGCACACCAAAGCCTGGAGGAAGATTGCCCTCAAGCAGACCGGCACCCTTGAGTTCGTCGAGCCCCGGCAGATCTCCGATCTCCTCCAGCCCGAAATGCGAAAGAAATGCCTCCGTCGTTCCGTAGGTGATCGGACGCCCGGGCGCCTTGCGCCGCCCGCGCGGGCGAATCCATCCGGTCTTGAGAAGCACGTCGAGCGTGCCCGCCGCGGTCACGACGCCGCGAATCTCCTCTATTTCGGCCCGGGTAACGGGTTGATGATAAGCGACAATCGCCAGCGTCTCGATCGCGGCACGTGAAAGCTTGCGGGTCTCGACGATCTGCTTCGTCAGCAGCCAGGAAAGATCGGCCGCAGTACGGAAGGTCCATTTTTTGCCGACACGTACAAGATTGACACCCCGCGTGGCGTACTCATCCCTGAGCTGCGCGAGCGCCGCTTTCACGTTCACGCCGTCAGGAAGCCTGCGGGCGAGCATCGCTTCGTCGAGCGGCTCCCCGGCCGCGAAAAGCAAGGCTTCCAGCAGCCGCAACTCCTCGGGGCGAGCCGACGCATCTGGTGCGACCTCCTCCGCCCGCTCATTGTTCTGCACCACTACGAGCTTCTTGGCCACGCTCGGCATGGACTCTTTTCCCTTATGCGTTTTCTTGCGCGTCATGCGTCGTAGCTATTCCAATCGCACCGACGCGCTTGCGCATATAGATCGGTGCGAATGACTCCTTCTGATGAATTTCCGCAATACCTTCACGGACCAGCTCGAGCGCGGACGCAAACGATGACGCAAACACTGTCGCTGCAAGTGCTGGCTCTACCACATAGCTGATCAGGAACTGATCGATACGCGACCAATCGGCCGACTGCCCGATCAGGCGCTCCAGGGCGCTGCGCGCTTCCGCGAGCGACCACACGGTTCGTTGCTTGAACCGGACGCGCGAAAGTGCGGTCCGTGCCCGCTGCGTCGCGTAGGCCGAAAGCAGATCGTAGAGTGTTGCCGACCACTCCGGCTGCTTGATCTCCGCAATCGGCTCCGGCAACCCTCGGGGGAACACATCGCGATTGAGCTGAGGCCGCTCCATCATCCGCGTCGCCACTTCGCGGATCGCTTCCAGCCTGCGGAGCCGATTGGCGAGCGCCAGCGCCATGTCTTCCGCGCTCGGTCCCTCGCCCGCCTCGGCCTCCGGCAAGAGCAGTCTTGACTTGAGATAGGCGAGCCACGCCGCCATCACCAGGTAGTCCGCCGCAAGCTCGAGCCGCAACTGTCGTGCCGCTTCGATGAATGACAGATATTGGTCGGCGAGCGCGAGGATCGAAATCTTGGCGAGATCGACCTTCTGCTGGCGCGCGAGCATAAGCAGGAGGTCGAGCGGACCCTCGAAACCTTCCACGTCGACGATCATCGCCGGCTCCGTCGTGCCGCGATCAGCTCCGAGCGTCGTGTCGAAATCGTCGGTAGTCATGCCCCTGCCTTTTTCCCCTGTGCCGCCACCCGCCCGTCGGCGATCATCTCCGCGAACAGGCTGCGCGCCGCTTCAGCGTCGAATTCCTCGGGCGCCTTGCGTGCGGCAACAGCCGCATCGGCCCGCCTGGCAGCCTCCCCGGCAAGCTCAGGCACTTCGCCCGCAACTGCGGCCATCTCGTTCAAGTCGCCGTTGCAATGAAGCACAACATCGCATCCGGCCGCCAGCGCGGCGCGGCTGCGCTCGGCGATGCCGCCGGACAACGCATTCATTGAGACATCGTCGCTCATCAGAAGACCCTGGAACCCGATAAAGCCGCGAATCACTTGCTTCACCATTGTGACCGAAGTGGTGGCCGGTGCGACTGGGTCGATCGCGCTAAACACAACATGTGCCGTCATACCGAGAGGCAGGTCCGCCAAGGCCCTGAAAGCGGAAAAATCCGTGGTCTCAAGGGTCGCGCGATCGGTATCGACGACCGGCAGTCGGTGATGGCTGTCCGCGGTGGCACGGCCGTGCCCGGGCAGATGCTTAAGCACCGGCAGAACACCTCCGGCTCCCAGACCTTCGGCAATCGCTCGTGCAATCCTCGCGACCTTATCGGGCTCATTGCCGTATGCTCGGTCACCGATCACCGGATCGCCGCCGGGAACCGGAACGTCGGCGAGCGGGATGCAATCGACGTCAATACCGAGCGGCCTCAAATCCGCGGCCATCAGATGGCCTGCCAGGCGGGCCGCCGCAATGCCGCTCGCGGGGTCCCGGTCGAAAAGTTCGCCGTAACGCGCGCCCGGGGGGTAGGCCGACCAATGTGGTGGGCCCAATCGCTGGACCCGCCCGCCCTCCTGGTCGACGAGAACAGGCGCTTCTGCACCAATTATATCACGGAAAGAACCAATAAGGCCCGTTAGTTGACTGGGGGTATTCACGTTGCGCTTGAAGATTATCAGGCCCCATGGCCGCGCATCGCGCAAAAAGGCTCGCTCATTGGAGGAAATGGTAAGTCCCCCCAATCCCGTAATAAATGCGCGAGCGGCCATCGGCGCCGATTAGCCCGCGGCTCGATCAGGGGTCAAGTTTTTACCGATTAATTCCTCTGGACGAGACACTGCCCGCCCGCCGCCTTCAGGCTCGAGCACAGCTGGCTCGCGTCGCCGGCGTTGGCAAACGGGCCGACCATCGCCCGGTAATAGGTGCCCTTGGCGCCCAGATCGACCTTGTGGATGTAGGGCTGCCGCCCGCCAAGCTGGTCGGGATATTTTGCCTGCAGGCTGCGAAACGCCGCTTGCGCCTCGGCCTCGCTGCGCTGGGAGGAGACCTGCACGTAGGCGCCGGCACCGCCCGTTATTGCCGTCGCCGCAGGCGTCTGAGGCGCAACCGATGCCGTCCGCGCCTGCGTCGGCGCCTGCGCGGGGGGTTGGGCCGGGGCTGGCGCCGCCCGGGTCGGCGAGGCATTCGGATTAAGCGACAAAGGCGCGTTGCTTGTGGCGGTTGCCGTCTGACGCGCGGGCGCCGCGGAGCGGGCCGGCGCGGCACTTTCTTCGGTATCCGTCGCAGCATTGTCTGCGGCGGAACGCGCCGGCGCGCGCGGTGGCGGCGGCGGTGGGAACGGGCTCGACTTTGCGCTTGCCGGCGCGGTTGCGGCCGGCATCGATGTCTGCGAGGAGTCCGCCGCAGCGGTCTGGTCGGGCCGAATAACGATCGTTCGAATCTTCTTCGGCTCGCCGCCAACCACACCGCTCCCGACTGCCTGTTGCGGTGTCGACTGCGACAACGAGACGGCTGTCGGCCTGTCGAGCGGCTGCTCCTCGCGAGACACAAGGCGCTCGTTCTGCCCGCGCTCGTTCGTGCGGTCTGTGATCAACTTACTGGACTGGACGTCCTTGCCGGTTGTTGCCGGAACGATCTTGCTTGGGCCGGCATCGGCCCGGATCACGGGTGGTGGCTTGGTCGACGCGGACGAGCCGAAGATCGCGCGGTAACCGAAAGCACCGGCGGTGCCGACCACGGCCAGTGCAATCACGCCGAGAATTGCCACCACAGCGGTCCGGCGGCGCGGCGGCTGCACGTCCTCGTAATACTCGTCTTCGACCGGCGCCTCGTCGTAGAAGTCCTGCTGATAGTCGGCACGACCTGATGGAAAACCCTGGCTTGCCTGTTCGGTCTCGTCCTGATCGTAAGCCGGCGGCAGAGGCGGAGGCTCATACGCACGGCGTCCGTAGCTCTGGCTGGGGTAATCCTGCGGGTCGCTCGACGCACGCGCGGATGTTGACGCAGGCGCATAAAGGCCGTTGCCGCCATGCTGGCGCGGCATCTGCTCGGGCGTCGCCACGTCGCCACCATATTGCGCGGTGTAGGAGGTCCCAAGCGGCTGGTTCCAGTCGGCGCGCGCGGCCTGCTGCGGTGTTGCGGCCCGGCGCGCGACCTCGCGGTGATACTCGCCAAACGGATCGGTCTGCCCGATCAGCCGCGCCAACTCGGCGAGCGGATCGCTGCCGGATGATTTTCCCGATCCGCGCGCGGGCGGCGGTTCGCTCGCTCGGTACGGTCGTTGGCTATGGTCGTCCGCCATTCGTTCCCCAGTTACTCAACTCGCCCTTGTATTGCTCTTATATACGATCCACGCGGGCGCGGATCAGCGGACGAGGTTTACCGCATCTCGTCTGGCGCGCTGACCCCGAGCAATGAAAGACCCGAGGCTAAAATGGTGACAATTCCCTCCACCAGCGCGAGCCGGGCTGCCGTCGTTTCTCGATCATTCTGGATAATGAAGCGTAAATGAGGCAAGTCTTTTCCTCTGGTCCAGTGTGCATGGAATTCGCTTGCTAATTCATAGAGATAGAAGGCAACCCGATGGGGCTCGTGGGCGACCGCGGCCGCCTCGACGAGCCGGGGGAACAATGCGATCTGTCGCAGCAGCGCGATTTCGCCCGCATCCGTGAGTCGTTCGAGCGGTGCCCGGCTAAGGGTTGCCGCCCGCTCTGACGGGGATTGCGGCAGGTCCGAAATTTCCTCGCGCGCGTTGCGGAAGACCGATTGTCCGCGCGCGTGCCCGTATTGAACATAGAAGACCGGGTTGTCGCGCGAATGCTCAATGACTTTTGCCAGGTCGAAATCAAGGACGGCATCGTTTTTCCGGTAAAGCATGTCGAAACGGACGGCATCGCGCCCGACTTCGTCGACCACCTCGCGCAGCGTGACGAACTCACCCGCTCGCTTCGACATTTTCACCGGCTCTCCCGCCCGCAGCAGGCGCACCAGCTGCACGAGCTTTACATCGATGTCGGCTGCACCTGCGCTCAGCGCCTTGACGGCTGCCTGCATGCGCCGGACATAGCCGCCATGGTCTGCGCCCCAGACATCGATCAAGTGCCGGAAGCCTCGATCGAGCTTTGACTTGTGATAAGCGATGTCGGTGGCGAAATAGGTGTAGGTCCCGTCGGATTTTTTCAGCGGCCGGTCGACGTCGTCGCCGAAGGCTGTCGAACGGAACAGGGTCTGCTCACGATCTTCCCAATCCTCGACCGCACCGCTTTTCGGAGGCGGTAAACGTCCTTCGTAGACCTCGCCCTTCTCCCTCAGCCAATCGATGGTTTTTGCGACCTGATCGCTTCCCTGCTCGATAAGGGAGCGCTCCGAGAAGAAGACATCCTGGACGATACCAAGTGCCTGCAGATCGTTGCGGATTTCGGCCATCATCATGTCGATCGCGCGCCTGCGCACGACCGGCAGCCATTCGGCCTCCCCCTTGTCTCTCAATGAGGTACCGTGAGCCTGAGCAAGATCCTTGCCGACCGACTTGAGGTATTCACCCGGATAAAGACCGTCAGGAATGGTGACAGTCTCGCCAAGGGCCTCGCGATAACGAAGAAATGCCGAGCGCGCGAGTACGTCGACCTGCGCGCCGGCGTCGTTGATGTAGTACTCGCGCGTCACCTTGTAACCGGCAAAGGCCAGCAGGTTTGCCAAGGCGTCGCCGAACACCGCGCCGCGGCCGTGGCCGACATGCATCGGACCGGTGGGATTGGCCGACACATATTCCACATTAACTTTCTCGCCCATGCCGATATTGCTGCGGCCGTAGTCCCGGCCGGTCTCGAGCACGAGGCGCAACTCTTCACTCCACACCTTCGGCTTGAGCGTGAGGTTGATGAACCCGGGTCCTGCGATACTCACCGAGGCAATCTTTCCATCGCCGCGCAATTTGGCGGCAATACCTTCGGCAAGCTCGCGGGGCTTCTTGCCGGCTTCCTTCGCCAGCACCATTGCCGCGTTGGTGGCCATGTCACCATGGGTCGGATCGCGCGGCGGCTCGACCACGATGCGGGAAAGGTCGATGTTCGTGCCGACAAGCGGTGCCGCCGCCTCGCACACGCGCGACAGCATTTCCGCGAACAGGTGTCTGGGTGCATCGGCCGACATCGTGACGCTGCGGGTAATTGAATTTTTCTGCAGAGTCAAAAGGTTAAAATCGGAAGCATCACAGCCGCAAAGCTGCCGGCTGTGCCGGACACGCCCTCTTAGACGGCGACCTTGTCGAGGAACAATTCGATTTCGGTACGCAGGCTTCCAATCGAGGAATCGACGGAATTGGAAGCCGTCAAAACCGTTTCCGCTGCAGCGCGCGTATCGGTGGCCGCATTGGAAACTTCACTCAGGGCCGTGACGACGGCATTCGTCCCGAGCGCCGCTTTTGCAGCGTTGCGGGTAATCTCGGTGGTCGCATCGTTCTGCTGCAGAACCGACGCGGCGGCTTCGGCTGTGCGCTTGCTGATTTCGCGCATCCGGTCCTGGATCGCATCGGCAACTCCGATCGCACCACTTGCCGAAGCCTGCATCGCCGCAATCTGGTTCGAGATTTCGTCGGTTGCCCTGGCGGTCTGCACGGCGAGGGACTTCACTTCGGACGCGACGACCGCAAAACCACGCCCGGCCTCCCCGGCCCGGGCCGCCTCGATTGTTGCGTTCAGGGCAAGGAGATTGGTCTGGCCGGCAACCTCCTGGATCAGTTTGACGACGTCGCCGATCTTCTGCGCGGAACTGGCGAGGCCCGAATATTCGTGATTTGTGGCTTCCACGCGGGTAACGGCATTTCCAACGATCCCCACCGTTTCGGCGAGATCCTTGTTTATGTCCGCTATAGAGCGCGCCAACTGTTCGGCGGAGGCCGCAACCGTCGCGACATTTTCCGACGCGTCGTTCGACTCATGCAGCGCTTCCTCGGCGCGTTGCGTGGTCCGATCGGATGAATCGAACAGTTTCGTGGCGGTGGCCTTCATCGCGTTGGTGTTGTTGCCGACCGTCCCGAGCACCGCCTCGACATGCTCGCGGAATGCAGCAATCGCGTTATCAATCGAAACGCGCCGCGATTCCTGCGATGCCATATGGGCGCGTTGCCGCTCGAACTCTTGCCGTTCGGTAATATCCTCATGCGTGGCAACCCAGCCGCCGCCGGCCAGCGGCCGCCTGGTCACGCAGATCAGCCGGCCGTCCGAAAGCTGATCGATCCGGCGCGAGGTATCCTTCGTGGACAGCGCCCCCAGCACGGCAAGCTTCTGCTCGACCGCGTCATCACTTTTCTCGCCGGCAAGCAGTCCGGACAATACGCGGTGCGCGATGATGTCCTCATGCCGGGCGCCGGTTTTCCTCAGCTCCGGCGGCAGGCGATACATCTCGGCGTAGCCGTCGTTGCAGATAACGAGCCGTTTCTTTGCATCGAACATGCACAGGCCGTGCGGCATGTTATTGAGGGCGGCAACCGTCTGCGCGCTTTGCCGGCGCAAATGACGGTCCATCACGGCGGCCACGATGCACATGCCGAGCACAGCGATCGCGGCATTGGCAATGCTGGTCGCAAGGACCATCGGCGCGATCGCCAGAACGCTCGCAATCCTGGTCGGATCGGGGACGATCTCGACCGCGCCCATCGCCGTGAAGTGATGCGATACGATCGCGAGCGTGAGCAGGACCGCCCCGACGAATGTATTGAGGAAAAGATCGCGGCGCGCCGCGATCTCGAGTGCCGCAGCGCCGAACAGCATTCCGAATACGATTGACGCCACGACCAATTCCGGCGCCCACGAAATGTGGCCGGGAATTTCCAGGGCCCACATTCCGAGATAGTGCATCGACGCGACGCCGGTGCCGAAAATGCCGCCGCCGAGCGGCGCCGCCCAGCGCGTCGGCACGTATGTGGCAATGCACAGACCGCCGCAGGTGACGACAACGGCTGCAAATAGCGAAAGCGCCGTGAGACCGATATCGTAAGCGACACCGACCCCGGGGTCGTAGGCGAGCATCGCGATAAAGTGCGTCGCCCAGATGCCGAACCCCGCCGCAAGGCTGGCAACAACTACCCAGGTCGTACTTGTCCGCCCGCGCGACGAACACGCGCGGTGGAAAAGGCTGATCGTGCAGTAACTGGCCACGAAGCAGACAAGGCCTGCAACGACAACAAGTCGCCAGTCGTGTTCGACCGTCAGGCAGTTGAAAACACGAAACACGCCATTCCCCTCCGTCGCCCCCAATTGAGGGTATGAGCGGAGACATTCTCGCCTATTGCGTTTGAGGGTTCGTTAATGCTCGTACCGCGCGTAACGCGGATAAGTCGCCGTTTTAGTGCACTGCAACCAAGG